>Ga0272446_1006563_pt1 | contig 12064 bp, 11 predicted proteins | sample YNPCB0061_FD_194587 | JGI IMG/M metagenome (GOLD analysis project Ga0272446, IMG submission 194587) | Hot spring microbial mat communities from Yellowstone National Park, WY, United States - YNP-CB-006-1 | ecosystem: Environmental > Aquatic > Thermal springs > Hot (42-90C) > Sediment | place... | reverse complement strand
GTTCAAGACGGCTATGGTATGATTCATGGTGGTAATGGTGTTGTGGAATTTTCTTTCGCAAAACAAGATTACCACGCTTTACACCATTACCGCTTTTTTGTCCATTCCAGTTAGCGGAAACTAAAGTGTAGATAAACTTTATCTAAATCTAACTTCACGCCAGTTTGGGATAAGCAGCATAACCATCCTGCAGGCGGGAACGATGTATTGCGGTACAAGAGAACTGCGTAACATCCGTTACTGAGAAACGAGAGTAACTTGAAAAACAAAAACATTCTTGTCTTTGGATTGATTTTTCTTGCATTGTGCCTGCTGGCGCTCTGCATCGGCGGTTTTCTGCTCTGGCGCGGCATGAAGGGTGCCGTCAGCAGCCTGCCCAATCTGACCGAGACCGCCGCCCCGCAAATTCCCACTGCCGCACCGATGGACAATCCCCCCGCAACGGCAGTCCCCTCTACGCCCTTCGTGCTGGGTGCCGCGCCGGTCATTCACCTGGCCGGGCGCACCGACATCCCCATCCCGCCGCTGGAGCAGCCTTCGGATATTTCGCTCTTTTCCTGCCGCCCGGCCGGGCTGGTGCAAGAAACGTATCCACCGGGCTATCGCATTCAGCCCGGCGCCGAGTTTACCTTCGATGTGAACGGCAAGATCAACTATTACGGCGGCGCGCCCGAAGAGGGCTACCCGCCTGACGGTGACCCGGTTGTCTTCGCCAACATCGAACCCTTTGGCGGAATCAGCGGCTATCAGGGACCGGGTGGGGCGCTGGTCGGCGTCTTTTTGGATGATGCCATCCCCAACGGGTCGCCGCCTGAAACCCTGAACTTCAACGCCGACGGGCTGGGAACTGACTTCGAGCGACTTCAGCCCCAAATTGGGCAGGTGTTCTTCATCGGCGATGGCAAGATGAGCGCGGGTAAACCCCAAGTTTTTGTTGCCTCGCCCAACGCCACCCGCCTGTTCGTCGGTCTGATAGACGGGAGTTTCTTCAGCGGTCCCTCTACCTGCTACACCGATAATGCCGGAGAGTTCGAGTATCAAATCACATCCAATCAGCCGTATCAGGCATTGCCGTAAAAAAACATCCCAAAGGCTCATGCTTTTGGGATGTTTGCATAAGGTGAGGGAATAACTTCCACTTACAATAAAGAACGCTCAATGGGGATGAAACCGTAACACAGAACACCGTAACAATTTTTCTCGTTTGACAGGGGATGTTTCTCGGTTATAATTCAGCCACTGAATTTTGAACCGTGAAATGATATGGAAACTGCAAACGAAGAATTCCGTGAACTTACCCTGCTCGAGCAAATCGAAAACGACCCTGACGTAAACCAATCTACCCTTGCGCGCCAACTGGGTGTGGCAGTCGGCACGGTTAACTGGCATCTCAAACGTCTCATCGCCAAAGGCTACATCAAAGCCATGCGCGCCGAACGCAAAAAACTGCGCTACATCATCACCCCCGAGGGCATTGCACTGCGCGCCCGCCTGGCAGTAGATTATGTCGAACATTCGCTCTCGCTTTATCGAAAAACCCGTCAGCGCGTCAAAGATCACCTTACCAAAGTGCGCGAGGCGGGCTATGACCGCGTCCGCATTCTGGGCAAAGGCGATGTGGTGGACATCTGCCGCCTGACCTGCATCGAACAAGGCATTGAAGTCGTCAACGATATGGATGCTCCCGTGCTGCGCGTGGACGGATTCAAAGTACACCTACAAATGGAGGAAGCATGACGGACCGTCACATTTTGATCACTGGAGGCGCAGGGTACATCGGTTCACTCCTGACCTCAGAATTGCTCCGCCTCAATTACCGCGTCACCGTCCTCGACTCTCTCCTGTTCGGCGGCGAGTCGCTGGTGCCGTTTCTTCATCACCCCAACTTTCACTTCGTCAAAGCCGATGTAACCGAACCCCGCGCCATCAAGGATGCGGCGAAAGACGGCTGGCAGAAGCCGGATGCCATCGTCCACCTGGCGGCAATTGTCGGGTTCCCAGCCTGTCAGGCAGTGGGCAGGCAGGTCGCCTGGAAGTACAACGTCGAGGCGACGAAAATGGTTTTCGAGCAGGCGGCAGAATTGGGCGTAGAACGATTCGTTTTTTCGTCCACATATAGCAACTATGGCTTGAGTCCTGATGGCAAGCCGGTCACCGAAGAATCCCCCCTGAATCCCCAATCGTTGTATGCCGAGACGAAAATCGCCGCTGAGGAATACCTGCTCTCTCAAAAAGACGCCCCCGTGGCGCCGCTGTTGTTCCGCTTTGCCACGTTGTACGGCATCTCGCCGCGTACCCGCTTCGACTTGATTGTCAATCAGTTTGTGCTGGAGGCGTTTACCAAACGCCTGCTCATCATCTACCAGCGCGGCTATTCGCGTTCGTTTGTGCATGTGCGCGATGCAGTCCGCGCCGTCATCATGGGGCTGGAAGCCGAACAATCCAAAATCCGCGGGCAGATTTTCAACGTTGGCACTGAAAGCGGCAACTATTCGAAGGACGAAATCGTGGCTTTGGTGCGCAAACGCATGCCCGAAGTGGAAGTGGAATACAAAGACCTGACCTTCGGCGGCGATATGCGCGACATCACTGTGTCGTTTGCTAAAATCAAGAGAGTGCTTGGCTTTGAAACCACCCTCGATGTAGATGACGGCATTCGTGAATTGCTGTTTGCTTTGAAAACCGGCTTGATTCAAAACCCAACCGATGCACGTTACAGGAACGCACAGTTTATCGTGCAGTAACTTATCTGTCGCTGCGGCGAAGCAGTGACTTAAACCCAGGAGAATCTATGTCTGAAAATTTCTGGCAAAACAAACGAGTCATTGTCACTGGCGGCGGAGGGTTTCTCGGCTCATTTGTCGTGGAAAAACTCAAAGCGCGCGGCGCTGTGGACATTTTCATCCCCCGCAAACGCGACTATGACCTGACCGACCCGAACGTCATCAAGCGCATGTACGACGATGCCCTCAAAAACGTTGACCCGAAGAACGTCGTCGTCATCCATCTCGCCGCCAACGTGGGGGGCATCGGCGCCAACCGCGAACATCCCGCCGAATTTTTCTACGATAACCTCATCATGGGTGTAGAAATGATGCACCAGGCATGGAAGCGCGGCGTAGGCAAGTTTGTTGCCACTGGCACGGTCTGTGCCTACCCAAAGTTCACCCCCGTCCCTTTCAAAGAAGACGATCTGTGGAACGGCTACCCCGAAGAGACCAACGCCCCCTACGGGCTTGCCAAAAAAATGATGCTGGTGCAGGCGCAGGCATACCGCCAGCAATACGGCTTCAACGCCATCTTCCTCCTGCCTGTCAACCTTTACGGTCCGCGTGATAACTTCAACTTGCAGTCGTCGCACGTCATCCCGGCGTTGATTCGCAAAGCGGTGGAGGCGCAGGAGCGCGGCGAGAAGGAACTCCCCGTGTGGGGCGACGGTTCTCCGACCCGCGAATTCCTCTACGTGGAAGACGCCGCCGACGGCATCGTCACTGCCGCCGAAAAATACGACGGCGAACTACCCGTCAACCTCGGCTCGGGCTACGAAATCTCCATCAGGGATCTGGCGGAGATGATCGTCCGCATGACGGGCTTCGAGGGCAAACTCGTCTGGCAGACGGACAAGCCCAACGGTCAGCCCCGCCGCGGACTCGACGTCAGCCGCGCAAAAGCCTTGTTCGGCTGGAGCGCTCAGGTCCCGTTCGAGGAAGGGATGCGGCGCACCATCGAGTGGTTCAAGGCGAATCGGGAGAAGATCCGTTAGAAGTTATCAGGTCTGAACGTTCAAACGTTCCAACCTGATAACTTGGAAACCCAGAGAATGACCGAAATCGTAAAGCACGAACCCACCACCATCTACATCAAGCCCTCCACGGGTTTTGCCGCGTTGAATCTCAAAGACCTGTGGATGTACCGCGAACTGGTCTATTTCATGATCTGGCGCGACGTGAAAGTGCGCTACAAACAGACCATGCTCGGCGCGGCGTGGGCGATCATCCAGCCGGTGCTGACGATGATCGTCTTCACCTTCCTCTTCGGGCGCATCGCCAAACTGCCCACCGACAATAACATTCCCTACCCGATCTTTTCCTACGCGGCGCTCCTGCCCTGGGGAATGTTCGTCGGCGCGCTCAATCAGGCTTCGCGCTCGCTGACCTCCAACCAGAACATGGTGACGAAAATCTACTTCCCGCGCCTCGTCCTGCCGCTGGCATCCATCCTTTCGGGGCTGGTAGATTTTGTCATTGCCTTCGTCATCCTGATTGGCTTGATGATTTACTACGGAGTGACACCCTCCCCCAACGCCATCTGGGCGCTGCCCCTCTTCCTGCTGTTGACCGTCGTGACGGCGCTGGGCGTGGCGTTATGGCTCTCTGCCATCAACGTGCAGTACCGCGACGTGAACTATGCGCTTCCCTTCCTGACCCAATTCTGGCTCTTCATCACGCCTGTCGCCTACTCCTCGAACTTGATCTCCGAAAAGTGGCAGTTGGTTTACTCGCTCAACCCCATGGCAGGTGTGGTGAACGGATTCCGCTGGGCATTGCTCGGCACCAATACCGGTCCCGGACCCGAAATGGCGGTCTCCGTGTTGATTTCCGTCGTCATCCTCATCGGCGGGTTGTTCTACTTCCGCAACATGGAAAAGACCTTTGCGGATACGATCTGATCATGTAATATGCGCCCTCTGGCGCACAAACGGCATTAACGCCTGCCACACAGGAAAGAACGAATGACCATCGCCATATCGGTTAACAACATCAGCAAACGATACAAAATCGGCGCCTCGCAGCAAAAGTTCCAGTACAACATGTTCCGCGACGTGCTGGTAGATACTTTGATGACCCCTGTGCGCGTCTACCGCGCCCTGCGTGGACAGGGCATGCGCGGCACAACCGCCACCTCCACCATCTGGGCGCTCAAAGACATCTCCTTCGACCTCGAAGAAGGGAAAGTGCTGGGCATCGTTGGGCGCAACGGCGCCGGTAAAAGCACCCTGCTCAAAATCCTCTCGCGCATCACCGAACCCACCGAAGGGACCGTCACCGTGCGCGGACGGGTTGGCTCGCTGCTCGAAGTGGGCACCGGCTTTCACCCCGAACTGACCGGGCGCGAAAACATCTACATGAACGGCGCCATCCTCGGCATGAAACGCGCCGAAATAGACCGCAAATTCGATGAAATCGTCGAATTCTCCGAAGTGGCGCAATTCATAGACACACCCGTCAAACGCTACTCCTCCGGCATGTACCTGCGGCTTGCCTTTGCCGTCGCCGCGCACCTCGAACCCGAAATCCTCGTCGTGGACGAAGTCCTTGCCGTGGGCGATGCCGACTTTCAGAAAAAATGCCTCGGCAAAATGGGCGACGTGGCACAGCAGGGACGCACCGTCCTCTTCGTCAGCCACAACATGTCCGCCATTCTACGCCTCACCCAGGAAGCCATCGTCCTCAAAAAGGGACAACTCATCAAACGCGCCCCCACCCCCGAAGCCGTAGACTTCTACCTCTCCTCCGGGCAGGCAGAATCGGGTCAGCGCGTGTGGGAGGCGGAGGAGGTCCCGGCGGCAAGCCAGCCCTTTAGACCGCTGGCAATTCGAATTAAAGACCGAAGCGGAAACGTCGTGGATACCATTCGCTCCACCGAGCCCCTCACCGTCGAGTGGGAATATCAACTCGATGCGCCCATCACCGCTTTACGCGTGGGCATTTACCTCAGCACCATGCGCGGCGAATACGTCTTCACCTCCTTCGACACCGACGACGCCAGACAATACGAGCAATTCGGCGCGCGCGCAGCCGGACGTTACATCAGCCGCTGCGAAATCCCCGCCGACTTCTTCAACGAAGGACGCTACGCGCTGGGCGTGAACGCCAGTTCGTTCGGCGTGAAGCGTTACTTCATGGACGAAAACGCCCTCTCCTTCAACGTGGATATTTCCGGCGCGCCCGGCACACAATGGCCCGAACCGCGCGTCGGACCGGTACGACCAAGACTTGACTGGAAGATCGAGAAGATTGATTAACAATAAACGGTAATTGGTAAATGGTAAATATCCCAATTACCTGTCGCCAATGACCATTTACCAACATGAACAAAACCACCCTCCGCAACTTCCTGGGCGAACTGCCCCTCGCCGCCGAACTCGATTACACCCTTCGGTATGCCTGGCGAAACCGCATCCGCAAAGATCACTACAATCTTTCGCGCCTCCAAAAATCTCTGCCTCATGCGGTTGCGCAGGCAAAGCCTTTCATCGAAAAAGCACAGCCCGCCAAAAACATCCTTTTCTTCGCCACCCTTCATTACTGGATCGAACAAGCCGCCCACATCTCCCTTGCCCTTGCCGGGTTGGGACACAACGTCACACTGCTGACACTGCCCTACGCCGAATGGCACAAAGAAAAAGACAAACTGACTCAGCGACAGCGCAGCCTGCACACGCGCGACGCCCTCAAACCGCTTACTCCGTATGTGATGCACGCTTCACTTCTCGACCTCCAGCCTGCTCCCGACTTACCCGCCTCCCTCCACGCCGACATCGCTGAGGTCTCCCTGTGGGACGCGCAATACACCCTCATGCGCGAAGAAGTGGACATGACCCACCCAGACGACAAAGCCCTCTACGACCTGCGCCTCAAGCGCAACACCTTTGCCGCCCGCGCCGCCCTCGCATGGATGCAAACGAACAAACCCGATGTTGTCCTTGTGCCCAACGGCTTGATTTTAGAAATGGGCATCGTCTTCCGTGTGGCGCGATATTTGAACATCCCTGCCGTCACCTTCGAATTCAACGACCAACGCGAACAAATCTGGCTGGCGCAGAACACCTCCATCATGCAGCAAGATACCGACTACCTCGTGCAGGAACGCTGTTCCCTGCCGATGACCGACGAAATGTACGAGCGCCTCGCCGATTTGGAGAACGCCCGCCGCGGCGCGCGCGTGTGGGGCAAGTCGAAACGGTTGTGGCAATACGTCTCGGCGCAGGGGGCTGAGGCGACGAAAAAAGCTCTGGGTTTGGATGACCGCCCTGTCGTCCTGCTTGCCGCGAACGTGCTGGGCGACAGCCTCACCCTGGGGCGTAACATCTTCGCCTCGTCCATGTCCGAGTGGATTACGAAAACCGTCCAATATTTTGCCAACCGCACCGACGTGCAACTCGTCATCCGCGTGCACCCCGGCGAAAAACTCGTCCCTCAGGCAAAATCCATGGGGACGGTAGTGCGCGAGGCGCTGCCCGAAATCCCCCCTCACATTCACGTCATCGGCGCGCTCGACCCCGTCAACACCTACGACCTCATCGAAATCGCTGATCTCGGTCTGGCATACACAACCACCGTCGGCGTCGAGACCGCCATGAACGGCATCCCCGTGATTGTGTGCGGCAAGACGCACTATCGCGGGCGCGGCTTTACCCTTGACCCAAACACCTGGGACGAGTATTTTGCCCTTCTCGAACAGGTATTGTTTGATTTGCCTGCCCACCGCTTGACCGATGAACAAACCGCCAAAGCCTGGAACTACGCCTACCGCTTCTTCTTCGAGTACCCGCGTCCGTTCCCGTGGCGGCTGATGAACTTCTGGGACGATCTGGAAGTGTGGTCCGTTGAAAAAGTGTTGAGCGACGAAGGCATGAGGCAATTTGGCGATACGTTCAAATTCCTGGTCGGCGAGCCGTTTACGTGGAAATGACCTCCCCCCGTCCCTTTTTGCGAAGATGTGCGTAGTTGGACGTTCTCTAACGTCCACGTAAAAAATAACCTATGAAATCAGTGGCTAAAGTTTCGGATGAGCGAAAACACCAAACAACAAGTACGCGAGTTTTATGACCAGATTGGCTGGTCACAAGTCGGTGACGGGTTGTACCAGAACGCCCGCTACGAAGATCTGCGCCCGGTTTCGCGCGAGTACATCCATAACTGTCACATGCGCGTGAAGCGGCACCTTGCCCCCAGCGGTGACATCCTGCTCGATGCGGGTTCAGGTCCCGTGCAGTGGCCCGAATACCTGACGTATTCCGAGGGGTACAAGTACCGCCTGTGTGCCGACATTTCCATCACCGCCCTGAAAGAAGCCCGCAACCGCCTGGGCGATAAGGGTCTGTTCGTCGTTGCGGACATCGCCAACCTGCCCTTCAAGCCCGACACTTTCGACGGTGTGGTTTCGATGCACGCCATTCATCACCTGCCGCTGAGCGAACACAAACGTGCCTACCTGGAACTGCTCCGCGTGCTGAAGCCCGGCAGGAGCGGGGTGGTGGTCAATGGCTGGCATAATCCCCTGCTGATGCGGCTGGCGGAACCGCTCATTGCGTTGGGACGTTTGTTCACAGGGCGCGCCGCCAAAAAGAAAAAAAAGGACTGGTCTGCCGCTGAAGAGCAGACAGGCACGTTCGTCGAAAAGATGACGCCGCGCTGGCTGAAGAATGAGTTGAAAGACGCAGTCAGGTTCGAGATATATCCGTGGCGCAGTTTGAGTCCGCGCTTCATGCGCTGGTTTGTGCGTCCGCAGTTGGGCGGCAAAGCCTTTTTACGTTTTGTCTTCTGGCTCGAAGAGACCTTCCCTCGCTTCTTCGGCGAGAACGGACAATACCCCTTGATCGTAATCAAAAAATAAAATGTCCAAATTCACAGACCGGCATTTCCTCAAAACCGACCAGTACAAAGACTCGTCCAATCTCGATGCGCGGGTGGAACTCCACAAACGCTTCAGCACCAATCCTTATGGCTGGCTGACGTGGGTCTTTGACAGAATTCTCAAACTGCCTGCAAATGCAAAGGTTCTGGAACTGGGATGCGGTCCTGGCTATTTATGGAAGGACAACGCCTTGCGCCTCCCCTCCGGCTGGAACATTACCCTCTCGGATCTTTCTGCGGGAATGCTCGATGCGGCCTGGAGAAACCTTGTCGTCACAGGGCGCAGTTACAGGTTCAAAGAGATTGATGCGCAAGATATTCCCTTTGAAGATGAAACGTTCGACGCGGTCATTGCCAACCATATGCTGTATCACATCCCAGATAAGCAAAAGGCGCTCGCTGAAATCAGGCGCGTTTTGAAAACGGGCGGGCGTTTCTTTGCTACGACGGTCGGAGAAAAACACATGCAAGAAATGAACGCCTGGCTCGACGCTGTGAGCGGCGGTCAGTACGTCAGCAAGGTTGTCAGCTCCTTCCTGCTCGAAAATGGAATGGAACTATTAAAGCCATTCTTCTCACAGGTGACGGTTTCAAGGTATGAAGATGATTTGCGCGTCACCGAACTGGAGCCGCTGCTTGCCTACATCCGCTCGGCGGTTCCCGATTCCAATTTACAGGAAGATAAACTCGAAAAACTGAAACTGGAATTACAGGATGAGTTAAATCGAAAAGGTGCAATTTACATCTCGAAGGATACCGGGTTGTTTGAAGCGATCAAGTAAGGAATATCATTGTGGCTTTTAGTGTTACAGCGCAAGGTTGAGCAGACGTTACACTTGCAACTGATGCAAGTACAGGTTTGACATGAGGAGAAACTATGAACTGGAAAAATCAAGTCATTCTCATTACCGGCGGCACAGGCTCGTTCGGTAAGAAGTTCACGCAGACTTTGCTCGAGGAAAAACAGCCGAAGAAAATCATCATCTTCAGCCGCGACGAGTTGAAACAGCACGAGATGCGAGTGCAGGGATTTGATCATCCGTCCCTGCGCTATTTCATCGGTGATGTGCGCGACCGTGAGCGGCTCGTCCGCGCCATGCACGGCGTGGATATTGTCGTCCATGCGGCGGCATTGAAACAGGTGCCTGCCTGCGAATACAACCCGATGGAAGCCATCAAGACCAACATCATCGGTACGGCAAATGTGCTGGAAGCCGCGCTGGATGCGGGCGTTAAAAAGGTCATGACCATCAGCACCGATAAAGCCGTCAGCCCGGCGAATCTCTATGGCGCCACAAAACTTGCGGCGGAGAAGTTGACCGTTCAAAGCAACGCCTACGCCGCAGGTACAGCCACCCGCTACTCATGTGTCCGATACGGGAATGTGGTTGGTTCGCGCGGTTCGGTTGTGCCGTTATTTCTCAAACAGCGCGCGAACGGCACGGTCACCATTACCGATGAACGTATGACGCGCTTCTGGCTCTCGCTGGAACAGGGCGTCAGGTTCGTCATCGAGTGCATCGAGCAAATGGAAGGCGGGGAAGTGTTCGTGCCGAAGATCCCCAGCACAAAGGTCATTGACCTGGCGCGCGCCATCGTGCCGAATGCGAAGATTGAGATCATTGGCATCCGCCCGGGCGAAAAACTGCACGAAGACCTGATCTCCGAAGATGAAGCCCGTCACACCGTGGAACTCGAGCGCATGTACGTCATCCAGCCTGCGGAGGCATCGTGGTTCGGTTACTCGTGGAAGGACAAGGGCAAGCCGCTCCCCGAAGGATTCACCTACACCAGCGATAACAACACCGAATGGCTCGACATCGAGGGAATCAAAAAGTTTGTGGAGCCGTTCGAGGAATTGTTCAGGCAGGGGAAACTCGAGGGATAGAAAGTTTCACGTTCCACGTTTCAAGTCTCACGGTTACTCCGAGAAGTGCAAAATGACTGCTATAACAAAGTTTGAAGATTTGATTGCGTGGCAGGAAGCACGGAAATTAGTGAGTATCAGTACTTCACGAAAGCGTGTATTAGGCGGTCTCTACATAACACATAAAACATGAAACTCTTAACTTGAAACCTGGAACTTGACACATGAAACTTTTGATCACTGGCGCCAGCGGACTACTCGGAATCAACTTCGCCCTCGAAGCCATGCGCGAGCATGAAGTTATTGGCGTTGATCGCGGCAGATTGAAGTCGGCGCCGTTTCAGGTCTGGACCGTTGACCTGTTCCACCGCCATGCGCTTGAATCTGCGCTCGATACGGTTCACCCCGACTGGCTTATTCATTGTGCGGCAATGGCAAACCTGGACGAATGCGAGAAGCGTCCGGATCAGGCAAAGCGGCTCAATGCCGATCTTCCGGCGGAACTGGCAGTTGCATGCGCGCAGCGAAACATCAAATTCGTCCATCTTTCCACCGATGCGGTGTTTGATGGCACGAAGCAAGGCGCATACACCGAAGAGGACGCCCCCAACCCCCAAAGCGTGTACGCGCAGACCAAACTCGAAGGCGAGCGTGCCGTTCAATCGGTCAACCCGCAAGCCATCATTGCGCGAGTCAATTTTTATGGCTGGTCTTTGAGCGGGCAGCGCAGCCTGGGCGAGTTCTTCGTCAACAGCCTGAGTGAGGGGAAAGCCGTGTATGGCTTTACCGATGTCATCTTTTGCCCGATGTGGGTCAACCATCTCGCGCAGACGCTCCTTGCCATGCTCGAAAAAGAGTTGCATGGTTTGTATCATGTGGTGGGCGCACAACCGATGAGCAAGTATCAGTTCGGGGTGGAGGTGGCGCGCAAGTTTGGGCTGAGAGAAAGCCTGATCGAGCCGCAGTCTGTCGAACGGTCGGGGTTGACCGCCAAACGTTCCCACAATTTATGGCTATCTGTCCACAAATTGTCCACAGATTTAGGGCAGCCTCTCCCCGATTTCTCCACTGGTCTGGAGGGGTTTTATGCACAGTTCCAACAGGGTTATCCACAGAAAATCAAGAGTTATCAACAGGCATGAAAAGCCTGCTCATGCAGGTTCTCGGTGAATGTGTGGCGGCAGTGAAATTCTTAACTGATGTTACGCGAAACGTCCCGAAGGTTCTCATAAATCAAGCCTGTTTTCCGTTCCAACCTTCGGGACGGTGCGTAAGGTGAATTCTTAACTCAAAAGGGCGCTCCGGCGCCCTTTTGAAGTCTCAAAAATACCTGGCCGCTGACAGTTTCATTTTCCGCCCCACCGCCCGACGATCAATCGTCGGGCTAATCTCCCAAAGCCCGCTGATGGTTTTTAACAAAATAATCTTGTAACGTTGTGTAGGGCGCGTTCTCTAACGCGCTTGTTGGCGTTAGACGCCTTCGGCAGCGCCAACTATAGTAATACTCTTGAACATCTATCACGACCGTGAAGATTTCGGCAACAACCTTATCGCGGAG
>Ga0272446_1006561_pt1 | contig 12067 bp, 10 predicted proteins | sample YNPCB0061_FD_194587 | JGI IMG/M metagenome (GOLD analysis project Ga0272446, IMG submission 194587) | Hot spring microbial mat communities from Yellowstone National Park, WY, United States - YNP-CB-006-1 | ecosystem: Environmental > Aquatic > Thermal springs > Hot (42-90C) > Sediment | place... | reverse complement strand
CTGTCATGATGTCCACGATGTTGGAATGATGGGATGGCCGATGAATCGATAGGCCGGGCATTGTTGCCGATGATGTCTTTTCTATCCGAAATCCCTACGATTTTCAAGTGGATTCCGGATAGGATCGGTCCGTCCGCTTGTCCGAGACCCGACCGAAAGCGGTGCCATCCCCTTTTGTCGCCAATCGTTCAGGGTTTCGGGGCAATCTTCATCGCCAGACAGTCATAGACGATCCGTCCGCCGTGATAGGCGGATGTCGTCCGCTTGACGATCCGCCATCCGCCGATGATGCATACACCTTCCGTGTCGATCTTATCCACGAGCTTTGGATTGGCTTCGAGAAGATCGACGAGGGCCGCACTCTGGGTAAGGGCGACAGGCCGGATATTCGATCCGGTCACGAGACTTACGGGCTCGATGATGAGGTTCGTGATGTCCTGTGTCGGCAGCACACTGACGGCAGGCCGCGTCTGGAGCTGAATCATCCGAGCTCGGGCGTCCGGACCGACCGTTTCGCGGGTCGAGCTGATCAGATCCAGCAGGTGGTTTCGGACATCGTTTAAGTCTTTGGCGGAACGAAGCCTCTCGAGTTCCGGGTAGGTGCTCAGAGCCTTCGCGAGGAGAGAGACTTCCTTGAGGTAATGGTTTCTTTGGTTGGCAGGAACGAGGTACATGGCGATCACCATGACGGGTGCACCATCGGGTGCGCCGTAATCGATTCCCGTCGGACTCCAGCCGACGACACACATCAGGTCTTCTTCGAACGGCACCCGTGCATGGGGGCAGGCCCATCCCTTACCGAGCGCAGTGTTGGTGGACCTCTCCCGCTCCATGACGAGACCGACCACATCGGTTCCAACAGGTACGGAGGGAATGGCTTCCAAGATGTGCGCCAGCAGCTGCAGGGCGTGTTCTTTCGTATTGTCCGGAAGCTCGATGAGACGGCCTTCCTGGAGTGCATCAAACAGGGTGTCCATGATCAATCACCTCCGTAGCGCTGGTAGAACCATTTCTTGACATAGTGTGTGATGACCGAATAGGCGCACAGAAAGGACAGGATCCATGCCCAGTAGATCGGCGGCAGCGGAACCATGCCCAGCATCGGGGCAAGGGGGGAATAGGGAAGCCATGCGCCGACAGCCATGATCGAAAGGGTGGTGAAGGTCATGGTCGATGAAGCATGGGAACCGATGAACGGGATGCGTCGGGTTCGGATGATGTGAACGATCAAGGTTTGGGTCAGGAGGGATTCAACGAACCAGCCCGTCTGAAACAGTTGCTCGAGCCACAATTTCTGGTCTGCCCCGAGGAGGGGATCGGTGTAGCGGCTGCAACCGAACACATACCACATCAAGGCGAAGGTGGCGTAATCGAAGATGGAACTGATCGGGCCGATCAACACCATGAACCGCTTGATGTTGTCGATATTCCATTGGAGGGGTTTGGCGATCCATTCTTCATCGACGTTGTCCGTGGGGATGCCGGTCTGGGAAACATCGTAGAGCAGGTTGTTCGTAAGGATCTGAATGGGCTGCATCGGCAGAAAGGGCAGCAGGTAGCTGGCGCCCAACACACTGAACATGTTGCCGAAATTGGAGCTCGCCCCCATGCGGATATATTTGACGATATTGGCGAACACCTTCCGGCCTTCGATGATCCCTTCTTCGAGCACCAAAAGGCTCTTTTCCAGAAGAACGATGTCCGCCGATTCCTTGGCGACGTCTACGGCCGAATCGACGGAAATGCCGACATCCGAGGCCTTGAGCGCCGGGGCGTCGTTGATCCCGTCCCCCATGAATCCGACGACATGACCTTCGGTACGGAGGCAGCGAACGATCTGCTCCTTCTGGGCCGGTGTCAACTTGACGAAGACATCGGCATCGTGAATGGTCTGCAGGAACGTTTCCTGGGGCATCGCAGCCAGCTCGGGCCCAGAGACCAACCGGTGGATATCGAGCTCTACATCCCGGCATACTTTTCGGGTGACGAGGCCGTTGTCTCCGGTGAGCACTTTCACCTGAACGCCGGCTTTCTTTAGGAGTTTCAGGGCCTGTGTGGCGGAAACCTTCGGCGGATCGAAGAAGGCAATGTAGCCGAGAAGGACGAGCTGGCTTTCATCGGCTGTGGTAAAGGATCTTCTGTCTCGCGGAAATTCCCGATAGGCGATCCCCAATACCCGAAATCCTTCGCTGTTGAGCCGCTCCACCTCTTCGAAGAGATCGGCACGGATCATGTCGATCAGGGGATAGACCTCATCCCCGATCTGGTAATGCGTACAGCAGGAATAGATTTCCTCGACCGCCCCTTTACAAATCAGCACATAGTCCCCTTCGTAATCCACGACGACGGACATGCGTCTTCTCTGAAAATCGAAGGGAAGCTCGTCGACTCGAGAGCAGCGGGTTTCGACGTCCCAGAAAGTATGCTCCAGGATGGCCCGGTCGATCAGGTTCCGCAGCCCGGTCTGGTAATAGCTGTTCAGGTAGGCATAGGCCAGTACGTCCTCGCTGACATGGCCCGTGATGTCCACATGGCGTTCGAGGACCACCTTGTCCTGGGTGAGGGTTCCGGTCTTGTCGGTGCAAAGAATGTCGATGGCGCCGAAGTTCTGAATGGCCGGAAGCCGTTTGACGATGACTTTCTTTTGGGCCATCGTCAAGGCGCCTTTGGCGAGGTTGACGGTGACGATCATCGGAAGCATTTCCGGTGTCAGCCCGACGGCGATGGAGAGCCCGAACAAGAATGCTTCGATCCAGTCTCCCTTGGTCATGCCGACGATGCAAAACACCACGAAGACCATGACGACCATGAAGCGGATCATCAGCCAGGTGAACGACCGGATGCCCTTGTCGAAGCTCGTTTCTTCGGCACTGTCCTTGAGTTTTTCCGAAATGGCTCCGAATACCGTGTCCATTCCTGTGTGAATGACGACGCCTTTGGCCGTTCCGCTGGTGACGGTGCTTCCCAGGAAACAGGCGTTCGGTAGATCGGAAAGGGACAGATCGTTTGCATAGGCGGTTTCGGCCGTCTTTTCGACGGCCATCGATTCCCCGGAAAAAGCCGACTGGCTGACGAAAAAGTCTTTGGCGCTCAGGATGCGAATATCGGCCGGAATGATGGAGCCGGCATGCAAAATGACCATATCACCGACAACAACATCGGCGATCTTGATTTCTTGCTCCTTCCCGTCGCGCAGGACGAGGGTGCGGGACTGCACGCGTTTTCCGAGGGCTTCGACGGCGAGGTTCGAGCGGCGATCCAGGATAAAGGAGAGCCCGACACTGAGCAAGACCATCGCGACAACGATGACGGTGGATTTCCATTCACCGATCACGGCGGACACGATGGCGATGATCAGCAGTTGGACGACGAGCGGGCTTTTGCATCGATGAAACAAATCCGCCCAAACGCCGAGGCGTTGCGCAACGGCAAGCTCGTTTGGGCCGTACCGGTCGAGGCGATCCTCGGCTTCGTCTTCGGAAAGCCCCTGTATCCGGGTGTCAAGCCTCTGGAGGACTTCCCGGGCAGGCAGACGGCACAGTTCTCGGAATTGCTCTTCCCGTTCGATATCGCTTTTCGGAATACCGATCGCTGCTTGGCTTTCTGGCCGAACACGGTGGTTACGATCCGAAGCTTTTGCGTTCATCGGATCGCTCCAATCATGACGGAATCAAGACGACCATCCAAGAGACGAACGCAAGAACGGCCAATGGTGAAATCGGTCGGTGGATCGGACAAACAGGAAGGGAGGAAGATCCAGGAAAGTATCGGATGAAGGCATCTGAACAGCGTAGAAAGAAACTTGGCTTGTCGGATGTTCAGCGGATTTCGAATGTTCAAGGTTCACCTCCGTATCGGTTGCGGCGGAATCGGCATCGCGAACGGAGATGAGCGGTGCGGCTAATGCAGAGGCGGCAAAGCCGGATCGATCACCATCGGCATCGCGAAGCCAAGGCACCGCGGGTGAGGGTCGTCGTTTTCGTCGGAAAAAGTTTCAGCGTTCATTCGGGTTGACCGGATTGTGGTGACAAGGCGCAGGTGCCTCTGTGTCGCTCATGCGTTTGGGACCTGCAAGGGTGCTTATCGATGTATCGTGAAAACAGGAGTCAGAAGCCAGAAGAATAGCGGCTGACGCCTGTGTTGACGGGGGATAAACCCCCGCCCTACACGATCGATCCATTACCGGGGGTGGCAAACAACCGGCGCTATGGCTGTTGATCGTGAAAACGCGTGTTCGTTCAGGCACGAAATTTTACCGATTATCCTACACCAGCAGAATGAGGGGATCAAGCAGTTTTCGACGGATATGCCGGTTCATTTCCACGATCCCCTCGAATCGACACATAGGGCACCACACGTCTTGCATGTGATCCGGGGCGATGGGAAAAGTTCCGGATTTCTTGACAAAAGAACAAGATAACCGTATGCTGCGTTCACTTGAACGGGGTATGGCGTGTTGTCCAATGAACCGCCTTTTTCATGTTGAAACCATTTCCGGAGGACAAGAGGTGTCATGACGCTGACCAAAGCTCACATCGTCGAGGCCATTCATGAAGAGCTGGGTATCCATACCAAGGAGACGGTAGCCATCGTCGAAACGCTGCTCGAAATCATCAAACGGACCCTGGAAAATGGGGAAGATGTGCTGATCAGTGGTTTCGGAAAATTTTGCGTGAACGAGAAGGCCAAGCGAAGAGGGCGAAACCCGGCTACCGGTGAAGATCTCATCCTCGATGGAAGGCGTGTGGTGACGTTCCGTTGTTCATCTGTCCTTCGAAATCAAATCAATCAATCCAGAAGCGAAGAATAGCCATGAGTGAAAGCGGGTCTATCCCCGAATCTCTTGAACCGTTTTTTTCGGCACTGCTCCGACACATCAACACCGACACGAACAAGACGGTTTCGATGACCGTCGTCGGAGCGGATATCGGATTGGACAAGGCATCAGCGAGCAGGGCAGTCGAGGAGTTGATGGCGTTGGGTGTTGTCGAGATCCGGACCCTATCTGGTGGCATCGGTCTGACCGAGGACGGCAAGCGCCTGGCAGAGCAATCCATCCCGATGGATGATCCCGAAGCAGTGCTCGGGAAAATGCCGCAGATCACCGAAGCTGCCCGGGCGGCGATGCAGGCATTGGTATCGAGTCTTCAGGGCTGGATCGCAGGCCTTCCCTCCGGTTTCGACGCCACGCAAATCCTCAGCGATATTCAGACGATGGAGATCCAATTGGCATCTCCCCATCCATGGACAGCCATCCTACGGGAATGTTTGAAGGCCATTCAATCCGATCTGGGGAACCGGATGGAGCCGGCCCTGGAAGGCAGAATCCGCCGCATGTTGGCATAGCCGCATACGGCCACGAGATGCTATCCGTTTCGGACGGCTGAAACGAGCGTGTAAACGCCGACGATGACAAAGAAAGCACCGGCGCCCAGCTTGATGTAGAGCGCCGGTATCCATCGGTTGACCGCATCCCCCAGCAATACGGCGATCAAAGAACTTGTCACCAACGCACCTGCAGATCCCAAGAAGATCGGCAGTTTTGGATTACAGTCCGCAGACAGGCAAAATGTCGCAAGTTGTGTCTTGTCTCCAAGCTCTGCCAGAAAAACCATTCCAAACGTTGTAAGCAGCAGTTTCCAGTCCATTCCGGTTTCCCTATCGTTCGCGTGTGGATGCGTTCACAGAAGGCCATTGCTCCAGTCGCTGTCTCGATGGCGGCTGCAGGAGGAAAACCCCTCGGTCCGTCACAATGCCCGAAGGTACTCGGGCTTCAAGGTGATTTTTCCGGCAAGAGCGCTGTCGATCAGTTCCAATGCGGCATGCTTTTCATCGGGCATGCGGACGCGAATCGGCAGATAGTTCGAAGCGTGATTGGCCATGAACAGTCCGCGGCTCATGCGGGTTTCTGCCAGCATGGTACGTAATTCCCGCAGCATGCCGGTAGAATCCGGCAGATGAAATCGGCCTTCGGCCGCATCGGCATAGAGAGGGGTCCCCGGTATCAGCATCAGGCATAGGGCGCCCACATATTCGGGGTCGATTTCCGAAAGCACCCTACCCGTTTCTTGGGCATGGATCAGGGATCGATCCGTTCCGGCGATACCGAGAAGAACCGTCAACGACAGCTTCAACCCGCACCGCCGGGCTTTTTTCCCCATGTCGATCATCTCCTGAGCCGTTGCGCCCTTGCGAATGGCCGAAAGGGTGACATCGTCGCCGGTTTCAAGTCCCATATACACAATGCCCAATCCGAGTGCCTTGAGCTCTCTCAATTCCTCTTCGGTTTTCATGCGAAGGCTCTTGGCATTGGCATAGCACCCGACGCGGGTAACCCAGGGCAATTGCGTGCGGATTTCCGTCAGTATTCGGACAAGCCGTTTCTGGGGGATGATCAGGGCATCGCCGTCGCACAGGAATACCCTTCGTTGGCGTCGGCAGTATCGGGCCGCAAAGGCGATGTCTTCCAGAATGATGTCATCGGGCTTGATCTGAAATCGTTCGCCCATATAGGTTCCGCAAAACGTACATTTGTTTCTGCTGCATCCTACGGTGACCTGCAAGAGGATGCTGTTGGCCTCCGATGGCGGGCGGATGATGTTGCCGACGTAGTGCATATGGCCTTCCTTATGAACAAAAGACGATCGGTGAACAGAAAAAACGTCCCTCCCTATCCTACCTGGCGAAATCGGCTCGATCACCGACGGCTGCGAACCGAAGAAGGACGCACTATTCCGAATCTCGGTTTCCTTCAGAGACTACCACAGCGAAGGATCGTGGGCAATTCGCTTTTGACATGGAAAGGCGACTTCCGATAGTATAGCCGATCCCAACCCTTTGGGTATCGAGACATCTATACGGGTGGATGTTCAACCATCCAAAACAGTCGGCGTTCGGAAAAAAGGAAATTCATCATGGGACCCAGTTCAACAGAAAATGCCTGCCGTTTCCCCTTGAACGAACATGATTCAAAACAGCTGCTTGCAAGCTATGGTATTCCGGTAGTCACAGAGAGAATTGCCGAAGATATTGAAGAAGCGCTCCGATTCTCCAATGAATTGGGATATCCGGTGGTTCTGAAGGGGCTCGGTCGGCATCTCCTGCACAAAACCGAGAGAAATTTGGTATGTGTCGATCTTCCCGGAGAAGAAGCCGTTCTTTCTGCAGCCAAGGGGATTGCGGATCGAGCGGGAAGCGATCTGGAGGGGTTTTTGGTTCAGCCGTTCATTCCCGGAACCCGGGAATTGGTCGCCGGCGTGTTCCGGGATCCGCAATTCGGCCCGGTCATCATGTTCGGCTTGGGGGGCATTTATACGGAAGCGCTTTCGGATGTCGCCTTTCGAATTGCGCCGTTGGCGGTTTCGGATGCGGAAGACATGATGCAGGAAATCCGCAGCCGAAAACTGCTCGATGCCTTCCGCGGTGAGCGACCGGTGGATCGAAACGCCTTGGTTCAGACGCTTCTCGGACTTTCCCGTCTTGCCGTCGAAGATCCCACCATTGCGGAAGTAGACATCAATCCACTCAAGATCACGCCCGATGGCCGGGTGCTGGCCGTCGATGCCGTCGTCATCCGTGAGGAAGGCTGCCCGCAGCAAACCTTCAAGCCTCCGATCGATCCCAAACGGTTGGGAAAACTCTTCTATCCGCATTCCATCGCCTTCGTCGGTATTTCTGCCAACATCGGCAAATGGGGACATCGGCTCTTCAGCATTGCAGCAGCCAGAGGCTATTCGGGCGACATCTACCTCGTCAATCCTCGAGGGGGCACGATCGCCGGAAGACCGGTCTACCGAAACGTCTCCGAAGTTCCCGGACCGATCGATCTCGCCGTCGTTACGGTTCCTGCAGCCGGTGTTTCCGCCCTGATTCCGGAATTTCAGCAGAAGGGAATCCACAATGTGCTGCTCATATCGTCGGGATTTGCCGAAACCGGTGCAGAAGGAAAGGCGCTCGAGAAGCGACTCATGGAGCAGGCCAGGGAGGCGGGTATCCTGATCATCGGTCCGAACACCATGGGTATCTGTAACCCCCATATTCACCTGTACTGCACGGGCAGTCATGTCTGGCCCATCGCAGGGGCTACGGCTGTGGTCGCCCAGTCGGGGAACATGGGAACACAGCTTTTGGCTTTTGCGGAAAATCAGGGCATCGGCATTCGCGCCTTTTGCGGCTCCGGAAACGAAGGCATGGTCACCATCGAGGATTTCATCGACGCCTTCGAGGTGGACGATGTGACCCGTACCGTGATGCTCTATGTGGAAAGCGTCAAAAACGGGAAGCGTTTCATGGAGAGCGCCCGGCGCGTCGGCCGGAAAAAACCCATCGTATTGCTGAAGGGAGGACAGACCCAGGCGGGCATGCAGGCGGCTGCAAGCCATACCGGTGCAATGGCCTCGGATACCCGCATCTTCAATGCCATGTGCAAACAGGCCGGAATCGTGAAGGTGGAGCGGCCGATGGAGCTGTTGGATCTGTCTGCCGCCTTTTCCTCGCTTCCGCTTCCGAAAGGGAACCGGGCGGCCATCATGACCCTGGGTGGCGGCTGGGGGGTCGTTACAGCGGATCTGTGCGCCGAATATGGCCTCGATGTCCCCCGACTGCCCGATTCCCTGATTCGCCGGATCGATCCCATTCTGCCTCCGTATTGGAGCAAGGCCAACCCCGTCGACATTGTCGGAGAGAACGATCTGGACATCCCCTTGAAGATCATCGAAATGCTTCTGCAATGGGACGAATGCGATGCGGTGATTCATCTCGGAATCAAGGGGCGCCGGATTCTGGTCAACAAGATGATCCAATCCATACGCATTGCGGATCCCGGTATCGGAGAGGATTTCCTGCAGCTCATGCAACAGACGATGGCCGATTTCGAGAAGCGCTACGTCGAGCGCATCATCGAATTGATGCATACCTATGAAAAACCGATCTTCGGTGTGAGCCTCCTGACCGAACCGACCGACTTCACCGTCTACAGCAATGCCGGCTTTTCCTATAAGGCCGTCTTCTATGAAACCCCCGAGCGGGCCGTGAACGCCTTCTCCAAAATGGTGGAATATCGAAGATTTTTGGAAAATCCGGATCGGGGAAAGCCGACCGGTTGAAATGGTGGAAGAGACTGCGGTGCTGACCGACCCGCCCCCTTTTACACAGGAGGGCAGGGGGATATGAAAGGAGTTGTCATGCGTCGTTTGGAACAAGATGCCGTCCGTCAAGCGGTCCGGGAGAAATATGGACGAGTTGCCGCCAGAGGCCTCAAGGAATCGTGCGGTTGCGATGGGGGCGGATGCTGCGGCTCAACGATTTTCGATCCGAAAGCCCTCGCCCAACAGTTGGGGTATACGGAATCTGAAATCGAAGCCGTACCCATGGGCGCCAACATGGGCCTTGGATGCGGAAATCCGACGGCGATTGCCGCCCTTCAACCGGGAGAAACCGTTCTCGATCTGGGAAGCGGCGGCGGATTCGATTGCTTTCTTGCCGCAGCTCGGGTTGGGGAAAAAGGACATGTCATCGGTGTGGACATGACGCCTGAAATGATTTCAAAGGCCCGGGAAAACGCCGAAAAGGGGGGATACCGCAATGTGGAATTCCGTCTAGGGGAAATCGAGAACCTGCCGGTTGCGGATGCAGTCGTGGATGTCATTCTTTCGAATTGCGTCGTGAATCTGTCGCCGAACAAGCCCAGGGTGTTTGCGGAAATGTTTCGGGTGTTGAAACCGGGCGGAAGGCTGGCGATTTCGGATGTGGTGGCCTTTGCCGGAATGCCCGAAACCCTGCGAAAGGACCTGGCGCTGTATACGGGGTGTATTGCAGGCGCATCCCATGTGGCGGAATTGGAGCGGATGCTTGCGGATCAGGGATTTGTCGACATCCGGATCCGACCGAAGGAGGAGAGCAAAACCTTCATGAAGGATTGGGCACCCGGAATTCCGATCACGGACTATGTCGTTTCGGCAACCATCGAAGCGCTCAAGCCGGTTTGATCCACCCCCCGTTCCACCGAAGGGTCCGCCGCAACATGGCTACCGCCCTCCCGTCGGGTGCCGTCGTTTGGCTTCTCCGAAGAAGATCTCCTCGATATCCTCGAGGAGAGGACGAAGGGATTCCAATGCGACTTTCTCCGAAACGACGAGGGCCATCAGCTCCGGTTTTCGCTCCGGTGAAATCGTAAACAGCCATTCATCCTGGGGGAGTTGTTTGAGGGTTTCTCCTGCAGCCAATGCTCGAATCGGAGATGGATCGGAAGTTCTGCAGACCACTTCATATCCCAGTGTCCTGCGAGTGAGTTGTTCCATCGATCCCTGCCACATCACCCTGCCGGCCTGCACCAGCGCGATGTCGTCGCACAGCCGTTCGACATCCACCAGAATGTGCGAGCTGAAGAGAATGGTTTTTCCGGCGGCCCGGAGGTCGGAAAAAATCTGATGAAACCGGTAGCGCCAGAAAGGGTCCAAACCGCTCATGGGTTCGTCCAAGAGCAGGATATCCGGATCGTGAAGGATTGCCTGCGCGAAACCGGCACGCTGAAGCTGGCCTTTGGACAGGGTTTTCATGTACTGCCCCAGCCTTTCTGATAGATCGAACTGTTCGGTGACGTAGGCCATTCGGTCTTTGAGCCGGGGTCGGGTCAGGCCGGAAAGGCCGCCCATCATGGAAAGCCATTCCCGAAGCTTCAGATTGGGATAGACATATTGAACTTCCGTGAGAAGCCCAAGGGACGTTCGTGCTTTGGGATCGATCGCCGGAATTCCGCGAATGGTCACTTGTCCCGATATGGGAGCCAGCAAGCCCGCTCCCAATTTGATCGTCGTGGTTTTCCCGGCTCCGTTCGGTCCGACCAATCCCAGCACCCGGCCTTCCCCCAACTTCAAGGAAACGGCTTCTACGATTTGCTTGTGCTTCATCCAGAAACCCTGACGGACACCGTATCCCGCCTCTTTCCAGTGAATGGCCGGTCGGCTATTCATGTTGCATCAACTCCCGGATCTTTTTCCGCAACATTTCCTGCTGCAGGGGATCCTTCAATTGGTTGAGGGCTTCCATCAGAAAATGCAGAGCGATATCCCGTTGGCCGCTCTTGCTGGCCAGGGTTGCGGGCAGAGTGGCCAGATACGCCGGCGCTCCGGGAAGCAGAGAAGCCCTGTGGAACATCTTGGCCGCTTCGATCAAATCGTTGCGATATTGCCACAACGTATACCCCTTGAAAAACCAAAGCTGCCAGTTTTCCGGATGGTGCCGAATGCCCTTGTCGATGAAAAAGAGACCTTCCTCGACGGCATTTCCTTCCGACGGAAGGATCACCGCCCCGAAGAGGTAGGGAAGTTCCCACTGGGGAGAAAGTTCGGTGATGGTGTCGAGCAGGTGCAACAGGTAAGGATATTGCCGGTTGCTCATGGCGTGTTCGCCGAAATAATAGGCCGTCCGCATCCAGATCAGATCGGCCAGAAATTCCGGATCGGCAGGCATCGCAAGCTTCATGAAGAGGGGGTCGACGGGGATATACAGGACATCCTCCTCGATGGACGCAGGATTCGAATAGGCCATTCGAAAACGCCTCTCCGCCAGGTCTGCCTGTAGCTTGACGGCCGAAAAGAACGCTGCAACCATCAGCAGGAAGAGCGATACCCATCTGGTGCTCGAAAAACCGCTCATCGTGGGCCTATTTCTGTGGTACCGGGTTCGAAGGAACCGTCGGTTGATTCGAACAACGGATGAAGAGCTCGCAAAACGTCTGAAAGGTTCAACCCGTCCTCAGGGTAAGGTATGCTTTGTCTTTCATTACCTGTTTTTGGGTGCTCTTTCAAGTGAAGAGGATGGAAAATGGAAACGGCGCCCTTTTTGTCCGGGAAGGTGGGTGGGCGGGGCGGATTTGAGAGGGGGGAGAGGCGACGACGCCCCCGGACATGAAAATGCCGTGGCGGTATCGGGCAGATGGGGCATGGTTGTCGCCACCCCGGAAGATCGGCCTCTCGTGGCTGGTTCAGGTGCACCGGATCTGTTTGGCGAAGCCGAAAACGAACTCATGTGCCCGGCCTCGTAAGGCCGGACAATAGCCACACCCGCT
>Ga0272446_1006558_pt1 | contig 12072 bp, 7 predicted proteins | sample YNPCB0061_FD_194587 | JGI IMG/M metagenome (GOLD analysis project Ga0272446, IMG submission 194587) | Hot spring microbial mat communities from Yellowstone National Park, WY, United States - YNP-CB-006-1 | ecosystem: Environmental > Aquatic > Thermal springs > Hot (42-90C) > Sediment | place... | reverse complement strand
TGGAATTGTTTGAAAAAGAACGCATATGCCACAGGCAAAACCGTCTATGAACTTAAATATCGCTTGCTTGATGACTACATGAAGCAGCAACTGGCGCACCCGACAATCCTTTTTTCGTAAGTCCTATCTTGAAGATAAATCGCCAACAAAGAAATTTTCTTGATGTTTTCGCAAAAATGTACGGAAAAAGTTGTATATTGCAAGTCTTTGATTTGAACCACATTATATCTACATTGTTACACTTAATTGTTCATTTACGGAGATTTCGATGGTTTCAAAAGAGCGCAAAGCCGAGCTTGCACGACAATATGGTGGTACCGAGGCAAACACTGGCAAAGCTGAAGTACAAATTGCCATTATGACTGAACACATCAATGCGTTGTCTGGTCATTTGGAGCAGCACAAAAAAGATAATCACTCTCGTCGCGGACTGCTGCAACTTGTAGGTCAGCGCAGAAAACTGCTGGCATACTTGCAGCAAAACGACATCACACGGTATCGTGCGATAGTTGCAGCACTCTCCTTGCGGAAGTAATGACATCACACAACACGCGGCGCACTGGAACTGACGGTGCGCCGCGCATGTTTTAGGTGTAGCTTCGGAAGGCACAGCCGCGCTCTGGCGGAGCTCTGTGTTCGGTTATATTCGTGAAATTTCGACATTTTCGACATTCATCATTATACCAACGTTCTTTTTGCATTGTTGCCAAAAACGCCCCACGCCGCTGCTGCGTGGCAAATAACGTGGTCAAACACGTGGTTAAAAACATACGCCATAGGTGTTGCTCGTAGCCGTAACGTGGTTCGTTTTCTGTCGGCAATGCGGAAGTAACGTTTTTCTATCATTACCCTTTTACATTCAAAGGTTTTATGCCCCATACAGTTTCATTAGAACTCAATGGCGCGACGCTTTCACTGGAAACAGGGCGTTTTGCTACCCTTGCCGACGGTGCAGTGATGGTGCGCCACGGCGATACCATGGTGCTGGTAACAGCAATTGCCGCAGGCAAAGATTCTCCGCTGGATTTTATGCCGCTGACGGTCGAATATCGTGAAAAAGCCGCATCGGCGGGCAAAATTCCCGGAGGCTTTTTGAAACGCGAAGGTCGCCCCTCCGACCGTGAAATTCTTTCAGCACGCCTCATAGACCGCCCTATTCGCCCCATGTTCCCCGAAGTGTGGCGGCGCGAAACCCAAGTAATCGCTACGGTGTTTTCCTATGACCAACAGTATGACAGCGATACCATAGCAATGGTGGGTGCGTCGGCGGCACTGATGCTGTCGTCTGTACCGTTTAACGGTCCGGTGTCTGAGGTGCGCGTTGCACGCAAGGACGGCGTGTTTATTGCCAATCCAACCAAAGACCAATTAGAAGGCGCAGAGTTAGAAATCGTCGTTGCTGGTACGGACTCTTCGATTGTCATGGTCGAAGGCGAAGCACGGGAAATCTCTGAGCAGACGTTCATTGATGCCCTCGTGTTTGGACATGATGCAATCAAACAACTCAACGCTTTGCAGCAGCAGCTCTATGACCTTGTGCACAACGAGAAGGTAGAATACACGACCGCCGAGCGTCCGCAAGCTATCGTGCAATTTGTCGAAGACAACGCCCGCGAAACCATCCGCGCCCATATGCGCGACTTCTCCTCCAAAGACGCACGTTCAACGCGCCGCAAAGAGCTTGTTGATGCGCTTATCGCGCAAGCAGCAGAAGTTTTTCCTGCAGAAACCCGCGAAGAAGCCTTTCCGGACTGGGATGTGGACAAACTCATCGGCGACATTACCAACGACATTGAGTATGAAGAAATGCGGGAAATGATTCTGACCGATAACAAACGGTTGGACGGACGCAATACCAAAGAAATTCGTCCAATAACGATAGAAGTTGGCGTGTTGCCGCGCACGCATGGTTCAGCACTCTTTACGCGCGGCGAAACGCAGAGCTTGGCAACGGTTACGCTTGGCACGAAGTCTGACGAACAAATGATTGACGGTTTGATGCCAACCTACGACAAAAAATTTCTCTTGCACTACAATTTCCCGCCTTTTAGCACCAACGAAGTCAAGCGTATTATGGGAACAAGCCGCCGCGAAATCGGGCATGGCAATTTGGCAGAACGGTCATTTTACGCGCTATTGCCCGACGAAAACGAGTTTCCATACACCATTCGCGTTGTTTCCGACGTGCTGATGTCCAATGGTTCGTCGTCTATGGCGACCGTTTGCTCCGGCACGCTGGCATTGCTGGATGCTGGCGTGCCGCTCAAAAAGCCCGTGGCAGGAATTGCTATGGGGCTGATTAAAGAAGGCGAGCGCGTGGCAATCTTGAGTGATATTTTGGGCGACGAGGACTTTTTGGGCGACATGGATTTTAAAGTCTGCGGCACAAAAGACGGTATCACTGCCTGCCAGATGGATATGAAAGTTCAAGGAATTGCCTTTGAGGTCATCAAACAAGCATTGGAGCAGGCAAAAGAAGGGCGTTTGCACATTTTGAGCAAAATGAATGAGGTGCTTTCCGAAGCACGTCCCGAACTTTCGCCATATGCGCCGCGTTTTACGGTCATTACGATTCCTGTGGAAGCCATTGGTGCAGTGATTGGCTCTGGGGGCGAAACCATCCGTGCGCTCACTAAAGAAACCAACACCGAAATCAATATTGAAGACGACGGGCGCGTAACCATTGCAGCCGTAAGCGGCGAAGATGCCGAGCGTGCCATTGCGATGATTAAAGCCCTCACGCGCAAACCCGAAGAAGGCGAAATCTATTCGGGCAAAGTGGTGGACATTCGTGAGGGATTGGGAGCAATTGTCGAGTTTTTACCGAAAACGAAGGGTTTGTTGCATATTTCGCAACTTGACCACAGGCGCGTAGAGTTTGTAGGTGATGTGCTCAAAGTGGGCGATAAATTGGACGTAAAACTTGTCGAAATTCAATCCGATGGCAAGTTTCGCCTGAGCCGTAAAGCACTGTTGGCTGCACCCGAAGGCTACACTGAAGAACCACGTCGCGGTGGTGGCAACCGCGATGGCGGCGGTTATCGTGGCGGCGACCGTGATGGCGGCTATCGTGGTGGCGGGCGTGGCGGCGGGCGCGACGGCGGCGGTTATCGCGGTGGCGGAAGAAACTAACTTGACGAAAGAGGCATCAGCACTGTTCGCGCCCTAACGCGACTACCGGCGCAATGAAGGCGAGTGATGGCAATATTCTGATAGCAATAGCAAAGGCTTTGTGAGCATTTTTGAGCGCACAAAGCCTTTTGCTTATCGTACATGCAAACTGGTTACAATGTTGGCTGACCAATGGGCAAGCCCGGAATATCTATCAGATTCACCAAAGGAATGTTTGCGCCGTACTCGCGGTTGAGCACTTTTATTATCTCGTTTGCCACTGCGCCGTAGCCCCGTGATGATGGATGAATGCCGTCCAAACTAAAGAACCCGCCCGACACAAAATCAAAGCGCAACGTGTTCCCTACCACAGCTCCTGTGGGTGTGGTTGTTTGTCCTTGGAACGGATAGCCCGTTTGGCGAACTTGATTGACCACTGCAAAGGCATCGAACAAGACAGCCTGTTTGTTCGCACTGTACCGTCCGACGGCGGCGGCAATGGCAGCGTTGAACGCATTAGTGGCGGTGCGGCACACAGCTTGTTCGGCTTCATCGAGTACAAAATCGTTGGGCATGGCATTTTCTACGAGCGTTTGCTGCAAAATTTGCTGCGCCATTGCGGGATTCATCTGGATTCGTGCTGCTGCCACTCCAATTGCTCCAATCAACCGTGTGGCATACTGCGTTACGCCGCCGCCCAAGCCTGCGGGCAAGGTGAATAAATCGGCATCGCTCAGGGGTTTGATGCCGCCCGGAGCGGCTGAACTCCGCACAAGAATACCAGTGGGAAACATGGGCAGTGCTTGGCGAATCAGGGTTACGAGTGCTGCTGGAAGCATGGGGTTATTCAGTGCATCACGCAAGCCAGCCCGAACCTGTGCGCCAGCAGTGGTAAAGTACGGCGCAGAAAGCACATCGGGAACATTGCCCACAACAAACTTTGCGTTGGGCATACGGCGCACACAGCTGTCAAGCAGTGCGTTAAATTGTGCGGTGAACACGGGAACTTCTGTTGGTGCTGGCGCAACCATAGGGTTTGTGCCAAAACCCGACGCAAAATTCGTCCCACTGGTGCCGCCTGAGGAGGCGTAGCCTAGAACATCGTTGTTGCCAATCCACAGCGTAACCAAGTTTGGTTGCAATCGCGCTGCCTGTTCTACGCAGTTTGCGCCGAACGGAAAGCCTTGCTGCGGGTTGCCACGCAGAATTGCGCCGAAAAACGGGTTGAAAAACGGGTTGTTTGCTACCTGTGCAAACCGCCGTGGATACAGAGGGTCGTTCGCTGGGGGCATCATGTCGCGCAGCAGTGCGCCCGGAATACCCAAATTGTTGTACGGACGAGCCAGCATCAAGTTTGTGGGCTGATTTGAGAGCGGCGCGCCAGTAATCTGTGGCAATCCTTGCGCGTTAAAACTCGCAATACGGTTGCGTGTGCCAATGCCGCCATCGTTTGGCAAGCGCATATACTGGAACTGTTCCGGTGCATCGCCAATCGGGATGTTCAGTTGTTGTGCCAGCAGCACAGGATAGGCATACTGGACTTCTGAGCCAACAACTGCACCCGATTGAAACCCTGCGGTCAAACTATTGCCCAATGCCACATAGCGCACAGGCGTTCCCGCAGGCACAAGCGACCCGAGCGCGCCCGTGCCGGGTTGTGGCGTAAGCGAAGGAGTACAGGCTTGCAGAGCAAAGAGCGTGGCTGCTGCCACCAACACAAGCAAACGAGCAGGGATCTGCTTGAAGGTATGAGATTGTTGCTGAGATTTCATTGGTGTTCTCTCCTCAAAATGTTCGGTGTCAAAAAATCACGCAGTGAATTACAGGCGGTACGAAAACGAGAACGCCAGCGCGTTTGCCCATGAATTATAGATGCCATCAAAGCCAAATGTACTGCCTTTTACTTCGCGCTGCAAGCCATAGACGAACATATAGCTTACGTCCAGCGTGAGGTTGTCGCTCAGTTTGAAGCCTGCTCCGGCCGTTACTGCCAAGCGGTTTGCGTCGGGCAAAATGGGCTGTGTGTAGCGGGCTTCGACGGGCACAACATCGTAAAACGCGCCAGCACGAAGTTGTAAGGTTTCTGAAGCAGTGTATTCGCCGCCAATGCGGAAGGTGGGCGTGTTGTAGTAATTGCGCGGGTTGATAACCTCGCCCGAACGCGACGGTGCGCCCGGCAAACGGTCAAAGCGGATGCGGAGTGTGTCGTAGGACGACCATCCAACATAGTCAATGCCAAGTTCCATCATAAACTGGTCGCTGAAGCGGTACGAGATACCCGTGCGAAGGTCAAAAGGCAGATTGAGCCCCGTTCCGCCTGGTCCGTCGGCAAACAGATTGTTCAATCCCGCAGGCAAAGGCGTGTTTCCTTCTGCATCGAGGGTAAACTTCGCGTTGCCGTCGTAGCGCATATTGATGTTATGGCGGTAGGAAGCACCAATTCTCAGTCCTTTCACGGGTTCAACGCTCACCGCCGCGTTCCATGAAATGTTCGTGCCATCACCCCGCAAATTCAAAAACGGTTCGGTGCCGAAGTTTGGTACGCGCTGGCGCAGTTCAGCATGACCAATGGAGTACGTCAAACCTGCGGCAACCGAAAGTTTTTTGTCAAACAAGGCGTAAGCAACGTTTGGGTTGATGGTAATGGTCTGCAAATACGTGCGGATTGACAAATTGCGTCCTGTCCAGTTTTCATTCCACAGCGTTCCCGCGCCGAACGGAACAAACACTCCCAAACCAAAAGCAAGGTCGGATTGCGGAACTTTATAGACTGCGTAGGCGTGGGGCAAAGGAAACGCCCACAGTTCCATGTTGGTTGTTGCAAAGCGGTTTTGATTTGTTGGTCCGGTGAACGTGGCTTGCGGCAAAAGCGGCGTAAGCCCGAGCATCAGATGCAGACCATCTTTCATCTGCGTCATGCCCGCAGGGTTGTAAAACACGGTGCTGGCATCTGCGCCGTCACCGCTTGCAGCAGCGAACGCCAGAGCCATTGCCCGTGCGCCTTGCTCATTGAGTTGAAAACCACCTGCTCGCGCTGCTTGCGGCGTTGTGCCAAGCACTGCCAGCGCGGCAAGCACGACGAGTACCATAACTCGTTTCATACACTCCTCCTCCAAAAAAAGCGTTAAACAATAGGGATTGCAGCCTGTGCTGTATGTATCACAACGTAGTGTACTGTCGCAAACTGTCACGAAGTATTTAGGCAAGAACTTGCACGTGCGTACACTCGAATATGGCAATGCCGTAGATGACGAACGGAAGATATGCTTCGTGTAGGAATCATCCAAAAGAATTTTGCTCTTCGGGTTTCACAAAATCTTGAGCGAAACCAAGAGATTGCACGCTCTATTTCAAACACATTATGTAGCGTTTTTTTTGTATTTTGTGCCGTTCCTGAACCGTAAATTGCCGATGTGTTCACATTCTTCTGCTATTTGATTTAGTGCAAACGATGACCGTGATGACTGCTTGGAGATGGTTCGTATCGTGGATGCAAACACCTACTGCCACACGACCGTTGCGCTGCATTGTGTGTGTGCTGGTGGGCTGGTGGGCTGCCGCGCTGAACTTCTCTTTGGTTGCACAAACGCTCAAAGTGACGGACATTGACACGACGGACTTTCCCACTATGCGGGCAAAGGTGTATGTGTTGAATTCACAAGGACGCTACACGCCCATTCAGCAAGACCAACTTTCGATTGTGGAAAACGGTGTTCCCCGCCCAATTTCAAAATTCTCTTGTTCACCGCCGCCCTCGACCAGTGTACCGCTTTCGGTGGTGATGACGATGGATGTTTCTGGTTCTATGCACGGTGTGAACTTGGAAATTGCCAAATCTGCCGCTCGTGCGCTGATAGAAATGCTGCCGAACGGCTCCGAGTGCGCTATCACGAGTTTCGACAATGCAAATTACATCAACTGTGATTTCACGCAGGACAAAAAACGCCTCTTGGCTGCGGTCAAGTCGCTCAAATCTCAGGGCGGCACAGACTACGACGAAGGTCTGACTTCTGCGCCCTTTGGCGCATTAGTGGTGGCAAAACAAGCCCGCTTTAAGCGCGTGGTGGTGTTTCTAACCGATGGCCTAGGCAATGCCACAGAAAAAACTATCGTCAAACAAGCCCAAGCAGTCAATGCCAGCATTTACATCGTTACGGTTAATTTGGACGCGCCTGATGTTCTCAAATCCATTGCCTTCCGTACAGGCGGCGAAGTCGTGGATAACGTTACTACGCCCCAGCAAGCCGTCGAAGCCTTCCAAACTGTTGTGCAGCGTGCTCAGGGCATGAAACCCTGCGAGATTGTTTGGCAAAGCGCAACGCCCTGCGACAATATCATGAATCTGACGATGAAGTGTCGCACACCAAACCTTTCCACATCGCTCAAATACGTTGTCCCTTCGCGTTCGGTTGCCACATTAGAGTTTTCACCCAGTTCGTTTGCTTTTCGCAGCGTTCCACCCGGTGAATTTCGTGATACAATGATAACCATTACCGCCCGCAACAGTAGATTTGCCATTCGCAATATCGTCAGCAGCGATTTACGCTTTCGGATTTTTCCCGTAGAATTTGCCTTGGAAGCGGGTCAGTCGCAAAGGGTCAAAGTAACGTTTACGCCGAACGACTCAAACTTTACCTTCACGCAAATTACCGCACTCACCGACATTTGCAATGCAGGGGTGTGCTATGCTGCGGGCGGTTTTCCGGGCAAAGAGCCAAGCAAGCCCACGCTCAAAGTGCTCAAACCCAACGGCGGCGAGGTGCTCTTAGCAGGCACAGACACCGTCATTACATGGACGGGTGTGCTGCCGCAGGAAAAACTTATCATGGAATACAGCGTGGACAACGGCAAATCGTGGCGTAAAATTGGTAAACCTGCCTCTGGCTTGCACACGCGCTGGACAGTTCCCGGAATCACCAGTGAGCAAGCACTGGTCAGGGTTTCGCAGTTTCCCAAATGGGACAAACCCGTCATTGTTGGTCAGCACGGGGGCAAAGAAGCCACCGTTGCGGCATACAGCCCTGATAACCGCTACGTGCTGACGGCTGGCGCGGACAACATTGCCGCGCTGTGGGACACCACCGAAACTGACCGCTTGCGTGGAGACCCTAACGATACAGCCATTGCGCGGCAAGTCTTTGTGGGACACACAGACAAAATTACCAGTGCGGCGTGGTCGCCGGGCGGACGACGGTTTTTGACGGCATCGTTGGACAATACTGTTCGTGTGTGGTCAGTGGACGCTTCATTGCTTGCAGTGGCTTCGACAAACGCCTCACTAGCCTTACTCAATGCTGCTTCTCAGGCGCACACAACTGCAACAGCGCATTCAACCAACGGCGAACAGCGCGTTAAAACCCTTCGCACTGTGCTGCCGTCGCAAACGCTTTTGGGGCATAGCCAGCCTGTGGTTTCCGCGTTGTGGAGTACCGACGGCACGCAAATTTTGACCGCCTCGCGCGACGGCACAGCACGGATATGGAACGCTCGTACCGATGAACAACCCAAGCTCTTCGCCGCTCACAAAGAAGCACTCACGGGCGCATGGTGGTCGCCGAATGAACGCCGCATTGTTACGACTTCTCTGGACAATACAGCACGGGTGTGGGACGTGGAGACGGGTGAACAAAAATTCGTTCTCCAAGACCACACAGGCGCGGTTAATCAGGCTGCGTGGTCGCCCGATGGGAAGCACATTGTAACGGTGTCGTCCGATTCTACTGCCATTATGTGGGACGCGGAAACAGGCAAACGCCTTCGTCGTTACGTCGGTCATGCCGCACCAGTTCGCAGAATTGTCTTTGAGCCGCGTGGGAATCGCTTTGCCACTGGTGGCGACGACGGTGTGGTATGTGTGTGGACAGCTGGTGAATACAGCTCGCCTGCAATGACCGAAGAGCAAATGCAGCTTTGGCGGGAGATGTACCCCAATTCCGTGCTTTCGCGCCGGTTGTTGCTGAACGACGGCACAATTTGGGACAACGAACCCATAGATTCACTCGTGGGGCATATTGCGCCCATTACGCATTTGGCGTGGGACGAACGCTCGCGGCGCATACTGAGTTCTTCAAACGACCAATCAACGTGCATGTGGGCATTGGAGCGCGTGGAAGAGCGAGGCAAAATCGTCTATCGGTACGCACTCATGGCAGCATTCGAGGCAGCCAGTGCCGTCAAAACGGCAATGCTCAGTGCTAACGGCTCGCGGTTGGTGATGGCAACAAGCGATGGTACGGTGTTGCTCTGGAAAACGCAATCTACGCCGCGTCAGCAAGACGTTTCCGACAATGTGTTTGCTATTGTTGCCCCGCAAGCCGATGCTGACAACGTGTATCTGGGCGAGGTGATTGTCGGCAAAGCCCGTGATTCGGTGTTCACAGGCTACATTCGCAACCTTGGCGGCTACCCCGTAACAGTCAAATCCATCGAAATTCAGAACGTGCTGCCCGCAACGATGTCTGCCTTGAACGCCGTTACGCCTGTGTTGCCGAACAAAAACATCCAAGAATTTTCCATTGTCTCAGGTCTGCCGCCGTTTACTATCCCGCCCAAAGGCAGCAAGGCTGTCGAATTTCGCTTTCAGCCGCTTATGCCCGGCGCACGGGGTGCTGGAATGAACATCATCACCAATGCCGACACGTTGCGCCGAACAATTCGCGGGCGCGGCGTGATGCCCCCCATGCTCATAGCCAATGCTGTGGTGGATATGGGTGCGATGCTGGTGGGAAAAACTAAAGACACGGTGCTGGTGGCACAACTCAAGAACACCAGTCAAGAGCCGCTTCGCATTCTAAACGTGCGCCAGATTGGACCGAACACGACCGATTTTACGACGGATTTACCCAAAACGTTTACCATTTCGGGACTGAACCAACGCAACGTTACCGTCAGATTTAAGCCGTCGGCTGTGGGGCGTACTTCCGGAGGAATCGCCATTGACTATGTAGGCGGGTATAGTGGGCTGAATGAGCCAGTAACGGTGCGCTTTCTGGGCGCAGGCGACGTGCAAAAAATCACCGTGCGTGGGCGCGTGATAGACACGGCAGGCCGACCACTCGTGGCTTCGATAAAATGGGAAGACTTGGACAGCCGTGAAAAGGTTGGCACCACGCAAACCAGTACCAGTGGGACATATGCGTTTCAACTACGCTCCGACCGCAACTACGGCTACTATTTTGAAAAACCCGGCTATTTTCCTATTTCTCGCCATCGGGAATTTGCCAGCACCACCAGTACCGTTGCCACGCGGAATTTAGTGGGAACAACAGTGTTTGAGCCAGATGTCGTGCTGCTGTCGTTAGACGACATTCGGCGCAATGGCGGCATTTTGCCCATGAACAACATCTTCTTTGATTACAATTCCGCCGTGCTCAGACCTGAGTCGTTTTTGGAATTAGACCGTTTGGTAGCGGCACTGAAAGCCAATCCCACGCAGCGCGTGGAAGTAGCTGGGCACACGGACAATTCTGGCTCGGAAGATTTCAACCAGATTCTCTCACGCCGACGCGCTGAAGCGGTGATGGCGTATTTAATTAGCCGTGGCTGTTTGGTGCGCAATATTGTTGCCAAAGGCTATGGTGCAAGTGTGCCCATTGCCGATAACGCCACCGACGAAGGCAGGGCAAAAAACCGTCGTGTGGAACTGCGCTTTCTGGTAAAATAGCAGAACCATTGCTTAAACAGCCTCTGTGCATCCAACGTCCAATGACAACACCTGTTTTTGGTACAAATTTCATCATCATTGTCGTGTGAAAGGAAAAAGCTATGAAAAGCCTGAACATCTCCGTGCTGCAACTATATTGTATTGTGGCTTTGGCAATAGCACTCACGCCCACAACTTTCTATGCTCAAAATATTCCATTTACTCAGAAAACCTACGATGTGTGGGTAGATATGCGCGTTGGCGACGGTTCAAAACCGACATGGTGGTATTGTTTTGGCGAGGTGTATTCATACCCTGATGGCGAACTTGTAGCGCGGATGCAGGGCGTTGACGTGGCGACGCTGGTACGCATAAGCAAGGACAGCGTGATTCAACTCAATCGTAAAATTTTCATCTACATCGACAAAACGACGGGCAAGGTACTTGAAACCTACAATGGTCAGCCCGTAAGCCACATCGAGTATCCCTATCAGCAAATCACCTACGCTCTCAGCGGCGACAAACTTGCCACTTACGTCACGCAGGGAAAAGGCAAGCGCGTGATGACGATGGGACCGGGCTACAAAACCACCGCACGGCAGATGGGCAACGGCTACGCGTTTTCCTCGCCTGTGTTTTTGCAGTTTCCGCTTCCGAACGGAGAAATGTACGAGGCGGTGGAGAACTACGATTTTCTTGTGAATCCGAAAGCGCAACGCGCCGAAGAAAAATATCAACTCACGTGGTATCGCTACGGCGAACTTGCGCCGTTTTTTGGCAAAAATAAAAAAGGTGTTATCAATCTGGTGTGTTATCGTGTTGGTAGCTTTGAGCAGCTTCCCGAGCCGCTCCAGAGCTATATCCGCACGAAAGCACCACTTTGGATGAAGCCGCCGCAGGACTTGAAAGAAATCGCGCAACTGCAACAAGAGTGATCACGAAACAGTTTTTCATATCAGATAAACACCAGCGTTCCCGTTCGCAGCCCATACAATGGCAAGATTGATTCTTATGCTCGTGCAGCACGCAAAGCCGATGTGTCGATGGTAAAGCGCACATCCTGCCGCATAAGGAATACCCTCGCGTTATTGACCTGAGAGGCTGCTTGGAAACTCCTTTTCCCCTCACCTGCCATTGTTACGAGGGTATCCTCTTCCAGTGGGAGAGGACGCATGATTTCCAGCCTTTCTTCCCCCTTCTCCCTTTGGGAGCTATCCATTACCCATAAGTCCAAAAGCTAGTAATGGTGGTCTTTACGAGGGAGAAAAGTGGCGTTGAGCGATGCTCCAAGTACGAACAATATCGGTCAAACGGCTCCA
>Ga0272446_1006557_pt1 | contig 12073 bp, 9 predicted proteins | sample YNPCB0061_FD_194587 | JGI IMG/M metagenome (GOLD analysis project Ga0272446, IMG submission 194587) | Hot spring microbial mat communities from Yellowstone National Park, WY, United States - YNP-CB-006-1 | ecosystem: Environmental > Aquatic > Thermal springs > Hot (42-90C) > Sediment | place... | reverse complement strand
TGCTGGCCACGCTGCGGGCGTTCGGCCAGCCGACCTTCGAGGGCAAGTGGTACTACATTGGCCCTTTCGATAACAGCAACGGTCGCGGCTTCACCACCAAATACCCGCCCGAACTGGGCTTCGACCCGACCGCGACCTACCCCGGCAAAGGGGATCGGCCCGTCGGCTGGGTCGAGTTTGCCGCGATGAAGCCCGGCCGCGTGGTAGACTTGCGCAAGCCCAAGCAGAACAACAACGACTCGGTCTGCTATCTCTACCATGAGTTCGAGGTCAAGGAGGCGACCGAGTTGCCCCTGTCGCTCGGTTCCGACGACGGTATCATTGTCTGGCACAACGGCAAGGAAGTGCTGGCCGCCGACGAGCAACGCGCGGCCGCCCCGGACCAGGAGTCAGTCACGCTCAAGCTCACCCCCGGCAAGAACCGCCTGCTCATCAAGGTCACCAACTTCGGCGGCGAATGGGCCGTCTACTTGATGCCCGACTTGCCCAAGTCCATCCCGGCCAACATCCGCGACGCGCTGGCCAAGGACTTCCCCAAGCCCAACGCCGGCCCATCCAGCAACCTGGTCACCGCCGAGGCGCGTTACTACCGCATGGAGACGGTGCCCCTGCCCACCGACTGCGTCCTGGAGGTAGGCGGGCTGGGCTTCCGCCCCGACGGCAAGCTCGTCGCCTGTACCCGCCGGGGGGAGGTGTGGCTGTTCGACCACATCACCGCCGACGACCTCAACCAAACCCAGGCCAGCCTGTTCGCCAAGGGGCTGCACGAGGCCCTCGGCTTGCTGGTCGAGGACAACAACACGCTGCTGGTGACGCAGCGGCCCGAACTGACCCGCCTGATCGACCGCGACGGCGACGGCGTGGCCGATGAGTTCGTCACCGTCTGCGACCGCTACGGCGTCTCCGGGGACTATCACGAGTTTGCCTTCGGCCCGGCCCGCGACCGCGACGGCAACCTCTTTTTGACGCTCAACGTCGGCTTCGGCGGTGGGCATCAATCCAAAGCCCCCTGGCGCGGCTGGTGCGTGAAGATCACCCCCAAGGGCGACCTGATTCCTTACGCGGCTGGCCTCCGCTCGCCCAACGGCGTGAACTTTAGCCCCGACGGGCACCTCTTCTACGCCGACAATCAGGGCGAGTGGGTCGCCACCAACAAGCTGCACGAGATCCGCCAGGGCGAGTTCTACGGGCACCAAGCCAGTCTGCGTTGGGTCGAGCAATCGCCGTTTGCCGGCAAACTCACCCCCAAGGTGCCGTCGGGCATGCTCTACGACGGGCAGAAGGGCACCGAGCGGGCCGGCTACCCCAACCACGTCCCGCCGTGCATCTGGTTCCCCTACGGTCGCATGGGTCAGTCAGCCTCCGAGCCGCGCTGGGACACCACCGCCGGCAAGTTCGGTCCCTTTGCCGGTCAGTGTTTCGTCGGCGATCAGACCAAGAGCATGGTCATGCGAGTGGCGTTGGAGCAGGTCGGCGGGCGGCACCAGGGCGCGTGCTTCCCGTTCCGCTCCGGCTTCCAGTGCGGCATCAATCGGCTGGTCTTCGGCCCGGACCACCGCCTCTACGCCGGGCAGACCAACCGGGGCTGGGGGTCGGTCGGCGGCAAGGCCTACGGGCTGCAACGGCTCACCTGGACCGGCGAGCTACCCTTCGAGATGCACCACGTTCACCTGACCAAGGACGGCTTCACCATCGCCTTTACCAAGCCCGTCGATCCGGCCAAGGCCGCCGACCCCAACAGCTACAACCTGCGCAGCTACACCTATCACTACTGGCCGAAATATGGCTCGCCGGAAGTCGATAGCCGCGCCGAGAAGCTCGCTGCCGTCGAGGTCGCCCCGGATCGCAAGAGCGTTCGGCTCACCGTGCCGGGGTTGCGTGTCGGTCGGGTCTATGAGATCATCGCAACCGGCGTGACCGACACCGACGGAGCCAAGCTGCTGCATCCCGAGGCGTGGTACACGCTCAATCAGCTACGGGACGGCTGATCGCGTGGTATGCTAGGGGTGATTGGCTCGTTGAACCTTCTCACCCCTGGAGCCTACCCCATGCGTTGCCCGCGTGCCCTGCCCGCCGTCATCGTGGTCTGCTTGCTCCCGCTTGGTCTGCTTGGCCTCTCCACTCCCCCGGCCTACGGCCAGGTCCGCGGTCCTTCGGGGTTGATCGGGATTGGCTTTACCCGCGGGGGCAGCCCGGGCTTTGGCTTCGGCCCGGGCTTTGGCTTCGGCCCGGGCTTTGGCTTCGGCCCGGGCTTTGGCTTCGGCCCGGGCTTTGGCTTCGGCCCGGGCTTCTTTGTCAACGCCTACCAAGGGTTCTACACTAACGGGTTCAGTCTGTACGGCCCGCCGGTGCCGACCCACGGCCCCATCCCCGGCTTCTTCGGTGGGGCCGACCAACGCTTCTACGGCTTCGGTGCCTACTATGCGTTCCCTCCGCCCAACTACGATCCTCGGCAAGCAGTCCTGTTCGCCAACGTGCGGCGTGGCCCGAGCGGCGAGATGAGCTTGCAGTATGTGCCCGCTGGGCCGGACCACCCGATGTTTGGCGGGCGGTGCGTCATCGTGCAGCGGGTCGCATCCGCCCCCAGCGAGAGCGAACCAGCCTGCGCCGACATCGAGGTACGCTTGCCCCAGGCGGATGCCAGGGTCAGCGTCGATGGCCAACTCACCCCGACACACGGCAACCTGCGACGGTTGCAGTCGCCGCCGTTGGCCGGCGGCCAGGAGTACGAGTACCGCATCGAGGCCATCTGGCATGAAGAAGGCCGATCGGTCAGCCGCGAGCGGGTGGTGCGGCTCCGCGCGGGCAGCCGGGCGCTGGTCGATTTCACGCAGCCACTGGACGAATGATCGGCGCGGGCGCGTCCGTTGCTGACTGCCCAGTCCGAGTACCGCACGACTGTGCGCGACTGCCCGGCAGTCGGCTACTGGTGGGCCGTGGCCACCGTGGGCTGTGTGGCCGAGGTTGGCTCACTCCCCTTGACAAAGGGTCATGGAATGGGCATGGGACGGGGCGTTGACTTCAACTCAGTCGTTGACTTCAACCCAGGCTCGGAGTGAACGGTCATGTCCACGATCCCTTGCCGATCCCAGGCCAATCATGTCCGCTCCCCGGTGCGACTCTACCCGCTGTTGCTCCTCGGCTGCCTACTGGGCATCGACCGGCCCGCGTTGGCCGTAAGCGGCGTGGGCCGCGTAAGCTGCGACCGCGCTGGCTGCGACTGCGAGTCACCGCCACGGGGTCGCGGTCTGCCGGTATGCCCGAGTAGCGCGGTGCCGTGTGTTCGGACCAAGTGGGTGCAGGTAGCACCGAGTTCAGCGGGTAGACTGCCGAGCGAGCCATTCTGGGTGCGTCGGCCAGAGCAACAGCGGGCGGTGGTGCTGATTCATGGGTTGAGCCTGCACCCCATTCACATCGGCCAGATCAGCCAGCCGCAGTTGATGGATTGGCAAGAGCCTGACTCCAATCTGGTTCGGCAACTCGAACCGCACGCCGACGTTTACGCCTTCTGCTACGGGCAAAATGCGCCCGTGACGGCGATTGCCGACCAGCCGAGCTTGCGGGAGGGCATCGCGCGGCTGAAGCAACTCGGGTACGCCGAGGTGGTGCTGATCGGGTATTCGGCGGGCGGACTGGTCGCGCGGCAATTCGTCGAGGACTACCCCGATGCCGGGGTAACGCGGGTAGTGCAGGTCTGCACGCCGAACCTGGGCACCAAGTGGGCGCGGTTGCCCGTCGTCTCGCACACCCCCCAGGAAGTGTTCGTCAAGTCGATGACCCCCGAAGCGCGAGCGGCGGTGCTACGCCAGCGGGCCGACAAACGCTTGCCCGATGGGCTGGAGTTTGTCTGCGTCGTCGCCAAGCAGCTCTTGCACGGCGACGGGATCGTGCCCGTCGCCAGCCAGTGGCCAGCCGATCTGCGTCAGCAGGGGGTCGCAGGCTCGTTCGTGAAAGCCACCCATGTCAAAGCCATGTATGAACCGTCCAGCGTGGAGCAAATCCGCCAACTGGCCATCACCCCCAGCCCCCGGCCACCGCTGACGCCGGCGTGTCAGTATCAGTCGCCGCCGATGCCGTAGCGTTCACGCAGCCCTTCGCGGGTCGCCTTGCTGATGCCCCGCTTGGGCAGCTTGCCCAACGTCAACTCGTGCAGGTTGCGCAGGTTCGGCGAGTCGAGCAACTGCCGCAGCACGTTCTCGTCGAACATGTTGCCATCGAGGTGCAGGTTGCGAACCGTCGTGATCGCGGGACTGTTGATGAGGTTGCTGATATGCTCGGGGTGCAGCCGACAATACCGCAGGCTGAGCGTGGTCAGCGGGGAGAAGCAGTCCAGCAAGTCGATCTGCGGCGTGTCAAAGCAGATGGTGTTGTAGCTGAGGTCGAGCGCGTGAACGGAGGGATGCGGATAGGCCGCTGACAACCCGAGGCGGGCGTTGACCCCGGTATCGGTCAGTTCGAGTATGCCGAGGTGCTTCCAGTGATCACAGCAGAAAAGGTCGTGGACGCCAGCGTTGCCGAGTTGGTTGCTGTTGAGCGAGAGATGACCGAGCCTAGTCAAGCGACTCCCCGCACTCCCCGCTAACACCGCGCCAGCTTTGCTATCGAGTTGGCAGTCGGTCAAGTCCAGCCGCTGCAAATTGGTCAAATACGGCGTATCGAGCAAAAGCGACAGCCCGTTGGTGGTCAACTCGTTGTGCCAAAGCGACAAATCGGTCAGCGCTTGCAGGTACGGGCAGTCGGCCAATTGGCGTTCGTGCCCGGCCACGGCGGTCAGGTGAACGGCGGGCACCGGGCCAAAGTTGAGGATGCGCTCGGCCGAGGCCATGAACCAGCGGGCCGGCAACGATACCGACGCCGGCAGCCCCCGGTCGAAGCTCTCGATCTGCACCGGGTAATCCATCTCCGCGACGACGCTGGTTTCGGTCATGTCGTCGAGCAATTGCCGCTCCCGCTGCCGCAGCACGGGCCGACGCGGGTCGTCGTAGGCTAGGTGGCTCAGTTGCACCTGCAAGCGAATCAACTCCGCCCAGCGCGGCTTGTCGTTCTCCGTGAGCCAATCGGCGAAGACTAGCCGGGGACCATCGTCGGGGTCGTCCCGGATCGCCGCCAGAAAGGCTTGCATTTCCGCGTTCATGCTGCTTGCCCGCCATGCACTTGCCACAGGTCCGATCCTTCTGTTGCCTTATCGCTGGCCAACCCAACAGGCAAGAGCCGCCCGTTGACCGTCGCAGCCGACGCTGGGCAGGGCGGTTGGCTATTCCTAGAATAGCTCCAGTTCTCCCGTCGAACGCTCTGACCATGTGATGGTCGTTGTGATTCGTGACTACTACAATATCAGCACTTAGCCTATTCAACTGAATCAAGGAGATCTCCTGTGCAGACTGCAACCTCTCCACGCCCACGCATCCAACCGCCGGCGATGCGCGATCAGCGCATGCTCATCGGCGGCAAGTGGGTCGAATCGCAAAGCGGCAAGACGTTCCCGACCATCAACCCGGCGACCGGCGAGACGATCTGCCAGGTGGCCGAGGGGGACAAGGCGGACATCGACCTGGCCGTTGCCGCTGCCCGCCGTGCCTTTGAGTCAGGCCCCTGGCCGAAGATGAACGCCTCGGAGCGCGGCCGGCTGCTGAACAAGCTGGCCGACCTGATGGAGAAGCACATCGAGGAGTTGGCAGCCCTGGAATCGCTGGACAACGGCAAACCGATCCGCGACGCGCTCAATGCCGACCTGCCGTTGTCGATCAAGTGCTACCGCTACTACGCCGGCTGGGCCGACAAGATTCACGGCAAGACCATCCCCATCGACGGCCCCTACCAATGCTACACGCGGCACGAGCCGGTCGGGGTGGTGGGGCAGATCATCCCGTGGAACTTCCCGCTGCTGATGCAGGCGTGGAAGTGGGGGCCAGCGTTGGCCGCAGGCAACACGGTGGTCCTCAAGCCCGCCGAGCAAACCCCGCTGACCGCTCTGCGCGTCGGCGAGTTGGCGATGGAGGCTGGCTTCCCCGATGGGGTGGTCAACATCGTGCCGGGCTACGGCCCGACCGCCGGGGCGGCCCTGTCCTCGCATATGGACGTGGACAAGATCGCCTTCACCGGCGAAACCCGCACCGGCCAGATCGTCATGACCGCCGCCGCCCAGAGCAACTTGAAGCGTGTCAGCCTGGAACTGGGCGGCAAGTCCCCCAACATCGTCTTCGCCGACACCGACCTCGACGCCGCCGTCGAGGGAGCGTACTTCGGCCTGTTCTTCAATCAAGGGCAGTGTTGCTGCGCCGGGTCGCGTTTGTTCGTCGAGGAGAAAATCCGCGACGTGTTCGTCGAGAAACTGCTGGCCCGCGCCAAATCGCAGCGCCTGGGCGACCCGCTTGACCCCGAGACGACCCAAGGCCCGCAGGTGTCGGAGGAGCAATTCAATCGGATCATGGGCTACATCGAATCGGGGCGACAGGAAGGAGCCAGGCTGCTCACCGGCGGCAACCGCTTCGGCGACTGCGGCTATTTCATCGAGCCGACGATCTTCGTCGATGTCCGCGACGAGATGAAAATTGCCCGCGAGGAAATCTTCGGGCCGGTGATGAACGTGCTGACGTTCAAGGACATCGACGATGTCATCACCCGAGGCAACCGCACCCTCTACGGGCTGGCAGCAGCGGTCTGGACCCGCGACATTAAGAAAGCCCTCAACCTGGCCAACGGCCTACGGGCGGGCACGGTCTGGATCAACTGCTACGATGTCTTCGATGCCGCCGCCCCATTCGGCGGGTTCAAGATGTCGGGCATCGGCCGCGAGTTGGGCGAATACGCGCTGCAACTGTATACCGAGGTGAAGACCGTCACGATCGGGCTGTAATCGGCCCCTCGCTTGAGCGCCCGCGTCGGTCAGCCCCACCCACACCGACGCGGCCACAGCCTGTTACTGGCCGATCTCCAGGTCGGCCACCAGACCACGCAGTTGATGGTCGAGGCGTAGTCGGTCCAGGTCGCGGGAGTTGCTGGACCACTCAATCCGGGTGACCGTCCAACTGCGGTCGTAGTGCGTGAAATAGAGCGTGACGATCAGCGAATCGCCCGTGGCCGAGTCGAGCCGGCTAAGCGTCAGCTTCGCTTGGCTTGGCCCGGTACGGGCTATCTGCTTGACCTGCATGTTGGCCAAACCGTTGACCGCCGCTTGCTTGACGGCCTGCGCCTGCAAGTGCGCCTTGAGCGTCTCATACGCTTTCAGGGCGTTTGCCTCGGCGGAGTCCTCCTTGGCAGCGGGCGGCTCCTTGTCCTGGGCGATGGCGTTTGCCAGTGGAACCAGGGGAAGGGCCAACATCAGGCCCACGATCAAGCGTAGCATCAGGATTCCCTTTCGTTGGTCACAGTGAAACCGTTGAGCCAGAACCAACGCCTCAACCGTTGATGCGCAAGCACCAACGCCTCAACCGTTGATGCGCAAGCACCAACGCCTCAACCGTTGAGCAAGAACAAGCGCACGGCGTTGAGCGCGGACTTGGCCGAGCGGCTGAGGATCTCGGCCCGCGTGCCCCCCCAGTTGATCGCCAGCGAGCGCACGCCCTCGGCCCAGGCCAGGCCGACGTAGACCAGCCCCACTGGCTTCTCGCCCTCGGTGCCCGGCCCCGCCAAGCCGGTAGTGCTGACGGCCAGGTCGCTGCCCAGGCGTTGCCGCGCGCCCTGGGCCATCGCCTCGGCGACCTGGCTGCTGACCGCCCCGTGGGTCTCGATCAGCGCCGCCGGGACGCCGAGCAATTGCACCTTGGCCGGGTTGGTGTAAGCGACGATCCCGCCGCGAAACACCTCGCTGGCCCCCGGCACGCTCGTCAGCCGATGCGCGACCAATCCCCCCGTGACACTCTCAGCGGTGGCCAGGGTCAGCCCCCGCTGGCGTAGCAGCCGCTCGACGACCTGTTGCAACTCCTCGTCGTCCACCCCATAGACCAAGTCGCCCAAGCGCTGGCGGATGGTCGCTTCGACCGGCGCGATCTGGGCCAGGGCGTCGGCCTGGGTGGGGCCACGGCCAAAGATGCGCAACGAGATGACCGCATCGCTGACGGTGATACCCACCTCCGGGACATGGCCCCGCCGGGTCAGGTCCAGCACCTTCTCCTCAATGACCGACTCGCCCGCCCCGAAGCAATTGATCTTGCGCTGGAGGATGACCGACCCCTGGCCGAGCAGTCCGGCCGCCCGCATCCGGGGTACGACCTGCTCGGTGAACATCGTGAACATCTCGCTGGGTACGCCCGGCATGGCCGCGAAGTAGGCGCGGTTAATCTTCATCCACACCCCCGGGGCAGTGCCGCGGGCATTGAACAGCACCTCGCTGCCGGCAGGCATCAACGCTTGCACGCGGTTGCGCTCGGGCATCTCGCGGTTGCGGGCGGCAAACATCGCGCGAATGTGAGCCAGCGATTGCGCGTCTTCGTGCAAGGGCACGCCCGCGACGCTAGCCAAGACCTCGCGGGTGAGGTCGTCCTGGGTCGGTCCCAGCCCGCCAGTGGTCAGCACCAAATCGACCCGCTCGCTGGCGATGCGGAACGCCGCGATGTTGTCGGCCAGGTCGTCCGCAACGGTGGTGTGGAAGGCGACCGACACGCCCAACTCGGCCAAGCGCAGGCTTAGCCATTGACAGTTGGTGTCGAGGTTTTGGCCGGAGGTGATCTCGCTGCCGATGGAGATAATTTCTGCTCGCATGGCGGTATACTGGTGGCTCTCGCTGGGACTGAATCGGTTGGCCAAGCTAGGGCTAGTGTATGGAATAAAGCAAAAACAGCGAGGGAACAGGGTTCCCCCGCTGGATGGGTTGGCACGAAGTCTCCGCCCTGGCGGCGGGTGCGGGTTAGGCGCGGGTGTGGATCACGTCCAGGAGCGTGTGGCAGAAGCGCGGCAGGTCGTCGGTGCCCCGGCAGGTCACCAAGTTACCGTCCACCACGATGCCCTCGGGGCGGTACTCGGCCCCGGCCGCCCGCACATCGTCGCGGATGCTGGCAGCGCAGGCCAAGCGTCGGCCGTTGAGCGTGCCGGCGCTAAGCAGCAACTGCGGACCATGCGACAGAGCGGCGACGGTGCGTTCCTCTTCCATGAAATTGCGGGCGATGGCCACGGCCGTCTCGTTGAGTCGGAGGGTAGCCGGGGCATAACCGCCGGGAATAATCAACAGCTCGTATTCGCTGGGATTGACTTCGTCCATCGGTACGTCGGGTTCAACCCGCAGCCCGTGCAGCCCCTTGCAGTAACGGATGCCGGGCGCGGCTAGAGTCACCGTGGCTTGCTCTTCAAGCAGACGAAACCACGGGTAATATAGTTCGAGGTCTTCAAATTGGTCGGCCAGGAGGATTAGCGCTTTCATGTGGCACCGAGGAATAAATAGTGGGAGTGAGGATCGGCCATATCAATTGTAGGGCTGACTAGCAGCAGAAAAAAGCCCAGTCCTCGCCCGTCAACCTGTACGGGCTGCCGTCGAGGTCTCGCTTCTTGTTACTGTCGCCCGGTTGGCTATAATCGTCAAAAACATTCGTCGTAGTTTAGCAGGGAGCAACTGCGTGGACGAAAAATCGAACGACTCACTCAAACCCCGCTACCTGCGTGTGGTACTGAAATTATCAGGCGAAGGTTTTGGGCAGAGCGGGAAGGTCGGCATTTCGATTGAAGAAACCCTCAACATCGCCCGTCAAGCCAAACGGGTAGTCGAACGCGGAGTACAACTGGCCATTGTGGTGGGCGGGGGCAACCTCCTGCGGGGAGCGCAATTCTCCGCCGGGGGCGATGTCATCAAGGAATCCACCGCACACTATATGGGCATGCTGGCCACGGTGATGAACGGGCTGGCGTTGCAGGATGCGCTGGAAAGTCTGAACTGCCAAACCCGCCTGCTGACGGCCATCCGCATGGAGAATGTTGCCGAGCCATTCATCCGCCGTCGCTGCCTGCGGCACCTCGAAAAAGGACGAATCGTCATCCTCGCCGGTGGCACGGGCAACCCGTTCGTGACCACCGACACCGCCGCCGCCCTGCGGGCCCGCGAACTGGAGGCCGACGTATTGCTCAAGGCTACCCGCGTCGATGGGGTCTACTCGGCCGACCCGGAGAAGAACCCCCACGCCGAACGCTACGAACGGCTGACCTTCTCGCAAGTGATGCGCGACAATCTCCGCGTCATGGATATGTCCGCCATCGACATGTGCCGCGAAGCCGACTTGCCGATCATTATCTTCAACTACAAGAAAGACCAGAACATCGAACGGGTGATCGCCGGGCATCCGATCGGCACGATTGTTGCCAGGGATTAACGCAACGCACCAATCACAGGCCGGGTAGGTAGTATGACAGGAACAGACGGAGGACCAAGCAATGACCAGCAAGGAAATCAACAAAGACTGCACCGATCGCATGGAAAAGGCCCTGGACGTGCTGCGTGAAGAATTGAAGGGGCTGCGTACTGGCCGCGCCACTCCGGCCTTGCTCGACTCGGTGCGGGTCGATGTGCATGGGTCACCGACCCCGATCAAGCACATCGCTAACGTCACCGCCCCCGACCCGCAGTCGCTGATGATTAAGCCGTTCGACCCCAGTTTGCTCAAGGAAATCGACAAGGCCATCCGCGCCTCGGACCTCGGCTTAGCGCCCAACAGCGACGGCAAAGCCATCCGCCTGAGCATTCCCCCGATGTCGGGCGACCAACGCAACAAGCTGACCAAGCGGATCAAGGAGTTGGCCGAGAAGGCCAAGGTCGCCTGCCGCAACATCCGCCGCGATGCCAACGCCGCCTTCGACAAAGCGCAAAAGGATGGCAAAATGACCGAGGACGAGCGTGACAAAGGCAAAGACGAGGTGCAGAAGACGCTCAAGAGCTACGAGTCCAAGATCGACGAGTTGGCGGACAAGAAGACCAAGGAAGTCCAAGAGTCCTAGTCTCTCTCGCTAGCTGCGGACCAATCCGAACGCTTTGGTATTGTCGCGCACGAACCTCCTAAACCCGAGCCTATCCTATGCGCAGTGCTGCTGAAATCCTGCAATCGCTACCCACCTCGCCCGAGACGGGGCTAACCTCCGCCGGGGTCGAGCAAAGCCGAAGTCGCTACGGCTCCAACCTGCTCACGCCCCTGCCCCGCGAGCCGGTCTGGAAGAAGTTTCTGGAGAAGTTCGACGAGCCGATCATCAAAATCTTGCTAGCGGCTGCTCTGTTGTCTACCGTGGTCGATCTGTTCAACTACTCTGGAACAAGTTGGGGAGCGGTTGGGTTAGTCCTGGTCGTGGGCGTGGTCGCGTCGGGCTTCATCGTCGGAAAGCTCAAACCCTGGTTGCCCTCGATGCTCTTTGGCACCGCGATTGTGCTGTTCTTGCTCAGCCTCGCCGCGTCGCATCCTTCCTACGAAGGCTTGGCGATCATGATTGCCGTGGGCTTGGCCACGGGCGTAGCCTTCGCCAGTGAGCTAAAGAGCGACCGGGAGTTTGAGGTCTTAAACGCCCAGAAAGAGGCGATCCAAGTCAAAGTCATCCGCGACGGCGAGTTCCACACCATCCCACTGGACGAAGTGGTCGTCGGCGATCTGGTGGTGCTGGGGGTCGGGGACGAAATCCCCGCCGATGGCCGACTCCTCAAGGCTACCGACCTGGCGGTGGATCAATCGCTGATGACCGGCGAATCGGAGCCGGTTCACAAGCACGCCCAACCCCTCGAAGCCAACGAGATTGGGCCGGATAAGCCGGGCTGTTTGTACCGGGGTACGCAGGTGGTCGATGGCGTGGGTCAAATGCTCGTCGCCGAGGTCGGCGATGCGACCATGATTGGCCAGATCGCTCGCCGCCTCTCCGCCGAGGGCGAGCCGGACACGCCCAGCGACGGCCCCGAAACTGAAGAACAGCGGGTTCAGCGCAAGCTGACTATCTCCAAGCAACTGACCCCGCTGCAACTCAAACTCCAGCACTTGGCCGAATTGATTAGCAAGGTCGGCTACATCGCGGCGGTGGCGATTTTCAGCGTCTTGCTGGTGCGCGGCTTGATCCTGGGCGAGTTGCGCCTCACGCCAACCTACTACGTTTCGGCCGAGTCGGGGACATTCCTGAA
>Ga0272446_1006556_pt1 | contig 12073 bp, 12 predicted proteins | sample YNPCB0061_FD_194587 | JGI IMG/M metagenome (GOLD analysis project Ga0272446, IMG submission 194587) | Hot spring microbial mat communities from Yellowstone National Park, WY, United States - YNP-CB-006-1 | ecosystem: Environmental > Aquatic > Thermal springs > Hot (42-90C) > Sediment | place... | reverse complement strand
TCGTCCGCGCCGCCACCCCGAACCGCTCCTCGACGGCGGCGAGCAGGGCGCGGTTCTCGGCATAGGCCTTCCGCCCGTTGCCGATGCGCGGCTCCGCCACCACCCGGTCGCGGTACTGCGCCCAGGTGAGCGTTCCCTCGGGCTGGCGCCGGTCGAGCTCGATGATGCGCGGGATCGGCGCGATGCCCGAGAGAGCGGTCTGGACCGTGCCGGCCGAGATCCCCTTCGAGCGCGCCTCGGCGCGAAGCTCGGCGAGCCAGCGGTCGAAGGGCTGGGCGTTGCCGTGGGCCGCCCCGGCGGCCAGCGTGGCCGGGAGCGCCCCGAGCAGCAGGCGTCGAGTCGCGGTCATGCCCATCTGCATGCCACTTGCGCGTGCGGTTCTCAACGCACGCTTGGGTCAGGTCCGCCCCCCTTCTGGCCTGGTCGGGGCGGCTCCGCTAGAACGGTGGCAACGCGCCGTAACGACAAGGGAAACGTCCATGCGCCCCGTCACCAAGGAGTTCGCCGCCTGGGCCGCCAGCGTGGACGCCGCCGCCCTGCCCGCCTCCGTGGTCGCGCGGACCAAGGCGCTCGTGCTCGACCTCGTCGGCAACATCGTCCGCGCCCGCCACGACGCCGAGAGCACCCCTGCCCTGCTCGCGGCCGTGCGCGCGCTCGGCCTCTGCGGCGGCACGGCGGCGGTGTTCGGAGACGCCGCCCGCTACACCCCCGCGGGCGCGGCGCTGATGAACGGGGCGCTCGCCCATTCTCTCGACTTCGACGACACCCATGCCGCGGGCAGCCTCCACCCGGGCGCGCCGGTGATCCCAGCCGCGCTCGCCGCCGCCGAGATGGCGGGCGCCTCGGGGGCGGAGCTGATCGCCGGCATCGTCGCCGGCTACGAGGCGACGAACCGGCTCGCGCTGGCGCTGCCCGCAGGCGACCACTACGACCGCGGCTTCCACCCCACCGCGACATGCGGCGCCTTCGGCGGCGCGGTGGCCGCCGCGCGCGTGTTCGGCCTCGACGCGAAGGGTGTCGAGGATGCGCTCGGCATCGCCCTGTCGCAGGCCGCGGGCAGCCTGCAGTTCCTCGCCAACGGCGCCTGGACCAAGCGGTTCCAGGTCGGCTGGAGCGCGATGGCCGGGCTTGCCGCGGCGAGCCTCGCGCGCGAGGGCTTCCGCGGCGCTGCCGAAGCGATCGAGGGGCGGCACGGCTTCCTCAACGCCTATGCGCCATCGCCTGCCCCGGAGCGCGTGCTCGAGGGGCTCGGCGAGGTGTTCGAGCTGATGGCGACCGCCGTGAAGCCCTACCCCTCCTGCCGCTACGGCCACGCGGCGATCGACGCCGCGATCGCGCTGCGCGCCGCGCATGGCCTCACGGCGGAGGAGATCACCGCGGTGACCGTCCACCTCCCCGCCAAGGGCATGCTGCTGATCGGCGAACCCGCCGCCAAGAAGGCCGAGCCCGAGAACGTCGTGGACGGGCAGTTCTCCGGCCCCTTCGTGGTGGCCGCCGCGCTCGCGACCGGGGCGATGGGCTGGGAGAGCTACGCGCTGCTCGACGACCCCACCGTGCGCGCGCTCGCCCGCCGCGTCCGCTGCATCCAGGACCCCGAGATCGAGGCGGAGTTCCCCGCCAACATGTCTGGCCGCACGACGGTCGAGACCGCGCGCGGCACCTTCAGCGCCAAGGTCGTGGTGCCGAAGGGCGAGCCCGGCAACTTCATGACGGAGGCGGAACTCGCGGCCAAGTTCCACGGCCTCGCCGACGCGATCCTCTCCGAGCCCAAGGCAGCGGCGCTCGCCGACGCCATCCTCTCCCTCGATGCGGCGGCCGACGTGGCCTCGCTGACGCGGCTCGCGGCGCCGGTCAGCGCCATCAGGCTCGCCGGCGAGTAGGGCTCAGCCGTTCGTCTCGAACCGGCGGAACAGCCCGACCAGCCGGCCCTGGATGCGCACCCGGTCGGCCGGGATGATGCGCGGCTGGTAGGCCGGGTTCGAGCTTTCGAGCGCGACCGCGTCCTTGCGGCGCCGCAGGCGCTTCAGCGTGACCTCGAACCCGTCGATCAGCGCCACCACGATGGCGCCGTTCGGCGCGTCCTGCGCGGCGCGGATCAGCACGAGGTCGCCGTCATGGATGCCGTCGCCGATCATCGAATCGCCGCTGACCACGAGCGCGAAATGATCCCCGACCCCCAGATACCCGGGCGCGATCGGCAGCTCGGCGTCGTGGCTGTCGATCGCCTCGATCGGCTGGCCGGCGGCGATCCGCCCGAGGATCGGCACCGAGGCGGCGCGCGGCGGCGGCTCCGACCGGCGGGAGAACGCGGCGACGGTGCTGCCGTTCTCCGCCGCGAGCATCGGCTCGCGCCGCGGCCGCCTGGCGTTGCCCGAGAGGTACTCGGGCACGCGCACGACCTCGAGCGCGCGGGCGCGATGGGCATGGCGGCGGATGAAGCCGCGCTCCTCGAGCGCCGTGACGAGGCGGTGGATGCCCGACTTCGAGCGCAGGTTCAGCGCCTCCTTCATCTCCTCGAAGGAGGGCGAGGTGCCGGTCTCGCTGCAGTGGTCGACGATGAACAGGAGCAGCTCGTGCTGCTTTCGCGTCAGCATGACGGCACCCTTCCCCAGCGCGGCCCCGGCCACGGGGCGCTTTAGAACAAAGCAGGAACCCGATTAGTCCGTCGCGCCGCGCCGCGTCAAGCGGGCCGGCGCGGATTTTTCCGTGCTCAGAACGGGGTGCGGGCGGAGCGCGGGTCGGCGATCTCGACATAGCCGCGCTGGACGCAGCGCTCGAGCGCCTCGAAGGCGAGCCTCGCCTCGTCATAGGCCACGCGGAGGCGTGCCAGGCGGTCGATCTCCTCGCCTGTGACGTCGCCGCGCGCCTCGCGGCCAAGCCCGAGCGCGCAGGCGAGATACTCGGCCCTGAGCCGCGCGACGACCGTGGCGAGCCTGAGGAACCCCTCGCGCGTGATCTCGGGCAGGCGCTGGCCGATGACGGCGCGGTTGGCCTCGCGCACGCCGTGCTCGACCTCGTCGAGCAGCCGCTTCTGCGCGCGGTACCAGCCGGGGTCGGTGTCGGCGATCGGCATGGGTGGATGCCCTCCACCCTCACCATCGCGTGCGGCGGTTGCGGAAGCGTAAACGCCTATCGGCGAGCGATGCGGCCGTCGATCGCCGGGACGATCGGGCTCCGCGCGGCGATCCAGGCCTCGACCACGTCCTCGATGTTCGGCCCGCCGTCATAGGCCGTGACCGCGCGGTCGCGCAGGCTCGCGTAGCCGTCGCCGCCCTGGCGCAGGAAGTTGTTGGTCACCACCGTGTAGAGCCTTGTCTCCTCGAGCGGCCGGGCGGTGCCGTCGGCGCCGAGGACCGAAGCGGAGACGACGCGCCGCCCCGGCGGCGCGGCCGGGTCCCACGCCACGCGAAGCCCGGCGATCTGGGGGAACCGCCCCGCCCCGCTCTCGGCGGCGGAGAAGCCGTTCTCGAGCGCGGCGTGGAGGTCGGCGCCGGCGAGCGTCAGCGTCGCGAGCGTGTTGGAGAAGGGCAGCACGGTGAGCAGGTCGCCCCAGGTGATCGGCCCCGCCGCGAGGCCGGCGCGCAAGCCGCCGCCGTTCTGAAGCGCGATCTCGGCTCCCGAGGGCCGCGCCGCGGCCAGCATCGCCTCGGCCACCAGGTTGCCGAGCGCGCACTCCTCGCGCCGGCAGGCATCGTTCGGCAGCGCCGCCGCCGCGCGGCCGATCACCCGCGAGCGCAGGGCAGCAAGCGGCAGGGCGAGCTCGGCCACCAGGGCCTCGACGGCGGGCTCGCGCGGGCCCGCGAAGCCGAGCGGCAGCGCATCGCCGCGCGCCTCGACCACCCTTCCCTCCCCGTCGAGATCGAGGTCGAGCCGGCCGAGGAAGCGGTTGTTGGCGCCGACCTGCACCACGGGCACGGCGCGGCCGGCGGGGCCGGTCACCGGCTGGGGGTAGTGCGCGAGCGCCGAGGGGTCGGTGTTGGAGAGCAGCGTGTGGCTGTGCCCGCCGACCACGGCGGCGAGCCCCGGCACGGCGGCGGCGATTGCCCGGTCCTGCGCGAAGCCGACATGGGTGAGCGCGATCACCGCCCGCGCACCTGCAGCCCGTGCCTCGGCCGAGGCGGCGGCGAGCGCCGCCGTCTCGGCCCCGAACCGCAGACGCGGCCCTGGCGAGGAGATCCGCGGCGTCTCGGCGGTGACGGCGCCGACCACGGCGATGCCGCCGGCGAGCATGGTCCAGGGCCGCACCAGCCCAGCGAGCGCTGGCTCGTCGCGCGCATCGAGATTGGCCGCGAGCACCGGGAACGGGGCGGCGCGCACGAAGCGGGCGATCGTCTCCGGCCCGTGGTCGAACTCGTGGTTGCCGAGCGCCATCGCGTCGTAGCCGATCGCGGCCATCACCCGCCGCTCGGCCTCGCCGCGCCAGTACGTGTAGAACAGGCTGCCCATGAACTGGTCGCCGGCGTCGAGCAGCACCACGCGCCGACCCGACGCCTCGGCCGAGGCGCGCTCGCGCAGGATCGCGGCGGCGAGCCGGGCGCTGCCGCCAGAACAGGCGCCGGAGGCCTCGTCCTCGGCGCGGCAGGCGGCGCCGAAGCGGTTCACCGGCTCGTGGCGGCTGTGGATGTCGTTGGTGTGCAGGAGGGTGAGCCGGACTGCCGCCTGCGCGCGGGCGATGCGCGGCGCGGCGAGCGCCGGCAGCGCGGCAAGAAGGCTTCGGCGTGGAAGGCGCATCGGCTCGCTCCGCGGATCGTCGCGGCGAAGGCCTAGCCGAAACAGCGCCTCCGGCGCCACCGCGAAGAGGCGCGATCGGCCTCGCGGGCGGCGGTGAACGCGGTCTGGCTGCCGCCGCCCTGGAAGGCGATCGCGATGCGCCTCCGGCGCGCCCCGGTCCTGCCTCGCATCGAGCCGATCTCCCGGGTTCCCCGCGCGGTCCGCGCCGGGCGTCACGCGATGCCGGATGCCGGCGCGGCCGCCGATCCACGCTGGAGGGGAGGCCGCGCGGCCCGAGCCCGCCTATTGCGGCTCGCTGAAGCCCGAGCCCGAGCCGGGGGCGACGAAGCGGCGGCTGTCCATCGTCACGCCCACCGGCCTGCCGCGGCGGCAGCCCTGCATGCACGCCTCGTCCGGCGTGTCGGGCCGGCCCTCGAGCACGAAGCCGTCGCGGTTCGGCATCCGGATCGTCCGGAGGCTGTCCTGATCGAGCGTGGCGTCCGCTGGCAGGAGGTCGTTGAGGTGCAGCACGTAGGCGGTGATGGCGTAGTACTCGTCCACCGTCAGGCTCTGCGGCGCGGCATAGGGCATGGCGCGGCGGATGTAGTCGAACACCGTCGGCGCGAAGGGCCAGAAGCTGCCGACGGGGCGGCGCGGCGCGTCGGTCGCGAGCGACCCGCCGCCGCCGATCAGGGCGGGCCAGCGGTCGATCCCCTCGCCGAAGTCGCCATGGCAGGAGGCGCAGTGCGTCACGTAGAGCTCCTCTCCGTCCGCGACCGTGCCGCTGCCCCTCGGCAGGCCGGCACCGTCGCCGCGCACGGCGATGTCCCACCCCGCGATCACTGCGGGTGTGGCCTGCGTGCCGAAGCCGAGCCGTGGCGGCAGGGCCGGCAAGCCTGGAGGGGCGGGCCAGGGACGGTCGGGCGTGTTGCCCTCCGCCGGCACGAGGAACGGCATGTAGGCATCGGGCTGCCGCTGCTGCCCCGCCGCCGGCAGGGCGGCGGCGAGCGCGAGCAGCGCCACCGCGACCGGACGCCGCCTAGCCATCGATCTGGACGTTCACGGTCGTGCCGTCCCTCTCCACGAGCCAGGTCTGGATGGCGTTGCGGTGGTAGATGCTCTCGACGCCGCGGGCGGCCCGCAGCGCCTCGATCGAGGGCTGCACGCGGCCTGTCTCGTCGACGGCACGGCTCTGGACGAAGAAGGGGCCGGTGCCGGCCCGCCACTCCCACGGGATTCGGAAATGCGTGAGCGCCTTGGGCAGGACGGGGTCCTGCAGCGCCGCGCTGCGCCAGGTGTCGCCGCCGTCGACCGAGACATCGACGCGCGCGACCCGCCCGAGCCCAGACCAGGCGAGGCCCCTGATCTCGACGAACCCCTCCCGGCCGGTGAGCGGCTTCTCCGGGCAGGGGTCGGTGACGACGCTGTTGACCTCGTTGACGAAGGTGAACTGCCGCGCCCGCCCGTCCGGCATCAGGTCGGTGTAGTTGCGCGTCTCCTGCCGGTGGAACCAGGGACGGTCGCCCACCTCGAGGCGGCGCAGCCACTTGATCCAGACATTGCCTTCCCAGCCCGGCACGACCAGCCGGACGGGATAGCCCTGCTGCGGGCGGAGCATCTCGCCGTTCTGGCCCCAGGCGAGCATCGCGTCGTCGAGCAGCTTGGCGATCGGCAGGCTGCGCGTGAGGTGGCTCGCGTCGCCGCCCTCGGCGAGCACCCAGGAGGCGCCGGGCCGCAGCCCCGTCTCGGCGAACAGGGTGCGCAGGCTCACCCCCGTCCACTCGCAGCAATGCAGCATGCCGTGGGTGAACTGAACGCCCGACATCTGCGCCCCGCGCCACTCCATGCCGCCATTGGCGGGGCATTCGAGGAAGCAGATGCGGCTCTCGGACGGCATCCGCATCAGCTCGGCGAGGGTGAGGATCAGCGGCCGTTCGACGAGGCCGTGCACCATCAGCCGCCAGTCCCCGGGCGGGATGTCGGGCACGCCGCTGTGGTGGCGCTCGAAGCAGAGGCCGCTCGGCGTGATGATGCCATGGAGGTCGGCGAGCGGGGTGAAGGAGACCGAGCCGATCCGGTCGGGCGTCAGCCACGGCACATAGCGGCGCACGACATGCGCCTCGTGCGGCGAGGGCGTGCCGTAGGGCTGTTCGATCACGCCGGGCCCGAGCGTGCGGCCCCACCCGGGCAGGTTGGGCGGCAGGTTCTCCGGGTTGGCGGCCGCCGCGCTGCCCGCCGGGCCCCACGCGGCTGCCGTCGCCACCGCAGCGGCGGCGCCGGTCGCGCGCAGGAGCCCGCGCCGGGAGGGAAGACGCCGGTCAGCCGTCATCGCGCCGCCCCTGCCCTCAGGCCAGCCCGAACATCTCGCGCGTGATGCTCTCGTACCAGCCATCGGCGTAGAGCGCCTCGAGCCGACGCTGCTCCGCCCGCCGCTCGGGCGTCATCGTCTCGTTGCGCGGGCTGATGCCGCCCGAGTTCGGAACCTCGACGAACCTGTCGCCCTCGGCGCGGAAGATGCCGACGATCGAGATGCCGTAGTTCGTCCCGACATGGCTGTAGCAGGTGTTGAAGTACACCGGGTCGGGCGGCGCCTGGCCGCGGATCAGCGCCATCGCCGCCGCCACCGCCTGCCTGCCGTGCGTCGAGGCGACGAAGCCCGATTTCGGCATCGGCGCGGCGATCGAGGCGTCGCCGATCACGTGGATGCCAGGCACGAGCGCGCTCTCGAAGGTGCCGGCCTTGACGGGGCACCAGCCCGACTGGTCGGCGAGGCCGGCGTCGCGCGCCACCTTCGCCGCCATCTGCGGCGGGATCACGTTCACCACCGCGCCCCGGTGCGTCTGCCCGAACTCGGTCGTCACGCTGAGCGCTGCCGGGTCGACGCTCATCACCCGCCCGTCGTTCGAGGCGCCAACCCACTCGACCATCGGTCCGTAGAGCTCGCGCCAGCCGTCCATGAAGAGCGGCTGCTTGGAGAAGCCGTCCTTGGCGTCGAGCGCGAGCACCTTGCTCCGCGGCTTCGCCTGCTTGAGGTAGTGCGCCACCATGCTGATCCGCTCGTAGGGGCCTGGCGGGCAGCGGAACGGGTTGGCGGGGATGGTCATGATGAACACCCCGCCATCGGGCATCTCGCGCAACTGGCGCTCGAGCACGGTGATCGGCTGCAGGGACGGCACCCAGCCATGCGGCATGCGCGCCGACGCCTCGGCCGTGTAGCCCTCGACGGCGCCCCAGCGGAGGTCGATGCCGGGGCTCATGATCAGCCTGTCATAGGGAACCGAGGCGCCGCCGCCGAGCCGGACCGTGCGTCCGGCAGCGTCCACCGCGGTCACCTCGTCATGCACCACCCGCACGCCGCGGCGGGCAAGCGCCTCGTAGCCGAAGGTGATCTGCTCGATCGAGCGCATGCCCGCGAGCACGAGGTTGCCGTAGGGGCAGGTGGTGAAGCGCCGGGACCGCTCGATCAGCGTCACCTCCGCGTCGGGGAAGGCGTCGCGGGCGAAGCGCGCGGAGGACGCGCCGCCGAAGCCGCCGCCGACGATGACGAGGCGGGCGCGCGCCTGCGCCGAGACGCGCGGTGCCGCGAGCGTTGCGGCGAACGCCGCGCCGGCGGCGAGCGCGCCGCGGCGGGTGATGCGTGGGTGTGCCATCCTTCCCTCCCCGCTCAGTTCGGCCTGGCGAAGCGCACGGCCATCACCACGAGCTCCTCGTCGGTGTAGCCGCGGCTGATCCGGTTCATCACCGTCGGGCTGCCCTGGTTGTCGCGGAAGGCCTTCATCACCGCGATGAACTCGGCCTGCGACTTCGTATGCGCGATCGAGGGGATGCCGTGGCCGCCCTCGCCGGTGGCACCGTGGCACCCGGTGCAGCCGCCGGTGACGAGCGCGACGCGGAGCGCGTCGCCGGAGGTCGCCTGGGCCGTTCCCTGCGAGGCTGCCTCCCCCGCCACCCCGAACAGCATCGCCGCGACCACGCCCCCCGCCGTGACGCAGCCGCGCAGCGTTCCCGGTTTCGTTCTTGCACGCACGACGTTTCTGCCTCACCGGTGCTTCCCCGCACGCTGCGCCGGCGGTGGCGTGCCTGCCACCCGCGACGCCGCGGCGGGGTGCGGGCCTGACGGTGCCCCGGCGGCCCCCCGTCAAGAGAAGGGAACCACGTCCGTGCCCATCCTGCCAACCCGCAAGCATGGCCGCCGCACGCTCGCCGCCGTGGCGGCGCTGCTCGTCGCCGGGGCGCGCGCGGCCGCCGAGCCGGCGCTCAGCCTCGTGATGCTCGAGCGGCGCGACTGCCCCGCCTGCCGCCTCTGGCACATCGAGATCGGTCCGATCTGGCCGCGATCCGACCTCGGCCGGCGCGCACCGCTCAGGCGTGTCGAGATCACGGCGGGACCGCTGCCGGACGATCTCGCGTTCCTCGAAGGCGTCACCGTCACGCCGACCTTCGTGCTCGTCGCCTCCGGCGCCGAGCGCGGGCGCATCGTCGGCTACCAGGGGGAGATGTTCTTCTGGCAGGAAGCCGAGGCGCTGTTCCGACGCTGAGCTCCGCTCAGCCGCGCAGCAGGCGGATCGCGCCACCCGGCTCCGGCCGCACCGTGCCGAGCCGCGCGACGTGCCGGGCCACGAGCTCCCACACGGGCGGGCCCTCTGCCCCTTCGGCGACGCTCGCCCAGCCGGCGACGGCGTAGCGCCGCGCGGGCTCGACCGGCTCGTTGCGCGGCAGGAGCGTCAGGCCGCCGATGCGCCGCCCGGCCGGACGGTCCACCGAGATGGTGAAGCCGAGGCCGCCCGCGCGCACCATGTCGCCTCCCTGCTGGTAGTAGGGGTCGGGGTTGAAGAGGTTGTCGGCGACGTCCTCGAGGATGGCGTGGAGCTCGGCTCCGGTGAGCGTGGCGCGCCAGGCGGCGGGATAGGTGATCGCCGTCTGCGCGAGGATGTCCTCCATCGTGATGTCGCTGCCGGGCAGCAGCGACGGCCCCCAGCGGAAGCCCGGCGAGAGCGCGATCTCGGCATCGCGCTCGGCCATCAGCGCCGCGCAGATCACGTCGTCCCAGGTGCCGCCGACGGTGCCGCGCCGCCACAGCGTTCCCTCCGTGCGGCCGACGACGCGGGCGAGCAGCTCGGCGTGCGGCGCGCGCTCGGCCGCGACCGCCGCCGCCATCGCCGGATCGGGCGGGATCGCGTCGGCGAACACCGGGACCAGGCGGTGGCGGATCTCCGTCACCCGCCGGCCCGAGACGGCGATGTCGAGACGGGTGAGGAACTTGCCGTGCGCGCCTGCGGCGGCGAGCAGCGTGCCGCCGATGCGCACGGGCGCGGGCGTGCAGTCATGCGTGTGGCCGACCAGGATCACGTCGATCCCCCGAACGCGCTCGGCGAGCCTGCGGTCGACCGCGAAGCCGTTGTGGCTGAGCAGCACGACGACGGCCGCGCCGTCCGCCCGCGCCGCCTCGACGCGACGGGCGAGCCGCTCCTCGCCGATGCCCATGGTCCAATCGGGGATCATCCAGCGCGGGTTGGCGATCGGCGTATAGGGGAAGGCCTGGCCGATGACGGTGACCTTCACGCCGCCCCGCTCGAAGCTCGCGGCGGGGGCGAACACCTCCTCGTCCCATTCGGTGTCCCGAACGTTGCCCGCAAGGAACGCCGTCCCTGACGCCTCGGCGGCGGCGATGAGCTCCTTGACCCGCGCGGCGCCGTAGGTGAACTCCCAGTGTCCCGTCATCGCCTCTGGGCGGAGGAGGCCCATCAGCCGTACCATCGCCTCGCCCCGCGTGGCGAGCGCGACCTGGCCGCCCTGCCAGGTGTCGCCGCCGTCGAGCAGCAGGGTGCGGCCGGGCCGCGCCGCGCGCATCATGCCGACGAGGGTGGCGATGCAGTCGAGCCCGCCCATCGGGCCGAAGCGCAGCGCGAGCGCCTCGAAGTCCTCGTGGCTCACCGCGTGCGCCATCGCCGTTCCGGCCTCGATGCCGAAGAAGCGGCGGAGCGCCTCGCCGGTGAGATAGGGCGGCTCGTCGCGCGCGGGACCGACGCCGGCATTCAGCGACGCCTCGCGGTAGCGCATGGGCTGCATCTGCCCGTGCAGGTCAGTCACGTGCAGGAGTGTCAGGTCACCGAAGGCGGGTCCGCCGAGAAGCTGCTCGGCCACGGCGTCCTGGCCGGCCGCCGCGCGTAGTGGACCGGCTGCGGCAAGCGCCGCCCCGGCGGCCAGCAGGTCGCGGCGGGAGAGCATCGGTCCGGGCTCCCGCCGCGGCGCCGGGCGGGGCGCCTCAGCCGACCTTCAGCTCGGCCCGGGTGCTCGCCGTCGCGCCTTCCTCGTTCGTCCAGGTGAACTCGAAGGTGCCGGTCTTCTGCGCCTTGAAGAGGAAGGCGATGTAGGGGTTGGCCGAGATCGCCGGGTGGCACTCGAGCCGGAACACCTCAGCGCCGTCGAACCGGGCGACGAAGCTCCTGATGATGTCGCGCGGGATGACCGCCCCGGCATTGTCGCGCCGCTGCCCGGTTTCCATCGGGTGCGAGATCAGCGTGCGGATCTCGACCACGTCGCCGGCCTTGGCCCCGCTGGGGAGGCGGACGCGCGGTTGCGCGAGCGGTGCTGCCATGATGCCTGTTCCTTCCCCGTGTCGGGGCCCGTGCGGCGCCGTCAGCCCCCGCACCCGCCGATCGTCACCTTCACCTCGGCGCGCGCGAGGAACAGCGCTCCGCCGCTCATCTCGGCCACCGCGAGCACGTCCTGCGTCCGCCCGAGGCGGATGCGCGTCGAGGCCTCTGCCCTGCCGAGGGCGGGGGTGAAGAAGAAGCTCGCGACCTCGGGGTTCGGGTTGCCATCGGCGAACACGTGCACGGCGCGGACGAAGTCGTCCTCCGTCATCGGGCTCTCGACGGCGACGCCGAGCGGAACGGAGTTGCCGTTCTCGGCGATCGCCGGCAGGCGCAGCGCGACCCGTCCCTCCGCCATCGGCCGGTCGCCGACGGCCGAGCGGATGGCCGCCTCCGTGGCGGGCTGGAGCGCGGCTGCGGCGGGCCTCGGCGTGACGGACAGGACGAGGATGGCCCCCGAGGCGCCGGCGATCGCGGCACGGCGGCCAAGCGGTGGCGGGATGATCATCGTCGTTCTCCGTGCTCGCCTGACCGTCGAGGCCCGGGGCGCAGCCTCCTATCTTCACATAGAGGAATATGACTGGGGTCGTTTCCGCAAGCCGTTCCGCACCGATCCGCGGCGGCGGCCGGATGGCCGTGACGCCGCGCCCGGCACGTGGCATCAGGAGCGGCGGCACGGAGGGGTGGCAGAGCGGTCGAATGCGCCGGTCTTGAAAACCGGAGTGCCGGCAACGGCACCGTGGGTTCGAATCCCACCCCCTCCGCCA
>Ga0272446_1006553_pt1 | contig 12078 bp, 11 predicted proteins | sample YNPCB0061_FD_194587 | JGI IMG/M metagenome (GOLD analysis project Ga0272446, IMG submission 194587) | Hot spring microbial mat communities from Yellowstone National Park, WY, United States - YNP-CB-006-1 | ecosystem: Environmental > Aquatic > Thermal springs > Hot (42-90C) > Sediment | place... | reverse complement strand
GATATAAATACCGCCACCAGCATTCAGACAAATCACGCCCCGAACTTGCTGCGGCAATTCCTTTGCCCCCCACAGAGCAATACTGCCCCCCAGGGAATGGCCAACCAGCCAGGCGTTTTCAATCTTTAGCTCTTTTAATAGAATGGCCAAATCCCTGGCGTAGGCTTGCAACCCATAGGCTGCTGCAGAGCTTTGGGCAGGTAGTTGGGACTGGCAGGGTTGTGATCCGCCAAACCCCCTTAAATCATAAGCCAGACATTGAAAGTCGCCGGACAGACGCTCAATCAACGGTTGCCAGTAGGTGCGGCTGAGCAACCAGCCGTGAATAAAAATAAGAACATCTGGTGAGTCAGTGGAGTCCGTTAAATCATAGGTATGGGGGACTCCCTGGATGAGTATAGTCGCCATATTTCTATCCTAACTTGCATCGGTCTTCAAGTCCTTGGACAGACTGGCGGAAGCCTTGAAAAGGCTGAAACTGGCACTAGAGAGCAGATCGATTGAACCGGCAACCGAGGCCAGACAGGGGTTGACTAAAGCCGCTGATTAAAACCGCCGTCCCAGAAGTCTTTGTCTGACTCCATCGGCAATTTTTTGGCCCAGATATTCTGGGATGAGACTTTCATTGGGTCCCAGCAGGTAGAGAATCAGGCGAGTCCGCCCCCGCCAGACCAGTAAGTTGGCATTGACGACCAGCAGGTCTTCTTGCCAGATGGCGTACATGACCTTGTAAAACAGACCGGGTTGGTTGTCGGCTTCAATCAGCAGAGCCGGTAAGTGAAAGACTGGGTCAACGTAGAACTCGGTTTCAACCTGCTCCAGGCCAGCATCCAGGTTGAATTCGACGGCCAGCATTTCCTCTACTTCAAACCGCCCGGCCAGGGCTTCCCGAATGGCCCGACAGACGTTTTCTGCGGTTTTATCCGTCAGGGCCTTGCCGCTGCGGGAAACAATCAGCTTGATAAACACCAGCATTGGCGGGTAGATCTGCCCATACAGGCTCAAGCTGTGGATGGTCAGGCCGTAGGCCGCCAAGACCCCAAAAATATCGCTGAGCAGGAAAGATTGATTCCGGTAAGCAAAGTGCAGGGCGCTCTTACTGCCTTCTGGCTTGAGTTCGATAACTGCTTGCCGAGTTTTGTAGAGTTGATAGGCCAGGCGCAAATTTTGCAACTGGATTTCGCTGCTGACAAACTGCTCATAGAATTGCGGAAAGGCTCGGTTAAAGCGCTTCAGCAGTTCCAGGGTGGATGACTTCAAGCCCAGGGCCATAATTTAAGGACTCGTCTGTGCAATGGAGACCATGAAACAATTCAAACCAGCGGATACTAGCTAAAGTTAAACCTTTGTCCAGTTCCGTGACAACTATCATTCTCTTCTCCCACCCTTATACCAGTTTGCCCTGCGATCGCTGCGCCTTTTTCACAGAGGCTTCTCCTGGAAACCTATTTCTACGGGAGATTGGCCCAACCAGGACACTCTCCGTCAGCCAGGCTGGGAGAGGGTAATATACTAAACTAATACGCTGATTTAACTTTTACTACGCTTGTCACACCCAATGGGTTTTTGGAAAAGCCTTTTCAATAATTCTGAGGCCCCAACAGCTTCAAAAACATTGCAAGTAGATGGAAGTGTTGCTGATTCAGAGGGCGATCGCACTGCTTCGCGCATTTTTTTCAGCACTGAGCGGGAAATCGACTTGTACGAATTGGAAGAGTTATGTGATGCAGTGGGTTGGTCCCGTCGTCCCCTGCGAAAAGTCAAGAAAGCCATTCAGCATAGTTTTCTGGTGGTTTCCATGTGGGAGCAGCGGGGTGCCCGACGACGGCTGATTGGCTTCTCCCGAGCAACCTCTGACCATGCCTTCAATGCCACCATTTGGGATGTGGTAGTTCACCCCGAGTTTCAGAATCGGGGATTGGGAAAAGCCTTGATGAAGCAAGTGATTAAAAAGTTGCGGAGCGAGGACATCAGTAACATTACTCTCTTTGCTGATCCCCATGTGGTGGATTTTTACCGAAACCTGGGCTTTATGTCCGACCCAGAGGGGATCAAGGGGATGTTCTGGTATCCGGACTAGTGTTCTGTCAAACCCTAATTTTAAGGTGAACCCATTGGCTCGTAGTCGGCGCTTTAGCGCTGAAGCGCTGACTACAAACCCTAATTTCTAGAGTTGACGCTGCACTAGGAAAGGCTGACGGCTAGGAACTCGCTTCCCTGGCTGGCAGTATATTTCCTCTATTGGGGCTGCATCGCTCCGCCAGTCAGGCTATACTAGATGGGAATATACCGGGATGTAGCGCAGCTTGGTAGCGCGCCTGCTTTGGGAGCAGGATGCCGCAGGTTCAAATCCTGTCATCCCGATTTTGATTAAGCATTCAACTGAAAGGGAGAGACTGCTCAAAATAACCAGCCAGCAGTGGGTTTCCGCTTTTGCGGGAATGACAACGAGGCTTTATTGGTTTGTCAGTTCCTTAGAATCTCAGCCCTCATAGGAACAAATTTGCACCTGGCAGACCAAAAAGTGAGGAGTTGGAACAATGACCAATTCCTCACTTGAACGTTTGAACCAGATGCCTATGGACCTGGCGGAACCGGTGAGATCACTGCACAGGCTGCGCTCAGTGACTCGTTTGCATAGTTGCCCAGCTTGACTGATTGCAGCAGGTTGGACCAACTGGTCCGCAGGGCCGCCTGGTTGGGTTGGGCACACCGCTGCTTCGCCAGAGTGCCGATCGCATCGTGCCAGATCCCCGCTGCCGCATAAATAGATGAGCGAGATTGGGGGGAAGCCTGCTGCAGCCGTCTGGTTAACTCTGCATCCGGCTGAATCCGTTGAAACACCCCTTCCACAAAGGGATTCTGGGAAGGCTGGTCAGGACTGCAAATGATAGAAAACTGCCACACATACTCCTTACCAACTCCCAACTGTTCTACCGTCAGACTTTCTGGCAACTGTAACGCAATAATGCCAGGGGTTTTGCTAACCAGCGGCACAGTGGCGGAATACAGGGGGTTTTGGTTTGAATCCAGCAGTGTAAATTCCGCTGTACGGGCCTGCGTCTGGGGCACATACCAGAAAAGGATCGGTTGGACTGTGGCTGCCATAGCAAACCCATCCACTGGCATCAGGGCCACCAAATTCTTGGTTCCCTGAATACAGGAACCCCGCGTTCCAGCCCCTTCCCGTCGCCCAGGCGAGCCCCTTCTGGGAGGCACATATTGTTGGGCAACAGCCAGGCCTGTTTCGGCCAGGATCAGACTGCCGAGCAGCAACGATAAACCGACTTTCAATGGACCGTGGAACATACGTAGATATCCTTATGGCACTGAACTAGGGGCAACGGTGGCACAGAAGGGTCGCAGCGATTCGTTGGCATAACGTTGAAGCTGGACTGACTGTAGCAGTTTGAGCCAACTAGCGGAGAGGGTCGGGTTGTTGGGTTGGGTGCAGCGTTGCGTCGCCAGGATCCCGATCGCATCATGCCAGATTCCCGCCGCCGCATAAATCTTGGGCAGGTCATTGGGACTGGCTACTTGCAATTGCTTCGTCAATTCCGCATTGGGTTGAGTGAGTTGAAATACCCCTTCAACAAATTCGGGCGGGCCGCTGTCCGAATTGCAAATCGGAGCAAATGTCCAGAAATATTCTTCTCCAATCCCCAGAGAGCTAGTCACGCTTTCAGGTAACTGCAAACCGACAATTCCGGGTAGTTTGGTCAAGCGCACCGTTGTTTGATATAGAGTCCGACCCGCACGGTCTTTCAACTCAAATTCCGCCCTAAATTCAACATTAGCAGCAGTCGTTTCCGGCACGTACCAGAAAAAGTATGGCCGCTTGGTGGCTGACATGGCAAAGGCTTCTGGCTTGTCTGGGATCAGGGCAACGAATTTTTTGTTGTCTCGGAAACAACCACGGGTTCCAGCTCCTTCGCGGCGACCGGGTGTGCCCCGGCGGGGACTGACATAAATTTGAGCAGTGGCAGCCAGGGTTTCACCCAGAATCAATCCACCCATGAGTAAAGCACAGGCTATGCGAAGGGCTCGGTCCGCGGTCAAGATGCGATCAGTCATGGCAAACCATCCTTACATGTGGGGGGCTATGGAGCATAGGTAGCTGGATCCAGATTGATCACTCTCACAACTAGATTCCAACGACTCAGATCTCCCTATTGAATTTCCCCACCGCCATGTCCCCCGGCTCCGGATTGTATTCACTATTCGCAACGTCTTGGGCGGCAGTGGAGGTGCCTAAAACCCGATAGACTTCGACTGTCTGCTCCTTGCCCTTGAGGACCAGGGGACCCCATTGTTCCACCTGAATCTGATGGGTCAAATGCACCAGGGTTTCTCGAGCAATTAGAATGCGACAATCGTCTACCTGTCGAGTTTTGTCGTAGCTTTCCAAACGGGCTGCAATATTCACACTATCTCCAATCACGCCATACTCCAGGCGATCGCGACCACCCAGGCTACCTGCCACAATTGGTCCGGTGAAGATACCCACGCGCATCTGCAGCGTCGGCAAGTCGCGCTTTTGCCAGTCTTGATTCAGTTCCCGCAGGCGATCGCGCATTGCCAGGGCACACTCCACCGCGTGCTGAGCATCTTGGGATACCTCAATGGGTGTCGAGCGATTGACCGGCACCCCAAAAACGGCCAGAAGACCGTCGCCGGTAAATTTGTTAATAATTCCCTGCCGACTGCGCACTTCCTGGGTAATGGCATTGAGATATTCATTGAGCCACTCCAGCAACTTTTCCGGTGGCATTTTTTCAGAGATGGTGCTGAACCCTTTAATGTCCGTAAATAGAGTCGTGACAATCAATTTCTGGCCCGGTAACTTACCCGATTTCAGCAGGCGATCGCGACTTTTCCAAAGCGCCGTTGCGATTTCCGGCGATGTATTCTGGCCCAACAGCCGCATCATCATCTGCTGTTGCCGATAGGCTTCCTGACCACGATAGGCAACCGCCACCCCAGCGGCCATCAACAGTCCCAATGACGGGGTGATAACGGGTATCCAGGTTTGATGTAGAAACAGCCCATAACCAAGGCCTAGCAACACTCCTAGAGAAATGGTTTCCATCACACCCAGCACGAAGGGGTGACGAATACCCCAGGCAATACTGCCACCGACAAAGGTCCACCCCAGCAGCCAGAGTGCTTCTAACCAGTCGGGCCAAAAGTGGAACAGGGCTTGATCGTCCAGGGCCGCGCCGACAAACTGACTGACCATCTGGGCATGCAGCAGCACCCCAGCCATTTTGGGTGAATCGCGCTCACCTGGACTGTACGGTGTAAGAAACGTATCTTTGGCACTGAGAGCCGTGGTGCCAATCAAAACAATCCGGTCCTTGATTAACAGGGGGTTCACCCGGTTGTTCAGAACCTGTGTCAGCGTCACCATTGGCGCTGGGCTGCGGCGATTGCGGTAGGTCAGTAATACCTGATATCCCAGGGCATCAATGGTCTGGTAGGCTCCGGATGTGGGTTCCAGAGGAACGAACTCAGCCCGGTTCAACCGTAAGTTATCTGGATTATTCCGACCAGCTTGAGGAACAATGCCCTGTGCCCGCAAATAGGCCAGGGCTAGCCGCAGGGAAAAGGAGTAAAACGTGGCATTATCGGTGTCGGCAATCAGCAGCGATCGCCGGATGACTCCATCTGAATCCAGGATCAAGTCGTTAAAGCCTACCTGTTCTTCTGGCATGCCACGTGGGGCTGGCACCCCAATATCAGTTTCATCTGGCAACTTCATGACCGCAAAGACATTGGGCCGCTTCAGTTGTTGGACGAGTTCTGCATGCCCCGGTTCCTGAGGCAAATCGCGATAAATATCTAACCCAATTGCCCGTGGCTGATGTTGTTGCAGCTTTTTCAGTAACGCGGCCACGGTCTTGTCAGACAAGGGCCAGCGGTTTTGCGCCTGGATATCAGCCTCGGTAATCTGAACGATCAGCAGGTGGGAATCCATGGGGGCGTCTGGACGCAATCGGACCATTTGGTCATAGGCGACCAGTTCTAGGGGTTGCAGCCAACCTAATTGACGCATTCCCATGAGTAAGCCAGTAACAGTGAGCCCCGTAAACCCAATCGCCAGCGGGATCTGAACCATCGTCGGCATTTCATTCCATCCGACCCGCTGTCGCAGTTGCCTCAACCAATGGATAAACAAGACGAATACTCTCAGCTAAGCGAAAGGGGAAAATGGATTGATAGGCAAATGACGGAGACAAGAAGCACACCTATTTCAAGACCAGGCATTCAGGTCGTAATCTATCTCTACGATCGTCGCAACAACATCCGGTCCATCCGAACAGTTTCTGAATATGCTGGACCTTGCAGTTGGCTGCGAGGTGAACCGATTCTGAGATGGGCAGATGCATCCAGATCAATTCTGGCAGACCCAAGTCCCTTCCTCCAGTTCTGTTGCTTAACTGTATTAAAACAACAGACGGCCATCAGCCCTGCTACGCAATACCGCTCCAGGACAGGGGTTGATGAATACCATGACTAACCCCACAGCCTGCTGCAACCGGGGTTGTCTCCTCATCCAAAGCTTGAGTCAGGCGGTGGTAGATTTCCTCAGCCTGTTGTTGTGAGTTGCCAATGCTGGTCAGTCCCAATTTGCCAAATTCTGACAGACACCCCATCAGGTGGAACACCATGCCCGTTTCGGTGCTAGTGTCAAAGTGCAGTTGGTGCAGGGCAATGATGTCCATCAAATCATTGGGGAGCAGGCCCCGGTATTGCTCTTTCTGCAAGTTGTCGGTGGCAATATAATACTTGGCTCGTCCCTGTTGACTGTAGAACAGCCCACTAGCCGGGTCATACCGTCCGTTGGTTAGGAACTTCAGGGTCATGAATGGATGGGTGGTGCCACCTTTCCGTAAGTTGATTTCAATCGCTTGAATATCCCATTCGGGTTGACTGTCTGGATGATGCACCGCAACAAAATCTACCCCAAAGCGCTCGATCGCCCCTTTTTCAGCCAGATTACGCCCAATTCGGAGGCCCAATTCCTGTAATTGCAGGCGATAGGCTTCGTCCGCTGGAAATTTACAGCCCAGATAAATCTGGCCAGTCGGCCCGCCCAAAATCTGGTCGTGGGTCGATAGAATTTCTACGTCACCCATGGGATTAATTCGTCCCTGGACGCTGGGCGATCGCTTCCGCTCTCCTTCGATAAAAGCTTCCACAATTGCCCCCAAGAAGGGAATCTGGCTACTGTAGTTCTCCCAGGTTTCGGCGCGGGCTTCAAAGCGCAACTGCGTAAACTGATCCCTTAATCGGGTAACACGCTGACGATGGGAGGTGTTCCCTGGAGCTGCTTCTGGAATTGGACGCAGATCAAGTAGGGCATTACCTTCACCGGAAAATCCCTCATTGAGCTTTACGACCATCCGCTGCAGAGCGGGCTGTCGCTCCCACAGTTCCGCTGCGGCGATCGCTAGGTCTTCAATCGACCAGACCGAATCACTGCCATCGGGATGGGGCACTCCGGCCTCCGCAAAGATGCGCCGACTGCCGCTTTTAGTTCCCCATCGCAACAAATCAGGATCCAATGCAAACAGGGGAATGCCCAATTCCACTGCTAGTTGCCGCTCAGCCGGAGTCGAGTTGTAGCAGATCATGTAGGAGCGTTCTGGTTTAACCGCCTGACGAATGCGTTCCACCAACCGGGGCCGGTCCAGAATTTTCTGACTGAGCGGACTGAGCGAGGAGTCGTAGGCCGCTAACAAGAGTAGGCGATCGCGGGCATGGGAAAAGGGAATGCCAGGCAGCAGTTGCAAATAGTAATCAATCACACTGGGATGCAACGGCTGAGAGGTGATATAGACCAGACGCGTGCGTGGGTGCCGCAACCGAATCAGGGAAAACAACAGCCGTTCTTCGTAGTGGTGAAATCCCTCAATCTTTGCCAGTTCCCGTTGGTTCAGACTAAGCGATGGCACCACCACAATATCGGCCTCACTGTCGTCCAAATTGGCAACCGATCGCCAGCGGTCTCGCAGGAGTTCTTTCAAATGCTGAAACTTAGCCACCATCTCCCCGGAAGAGATCCGATCTTCGTCCATAGAAAAACCGCCCCAACTCGCTAGTCTTCACCTATCAGCGATCGTAGCGGTTCACCTGCCCATCACAATGGACGAAATCATGCATCTTTACGGGCTGATCAGCTGGAATCCCCCTTTGCCCCCAGCGAACTCGACGGCCCAGAGGCTGACAGCCCTAAAACTTATAGGTCAAAACCTGAATCACCATTCCTTGCTTGGGAAGATCCGTTGGCCGGATGGTGACCGTATCAGTCGCGGCCTGACGGACTGGAGTCCCCTTCATTAAGCTCAGGAAATTGTCCAGCGGCAGGATATCACACTTATCGTCCGCTGCTTTAGTTCGATAATGTGTGGGAATCACCACTTTGGGATTGAGGGTCTCGATCGCCTGCTTAGCTTCTTCGGGTGTATAAGCTTTGGGCCCATTCCCAACTGGAACCAACAACACATCGGGACGACCCATCAAAATTTTCTGTTCATTGGTGATTGGTGCCGCGATTCCGCCTAAATGGAGGATGTTAACACCGCCCTGTTGCCACTGCCAGGCGACATTGGTGCCAAACCGTCGGCCCCCCACCCGGTCATGATCAGTCCGAATCCCCTGAAGGGACAAATCTCCAACCTGGAAAACCCCCGGTTCGTATAACAATCGCGGATTTCCTGGCAGTATTTCGACGGCGCCCTCGTCCAAAAGTTGGCTGCTGATTAAAACGAGATCCGTTTTCACCTTGGGCGGACGATATCCAGCCGTACAGCCCAGCGCCCGAAATGGATTCACTAAAATCCGGGTCTTCCCGCCTGTAAACAGAAAACAGGTATGGCCCAACCATTGAATCGTAACGCCTGCACCTGTCTGCGCCTGAGCAGATGGCAATAATGCTGATGCCAGACTGACCCCACAGGTTGTCAGTGCCCCAGCGCTGATATAGCGCACGAATTGCCGCCGTTTCATAAACTCCTCATCCAACCACCAAAGGAACCAGGACTGCTCACGAGCCCTGCTGCTACCGTCGACGACTGACCTCTGCCAAAAAGTTCCGCAACAGTTGCTTGCCTGAAGCAGTCAAAACACTTTCTGGATGGAACTGGACTCCCTGAACATGGGGATACAGACGATGCTGGACTCCCATAATGGTCCCATCCTCAGTCCAGGCGGTAATTTCCAGTTCCTCAGGAACCGTCTGCCGATCAATCACCAGACTATGATAGCGGGTTGCGGTAAACGGATTCTCCAAACCTTGAAAAACACCGATTCCAGTATGTTGCACCTGCGAGGTTTTGCCATGCATTAAGATAGGGGCAGCAACGATATCGCCACCAAACACCTGACCAATACTTTGATGCCCCAGGCACACCCCTAAAATTGGCAACTGGGGGCCCAGTCGGCGAATGATTTCCATTGAAATCCCGGCATCTTCTGGGCGACCGGGACCAGGAGAGATGACAACGCCATCTGGATTCAATGCCTGAATCTGCTCCAGGGAAATTTGATCATTGCGGTAAACCTGGATGTCTTCGGCCACAGGAAACTCCCTTCCCAACTCACCCAGGTACTGCACCAGGTTATAGGTAAAGCTGTCGTAATTATCAATGACCAGGATCAAGAATTAGTCTCCTTCACAAGGGTTGCGGGCAATATGGGGACCCAGCGCTGGCAAGGTCACTCATAGCAGCAGTCCCATTCTAAGCCAGAGCTTAGGCAGAATCAGGGACCCAGCAACACCAATTGACGCTAACGCTGAAATCATGACGGCCCCAGCGGCGCAGTCTTTTGCAATCTTCGCCAGTTCGTGATACGACTGCTTGACGGTCAGGTCTACCACAGACTCAATTGCGGTGTTCAGCAGTTCCATGGTCAGAACCACCCCAATCATCACCACCACGATCGCCATCTCAACGCCACTCAACTGTAAAAAAGTGCCCAAGCTAATGGCCAGGGCACCAACAAAAACGTGAATTCGGAAGTTTCGTTGAGTTTGATAAGCATATTGGATGCCAGCCCAAGCAAATCGGAAGCTGACTAACAAACTGGGGGCCACTTGCCAGGAAAGATCCCGATTCAGTTTCGCTAGTTGCACCACTTTGCTGCTGGTTGCCTCATGGGTTTTGGTTGGAAGTTCAGAAGGCATAAAGCAGAAACAGATAAATACGTCAATAACAGTTCGGGCAGTAAGTCAAAGCTCAGGAAGAGGCACGGTACTATCGATTCCCTTTAGGTTAGATTAAGTGACCATACGCTTACAACTAATGTCCTACTTCAGCAGAGGATGGCTTGATTCCGACTGTTCCTGCGCTAGCTTCATACAAACACCCCCATAATATCGCCAGATTCAGGGTTGTAAAGAACCCGTTGGCTCCTGTGAAATTAAATTTGTGGAGATCAATAATCGTTCCTGTTGTTGTAGCATCTGAGCCAGACTCTCGTCATCTGGATGGTCCCAACCCAGTAGATGCAGTAACCCGTGGGTCGCCAACCAGGCCAGCTCAACCTCCAGGCTGTGCCTTTGACCCTTGGCCTGACGGCTAGCGGTTTCAACCGAAATAATGATGTCTCCCAGATAAAGAGGCAGTAACTCCTGCATTTCATCCAATTCTGGAAAATCTACCTCCAGACTGGAAAAAGCCAGGACATCCGTGGGTTGATTCTGTTGCCGAAACTGAGCATTCAAAGCCTGAATTTCCGCATCGTCGGTCAAACGCAGGGTTAACTCGTAAGCATTGCTGGGAGATAATTCGGGATCCAGTACCTCCAGCCACCTCTGAAACCAACACTCCCAAGTCGCTGTAGACAAATGTTTGACGGGGACGGAGGCATCTGGAGCCATGGACGATGGCTCGGTCAGCGGCAGGTCGGTGGAACTCTGAACAGGCTCAGAGTCATCTGCTGGATTGAATGTGTCTTGAATGCAAACTTCGACCTTCATGGTTCACCCTTCCACCTAGGAATCTGTCGGAGATCTCCCTAAATCCCCCTGAGCCCCGTTGGGGATGCGTCTGCGGCGTAGAAAAAGGGGAACTTCCGATCCGGTTCCCTCCCTTTCAAGGAGGGTTAGGGAGGATCAAGGCCAGCATTGGCTCGATCAGATAACTTGTGTGTACACAGTCGTGCCCAAGGGGAGAACGGGGATCAACATAGGGTTTCAGCGTGGTTAAGCGATTTCTCCGACAACCATAGACCCCAAGTTCTTGTCAGCCCAGCTAACCAGAACGCCGATCCGCCTCTCCTGCTCAACGGGTCAGATAGGAAAGACCCACCAAAATTGCCAGTAAGGAAACGGTCGTCAGGGCGAAATGTTGCAAGGAAGTTCCCCGCTTTCGCACCATATTGCGCATGGCATATTTGACATAGCTTCCGGCTGGCGGTTGAGCTGTTGACTCAGGAGTTTTAGAGATGTCACTGAATTCAGGGGAAGGTTCCATGCGGTGTGTCAAAAAGCGGTTGTTCTAACAGTTGTTCTAACAATGTAACAATTTATTGAGCACTTATTCGTTGAGCGCCTAGACGCTGACCAACTGGGACTCTTGCCGGAGATAGGACTGGATAAATGGATCCAGATTTCCGTTCATGACATCTGTAATGTCGGTAGTTTCTTCGTTGGTTCGTAAATCCTTCACCAACTGATAGGGATGAAACACATAGTTGCGAATCTGGTTGCCCCAGGAAGCTTCTACCATATCCCCCCGGATGTCGGCAATTTCCTTGGCCTTTTGTTCCTGCAGAATCACCAGCAATTTGGCTTTCAAAATGGCCAGCGCCTTTTCTTTGTTCTGCAGTTGCGATCGCTCTTCCGTACAACGCACTGCCAGCCCAGTTGGAATATGCACAATTCGGACCGCTGTTTCAACCTTGTTGACATTCTGTCCCCCCTTGCCACCAGCGCGGGAAGTGGTAATTTCCAGATCTTTCTCGGGAATCTCCACCTGGACTGAATTATCCAGAATCGGCATCACTTCTACCCCTGCAAAGCTGGTCTGCCGTTTGCCATTAGCATTGAAAGGCGAAATTCGGACCAGGCGA
>Ga0272446_1006552_pt1 | contig 12080 bp, 7 predicted proteins | sample YNPCB0061_FD_194587 | JGI IMG/M metagenome (GOLD analysis project Ga0272446, IMG submission 194587) | Hot spring microbial mat communities from Yellowstone National Park, WY, United States - YNP-CB-006-1 | ecosystem: Environmental > Aquatic > Thermal springs > Hot (42-90C) > Sediment | place... | reverse complement strand
GAACAACAGGTTTGGCCCCCAGGCTGACCAGAACATCGGCAGCAGGCGATAGTAACCAAGCTGCTCAAACAGGTTGACCGTCCCCCAGAAGGACACGGCCAGGCCAATACCGATGGCAATGCCCACCATGGCCCCGCGCCGCCCGACGGTGAGCGCAAAAGGAATGCCGACCAGCACCATGATGAAGCAGGCCAGCGGAGCAGCGATTTTCACCTGAATGGCCCGTTGCAGGTTTTCGACATCCAGCCCCTGGGCGGTCAGTTCCGCCACCTGCTGCTGCAACTGGGCGATGCTCATTTTGGCAATGTCGGTCGTGCTTTGCCGGAAGTAATCCGGTGTTTCTGCCAGTTTGAGGCGCAGTTCGCCGATGGGCTGGCGCCGGGTTTCCAGCCCGTCGCCCGAAAACGTCCGGCGCCAGCCATTGGTCAGTACCCACTCTTCGGTTACGGCATCCCAGCGGGCTTTGGCCGCATACGTACGCGACACCAACCGCGCCGTCGTGGGATGAAGTTCATACATGCCAAAGCTCGTAAACTCGTTGCGCTCGGTGTCAAAGACGGCAAAGTTGAATATCCGGTGGTCACGCCCACGAAACCACTTGCGGTTTTTCTGATGGAAGGTCTGCGGCGGCAAGGTCCCGCCACGAATCTGGTAACGCAGGTAATCCTGGCGTGGATTCGACACCGGCAAGACAAATTCCTGCAAGCTGACCATCAGTAGTGCGGCCAGCCCGCCGCCCAGAAACAGCGGCAGCGACAGCCGGTAAAGGCTCTGCCCGCTGGCATAGAGCACCACGAGCTGGGCGGATTTCGCCAGCAGCCCCAGGGTGACAAGCGTGGCCACCAGCACGGCAAAGGGCAGCATGTAGTTCAGGATTTGGGGCGTCAGAAACAGCAGATAGCCGGCGACAATCCCGAAACCGATACGGTTCTGGACAATCGGGTTGATGAGTTCAAACAGCGTGAACACGTGGAAGATACCCACCAACCCAAGCAGGACGAGCAGAAAGGCCCCCACGGCCTCACGAAACATCATGCCGTCCACGATCCGGGGAAATCCCAATCGGATGCGGGGCGCCGGGAATGCCGTTGACCTTCCCACAACCAGCCAGTTCGGAAGGTTCGTGTCAGAAGTCCGGCGCCACAGCCGCCGCCCCACATAGAGGATCAGTTCCCAGACCCAACGCCCCCCTCGCCAGAACCAGTTCCAGACCGCCCAGCGCGAGACCCACTGCCCGATGCCACCCGACATCACGCCGGCCAATCCCAGAAACAGCAGGTTGGGCAACCAGACCGCCAGCGCGACGGGCAGTGCGCCACTGCGCGCTGCCCGCTCGCCCCCCAGCATCAGCAGGTAAAAGGCCAGCGCCAGCACGATGCCAATGAACAACCCCCCGGACCGCCCACTCCGCAGGGTCGTCACCCCCAGCGCCACCCCAAAGAGTGCAAATATCAGGCAGGCCGCCGGCAGGGCCATCCGTTTGTGTATCTCCGTCGCCACGGCCCGCGCCTGAGCCGGGCCGTTGGGCTTGAAACGCCACAGGTCGGGAAAGGCAAGCAACTCCGGCCCCGGCGGCGGGGCCTGCAGGTCAGGATTGCCCTCTTCCTTGCCAAGCGCAAAACTGGCCGTCAGGCTGCCCGAAGCATTCACGAAGTAGCTTGTCATCTCGTCCGGCTGCCGCGATTCCTGGCCATAGACCCGCGCCTTTTCCAGCCGCAGCTCACTGTCCTGCAACGTCCTGCCGACGATGATCTGCCCGGACTCGGCCGAGTAGATTTTGGGTTCCTCGTTCGGCTGGGCAGAAGTCTCGGCAATGAAAATCCGCTGCCACTTCCCCTCCCCGTCGCTCCGGTCAACGTAGAGAATCTTGCCTGGCAGGTCTTCGGTGAACGTGCCGGGCTTGATGTAGGTCTCGATACTGCGCAGCAACAGCTCGGAGCGCGTTTTCTTGAGTTGGCTGAGGGAGTTGACGGCCGTCGGCAGCAGATACAAGGTGTTGTAGCCGGTGATGCATGTCACGACGATGCCGACCAGCAGCGTCGGACGCAACAGCGCCCAGCGTCCCACTCCGCCCGCCTGCAGGGCCACGATTTCGCGGTCGCCGGACAACCGCCCCATCGCCATCGTGACGCCCACCAGAAACGCAATCGGCAGGGTGAAGATGACAATGCCGGGCAGCAGCGACAGAACAAGTTTGACAAGTGGCGTGCTCGACAGACCACGCCGGGCAAAAACGACGAACAGTTCCGAGAAACGTCCGGCCTCGTGAATGAAAATCACCGCCGTCAGCAGAAAAAAGACGGTGGCGACGTAAGGCAGAATTTCACGGATGAGATAGCGGTCGAGAAGCCGCATAGGGCGGGCGGAAAACACAACGGGGCTTCCACTCCGGCGGACGGCCGTGAGCGGAAGCCCCGTTCCCGGTCAGGATTTGGCCGGCTCGACAGTGAAGAACGTCTTGGGCGTGAGCGTCTTCCGGGCCACTTTGTCGGTCACGACCACGGTGACTTCATAGCTGCCCGGCTCCAGCTTTTCGAGCGGGATGAGCCGCCCCAGCACAATCTGCTGTCCGTAACCGCTCAGGTCGGAAATGCCATTTTTGCCGTCCTCACGGATACGCTGCACTTCCTGCCCGGTCTTGACATTGGTGATAACGTATTCGACTTCGATGGCCGGACGCAGTGAAGCCTGGTCAATCTGGACGTTGTACACCTGCATGTACACCCCCAACGACTGATTCTGCTTGAAGCGCTGCGTCACACTCGGCCGCACTTTGTTGGCGCCGATGATGAACTGGCTGCCCGAAACGCGCGTGACCGGCTCGACGAGGTCGGCCAGAATGAGTGAACTCGTCGAAAGCGCCTCCGGCGAGTAGCGCGGCACTTCAAAACCCTGGCGGACGATGCCGGTGTGCCCGCTCGTCACATCGCGGACAACGAAGTCAATCTTGTAGTTGCCCGGCGGCAGGATCAGGCTTTTCTGATAGACGGAGTTGAGTTTGCGTCCGACCTCGAACTGGGACTGCTGATAGGTGATGATGGGCGCTTCCTCGAAAATCCCCACCCGTTTGCCGGTCAGCGCCGACACGCGGGCATAGATGTTGAGCTGGGCTTTCTGAATGCCACCCTCATCCTTGAAGCCCAGGTCGCCGTTGTTGAACATCAGGGTAAAGGTCGTCACGATGGCGGATTCGCCGGCGCGCAGGAAGTCCGTGCGCACGTCGAACGGCAGCACGTCGAACTCCACCTGTTGGTCAACCCGCTCGGCCAACTGGCGATAGCGTACCGAGGGGGCGCGTTGGAGATTGGTGAGAATCGCCAGGCGCTCGAAGGGCATGTCCTGCGTCCGCATCGGATACAGCGGATTGTTGCCATACCGGTTGCCAGGATTGAAGAACGGCCGGTCCACCTTCGAGGCCAGCCCAAGCTGCTCAGCCAGGGTCAAGCCGGCGTTCGGAACAAACAACAGGGCATCCTTTTCATCGGCGTTGCGGGCAATGCGGTATTCGCCGCTTCCCGTCGGGTCCACGAACTCGATCTCGATGCCCGAACCGACGCCTTCCAGATACCGGTAGAACCAAATCTCGAACGGGTAGGTCGAGGTCGTTCCGCCGCCTTCGTAAATCGGGCGCTCGTAAGGCCCCCCGGCCGGACGCGATTCGACGCTATCCGGCGGCCCCCAGGTGATGTAAATACGCCCCCGGTCCGTCTTCCAGCCGGGAATGCCGGAGGTGAACTTTTCATTGGCATAGGCAATGCGCCGGTAGTATTCCTCGCGGTACTCATTTTCCGGCGTGTCCGGGTCCGGGTCGCGCCGCAGCCAGAACTGCTCGATGAATTCCTCGCGCTCTTCGTCGGTCTGAAGTTTTTTGAAGGCTGCGCGCTCTTCCGGCGTGATGATGTAGTCCACGTCTTCGTTGACCCAACGCTGGTAAATTTTGTCGAGTTCAATCTTGCGCGGTTTCTTCTTCCTGGGTTGTGAATCTTCCTGCGCGTACGTCGCCAAAGGCGCCAGCGCCGTAGCGATCCCCAGCCCGACGGCCAGCACCAAACGCCCAATATCCTTCAGATTTGACATGGTCGGCAAAACCTCCACGACCGCTTCCGTGTTTGGAAACCAAGGGTCACGCTGCCCGGACCGAAGCGGCTCCCGTCAGTGCGCTCCGGGAGTCGTTCGCCAATGCAAACGTGAGTTTAGAACACTTGCTGGTCGGCGGCGCAAGCCCACAGGAACAAGACTTTGCAGCGGCGCAGCGGCTTCCGCCACCGTCACCTTTCCGGGCGCATATTCAGACGCACCGGGCCGCACAAGGCCGGGCGCACTATGCGGAAACAAGTTCAGTGGCCACGGCGCGCCGCCGCAAAACCGGCGACACGCCGGCAAAGATAATCCCGCTGAGCGCCGTAGCGGCCACACACAGCAGCATCGCCTGCCGAAGCGCCTCGGTCATCACGGATGCCGAAGCATGCTCACCGGCAATCACATCTGACAGAAATCCCACGATGACCGGCGAAGGCATATCCCCCAGGATGTGAATGGCGAACATGTAGAAGGCAATAGCCGTGGCGCGCAGCGAAGCGGGGACGAGATCGGTGACAATGGCCGCGACGGGTCCGTGGTAGAAGCTCATAAAGAACGTGGCAATGAAACCGGCCGTGATGAACTGGCCCAACGTCGGGGCATACAAGCCCCAGTACAGGAAGGGTGCGCCGAGCAGAAAGGCCACGGCCATGGTGATGGCGCGTCCGGCCGCAAACCGCTGCTGCAACCAGTCAGCGATGATGCCCCCGGCAATCACCCCCAGAAAGGCTGCAATCACGATGGGCGTCAGCCGCAGGGCCGCCTGCGACGAGGGAACGGCATAGACTTCCGTGACCAGCTTTGGCAGGAAGTGCACCAGCGCCCCGGCCGCGAAGGTCACGCTGGCCGCTCCGGCAATGACCAGCCAGAACGACTTGATATGCAGCACCTGAACCATGTCGGCCCATTTTGGCGGTTCGGTCAGGTGACTGCGGGGCGGCTCACGAAACAGCCAGACGACAACGGTCAGGAGCAGGCCCGGCAGGCCGACGACGAAAAAACAGGCCCGCCAGCCGATTTTCTCGCTCAACACGCCGCCCAGCACCAACCCCACGGCCGCGCCAATGACCAGTCCAAGATTGAAAATCCCGATGACCTTGGCCCACATCCGCGCCGGGAACATGTCACTGAGCAGGGAGGTGGCCGCCGGCGCATAAGCTGCTTCGCCCACCCCCACCGCGCCACGTGCCAGCAGGAGGTGACTGTAGGATGACGCAAATCCGGCCCCTGCCGTCGCCAGACTCCAGAAGCCGACACCGGCGGCAATGATTTTCCGGCGCGCCACACGGTCGGCAAGCACCCCCAGTGGGATGGCCGCCAGGGAATGCACCAGCATAAAGGCCGTCCCGAGGAACCCGACCGCAGTGTTGCTCAGATTCAGCTCGTCCTGAATGGGCTTGAGTAAGGGCGGGATAATTTGCCGGTCAACGTAGTTGACCACCTGCACCAGGGTAAGGATGAACAGGATGTACCAGGCATAACGCGAAGCTGACGCCGAAGCCCCGGCGTCAGCCGCGTCCGTCGTCGCAGGCGCAACCCGATGGGGCGCCGGAACATGACTCATAGGTTTTTCAATCGGACAACATCACCAGGGTTGTGAGGGAAACTAGGCCGTCGCCACACCGGCGCGGTTACAGTGCTTCTGGAGGGCCGTACGGATGTCAGCCGCAATGTCACTGGCGCTCCGGTGCTCGATCTGGTGTCGCTCCAGCTTGAAGACCACCTCCCCCTCCTTGAGCAGCCAGACCGAAGGCGAAGAGGGCGCAAAACCCTTGAAGTACTCACGCGCCCGCGCCGTGGCTTCCTTGTCCTGCCCGGCAAAAACGGTGGTGATGTGGTCCGGCAGGACGGTACTGGTCTTGAGCGCCTCAACGACGCCCGGACGCGCCGCCCCAGCGGCGCACCCGCACACTGAGTTGACGACGACCAGCGCCGTGCCCTCTTTTTTGCCCAGAACGGCATCCACTTCTTCCGGCGTGCGCAGTTCCTGCACACCATGATTGGTCAATTCCGCACGCATGGCGCGCAGCGCGCGCTCCATATCGAATCCGTACATCATCGGGGGTCATTCCTCCACGGGTAAGGCAAAGTATAGGCCAGGGTGGTGACGCAAAGCGATGCCCACGAAACTGGCCTGGTCATTCCTGCTTCACCCTAGCATGACCATCGGCATCCGTCGCCTTGTGCCGCCGTTTTGATTCCTAGTATCGTCCCGCCCATGCGGACGGTACTGGGCATTGAAACATCCTGTGATGAAACGGCTGCTGCGGTCGTCATCGAGGGGCGGCAGGTCATCTCGAACATCATCGCCTCCCAGATGGAGGTTCATCGTCCCTACGGCGGTGTCGTTCCAGAAATTGCCTCCCGCCAGCACCTGGAGGCGATGGCGGACGTGGTGGCCAGCGCCGTGGCCGGGACTGGCTTTGACGGCCTCGACGGGATTGCCGTCACTTACGGACCCGGGCTGGTGGGCGCGCTGCTGGTTGGACTGTCTTACGCCAAGGCGCTGTCTCTGGCGCTGGATGTTCCGCTGGTCGGCGTGCACCACATCGAAGGACACCTGTTCTCAACGGTTTTTGAATACGGCGACTGGGACTATCCGGCCCTGGCCCTGATTGTTTCCGGCGGGCATACGGACCTGTTCTATCTTCCGGCCGCACTGACTTATGAGCGTCTCGGACACACCCGTGATGACGCCGCCGGTGAAGCCTACGACAAAACCGCCCGCCGTCTGGGCCTTGGCTACCCCGGCGGCCCTATCCTCGACCGGCTGGCGCAGACCGGACGCGCGGAAGCTGCGCCGCTGGTGTACCGCCCGCCGCTCATCCCCGACGCCCCTTATGATTTTTCGTTCAGCGGACTCAAAACGGCCGTGCTGCGCTACATCCGCGAGCAGCAGATTGCGCCGCTGCCGGAAGGGCTGAACCGGGACACCATCCTGGCGCAGGCCCCCGACGACATCCGCAACCTGGCCGCCAGCTTTCAGCAGGCGGTGGTCAACACGCTGATCGGCGTACTGGAGCGGGCCATCGTGGCCTACCGTCCACGGGTGGTGCTCACGGGCGGGGGCGTGGTGTGCAATTCGGCCTTGCGGCGGGCGCTGGCCGAACTGGCGGAGCGCATGGGTGTCGGGATTCGCGTTCCACACCCCAGGTACACAACCGACAACGCTGCCATGATTGCGGCCGCCGGCTATGCCCACCTCGTGCGCGGCGAACGGCACGACTGGTCGCTGGAACCTGCCCCGTCGCTGCGCCTTGGAAGCCACACTGCCGCGCGCCCGCAGCCCTTTCGAGCATGACCGGAACCGACCGACCGACGGCACACCAGAAGAAAGCACCCGTTTGGGTTGTGTTCCTCTGGGGGCTGCTCATCGGCGTCCTGGGTTGGTACAGCTTTGAAAGGACCCTCACGCACGGCTATGTCATTGATGACGTAGGTATTGTGGAGAGCAACCCCAATGCAGCCGCAACGGCCAGTCTTCCGGCGCTGTTTCAGAAGCACTACTGGCAGGGCACCTTTTCAACGGAAAGAGGGCATCGGAACTTCCATTACCGACCGTTGGCCATTGCCTCTTACGTTCTCGTAGCGCGTTCTTTGGGAAACGGCCCGGCTCCGCAGCACCTTGTGAATGTGGCGCTGCATATTGTCGTTTCCTGGCTCATGCTCTGGGTGGTTTATGCCTGGCTTCAGGAGGCCCTTGTGGCCGGACTGGCTGGAGTCGTCTTTGTCACACATCCGCTCCACACCGAAGTCGTTGCCATGCTTGTCGGTCGGACTGAACTTCTGGCAGCCCTTGGCGCGCTCAGCGCCCTTGGGCTGGCGTTGGCAGCCTGGAAGCTCCCATCAGAACAACCCCTCTGGCAACACTGGCTTCTGGCAGGTGGAGCCGCCCTCTGTCTGTTTGCCGGATGGCTCGCCAAGGAATCCGCCGTGCTGTTTTTTCCGCTCTGGCTGCTCATCGGATGGGCCGGCACGCCCGGCACCGGCTGGCAGCGGCTGGGGGCGCTCGCCAAACGGGGCTGGCGAACGGGCATCGCATGTGCCGTAAGCACGGCCTTCTTCTGGTATCTCCACCAGCGGATTCAGTCCGGTGTGCAAATTGTACCGATTGACTTTGCCATGAATCCCCTCGCTTACGCCGGGCGGTGGGAGCGCTGGGCCACCGGACTTGTCCTGCTGGCGAAATACCTCGTCATGCACCTGTGGCCCTTTCCGCTGCAGGTGGACTATTCCTTCGACAGCATCCCTGTCGTGACCATGTGGCGCGACAGACGGCTGTGGTCGGCGACAGGCGTTCTTGCCGCAGCCGGCAGCCTGCTCGTGGTCAGCTACCGCCGCCGGTCGCCGGCCTGGGTTGGGCTGGCCTTTCTGATCGGCAGCGCCGCCATGTTTTCACACTTCCTTCGGCCGTTGGGCTTCGTTTTCGCCGAGCGGGTGATGTACCTGCCCAGTGTGGGATATGCGCTGGCAGCGGCAGCCGGTTTCCATGCCCTCTGGAACGGCACCGCGTCACGTCCGTGGGCGCAGTGGCTGACAGCCGGGGCAATCGCCCTGCTGACCGGGCAGGCGTCCTGGCACACACGGCAGGAAAGCGTGTTTTACCGCGACAGCCTGACCGCTGTGGCGCACTCACTGGCCGTGGGCAACCAACGCAGCGTCTGGCTGTGGCAGGCCTACGGCACAGAACAGCTCAACGCCGGACGGTTGACCGAAGCCGTGACCGCCCTCGAACGCGCCCGCGCCATCCTTCCGCTGGCGGAAACGTGCGCGACGTTGGCCAAAGCCCACCTTGCGCTGGGCAATTCGGACGCCGCGCGGAAGGCGGCACATGAAGCCGTGACCCGCGACCCCACATGGATGCCCTACCGTGAATTGTTCGGTGTGATACTGTTCGAGGCAGGACAGTTGGATGCGGCCGCCGCCCAATTCGAGGCCGCACTCGTGCTTGTCCCGGAGGATGCCCGACTCCATGCCCAGCTTGCGGTCATCCGCCAGCGCCAGGGACAAACCTCCCAGGCCATCCGGCATTATGAACAGGCGCTCCGCTTTCAGCCTGATGAACTGCGCTGGTGGGCTGCCCTTGGTCGGCTGCACCTCGCCGCCGGAAACCCGGAGCGGGCGCGGTTCTGCTATCGTCAAGTTCTTGAAGGACGCCCTGACCCGGCGCTGCGCGACGCGGTCGAACAGCAGTTGAAAGACCTCGACGCCCAGCGCCCAACCTTTTCCAGTCCCCTTCCGCACTGACGTATTGGCATGTCCAGCACCACACCTTCCACTGTTGCCCTTGCCGAGGCCATTCTGGCCCGCAGTCCCCGCGCCGTGGCGCGCGGTATTTCCCTGGTCGAAAACGATGCCCCGGAAGCCACAGACCTGCTGAAGCTGATTTTTCCCCACACCGGACACAGCCGGGTGATTGGGCTGACCGGTGCCCCCGGCGCCGGCAAAAGCTCGCTCACCGACAAGCTGGCCCAGGTCTATGTTGACCGGGGGCAGCGGGTCGGCATCGTGGCGGTTGATCCGTCCAGTCCCTTCTCCGGTGGAGCCATTCTCGGCGACCGGATTCGCATGCCCAAACTGGCGACGCATCCGCAGGTGTTCATCCGCAGCATGGCCACACGCGGCAATCTGGGTGGGCTGGCGCGGGCGACGACGGAAGCCGTCCTGCTGCTCGACGCGGCCGGCTATGAGGTCATCATCGTGGAAACCGTCGGCGTGGGACAGGATGAAGTGGACATCGTCAAAACCGCCGATGTGACGGCCGTTGTCGTCGTTCCCGGCATGGGTGACGATGTGCAATCCATCAAGGCCGGCATCATGGAAATCGGCGATGTGTTCGTCATCAACAAAGCCGACCGGGAGGGCGTCGAACGGACACAGATGGAACTCGAAGCCCTGCTTGAACTCGCCGCGCGCCCGGATGGCTGGCAACCGCCCATCGTGCGGACGATTGCCACGGCGACGCCACCGGTCGGACTCGATGCGCTGGCGACGGCTCTGGACAGCTACCTGACCTTTGTCGCTGAACACCCGGAGGTGCGCGCCGAGCGGCGGCGGCGCATTCTGGAGCGACGGCTGCTCGAACTCATCCGTGACCGCCTGCTGCGCCACGTCTGGCAGCGCGAACTGCATGACGGCAAACTGGAAGCGGTCGTCCAGCGCCTCGTCAACCGCGAAACCGATCCCTACACCTTGGCCGATGACATCGTCCGGCGGTTGACCGCCTCCCCAGCCTGAAGTCACGGGCGAACCCCATTCGCCCCTACGCGCCGGGTCCTCGCGTCAGGCCCGGACTACGGCTCGATACGGACCTTTTCCAGTCGCGTCACATCCTCGCCCAAACACAGCGTCGCCACGCGGCGGAAACGCTCACTGGCATCCGTGACGCAAAAGCGCGTTGCCGCCGGAAGGTTTCCGGGCGGGGCAAAACAGGCGTTCTGCTCCAGCACAGCCACGACTTCTTCGGCGGCGCAGGCGCCTGAATCCACAAGGGTGACGCCTTCCCCCATGACGCGCCGGATCACATCCGCCAGCACCGGATAGTGCGTGCACCCCAGAACGAGCGTGTCCACCTCGGCTTCCCGCAATGGTGTCAGGTATTCGGCAGCTACCGTCGCCGTCACCGGATGCTGCGCCCAGCCTTCTTCGACCAGTGGGACGAACAGGGGGCAACTCTGCGAGGTGACGCGCACGGCAGGCGCCAGTTGCCGAATGGCCCGCGGATAGGCGGCACTGGCGATGGTGGCTTCCGTACCAATGACGCCGATGTGTCCACAGCGCGTCACGGCAGCAGCCTGCCGCGCGCCCGGCTCGATGACACCCACCACCGGCACCGGATAGTCCGCCTGAAGCAGGTCAAGCGCCACCGAAGATGCCGTGTTGCAGGCAATGATGATGAGCTTGACGCCACAGGCCACGAGAAAAGCGGCATCCTGGCGGGCATACGCACAGACGGTTTCCGGCGAGCGCGTTCCGTAGGGGATGCGGGCCGTGTCGCCCAGATACACGAACGACTCCTGGGGCAGCCGGGCGCGGAGCGCACGATAGACCGTCAGACCGCCTACCCCGGAGTCGAAAATCCCAATCGGGCGGGCGTCACCGGGCATCGTCTGTCGGTACAACCGTCACCACCACCTCACCGCCAATGTTGAAGCGGTGGGTGGACGGAACCGGCTTGAGGGCCTGCGCCAGCGGCTCGATGAGTTCCGGCGTGATGTCCAGCACAAGCACGCCGCTGCCGGCATCCTGCATGCCGGGCATTGTTGCCGGACGAAACACCAGAGTCTGCTTGGGTCCCCAGATGAGAAACTCCCGGCCAAACTTGAGGCGCGCCGGAAAGAGTTCGGCAAAATCCCGCAGCCCTTCGGTATCGAGTTCAATCTCCACGCCCGGCCGGGGCGGCTCGGCCATCTGCCACCGGGCAATCTCGACATACTCGCCCTGAAGCGACGAGCCTTCAGCCGTGATGCCATCGCGGATGCGCGCCAGAACGTCAGCGCGGTCCGTTATGGACGCCCGCTCCAGATCGGTAACCCACAGCGGACAACTTTCTTCCAGCAACCCCAAAACGCCGCGCGTATTCCAGCGTTTGACCGCCTGCAACTCACCCTTCGTCAGCCCGACAATCTGCAAAAAGTGCATCCGCCCGTTGGGGGTATCAATCGGGGGCAGTTCCGGGTCATCCACAAAGGCTACGCCCGAAAGCAGGGTGGCCGGCGCTTCGGGTGTCAGGGGCTCGTGCAGGTCCATGTGGTGTCCGGGACGAAAGGGATTGCCGGAGTTGAACACATACCGCGCCAGGTTGTTGAGAAACGGAATCACCCAGGTCGGAACCGTCTTGTCTGCCGCTCCCCGCGCCAACCGGAACGTAAACTCGAAACCCCATCCGCTCAAATCAGGCGCACTGCCGGGCGTCTTGGCATACAACTCACTCATGCCAAAGGAAATGCAGTGCCAGTGTGGGATGGGTGTGTCGCGTTCGTAGAAGGAAATCCCATCCA
>Ga0272446_1006551_pt1 | contig 12082 bp, 7 predicted proteins | sample YNPCB0061_FD_194587 | JGI IMG/M metagenome (GOLD analysis project Ga0272446, IMG submission 194587) | Hot spring microbial mat communities from Yellowstone National Park, WY, United States - YNP-CB-006-1 | ecosystem: Environmental > Aquatic > Thermal springs > Hot (42-90C) > Sediment | place... | reverse complement strand
CATCAAGAGCGCGATCAACTCGGGCTCGGAGGACGCCATCGTCGCCGAGATCGAGCGCGCCGAGGGGCTGGTCTGCCTCTCGTGCGTCGACATCGTGCGGCCGCTCGTCGACCACCCGTCGGCGAAGGTGCGTGACGTCGCCGCCTGGTGGCTGGGGCGGCGCGGCGTGAACCTCGAGATCGTCGACGAGATGAACGCGCGGCTCACCGTCGGGCAGGACCCGGTCGCGGCGCGCAACGCCGCCGACGTGCTCGCCGGCATGCGCGACATCGCCGGGCTGCAGGCGCTGGGGAGCTACCTGGCCAAGCCGCTCGACGAGGAGTCGGCGCGGCACGCGGCGCGCGCCATCGGCGAGATCGGCCACCCGAAGGGCGTGGCGGCGCTGCGCGTCGGGATGCAGTCGACGATCGCCGGCGTGCGCGTGGCGTCGCTCCAGGCGCTGCGGAACATCCGCGCGCCCGAGGGGCAGCGGGCGCCCATCACCGCCGACGTGGTGACGTCGCTCCTCGCCGACGCCGACGCGGGCGTGCGCCGCGAGGCGGCCTACACGCTCGGCTGGCTGCGCGACAAGAGCTCCATCGCGCAGCTCGCGCCGCTGGCCACCGGGGACGCCTCGCCGCTCGTGCGGAAGGCGGCGGCGTGGGCGCTCGGGCGCATCGGCGTCGCCGGCGACTCGACGGGCACCGCGGCGCTCACCGCCGCGCTGAGCGACGCCGACCCGCTGGTGCGCTCGATCGCCCGCGGGGCGCTCGGCGGCCGCTAGTAATCTGCTAGACGTAAAATCCAGCCCCGCGATGTTCCCCATTGCGGGGCCCCCTCCTCGACGGTAAAATCGCTGCATGCGCCTCTCCGCACCATCGTTCGCCGCGCTGCTCGGGGCGGCGCTCTCTTCGGGGATCTGGGCGGCCGGCTGCGACGAAGGGCCGGCCGCAGCGCCGCGCTACTACCAGCGCGTCATCCAGCCGATCCTCACCGCCAACTGCGTGCGCGGCGCCGGTCAGGGCTCCTGCCACGTCGACGACGGCACCGGCAACGCGCTCGGCAACCTCGACCTCACCAGCTACGAGGCGATCACCCGACGGCGCGATGTGCTGCGCACCTACGGCTCGTTCCCGGTGCCGCTCCTGCTCCTCAAGGGCGCCGGCAAGGCGGTGCCGCAGATCCCCTACCAGCCGGCGGGCGCCACCGAGGCGCGCTTCTTCACGTCGGAGATCGACCACGCGGGCGGCGCGACGCTGAGCCCGGAGTCGAACGCCTACTTCGAGCTGCTGCAGTGGATGGCCAACGGCGCCACCGAGGACGGGCGCGTCGCCGAGCGGCCCGAGCAGCAGGGCACCGGCGCCTGCCGCAGCGACTTTCAGCGCGTGCGCCCCGACATCGCGGCGCAGGTGGCCACCGTCGACGCGAACAGCGACGCCTTCAAGACCTTCGTGCGCGACGTCGAGCCGACCATCACCAAGAGCTGCGCCTTCGGCACCTGCCACTCGGCGCAGCAGTCGGACTTCTTCCTCACCTGCCAGGGCTCGGGCGACGACGCCTCGAAGTTCAACTTCCTCTCGTCGCAGCAGTGGGTCGGCGCCTCGCCGGACACGTCGCTGCTCGTGGTCAAGCCGCTGGCGCCGATGGCCGGCGGCATCGCGCACACCGGCGGCGTCTTCTTCGAGACGCGCTCCAACAGCGACTGGAAGAAGATCTACGACTGGGCCGCCAGCGTCGGTGCGACGGCGGCGGCGACGCCGGCGACCGAGGGGGAGCGCTTTTTTGTCAATCACGTGATGCCGGTGTTCCTGCGCCGCGGCTGCTCGCTCGAGGCGTGCCACAGCCCGGGCGCGGCGAACGACTTCAAGCTGCGCGCCGGGACGCGCGGCTTCTACTCGGCCTACACGCTGAAGAACGACTACTTCGTCGCGCGCCACGACTTCCTCGTGCCCGAGGTGCCCGACGCGCGGGCCAGCCGCATCTTGAAGAAGCCGATCCAGTCGATCGACGAGGGCGGCGTCGGGCTCACCCACCGCGGTGGGCCGCCGCTGCAGACGGCGGGCGATGCGCTCGACCCGTCGCGCTGCCCGCAGCCGTGGAACGAGATGACCTCGTCGCCGTTCTGCACGATGGTCGAGTGGCACCGCCTCGAGCGCGCCGACCTCATCGCCAAGGGCGAGGCCGACGCGATGACGCCGGGGAGCGCGCTGCCGATCGTGTCGGTGGTGCGCCCGCCCGACGCCGATCGGCCGATCGACTTCGACACCTTCCGCGGCGGCGCCGACCTCGTGCTCGGGCGCATGACGCTCGGGGCGCTCGGCGCGGTCGATCCGGCGACGGGGGCGGCGCAGGGGTCGCTCCTCGACAACTGCCCGGGCGTCGGCGCGGGGCGGGCGAACGTCGACGTGCGCGGGCCCGACGTGAGCTACGACGCGTCGAAGGTGGTGTTCGCGATGCGCCTCGGGCAGGCGGACACGCTCGACGTCTATGAGGTCACGCTCGACGCGGCCCACACCTGCCGCAAGCTCACCGACGGGAACGGGCGCACGCAGAACGGCATCCTCCTCCACAACCTCGATCCGATGTACGCGCCCGATGGGTCGATCGTCTTCGCCTCGACGCGCGGCAAGCCGGGCGTGGGGCCGACGCGCTCGCCGAAGTACCTCCTGCCGCAGACCGATCTGTGGCGCATGAAGGCCAACGCGATGGGCGGGCTCGACGCGCCCGAGCAGATGACCGCGCTCAACGGGTCGGAGCTGAACCCGTCGATGATGCTGAATGGTCAAGTCACCTTTACTGCCGAGAAGGCGACGGCGGACTTCTATCAGCTCTCGGGACGGCGCATCAACTGGGACCTCACCGACTATCACCCGCTGCTCGCGCAGCGCGCGATCTCGCCGGCGAAGGACGGGACGCCGAAGCCGTCGATCGGGTATCAGCAGGCGACCGACATCCACGAGGGGATCGACCGCAACTTCCTCATCATCCTCAGCGACGACGGGGCGAAGGGCGGCGGCGGGACCATCGCGACGTTCAATCGCTCGATCGGGCCGTTCGAGCTCGACCGCACCGAGGTCAACTTCCTGCGCTCGGTGACGCTGCTCGATCCGGCGGCGACGGGGCGGGCGGGGCCGACGCAGGGCGCGTGGCGCTCGCCGGTGTCGCTGCCCGACGGGCGCATCCTGGCGTCGTACGCGCCGGACGTGACCAACCTCGCGACGGCGACGGAGGTCCGCTACGACCTCGTGGTGCTCGATCCGCGGACGCGCGCGCGCACGGCGGTGGCCGGCTTCTCGGGCGGCGGGACGTCGCGCGTCGAGGCGGTGGTGGTCATGAAGCGCGAGCCGCGCACGCTGTTCAAGAACCTCACCCAGCTCGTGTTCGGCGGCCGCTCCGACGGCCCGGACCCGACGATGGCCGAGGTGCACTACCCCGACGTGCCGATGGTGGGGACGCTGCTCGGCGCGAACCTGCGCACCGGGCGCTTCGTCGATCAGCTGCGCGCGGCCAAGCGGATCGTCGTCTACGAGAACACCGCGGTGCCGGCCGATCTGTCGGCGGCGATGGCGGGGCGCACCGGATCGCAGATGGCCTACTACCAGCCGCGCAAGCTCGGCGAAGCGCCGCTCGCCGCCGACGGCAGCGTGCACCTCAAGCTGCCGGCGCTGACGCCGCTCATCCTCGAGCTCGTCGACGGCGCGGGGAACAAGATGTTCACCATGTCGGAGGAGGATCAGCATGGGCCGGGCGAGTTCATCTCGCGCGGCGTGCCCGAGCGCTTCTTCAACTCGGTGTGCGGCGGCTGCCACGGCTCGGTGAGCGGGCGCGAGCTCGACATCGCCATCAACCCCGACGCCCTCACGGGCGCGTCGGTGTCGCTCTCGCGCGACCCCTCGACCGCCGTCCAGCTCACGCGCTAGACAGAAATCAGGAAGGGTTGCGAGCCCTCGCCCTGGCCACGATTATCCGACTCGGCCGTACTTGGCCAGGTTGTCGGGCGTGGACAGCGTCCTCGGGTTCATGCGGTCGACGCAGAGGACGCCGGCGAGGTGGTCGCACTCGTGCTGGAGGATGCGCGCGTGCCAGCCGGTGGCGCGGATGGTGACCGGGTTGCCGTCGAGACCGAGGCCGTCGACGCGGACGGCGCGGGCGCGCGCCACCTCCGCCACCCAGCCCGACACCGACAGGCAGCCCTCGAAGAAGACCAACGGCGTGGGATCCTCGACGGTGAGCACCGGGTTCGCCAGCGCGTAGAGCGGCACCGGGTGGCGGTCGCGGCGCGCGCGCTCCTCGGCGGAGAGCGCGGCCATGCGCTCGTCCGAGTCCTCGACGACGATGAGCTGGAGGCCGACGCCGATCTGCGGCGCCGCCAGCCCGACGCCGGGCGCCGCGCGCATCGTGTCGCGCATCCGCTCGACGAGCCGCTGGGTGTCGGGGTGCACGAGCTCGTCGCGCGTGAGCGGCCGCGCGGCCTCCCTGAGCACGGGATGTCCCGCCTGAACAATCGTGATCGTCTCCACGTCGGACCGATATTCCCGAGAGCGTGTGCTATTTTCCACGCCTAAAAGGAGGCCCCTCGCCATGCCGCGCCTGTCGACTCTCTCCTCGCTCGTCGCCGCTTCCGCGCTGACGTTCGCCGGCCCGACCCTCGCGCTGGCGAAAAAGAAGGCTGGCAACCCGGGCAAGGGCGCGGGCGCCGGCGGCCACTCGAAGGCCGTCGCTCCGTCGAAGGACGAGCTCGGCAAGATCATGGGCAAGTACAAGTGGGGGATGACGCCCGAGGACGTCGTCAAGATCATCGCCGACGAGGCCAACGAGAAGTACTCCGAGCTCGTCGGCAAAGAGTCCGACGTCTACAAGCAGGACCAGCTCCGCAAGCAGCGCGACGAGGAGGTCGAGAAGTTCAAGTCGTCGCTGGTCAAGTTCGAGGGGACCAAGACCGGCTGGGACACCTCGATCGTCGACAAGGAGTTCGTCCACAAGAACGACGAGTCGATGCTGGTGCGCTGGGAGAAGGATCAGCGCCGCTTCCTCTTCTTCTGGAACGGCAAGCTCTACAAGCAGTACATCGCCTTCAACGCCGAGCACCCGGCGTTCAAGGGCAAGAGCTTCGACGACTTCGCCAACCTCATTCAGGCGCGCTTCGGCCAGGCGGAGACGAAGTTCGGGACGATGCGCACGAAGGACGACGTCGTCGTCGATCACCTCGAGTGGCCGGCGTCGCAGGACATCTCGCTGTGGGCGATCGATCAGTCGAGCTTCTACGGGAACTTCTGCCTGAAGCTGACGCAGGCGAGCGTGGTCGCGGCGCTCGAGTCGGCGCGCGGCGGCAAGGTCCAGAAGCAGGCGAAGGGGAACGCGCTCATCGACGCGGTGACCACGCCGAACGACAACAAGAAAGACCCGAACGACGACATCGTCGACCAGATCGTCGGGAAGAAGAAGTAGGGTCGTCCGCCCAGTCGAGTTGACGACGGGGAGTCGGGCGCGATACCGTCGCGCTCGGCATGCTCTGTCGTGCGCAGCTAGCGCTGGTTGGGGTGGTGGTCGCCGCGGGCGTCGCGCGCGCGGGCGAGCCTCCGGCGCCGGTCATCGGCGTCGTCGAGCAGCTCCCGCACCCGCCGGCGCGCGCGGGGCAGAAGCCGCGCATCGCCGTCCACGCCTATGACGTCGACGGGGCGCCCGCGATGGCGGGCGCGATGGACGACGCCGCCGAGGCCACCTACAAGAGCGACGACCGCGTCACGCTGGTCCCCTTCTGGGATCTGCTGAACGATCCGCCGACGACGATCGCGCAGGCGCTCGGGCGCGCCGACCTCGCCGTCGTCGACGCCGAGGCCGCCTTCGGGACGATGGATCTCGGCAAGGCGAAGGAGCTCCTGAAGGGCGCCATCGAGACCTACGTGCGCTACCTGCCGCAGCTCGCGGTGCGCGGCAACGGCACCGACCCGCTGCGCGACGCCTGGATCTGGACGTCGAAGGTGCGCTTCTTCGACGGCGATCTCGACGGGGCGAAGGAGGCGCTGCGCTACGTCTACGCGCTCGATCCGAAGCTACCCTGGTCGACGAAGACCTTCCCGCCGCAGATGAAGAAGATCGTCGTCGAGGCGCAGCTCCTCGTCGAGGCGCTGGGGAGCGGGCCGCTCCTCGTCGACAGCGAGCCGCCGGGCGCGACCGTCTACCTGAACGGCGTCAAGCAGGCCAAGCCCACGCCGGCCGATCCGCAGGACATGCCGCCGGGGCCGATCTACGTCTCGTTCGAGCGCCGCAACTACGCGCCGCAGACGATCGTCTACGACCACCAGGGGCCCGACCCGGCCAACGTCTCGCACACGCTCCTGCGCTATCCGAACAACCCGATCGCGCTCATCAACCGCGCGCGCACGCCGCTCGACAAGGGCGACAAGCCCGCGACGCTGAAGGAGGCGACCGACACGCTCGGGATCGAGCTCCTCGTGCTGATGCGCGCGCAGCGGGTGGACGCGCCCGGCGAGCCCGTCGGCAAGATCCGCGTCATCGGGTGGCTCTACGACGCGCGCCTCGACAAGGTGATCAAGCGCTCGGAGCGCGTGGTCGCCGAGACCTCGAAGGACGAGGCGGCGACGACGGCGCGCTTCGTGGCGCGCGATCTCCTCACGAAGGTGCGGCTCGACGGCGTCGACGCGCCGTTCCCCGAGGAGAAGCAGCCGGGCGGCTGGGCGCGGTTCTCGGCCAAGGCGCGCGACGATCTCGGGCGCTTCTATCGCTGGAAGGGGTTCTGGTGGGTGGTCGGCGGCGCCTCCGCCGCGATCGTCATCACCGTCGTCGGCGCGGCCGCGGGCACCGCCGATCACAAACACGGGATCGCCCGCGACGTCGTGTTGCTGGGCGGCAATTAGAGGGGTGTTGAGATGAGGATTGGACATTCGCTTGCGCTCGGATCGCTCGTCGCGCTGTGCGCCTGCGGCGACACGGTCTCCGTCGGGAACGACAACCCGACGGGGACGGTGAGCGGCCTCCTGCTGACGGCGGGGACCGAGGCGCCGCTGTCGGGCGCGACGGTGCGCGTGCTCGCCGGCGGGACGGATCTGACCGCGACCAGCGACGCGAGCGGCGTCTTCAAGATCGAGAAGGTGCCGGCGGGCAGCTTCGTCATCTCGTTCAGCGCGACCGGGTATCAGACCGTGACGCTGAACGACACGCTCGGCGGCGCCGTCGGGAACTTCCCGGTGAAGAACCCGACGAAGACGATCGGGCCGCTCGGGCTCTTGCCGAACGACGGCACCTTCACGGTGCGCGTGGTGAACGATCAGGGCGCGCCGGCGGCGATGATCGCGGCCAGCGCGCACGTGAACGTTCGCTACTTCAACTACGAGGGCGGGTACGCCAGCCCCGCCGGTGACTACGTGGTCACCGCCACCAGCGACGCGAACGGCAACCTCAACTTCACCGGCCTGCCGAACGCCGCCGCGCTCCGCGGCATCTCGAACAACACGTACTACTACAGCACCATCAGCGTCGAGATCTCGCCGACGAAGGTGATGGGGACGGGCGGCGAGTACTACAACTTCCTCGGCATCCGGCAGTCGTTCGACCTCGGGTTCCTCGGCGGGCAGAACGGTCTGAACGGGAGCGTCGCGACCATCGCGCTGAGCGGACCGGCGACGGCGCTGTCGCCGCTCGACGCGTCGATCAGCTACATCGTCGGTCCGTCGAACCCACCGGTGCCGACGACGACGCCGCCCGCCGGGCCGATCACCGTCTCGTTCAACCAGGCGCTCGATCCGAACAGCGTGCGCGTGTTCCTCACCAACGAGGACGGCGCGCGGCAGGGCGTCCCCGACCTCAACGCGACGGTGAACCTCAACGTGCTGACGCTGACGCCGGCGATGGGCCTCACGCCGGGCGCGCGCTACAACCTCAACCTGCGCGTCGTCGCTGCCGGGCAGCCGGAGCTGAACGTGTCGAAGGAGTACACCAAGGTCGTGCCGGTGTTCACGACGCCGACGACGCCGGTGAGCATCGTGTCGATGCGCATCACCGACGCGGTGTCGGGGCAGGGCGTGATCCAGTTCAGCGAGCCGGTCGGTCCGGGCGTGGGGTATCTGCCGGGGTCGGCGTTCACCTGCATCACCTTCTGGGAGATGGAGCTCGGCCTCGGCGGGGAGATCTATCAGGGCGAGTGGACGACGATGATCTCGAGCCTGCGCTGCGCCTATCAGAACCCCATCGTCGCGCCGACGCCGGGGCCGGCGGGCGACGTGACGCGCATCGACTCGATGGAGACGACCGCCGGGGCGCAGGCGACGGGTTTCTCGACGAAGTGGAAGTTCTACGGCGGGAGCGGCTGCCCGGTCGGGGCGACGAACTGCCCGGTGGCGCAGGCGAACTCGACGACGGCGCACCTCGTCTTCAGCCGCCTGCCGCCGAACCTCACCTTCCGTCGCGTGACGGGGCAGGCGCTGCAGGACAACCTCGCCAAGACCGTCCAGTAGTCGCGCGCTGTAGCTCCGCCTTCGCCGCTCGATCTACGATCCCCCTATGAGTGAGATCTCGCCGAACGGCGCTCGTGGCCGCGAGCCCGAGCGCGCCGTCGTGACCGCGCCCGCCGACGGTGCTTGCAAGGTGGACTTCTCGACGATGTGCCCGACGTGTCAGGTGGAGATGCAGCCGGTGCACTCGCACTACCAGTGCACGCGCTGCGGCTGGCGGGACAGCTGCTGCTTTTAGTGTCTATCGGATAGAGCACGCTCTGTCGCGGAGCGGAGCCGGCTTTGCCGGGCCGCGGAGCGGGAGGTGCGGAACCCTCTCAGGGTTCCGCGTCTAATAAATAGGCGAGCCGACGCACTCGCCGTTCTGGCACATCTCGCCGGGGGCGCAGCCGGTGCCGTCGATCGTCGAGCAGGGGGCGCGCTCGACCTTCTCGGTCCACTGCGCGATGTGGTTCCCCGTCGCCGGGTTCTGGAACGGCAGCCAGAACGCCGGGTAGCCGCCGTCGCCGGGCGTCGCCAGGCGATCGGGGCTGATGGCGACCATCCAGAGCTGCGAGACCTGCTGCTCCTTCGCCTTGCCGTCGTTGAGGATGCGCAGGCCGTAGTCGCGGCGGCTCGAGAAGGTCAGCCAGAAGACCGTCTTGCCCTGGTAGTGCGAGACGAAGGGCGCGAACTTCGGCCACGAGTTGCCGACGAGCTGGTTGACCGCGGTGAGGTCGACCGCCGTGCCGCCCGTCGACGACACCACCATCACGCGCGCGTCGGGGGCGTCCATCGAGTTCGTCGCCGAGCGGTTGAAGGCGACGAGCGTCCCGTCGGGCGAGAAGGCCGGGTAGTAGTTGTTGTTCCCCGCGCCGCCACCGACGATCTGGGTGGCGTTCGACAGCGTGTTGGCGGCGAAGTCGGCGACGAAGAGCGAGGCGTTGTCGACGGCGAGCCCGGAGGGGCAGAAGCCGCCGATGCAGGGCTGGCTGCCGCCCGCGCGCGCGAACACGACCTTGGTGCCGTCGGCGGACCAGTCGGGCATGGTGCCGTTCGCCATCGCCGCGCCGCTGCCGAGCTGCGCGCCGGTCCCGGCGTCGCGCAGGACGAGGTTCGCCCCCTCGGAGGTGAGGATCTGCGACCCGTCGGGCGAGAGCGCCTGGTAGTTCGAGCCGCCCGTCGAGAGCGGCGTGCCGCCGCCCGACTCGTAGAGCTTGGTGCGCGAGGTGACGTCGAGGATGCGGAGCGTCGCCGGCCCCGGGATGTTGAGGCCGACGGCGATGCGGCTGCCGTTGCGCGAGAGCGCGTGGCAGCCGACGCACTGGGCGCCCGCCGTCGCCGGCGTGTAGAAGTTCTCGGCGGTCTGGCCGCGGCGCCCGAAGTCGTAGCGGTTCACCGCCCCCGACCCGGCGGCCCAGTAGTAAAGGCCGCCCTTCAGATCCTCGTCGGCGAAGGACATCGTGCGCGGGGCGGTCTGGCCGACGCCGCCGGTCGCGCCGCCGGTGGCGCGGATCGAGAGGCGCACGGTGTCGCCGCGCGCCTGCGTCGCGAGGAGCTGCCAGGTGGGCTCGTCGGGGAGGTAGCCGCAGCCGTTGCCGACGGCGACGCAGGGCGTGTAGACGGTGAGCGTGAGGTACTGCGACGTGAAGGTGAGCTCGTAGAGCGAGGTGCCGCCGCTCGGGCGGAACATGATCTCGAGCTCGTTGAGGTTCGGCGGCAGGAGGACGCCGTCGGCCGGGTAGATCACCGTCGGGGCGAGCCCCGGATCGAGCGCGCCGCCGAAGTGCGTCGCCGAGTCACTCGGCGCGCCGTTCGCGAAGACGGTCTCGTTGACCGGCGTCGGCGGCTGCATCATTCCGCCGCCGCCACCACCGCCCCCGCCACCGCCGCCACCACCACCCGTGTTCCCGTCGCCGTTGCGCCGGCCGCCGCTACAGGCCGCGAGCGCAATGGACACACCTAGAGCAAGCCCCCATTTTCCCATGCCGCGTTCGTGACGCTGCGGTGACAAACGGGGCCAAAAAAAAAGCGGAACCCGAGGGGTTCCGCTGAACACGCCTTGAGAGCCGATGCCGGGACTTGAACCCGGGACCTACGGTTTACGAAACCGTTGCTCTACCACTGAGCTACATCGGCGCGGTGCGGTGAGGTTCTTATCGAACGAGGCCCATCGATGCAAGCGGTTTTCGTTCGATACAATCGTCGGGGGATGGATCGCACCCTCACCGAAGGGGATTCGCGGATGGCGCGGCGCGCGCCGGGCACGCAGCCCTGCCTCTTCCGCGTGCTCATGTGCGAACGCCTCGCCGAGCCGCCCAGCCGCCACGCGCTCGGGCACGTCGTCTCCGTCGAGATCGGGCGCAGCGCGGAGCGTACGCAGGCGCGCGTCGAGCGGCGCCTCACGCTGGGGATCCCCGACCCGCGCGCCTCGGGCAGGCACGCGCTCGTCTCGCGCGTCCTCGACGGCTGGATGATCGAGGACGCGGGCTCGCGCAACGGGACGTCGGTGAACGGGGCGCGCGTCGAGCGCGCGGTCCTCCACGACGGGGACCTCATCGAGATCGGGCGGACCTTTTTCGTGTTCCGTGACGAGCAGCCCGTCGGTCACGGCCCGCCCGACGCCGATGCGGCGGCGGCGCTGCCCGGGCTCGCGACGCTGCTGCCGTCGCTGGCCGAGGCGTACGATGGGCTCGTCGAGGTGGCGCGCGCGCGGCTGCCGGTGCTCGTGCAGGGGGAGAGCGGCACCGGCAAGGAGCTGGTCGCGCGCGCGGTGCACGCGCTGGCGGGGAAGTCGGGCGACTTCGTCGCGGTGAACTGCGGCGCGTTGCCGGCGACGCTCGTCGAGAGCGAGCTCTTCGGCGCGCAGAAGGGCGCCTTCTCGGGCGCCGATCGCGATCGGCCGGGCCTGGTGCGCGCGGCGAACGGCGGCACGCTGTTCCTCGACGAAATCGGCGAGCTGCCGCACGCGGCGCAGGTGGCGCTCCTCCGCGTGCTGCAGGAGCGCGAGGTCACGCCCGTCGGTGGGACGCGGCCGGTGCGCGTCGACTTCGGGCTGGTGACGGCGACGCACCGCGATCTGCCGGCGCAGATCGCCGCCGGGCGGTTCCGCGCCGACCTCTTCGCGCGCATCGCCGGGCACCGGATCGCGGTTCCGCCCTTGCGCGAGCGGCGCGAGGACCTCGGGCTCCTCGTCGCGGCGCTCCTCGGTCGGGCGGGGCGGGGCGAGCTCACGCTGTCCGTCGACGCCGCGCGCGCGCTCCTCGGGCTGCGCTCCTTGCCGAGCGCCTCCGCCACGCGCGTGACGTTGCCGCGATGCTCGGTGAGGAGCTGCACGAGCTGATCGCGCCGCGCCTCCTCCTCGGGCGTGAGCTCGAGCGGGCGCGCCGCGGGCGCCGACGGCGCCGCCGCCGATGCCACCGACGGCATGAAGAGGAGGTGCTCGCGCTCGATGCGCCCCGCCGTCGCCCGCGCCGCCGCCCCGAGGAGGCACTGCTCGAGCTCGCGCACGTTGAGCGACCACGCGTACTATTGACGTTACAGACGGTCAAAGGAACAAGCCGGCGTGTCGAAAGAAGCCCCTGAGGAGGTCTTGGTCGCCGCCCTGGATCGTGAGCGCAACTGCGACGGCCTCGTGAAGGTCCTCGACATCC
>Ga0272446_1006549_pt1 | contig 12087 bp, 10 predicted proteins | sample YNPCB0061_FD_194587 | JGI IMG/M metagenome (GOLD analysis project Ga0272446, IMG submission 194587) | Hot spring microbial mat communities from Yellowstone National Park, WY, United States - YNP-CB-006-1 | ecosystem: Environmental > Aquatic > Thermal springs > Hot (42-90C) > Sediment | place... | reverse complement strand
TTGCAGCGAGAACAAGGTGCTGCTGGTGGCGAGCACTGATCTCTCCCATTTTCACCCTTATGCTGAAGCCAAACGCCTGGACGACAAAGTGCTCGAGCGGGTGGCGGCTTTCGACCCGGCGGGCCTCGCCGATGACCTGCGCAGCGGCAGGTGTGAAGCTTGCGGCGGTGGTCCCCTGATGACCGTCATGCTGGCCGCGCAGAAGCTGGGGGCCAACAAAGCCAAGGTGCTGCACTACGCCAATTCGGGGGATGTGACGGGAGACAACAGCAGCGTGGTTGGCTACATGGCGGCGGTTTTTTACGACAATCCGGGGACCGCAAAGGGCCCCGGCAAAAAGAAAACCGGCAAGGTGGGCGTAGACCTCGGCCTTTCCGAGCAGGACAAAAATGCGCTGCGCGAATTGGCGTTGAAAGCCATTCAAAGTCGTTGCTTCGGCGAGCCGCCGCCGGAATTCAGCACTACCTCGGCAAAACTGCGGGAGCCCCGGGGCGCCTTTGTCTGCATCAAGAAGGCGGGCAACCTGCGCGGTTGCATTGGTATGATCGAGGCCAAGGAGTCGCTCTATAAAACCATTAAAAACATGGCCGTACAGGCGGCCTTCTCGGACCCCAGGTTTTGCTCTCTGGACCCTTCTGAGCTGGCGGACATCCAAGTGGAAATTTCTGTTTTGACTCCGCTCGAGCAGATCAAGGACCCGGCGCAAATTGAAATCGGCAAGCATGGGTTGTATCTTCGCAAGGGCTACCACTCCGGGTTGTTGCTGCCGCAGGTGGCCACTGAAAATGACTGGGACCGTGAGCAATTTCTCGAATGGACCTGCCGAAAGGCAGGCCTTCCGCCCCATGCGTGGAAGGACCCGGAAGCAGAACTGTATATTTTTTCCGCCGATGTTTTTTAGCCGAGAGGCGACACAAATCGTTCACCCACAAGGGAATGGGAGCTACGCGTGGCAGATATACTGGACATGAGAGAAAAGCGTCAGCAGTTGACGGCGAGAAGGGGGTTTGATGGTTGGCATCGCCGTTATTCCGAACACTTTGACGAGCACACCCGCCCCCTGGACCTGAGCGAGGCCACCCTGGGAAAATTGATCCAGCCGGGTGAAGAGTCCTCCGCGGCCTTCAATGAATTCATCATGGGCGTGCAGAAACTCGGCGCGGGCGCACGCTTCCACTTCCTGGAAAACCTCGATAAGATGGAGGTCATGGATATCACTCTATTCCTGCTCGATCAGCTGCGCTTTGAAGCCATGCGGCGGCAGGGATGGATTGACGATCTGCCGACTGCCACCGTGCCGCTGGTCGAGCTGGTGGCCGAATTCCCCACTCGCTTTGCCAGCGCTAGGCACCACACGCCACCGCTCTCTCCCAAGCATCCGCGCTACGCTGAGTACGAAAAGACCTTCGAAGGCGACCAACCGGCGTTCATCCGCCGGCTTATTCCTGAAATTTTGGAAATCTATCGACAAAAAATCACCGCCGAGTGAGTTTTCCAGGCTGGAAGCAGAGTATGCCCAAAGAGCGCCTCCACATCCTGCTGGCCCAGGAGTCTTCGCGCCTGGTTGGCGAACTGGGCGGCCGCGGCTCACCCGCCGGCCAGACCCACTTGCTGGCGGCCATCCTGCCGGACCTGTTCTTTTACGACCTGCCCACCTTCAAACTCGGAAGCTACGGCAGCCGTTTGCACCGCTTCGAAGGGCGCGCGGCGGTGGATTTTTGTCGCGACTGGTTGCGGGAGGACGGCGCACATCTGAAACAGGTTCACAAGCAGTGGATGTTTGGCTTTGCCGGCCATTTTCTGGCCGACGGCTGGCTGCACCCCCTCATCAACGGCAACTGCCGTCGTTTCGGCGGGGACTTCAAACTCACCTTCAAATCTTGTCACCACTGGTTGGAGAGTGAACTGGAGGCCTACTGGCTGGCAGCCATTGGCCCGGCGGATGGTTTCCTGCCGCTGCTGGATGGGCTTGCCCAACAACCGGAGCGGGCAACGGAGGTTTTGAGTTTTCTGCGAGTGTTCCTGACCCGCGCCGGGCTGACGCCGATGCCGTCCGAAGACGTCATGCGCAGGTGTTTCAGCCGTCAGGTCCGCCTGCTGCGGCTGTTTGCCCATCCGCGCTGGACGGCGATTCGGCCCTGGTTGATTCGCTTTCGCGCGACCCAGTCTTTTGGGGTGCTGCTGGCGCCGCCGCAAACTTTTCTGCCCTTGGCGGCTGCCGAAAAGGTCGAGGGCTGTAACATTCGATCGCACAGTCCCAACCCCTACGGCCCTTTAAATCGGCCACAGCAGGGTGCCCCAGCCGGGTCCTATCGAGGGGCAACGGCCCTCCCCCCGGAGATCGAAGCCATGTTCAAACCGGGCTTTATGGCGCAGACTATTTTGCACCTATCCAGCCATTTGCTCGAGCTTGCAAAACTGTTTTGACGATGCCCGCCGAATCCATTTCCTCCAGGCGATAAAGCACGCTGGGCTTGCCCGACAGGCCGTAATTCTTGACACCCAGCTTGATCAGGCGACAGGCAACAGCCTCGGCGGCGAGCAGGTTCGCCACCCGCGACCCCAGGCCGGTATCCACATGGTGGTCCTCGACCGTCAGCAGGAAGCCGCTGCGGGCTGCCTCGATGACCGCCTCCGCGTCCAGAGGTTTGAGAGAGGCGCAATTGAGCAGCGCCAGTTCGATTTGGTGCTTTTCCGCCAGTTCGTCTCGAGCCTGCAGAGCGAATGGCAGGGTGGCCCCATAGCTGAGGATCGCGCCGTGCCCTCCACGCCTGATCCAATCCGCCCTGCCCGGCTCGAACCGGTAGCTTCCGGCATAAAACGGCTGACCGGACTCGTCGGTGATTACCGGCACCTTGGATCGCCCCATGCCCAAAAAGAAATTGCCGGGATGGGCGGCCATGTAGCGGACGATTCGGTCGGTCTGGTTGGGGTCCGCCGCGATGAAGACGGAAAAGGCAAAGAGGTTCTGCAGCAGCCCGAGGTAATCGATGCATTGGTGGGTCTGACCATCTTCGCCCACATCCAATCCGAGGTGGGTGCACACCACCTTGAGCTGGGTGTGATTGATGTCGTTCAGCCGCTGCTGGTTGTACACTTCATCGACACCAAACACCCCGAAGGTGCTGAAAAACGTCAGCAGACCTTCCTTGCTCACAGCACCCGCCATGGTCGCCGTATGATGCTCCTGAATGCCGGCTTCGAAGAAGGCGGCCTCACAGATGCGGCGAAAGCCGCTCATTTTCACGGACCCTTCCAAATCACAACTGAATCCCAGCACCTTGGGCAAGGGCCCGAGGTTGTTGAGCTGGGCAAGGTCCTGCAGCGCATTGCCATATGCGGAGCGGCAATCCGTCAGAGTTTCCGCGGAGTAGCTCCGCGCCTCGCCGGCTTCGACCTCGGGCTGAGGCGTCTGCGCGCAGAATGCATCGGAAAAGGTCAGCCAACTGGAACGTTTCTGCTGATAGTCGGCCAGCGGGTTGTCCAACCCCAACTCAGCCAGCGCCGCAGCGGCTTCCTCCATGGAAAGCGCACTGCCATGGTACTTGGCCTTGTTTTCCATAAAGGAAATCCCCTTGCCCATGATCGTCCGGGCGACAATCACGGAAGGATAGCGGGGATCATCCACTTCGCGCCGATGAATTCGCCGCAGCGCCTGGAATACCTCCTGGAAATTGTGACCGTCCTCCACATAAAAAACGTTCCACTGGCAGGCCACGTATTCGGCCCTGATGGTTTGCGGCATGACCTGGTTGGTGTTGCCGCCGATCTGCAGGTGATTGCGATCCACCACGCCAAACAGGTTGCGCAGTTCGTATTTCACGGCAAACCGGCGTGCTTCGCTGATTTGGCCTTTTTGCTGCTCGCCGTCGCCCATCAGCACCCCAACCCAGCCGGGATTTTTCTTGACCTTCAGAGCAAGGGCCATACCGACCCCCGCTGACAACCCCTGACCAAGGTTTCCCGTGTTCCACTCGACTCCCGGCACGCAGCACTCGACGTGGCCGGCAAAGGGAGAGCCGGCATTGCGGTACTCAAGCAGCATGTTCTCTTCGCTGACATAACCAAACTCGCACAGCACGCTATAAACAGCGGGACTGACATGGCCCATGCTGATCAACAGGCGGTCCCTGTCCACCCAGCAGGGATCGTCGGGGCGGTGCCGCAGGGTGCTGTAGAGCAGCAGGAGCAGATGCAGCGACGACATGGAGCCGCCCGGATGGCCACTGCCGGCCAGCGTGGTGCTGACAATGATGCGCCGCATGCAGTTCAGCCACATGGCGTTCAGCCGAGCTATCTGGTCATCGGTCAAAGAGGTTTGGTCAAAAGAGATGTTGAACATGGTCCGCAATGCCTTTCATTCTTGTTTTCGGGGTTCAATGAACAGTGTGTGCCGGCGTCGCGTCGGCAGCGCTTTTCACTTCCGGCAGTCGGGCCAATATCTTGTCGGCGAAGCTCAGAACGGCACCTTTGAAGGGGCTCTCCTGCTCATCCTCGAGGATTGGTCGCCCGCGGTCTCCGCCCACCACCACCGCCGGCTCGAAGGGCAATGGACCCAGAAGCGGGACTTTCATCCGCTCCGCAGTCCTTTCCCCACCGCCCGTACCGAAAATGGGGATGAAGCCGTTGCAGTGCGGGCAGTAGAGGCCGGACATGTTTTCCACCAGACCAAGGATTTCCACATTCATTTTTTTGCAGAAATTGATCGATTTTCTCACATCAGCCAGCGCCACTTCCTGCGGAGTGGTGACGATGACGGCCTTGATCTCTGGGATGATCCGGCAAATGCTCAGCGGCTCGTCGCCGGTTCCCGGAGGGCAATCGATGACCAGAAAATCCAGCTGGTCCCACTTGCAGTCCGCAATGAACTGTTGGATCACGCCGTGCTTCAGGGGACCGCGCCAAATGATGGCGGAGTCCGTGTCTTCCATCATGGATTCAATGGAGACCACTTTCAGGTTGGGGGAATACTGGTGCGGTACAATTTCCTTTTCCTGAGTGATATTGAGCACCCCGTGCAAACCAAACATCTTTGGGATGCTCGGCCCATGCAGGTCGATGTCCATCAGTCCCACTTGATAGCCCTTCTGGGCCAGAGCCAGAGAAAGGTAGGTGGCAACGCTGCTTTTGCCCACGCCGCCTTTTCCGCTCATGACCAGGACCTTATGCTTGATTTGGTTCAACTTGCAGCGAATCACTTCTTCTCTTGAACCCTTGCCCTTGTTGGTGCAAGTGGCGCAGGATTTGGGGTCGCATTCTTTCATTTTCACTTTACTCCTTCCAGTTCTGCAGTCTGTCGCAATTAAACCGGGCTACCTTAAAGACTATCTTGCTTCTTGTCAACGTACGGAAAATAAACGATCTTCAAATCGCCATATCGATAGTAACCAAGTTAAGTCGATTTGCTGCGTTTGCACCCTGCGCCGGGACCTGAATGAGGATATGGCTTGGGTCACCCGACGGACGCTTTTGGCCCCCCGGAAGCAACATCGGTCGATCAATACCTGGTCGGGCCTGAAGGCATCCATTCATTGACAGGTTGCCGGCACTGACAGGTCCATATTGCGGAGGTGAGCATGGAAAAAGATTTGGTGGAGAAGACGAGAAGGACTGCGCAGCGGCTTTTTTCGGGACCGGTTCCGGTGGAGGTCCCCTATCAGTTGTGGAAGGAGTTCGATCCGGAGCTGGCAAGAAAACTATCGCTGTTCATCACTGGCAATCTGTATTCGCGGGAGGTGCTGCCCCTCAGCGAACGGCAGATGGTTGCCGTGGCCGCTCTGGCGGCCCTGCAAAAGACCGAGGAATTGAAAATCCATGTGCATGGAGCATTGAACGTCGGAGTGTCGGCTGAAAAACTTGCCGAGACCATCTTCCAGGTCGGTGTCTATGCCGGATTTCCTGCCGTGAATGCGGCTTTGGCGGCGCTCAAGGAGGTCCTGCAAAGCCGTGGCGAGTGGCCCATGAAAGCAGCCGCCGATGGCGGCAACGGATCGGCTGGCTAGGTTTTTACACGCCAGGGGGTTGATTGTTGCGCAATCGAAGTTAAATGTATGCTCGTGATCGATATAAATGGGCCGGCAACGGCTGAATACTTTTGCGGAGGAATTTCAACCATGCCAATTTACGAGTATCAGTGTCAAAAATGCCAACATGATTTTGAGGTGCTGATTTGGTCACAGCGTGACGAAGACGCCATTTGCTGTCCCAAATGCCAGTGCCGGGACCTGCAACGGATTTTGTCGCCTTTTTCCGCCTCCCGCGGAACAAACGACTCCCCCTTTACCCGCTCCAGCTGTGCCCCAGGTCCGGGCAAATTCAGTTGAGCCTGAGGGTGCCCGGCAGGTTGCCGGCAAAGGCGAATTCATCAGCAGTTGAATGGTTGACAGGGATCCAAGCCACAAATCAGGCGTCAGACAGAACAGCGAGGCGGCCACACGCATTCGTAAGCTGTAACGATAACCAAATTTATAAGTACTCAGGGGAGTTTTGCTTTGACCACAGAATCACTGATCATGATCGGCGTGCTGATCGTCTGGGTTATCCTGAATCGCTGGATACTGCCCAGGTTCGGCATCAACACTTGAATGTCTTCATCATGCGAGATTGGAGATCACGCCAAAAAGAAGAAGCCATCCGACTCGACGGGAGTGTAGTGGCCCGGAGGGGCGTCAGCGGGTAATTATTTCTTAAAGTTGCGAGAACGCCTTGTCGATCGACGGTTCATGACCAGGACCACCAGCAGCGCTACCGCAAAAATGCCACCGGAGATACCGGAAAGCCACTGCCAGCTGACATCGGGCAGGCGGATGTGGGCTATCGAGTGCCATAGTCTTTTAAAAAAACCGGCCTGCGCAATGTCCTTTTCGCTGACCAGGGGTACGCTCTTTTTTGCCTGGTCGCTGACAAAAAAGACAATTTTCCCCAGCGTCTGCTGTGCCGTTATGGGCGCATTCACTTCGGTGGGGGCGTCGATTTCCCAACGAATGGCGTTCTTTTCCCTCTGTGAAACGAGCAGGGCGGCTTCCTCCGACGGATAAAGATTCAGGCTGTCCTCGACACCCTTCCACACTTTCACTGTGGCAACCGGCTTGTCTTTTGGAAAAGGCTGGATGAGGGTAAAATTTCTGAACCCGTAGTTGAGCAGATTGAGGGCTTCGCGTTCGCGGATGCCGGGGGTTTTGGCCCCCATGACGACGGCTAACAGCCGCATGCCATCGCGCTCGGCGGTTGCCGACAGATGGTAACCCGCAGCGGCCACATAGCCGGTTTTCAAGCCATCCACGGTGGCGTCCTTCAGCAGCAGATGATTGCGATTGTACTGGGTGATGCCGTTATAGGTATATTCCCGCATGGAATGATACTTCAACGAATTGGGAAATCTTTTCAGATAGGCCCCGTCCAGAATGGCCATGTCGCGGGCCGTGGTCACCTGTTTGTCGTCGGGGAGACCGTGGGGGTTCCGGAACTCACTGTTTTTCATCCCCAATTCTTTAGCTTTTTGATTCATCGCGCTGACAAAGGATTCCTCACTCCCGTAGAGCTGCTCTGCAACTGCCAGACAGGCGTCATTTCCAGACACCACGGCGATGCCCTTGATGAGTTCCTCCAGCGGCACCTTCGACCCCACGCCCACGAACATCTTGGAACCGCCCGTGCGCCAGGCCCTCTCACTGACGAAAACTTCGTCATTCAAGTGAATCACGCCTTTCTCCAGGTTCTCAAAAACCAGGTAAAGCGTCAGGACCTTGGTGAATGAAGCCGGCTCGATGATTTTATCGGCATTGTGCTCGAACAAGATGGTGCCGGTTGACACCTCCATCAGCACAGCCGCTTCTGCATTGACTTCCAGTCCGGATGTGGACGATGAGGATGGAGCCGAACTTGCAGGCGATGCCGCTGATGGCGGTATGGGCTGTCTTTTCGCGCCTTTCACCGGCCAGGGGGTGCAACAAATAAGCAAGGCTATTGCAAAAAGCTTAAAGAGTCTGCTGCGCATGATGCTCCTCTTATTCTGCTGATTCTACGCCTGGAAGCAAGAAAAGAAGCTGACTGATGCAAGGCGTTTCAGGGGCGCCGAATGCCGACATGGAATTCGGAGTCGCGTTACGATTCCCAAGTCACCTCTGCCGGAGCACCTTTATAGTCGCAAAAGGTTCGTTTTACAAGTGCGGCACAATTGCCGGCGAAGCTCGATCGGGGGCAGACAATTACGGGGAAGGCTTGCCCAGGTGGTGAGTTCAGTCGGCATCGCGCTGGTTTTTGACGACCAAACCGTCTTTTTCATGCAGTGTTTTGGCGACAGCTTCCAGGTCACCACTGCTGAAAGTATCCTTCAAACCAAGCAATTCCAGCGACTTGCGGATAAACCGGAGGGCATTGTCAAGGTCCGATGCACTGAGGCATCTGGTCAGCGTGTAGTAGCCCCAGACCTTGAATGCCAGCGGGTAGTCCGGCTTGGCACACAACTCCAGGAAATCGTAAATAACACTGCTGCCCTCTTCAAAAAAGCCTCCTTTGTTTTTAAGAGGCAGAGGGACTTCCTCCACCGCCAACGGCAGCCCATACCTGTCCTTCAGGTACGCACTGAGCTTTCGCGCCTCCTGGTCTGTAAAATATCGGTCGATTTCCCGCTGCATCGCATCGCGGCATTGCCCATCAAGCTGCTCGTAGCCGCTGATGACCTGGGCGTAGGGCGCGACCGGCGCGGCCCTTTCCAGACAATACCAGTTGAACTTGACCCCGTGATAGATCTGATCAGCCTTGGTCAAGTTGCCGTAGGAATAGGCCCGAAAAAGCCTGGGCGTATTCGGGAGGTGCCCGGCTCGGCCCTGTTTTCCCCCTTGAATCACCTGAAAGCGTCTGAGTTTCATTTCTTCCTCGTCAATCGCTCAAAATGCAGGAGCATTTATATCCTCTTTTGCTGCATTGGTGAACCGCTTGCCATTTGGCCTTTTGATCCCGCCAATCCGCAGTGTTTACTATCTTACTTTGGCGCTTTGACTTATACTGTCACCGACAAACGGGATTTGCGCAGTTTCACCAGTCATACTGTAAATCTCTCTGCTCGGGACATCGTGAACCAAGGAGCACAGGAAATGATTAGAGCCAGAGACATCATGACCCAGCAAGTGATCACCGTCTCCCCCCAAACCGACATTACCGAAGCCGCCCGAGTATTGCTGCAGCATCGCATCAATGGCATGCCGGTGGTGGATGAGCATGGAGAACTGGTGGGGATCATCTGTCAGAGCGACTTGGTGACCTTGCAGAAAAAAATCCGCCTGCCGTCGGTGTTCACTCTGCTCGACAGTTTCATTCCGGTCCGCTCGACCAAGGCCATCGACAAGGAAATGAGCAAGATTGCGGCCACCACTGTGGCGCAGGCGATGACGCCAAGGCCGATTACCATCAACCCGGAAACAGGCCTCGATGAAATTGCATCTTTAATGGTGGAAAAGAATTTTCACACACTGCCAGTTGTGGAGGCAGGAAAGCTTGTCGGCGTGGTCGGCAAGCGGGACGTGCTCGCAACGCTCACGCCTGCCAGGCAAGATGAATGAGTGGGCGCCACTCGGGGACCACCCAAAGCAGTCTTTAGCCAACATCAAAGAAACGGCCGATGTCCTTGATATTGAGGACCGGTTTGTTCAAGAAATCATCCTTCTCCAATTGGAATATCACATCGGCGCCGCCGTCGAGGTCGGATACGAGGCGGTTGCGCCCGTTCCAGAATACTCCAGCAACCCTGTCTTGCAGCGTAATCCGAAGATGATTCTGGTCTTTGCCGAAGATTTTCTGCACCCTCAACCGCGCTTTCCTGGCGGCAAAAGTCGGCCTGGGATTTCCGGCGCCGTGTGGTTCAAGAGCGGCGAGGGCCTCCAGCAATCGATCGGATACAAGGTTCAAATCGAGCTCCAGGTCCACTTTCCTCTCAGGGACAAAGATGTGCGCGGGATAACCCCGGGCGACTTCTTCAAAGCGTTGGCTGAAAGCATCCAGGTTGGCCGGCGAGAGGGTCAAGCCGGCCGCCATCTTGTGGCCTCCCCATTTCACCAAAAGCGAATCGCAGCACTGCAAGGCGGCATGGATATCAAAGCCCGCCACGCTCCGTGCCGAGCCTCGGGCTATTTGTGCTCCCTCATCGATGGCCAAAATGATGGTCGGACCAAAATGGAGCTCCTGCTGAATTTTCGATGCGACTATGCCGATGATCCCCGGGTGCCAGCCCGCATCACCCATCACCACGGTCCGGCGCGCCCCGTAATCTGCTGTGTACCTGCTCTTGACCTCATCCATGACCAGTTTCTCCAGATGCTGTCTTTTGGCGTTGAGCCGATTGAGCTCCTGAGCCAAATTTTGCAGATCTTGCGGATCATCGCCGGTCAGCAGATCCAAAGCCAGTTGGGCGCTTGCCATGCGGCCGGCGACGTTCAGGCGTGGTGCAAGCTGATAGCCGACATGGCCGGCGGTGATGGTCTTGTTGGCCAGGCCGGCCGCCTGGATGATTTGCTGCAAGGGCAAGAACTCGCATCTGCTCAAATGATGAATGCCGGCCTTGGCCAGGATGCGATTGCCATCGATCAGCGGGACAATGTCCGCAATGGTGCCGATCGCCGCCAGCGAGAGATACTTGGCGCCCAGGCTCGGCAGGCGGAAGCTCCCCCGGAGTGCCCGCCGAAGCCCCGCCAGAAAGAGGAGCGTGAGGCCAGCAGAGGAGAATTCTTTGAAAGAAGAGGCACAACTGGGCTGTTTGGGATTGATCAGCACTTTGACCGGCGCCAGGTCCTCCATCGTCACCTCATGGTGGTCGATCACAAGACTGTCCATCCCGTATGATTGACTGAGAGCAATGGCGTCTCGATCCTGCGTGCCGCAATCCACCGCCACCAGAAGCTTGGCATCGGCATGCTGGCAAACGGCGCGTCTCGGTATGCCGTAGCCCTCAGATCGATGCGGAATCACAACCTCAAAGTCGGCATAGCCGATGTCGCGCAAAAAGATGGAGAGTAACGCTGCCGAGGTCACGCCATCACAGTCGTAGTCTCCCACCAGCACCAGTTTGTGCCGCTTTTGCAGGTGCCACGCCATCAGTTCGGCACCTTCGGCCATCCCCTGAATGGCCAGGTGCGGCTCCAGGTCCTTGAGCGATCCGTTGAGAAATGTTGGCGACGCCCCTCTGTTGCTGAGCAGGATATCCATGACCTCCTGCACCGAAGCGGGCTGGCAGTCCCATAGAAGGCGCCATTGCGGTTGAATCATATGACATCACCCGGATTTTGACTGCATCTGACTTCGACAGTCCTATTCGGCAATAAGGAGATCCAAGGGAATTTGTTGGTTAAGTTGAATCATGACGGTTCCCATGCATTCCCTTGCCGTTGCCGGCAAAACTTCCAAGGGTGACCCCTTCCGCGCAAGAGAGCGGCTTTTGCCGGCATCATAAGTGGTTATGGATGGCAGCCGGACAGCTTTAGCGGCCGCAGCACTGTTCGTATATGAAAACGCCAATGAATGCAAATTGAGTTTGACCGCTGCCAGAAAACTCGAACTGAGCGGTTTTCATCTGAAAAAAAGTTTGCTATAAGAGGCGGCGTTTCAGGTGAGCTGGTGGTTTTATGCTCACCGTCGATCCATGAGTCGGAACTGCTCTCGCGCTGGAGACGTGCAGGCTGATCCAGCTCAGTTTTCAAGGGCAGCACCACTTGCAATTTGGGCGACGATCATAGTTTCGGCCAAGTGCAGCCCTGTAGGTTGGGTTGAGCATCGCGAAACCCAACATTAGATCAGGCATCGTTGGGTTTCGCTGCGCTCAACCCAACTACTTGTGGCTTGTGGCCGAAATGATGATCAAGGCCACAATTTGCTAAGGGAAGATCCACAAATTGCGTGCATCGTTCCCCAGAACGACGCTCCCCCGGGTGACAATGGAAGACGTTCCGGTCAGCAGGAAAATCCTGATTGAACCTAAATTCGGCGATTTGATTTCGGTGAAATGCACCCCGTCATGCCGGCGAAAGCCGGCATCCAGAAAAGTAGCTCAACCCACTGGATTCCGGCTTTCGCCGGAATGACAAAGAGTTACCAGTG
>Ga0272446_1006548_pt1 | contig 12087 bp, 11 predicted proteins | sample YNPCB0061_FD_194587 | JGI IMG/M metagenome (GOLD analysis project Ga0272446, IMG submission 194587) | Hot spring microbial mat communities from Yellowstone National Park, WY, United States - YNP-CB-006-1 | ecosystem: Environmental > Aquatic > Thermal springs > Hot (42-90C) > Sediment | place... | reverse complement strand
AACCTGAAGGTCAACGCGGTCATCGAGGATCCTGTGAGGCGCGTGTGCGTCATGAACACGTTCACGGTGCAACTGAAGAAGTACTTCATGATGAAGTGGTCCGCAGGCACAGAGGAACTGAGCGATTACACCACCGTGACGAGCGGCCCCAACAAGGACCAGTGGTTCTTGACCAATAAAGACCGGATCCGCGCAGCGGCTATGGGGAAGGGCGCACCCGAGGATTATGAGCTGGCGCTGGAGTGGGCGGTGCGGTCGAAGAAGATCAAGACCCCCGACCAGACCACGCTTCAGGCTTTCTGCGACGAGCATTTGGGCATCGACTGTTCGGGCTTCGTCACGAACTACTTGGCCGCGTGCGGTAAGCTCCCTTATTCGTTTTCGACGGTGGTGAACACCAGCGCGGCATCTTACTTTAAGCCACACAAAGCGGTAAACGATCCTTTGGACGTGAGGCAAGGGGACATTCTGGTGTGGATGCAGGGCAACGCAGTGATGAGGAATCCAGGCCATGTGGCGGTGGTGGAGCACTATTTTCCTTACAGCGATAAGGGCGGCACGATGAAAGTGGTGGAGGCGACGGGTGCGGCAGGGGCGAATCCAAAGCTGCTGGATTCGATGTACACGGTGGAGCAGATCATCCCGAAAGGGGGTTCGGCGCCGGCGATGATCTTGGTAGTGAAGCGGCACGGCGTCTCAGGCAGCCGCGTGTGTGTGATGCGTTATTAGGTCCCGGGCGTGTAGCGGTTTTCACGCCGATGGGGGCGCCGTCCGCCGCAGGGGCGCTGCGGGCGGTGACGTTCCAACGTACCTGCGGGGAATGAATGGGTTAGGGGGTTCGAGAGTGTCTTCTTAGGGCTATGCTCCATTTTTGGGGAACCGCGTAGAGGCCGTTGCGTATAATCATTGCGAGGAGGGCTATGGCGCTCAAGGATTTCCTGAAGAAGCAGTTTATCGACGTCATCCACTGGACGGAGCCGGAGGATGGGGTCCTGGCCTATCGCTTCCCCATGCAGGACATGGAGATTCAGAACGGGGCGAAGTTGACGGTGCGCGAGTCGCAGATGGCGGTGTTCGTCAACGAGGGGCGGGTGGCGGACGCCTTTGGTCCGGGCTTGTATACGCTGAACACGCAGACCCTGCCGCTGCTCACCAACCTAATGAACTGGGACAAGCTGTTTCAGAGCCCGTTCAAGTCGGATGTCTATTTCTTCTCCACGCGGATGCAGGTGAACCAGAAGTGGGGCACCGCCACGCCGATCACCATTCGCGACAAGGATTTCGGCGCCATCCGGCTGAGGGCGTATGGAATCTACTCCTGGCACATTTTCGATCCGAAGGTTTTCTACGTCAAAGTCAGCGGCACGCGCGAAAAATACACCGTCGGCGAAATTGAAGGCCAACTGCGCAACACGATTGTGGGGCGCATGACGGACACCTTTGCGGAGAGCAAGATTCCGTTTCTGGACATGGCGGCTAACCAAGTGGAACTGGGCCAGCTCATTGCCGAGCATCTCAAGCCCAGCTTTGCGGAGCTTGGGCTGGCGCTGGATACTTTCGTCGTCGAGAATCTGTCACTGCCGGAGGAGTTGCAGAAGTTGCTCGATCAGCGCATCGGCATGACGATGGTGGGCGACATGGGGCGCTACACGCAGTTTCAGGTGGCGCAATCGATGCCCATCGCGGCGGGCAATGAGGGCTCCGGCGGCGCAGGGTTGGGCGCGGGATTGGGCGCCGGGATGGTGATGGCGCAGGCGATGATGGGAGCGGTGAGGCCGCCCGGAGCGGCGCCGGAATCTCCCGCACCGCCGGCGCCGCCGGCAGGCACGCCCGCCGCGCCCGCAGAAGCCGCGCCGGCGGGGGAGACGAAATTCTGCATGGATTGCGGAAAGTCGATTCCCAAACGCGCCCGTTTCTGTCCGGAGTGCGGCGCGGCGCAGTAGAATGACAAGACATGGTCGAAGGCGAGGGCTGTGAGTGGCTCGTGGAGGCGCACGGGTGCGACCCTGAGCTGCTGAGGTCGAAGGCGGCTTTGGATGCGCTGTTTTCCGAGCTGCGGGCGGACTTGGACCTGCATCCGGTGGCGGCCAGCGAGTGGCATGCGTTTCCAGGTCCGGGAGGGCTGACGGGCGTGCAGCTTCTGGCCGAGTCGCATCTGACCTGCCATACATTCCCGGAGTACGGGTCGATGTGTTTGAACTTGTTTTGCTGCCGCCCGCGCCGGGAATGGGATTTCGCCGGGCGTCTGAAACGCCAGTTCGGCGCGCGGCGGGTGACGGTGCGGCGGCTGGACCGGCCCTATAAGGAGCGGGCGTGAGCGGCCCATCAGCTTTTTGCCCGAGCTGCGGCGCGCCGGTGCGGTTTCTGTGGTCGAGCGCAGTGCAGACTACTTGCGAGTTTTGCAAGTCGATTTTGGTCCGGCGCGACTTGGATCTGGAAAAGGTCGGGGTGGTGGCGGATTTGCCGGAGGACGTCTCTCCGATCCAGATCTTGACGGAGGGCGTGTACCGCGGCTGGGCGTTTCAAGTGGTCGGGCGCATTCTTTACCGCTATGACCAAGGCGCCTGGAATGAATGGCACTGCGTGTTCAGCAACGGTTCGAGCGGGTGGCTGTCGGACGCGCAAGCCGAGTACGGGATGTCTTTTCTCACGCCGCCGCCCACGCCGCTGCCGAGGGCGCTGGAGCTCACGCGCGGCATGCGGATGAGCTGGAATGGCGTAGTGTACGAAGTGAGCACCCTGACCGAAGCTTACTACCAGGGCGTTCAGGGCGAGCTACCTTTCGAGTACTGGGATAAGAGCCGGTGCGTTTTCGCGGACTTGCGGACGCGCGACGCGCGCTTCGCCACCATCGACTATAGCGAGGAGCCTCCCTTGCTATTTCTGGGCGAATGGGTGGATTTCGAAACCTTGCAACTGAAAAATCTGAGGGAGTTCGAGGGCTGGTAGATGGGATCGCCCGCGCAGGTCAAAACGCTTTCCTGCCCGAATTGCGGCGGGGGCGTCGAGCTGCGCGGCTACGCACGCACGCTGAATGTGGTGTGCATCAACTGCCTAAGCGTGCTGGACGCGTCCACGCCGGAGCTGAAAGTTCTGCAAACCTTTCAGAGCAAAGAGCGCGTCCGCCCGCTGATTCCTTTGGGCAAGCGCGGCAAACTGCGGGGAGACAAGTGGGAGGCGATCGGTTTTCAGGTGCGGGAAATCGTGGTGGACGGCACTCCTTACTCCTGGCACGAATATCTGCTGTTCAACCCATATAAGGGGTACCGTTATCTCACGCAATACGACGGACACTGGAACTTCGTCACTACGCTACGGTCCCTGCCGGAGCCGGCCACGTCCCGCGGGCGACCCGCCGTGCGGTGGATGGGCGAGACCTACAAGCACTTTCAGGAAGCTACGGCGACTACCGTTTACGTGATGGGGGAGTTCCCCTGGCAAGTGCGGGTGGGTGAGACGGCGAAAGTTTCCGACTATGTGTCGCCGCCGCGCATGATTTCGTCGGAGACGACGGACGGCGAAGTGACCTGGTCGCTTGGGGAGTACACGCCAGGGGAGGAAATCTGGAAAGCGTTTGAGCTCCCTGGAAAGCCGCCCCCGCCTCAAGGCGTTTACGCGAATCAGCCCTCGCCTCACGGAGAGAAAGTCAAGGCTGCCTGGAAAACGTGGCTGTTTCTCAACGTGCTGCTATTCACGGTGATGCTGCTGGTATCGCTGTTCACGCGGGGCGAGTTGGTGTTTGACCGGTCCTATCTGTATTCGAGCGCCGCACAGGGGGAGGCGTCTTTCGTAACGGAACCCTTCGAGCTGAAGGGCCGGATCTCGAATGTAGAGCTGGCGGTGAAGACGGACCTGCGCAATGAGTCGGCGTACTTCAATTTCGCGCTGATTAATGAAGCGACTGGGCAGGCATATGATTTTGGCAGAGAAGTGAGTTACTACTTTGGGAGGGACAGCGACGGAAGCTGGAGCGAGGGGCGGCCGCAGGAGACCGTGATCATTCCCTCGGTGCCTCCGGGGCGCTACTACTTGCGGGTGGAGCCCGAGATGGAACCGCAGGGGGCGACGTTGGGCTTCCAAGACCGGCGTGTCAACTACCGCATACAGATCCGGCGGGATGTGCCCAACCACGCGTTTTTCTGGATCGCGGCGCTGCTGTTGCTGGCTCCGCCGGTGTTCACGACGCTGCGGAGCGTGGGATTTGAATCGAAGCGCTGGAAGGAGAGCGACTATTCCGGCGGAAGCGGAGATGCGGAGGATTGATGCTGAAGACACCGATCTATCTGGCGTACGGGCTGTTGCTGATCGGCCTGTCCGGCTGGGCGAATTACCGCGGATGGAGCTTCGCGCGGGTGAACGAGATCCGCAGCGTGCCGAAGACCGTCCGCGATAACCCAGGCTCGTACCGATCGCCGTATCTGGGCTACCACCGTTACACAGGAGGAAAGTAGATGAGCGGGTTTCATGTGGAATATGTGATTAACGCCTGCGTGTTCGCGCTGCTGGGCATTTTGATCTTTATCGGGGCTTTCGCGCTGATCGACAAAATGACGCCCTACGCGCTGTGGAAAGAAATCGTCGAAGAAAAGAATGTCGCACTGGCCATCCTGATTGGGGCGATGTCGGTGGGCATCTGCATCATCATCGCCGCGGCTGTGCATTGATTCCCGCCGGGGATGACGGTCATACTTTTCCTATCGGTCTTCGCCATCGCCGCCTGCGGGCTCATCTATGAGCTGATCGCGGGGACGCTGGCTAGTTATTTGCTCGGGGACAGCGTGCTTCAGTTTTCCACGGTGATCGGCAGTTATCTGTTCGCCATGGGGATCGGCAGCGGCATGTCGCGGTTCATTCGCTCGGATCTGGTCTCGCGTTTCGTGACCATCGAGCTGATGGTAGGGCTGATCGGGGGCTTTTCGTCGGCTCTGTTGTTTTTGGCCTTCGCCTACACGCAGAGCTTCCGGCTGTTGCTGTACTTGATGGTCCTGCTGATCGGCATCCTGGTGGGGCTGGAGATCCCGCTGCTGATGCGGATTCTGAAAGAGCGCTTCGCGTTCCACGACCTGGTAGCGCATGTTCTGACTTTCGATTATTTAGGCGCGCTGGGGGCTTCCCTGCTGTTCCCGCTGCTGTTGGCGCCGAGGCTGGGACTGGTACGGTCGGCCATTCTGTTCGGGATCATCAACGCCGGCGTGGCGTTGTGGACGACGTTTCTGTTCGGCCAAAGAATGCGCGACCGGCTGAAGCTGCGGGCGGCGTCAGTGGCGGTGCTGGCGGCGCTGGGGGCGGGGATGGCGGGCGCCGACAAACTCGCCGACACGGCGGACAGCCAACTTTACGCGGATGAAGTGATCTTTGCCCGCACCACGCGATACCAGCGCATTGTGCTGACCAAGTGGAAGGACGACGTGCGGCTGTTTTTGTCGTCCCACCTTCAGTTCAGCTCGCGCGACGAGCACCGCTACCACGAGGCTCTGGTGCATCCTGGTCTGGCTTCCCTGCCGGGGGCGCGGCGGGTTCTGGTGCTGGGCGGGGGCGACGGTTTGGCGGTGCGCGAGATCCTTAAGTATCCGGCGGTGGAAAGCGTCACGCTGGTGGACCTGGATCCGGAGATGACCAAGCTGTTTTCCACTCATCCCTACCTGACGAAGCTGAACGCCAACGCGCTCAACTCCCCTAAGGTCCGCATCGTCAACGAAGACGCTTTTCCGTGGTTGCAGAACAACGATGAGATGTTCGATTTCGTGGCGGTGGATTTTCCGGATCCCACCAATTTTTCGCTGGGGAAGCTTTACACCACCGCGTTTTACCGGCTGTTGAAGCGCCATTTGAACGCGGGAGGGCTGGCGGCGGTGCAGAGCACCTCGCCGCTGTTTGCGCGGCAATCGTTCTGGTGCATTGTCGAGACGGTGAAGCAGGCGGGGCTGGAAGCGCATCCGTATCACGTCTATGTTCCGTCGTTCGGCGAATGGGGCTTCGTGCTCGCCGGGCATCGCAAGTGGGAGCCGCCGGAGCGGCTGCCGGAGGGCTTGCGCTTTTTGACCGCCGCCGCCATCCCTTCGATGTTCGTCTTCCCGGCGGACATGCAACCGGTGGCGGCGGAACCGAACCGCTTGAACGATCAGGTGCTGGTGCGCTATTACGACCGCGAGTGGAAGCAAATCGTGCACTGAGGCGATGCGCATGACCAGCCGTCGGCAATTTTTCGCTGCGGGGCTGCTGGGGCTGACGCGCAAGGCGGAGCGGAAGATTGCGGGCGCGTTTGTCAACGACGATCATTCGTTCGGCCACGAAATCCGGCACCGCGGGCAGTGTTTGAAACGCCCACAGGCCACGCGGCGTGTGGCGGTGGTCATTGCCGGAGGGGGCATCGCGGGGCTAAGCGCGGCGTGGCGGCTCGAGAAGAAGGGGCTACGGGATTTTGTGCTTCTGGAGGCTGCGCCGCAGCCGGGAGGCAATTCCCGGTGGGGAGAGAATAGCATTACGGCTTACCCGTGGGCGGCGCACTACGTGCCCGTGCCGGCGGCGGGATCCGCGCCCTTGGTGCGAGAACTCATGGAGGAGTTGGGCGTCCTGCGGGATGGCGTTTGGGCGGAGGAACATCTCTGCCACAGTCCTCAAGAGCGGCTGTTCATCCACGGGCGCTGGCAGGAGCACATCGAACCGGAAGTGGGGGTGGGGGCGAGAGACCGCGAGCAGTATCGGCGCTTCGAGGAGAGGATGGAGCAGTTCCGGCAATCGGGTGAGTTCACCATCCCGATGGAAGCCGGCGCCCGGGCGTCGCGGCTGGACCGCATGTCGATGCGGCGCTGGCTGTTCGATCAGGGGTTTGACTCGCCGTACTTACACTGGCTGGTGGATTATTCCTGCCGCGACGACTACGGGGCGCTATCGAGCGCCACGTCGGCTTGGGCGGGGATTCACTATTTCGCCTCGCGTGCGCCGGAGGAGCGCGGACCGCTGGTATGGCCCGAGGGCAACGGCTGGATTGCGAGGAGGCTCCTCAAGAAACTCGGCCCTTATGTGCGAACCAACGCGCTGGTTTACCACATCAAGCCGGAGGGATTGCGCTACCGCGTACGCACCGAGGAGTTTGATTACGTGGCCGAGGCGGTGATTTTCGCCGCGCCGGTTTTTCTGGCGCCCTACGTGATCGAGCCGGCCCCGAGGGTGGAAGGATTTGAATACTCGCCTTGGATCAGCGCCAACCTGACGCTGGAGCGGTGGCCGCAAAGTCAAGGGGTCGAACCCGCCTGGGACAACGTAATTTTCGATTCGCCTTCGTTGGGTTACGTTGTGGCGACCCACCAGAGCCTGCGAACGCACCAGGAAAAGACGGTGTGGACCTGGTATCACGCACTGGCCTACGCGCCGCCCGCCGAAAGCCGCCGTTTCTTGCTGGAAACCACGTGGGAGTACTGGAGGGACTTCATTCTGGACGACCTGGCGCGGGCGCACCCGGACATACGCGGGTGCGTGAGCCGCATCGACATCATGCGCATGGGCCACGCCATGGTGCGGCCGTCGGTGGGATTTGTGTTTTCGCCGGCAAGACGAGCGCTAGCGCAGCCTGCCGGCAGACTGGTCTACGCCGCCTCCGACCTCAGCGGCTTTTCCATTTTCGAGGAGGCGCAGTACCGCGGCGTGCGCGCCGCCGATCACGTGCTGCGCGTGCTGGGCGGGCTGCGGTCAGTGTCCTGAAGCGAAGCCGTGGTCGTAGCGGCCGCGCAGCGCCGCGTCGATGCTCATCGAAATGCCGGGGACTCCGGATTGTCCGTAGAGAGCGTAGACGTGGCGCGCTTTTTCAAACGGCGCCGGCATGCGGGCATAGAAGGTGACGCGGCGCGGCGCCATCATGGCCACCGCCTCGGGCATATCCAAATGGCGGAGCACGCCCAGGAAAATGGGCCCCAACGTGTGGCTGGGCGGCGGATCGATGAGGATGGCCTGGTGGACCTGTTGGTCGAGGATGGCGGCGTACAGGGCCATACCGGCGGCGAGGCCTTTGCCGGCTACGGCGATGCGGCGCGGGTCCACCTCGGGCATACTCCTCAAGACTTCAGCGGCGCGCAGAACGTCCCACAGGCGCATGGAGTCGACGGTGCGTCCGGTTTGCATGGCGCTGCGCTGGACGCTGCGCCAGAAGCTCCTTTCCCAAGGGACCTCGCCCACGCCCCGCGGCCACAGAGTCATTCTCACGCCGCTGGGAATGGCGCGGTACATGGAGTTGACGGCGGCGTCGTCGTCCAGATCGGAGGCTACGAACAGCAGGGCGGGTTGTTTTTCGGACGTCGGCGGACGCGGGAAACGCACCTGGGCGCGAACGTGAATCCCAGGCTCGGTTTCGATTTCCATCTCCCGGATGGCGTCGCCCGCCTTGCCCGACATTTGAACCCGAGGGGCGGAAGGGTTGCCCGGGAATGCCGCGAAGACTTTCTCGCGCAGCGCCGCCAGGGTCTCTGTGCGGTGCTTTTCCCACTGGCTTCGGGAAGTGAACGTGCGGAAGGCGGCGGCAGGGAGCAGAATCTCGTGCACGCGGTAATTCTGGGAGTCGGCGGGAGGTTTGCCGGCGAACACGGCGAGCGTTTGGGGGGCGGCGTCGGTATATTCCATATCCAATTTGCGGCCGGGCTCTCCGAACAGGAAGCGGTCGAACCACCGAATGGCTTGTTCGCGGAGGAAATCGGAATCCTTGTGCTCGGTGTCCACGACGAGGTTGCGGAAGGCCTCCGGCTTCCCATAGGAGGCGAACAGGGCTTGCATCATCTGCTCGACGGCCGTGTAGCCTGGGACAGGAAACAGGAGGTCCAGTTTGCCGTGGGCCACCAGCAAGGGGCGGGGGGCAATGAGCGCCGCCTGATGGGCCATATCGTGCAGGAGGAAATTGATGGGGAACATGCAATCGCAGTGGCGGCGTTCCGTGCCCGCGCGCACGTGTTCCTCATAGGTGCTGATGCCCATGATCGGCGCCGCCACCTTGATGCGCGGTTCCACGGCCGCAGTGAACAGCGTCATGGCGGCGCCGCCCGAGCGCCCGGTCATGCCTATCTTGCTCCCGTCGATTTCGGGGCGCGTTTCCAGATAGTCGATGGCCCGTATGGCGTTCCAGACTTCCACCCCCGCCGGAGTATAGGCGCGCGCATACCATTCATCCATTTCCTGGTAGCCGACGCCGTGGTGCATTCCGTAGACCTCGGCGATCTGGATGGAATCCAGGATCAAGCAGGCGTAGCCGTTCTTGGCGAAGGAGATTCCGTGACGCTGGTAGGCGGTCTTGTCGCCATAGGGTGAGAAGGAGTGGCCGCAGACGTAAATAATGCCCGGGACCTTGCCTTTTCGCTGTTTCGGCAAATACAGGTTGCCTGTGACGTAGACTTTGGGGAGGCTTTCGAAGGCCAGTTTCTCAATGGTGTAAGCGCCTTGATCCAGCGCGCCCGTGATGCGCGCATTGAGCGGAGCGCGCTTTGGCCAGGGCAAAAGCCCCAACATGTCGCGCATCTGCTCGGTGCGCCGGGCGCGCAGCGGCTCCCATATGTTGCGGTCGGTCACTTCTTCGCGGGCGCGCCGGGTAATCTCGGCGGCTTCGCGGATCAGGTAAGCGGTAATCTCAGTCTTGCTTCGCTCGCGGCGCTCGATGCCAGGGGGCAGCGAGGCCGCAAACATGGCCGCGGCCGCGGCGAGAAATAGAGCCGACTTCATAAGTCTACGGGTATCACAGCCTGGCGCGGCAGCGCCCGGTCAAAACGACCGTATCATGCGATCATAAAATGAGAGGGGTTATGCTGATTCGAATCGGATCTGGGATTCGTTCTTCGGAGATCACGCCCAAGGGAGCCTATCTGAACCGGAGGAGGTTGCTGGCAGGCGCAGCCGGGATGTTAATGGCGCACGACCGCGCCACGGCGGGAGTGAAGTTCGATGGTCTCAAACGGAGCCCGTTCAGCACCACAGAGAAGCTGACTCCGTATAAGGACGTCACGCAGTACAACAACTTCTACGAATTCGGGACTCAGAAGGACGAGCCTGCCAGGCTGGCGAAGAACTTCGTGACATCGCCTTGGCAGGTGGCCGTTGAGGGAGAGGCAGGCAAGCCCAAGGTTTTCGACTATGAGGACCTGCTGAAGCTGGCGCCGCTCGAAGAGCGGATTTACCGAATGCGCTGCGTGGAAGGATGGTCCATCGTGGTTCCGTGGGTGGGCTATCCGCTCAGCGAGCTGCTGAAGCGGGTGGAGCCGGGGTCAAAGGCGAAGTTCGTCTCTTTCCAGAGCTATTACAACGCCAAGCAGATGCCGCAGGCGCGGTTTGCGGGCATCCCGTTTCCCTACGTCGAAGGCCTGCGCATGGACGAAGCGATGCACCCGCTTACCATCCTGTGTTTCGGCTTGTACGGGGAAACCTTGCCGAACCAGAACGGCGCGCCGGTGCGCCTGGTGGTTCCGTGGAAGTACGGTTTTAAGAGCATCAAGTCGATCGCGCGCATACGGCTGGTGGAGAAGCAACCGCGCACAACCTGGAGCGAGGCGAATCCGCGCGAGTACGGCTTTTACTCGAACGTGAATCCCAAAGTCGATCATCCCCGCTGGAGCCAGGCCAAAGAGCGGCGTCTGGGCGAGTTTTTCAAGCGTGACACGCTGATGTTCAACGGTTATGAAGAGCAGGTGGCCGGCCTGTATGCCGGGATGGACCTGCGCAAGTATTACTGAATGGGCCATGCGGTGCTACGCAGCCGGTGGTTGAAGGCCGTAGTTTTTGCAGCGGCGCTGCTGCCTTTTGCGTCCTTGCTGTGGCGAGCCTGGCGGCTGGAGCTGGGCGCAAATCCGATCGAGACCGTCACCCGCGCGACCGGCATCTGGACGCTGCGTTTTCTGCTCATCACGCTGGCGGTCACCCCGCTGCGCGGCATCCTCGGTGCGCCGGATTTGATCCGCTTTCGCCGCATGCTGGGGTTATTCGCGTTCTTCTACGGCTGCCTGCATCTGATGACGTACGTTTGGTTCGACAAGTTTTTCGACTGGCGGGATATGCTGGCCGACGTGGGCAAACGGCCTTTTATCGCCGCCGGCGCCGCCGCATTCTTCGCCATGGCTCCTTTGGCCGCCACCTCGACGCGCCGTTGGGTCGGGCGCCTGGGAGGCAAGCGCTGGCGGCGGTTACACAGACTGATCTACTTCAGCGCCGCCGCCGGGGTGGCGCATTACTTCTGGCTGGTAAAGTCCGACATTCGCTCGCCCGCGCTGTACGGCGTGATTCTGGCGATGCTGCTTCTGTACCGGCTGGCGTCTGCTGTCCGTCCTCCGTCGCGTAGTAATCTTGGGATGGACCAGACATCATGAACAGGCATTCGTTTCGGACCCAGATTTCGAGGCGCACCTTCCTGGGAGGCTGGTTGCCGGCTGCGGCAGTGCGCGCCGCATCGCCCTTGGACGGGCGCACGGTTTTGGTGGCGCCGAACTTTCACCCGGCAAGCTGCGGGTGGCTTACGGATTTTTCCAAAGAGCGGGTGTATTGCGCCAACAGCTATTTCGATCATCTAGACCGCGTGCGCGACGACCCGCACTACGCTTTCGCGCTATCGGAAGTCAACAACATCATCGCCATGATGAACTTCCAGCCGGGGCGGATGGAGGAACTGCGCAGGCGCATACGCGAAGGCCGCGTGGAGCTGGTGAACGGTTTCTTCTTGGAATCGACCATCAATCTTTCCGGCGGCGAAGCGCTGGTCCGCTTAGGCGTGGAAGGTTTGCGCTGGCAGCAGGCGATGTTCGGCGTCCGCCCCCGCTTTGCCTGGACCATCGACGTGTGCGGCACCCATGATCAGATGGCGCAGATCACTACGGGGCTGGGGCTGGATGCCATGGTATACACGCGCATGAACTCCACCGGAAGCGCGCTGCACTGGGCTGAGTCTCCCGACGGCACGCGGGCGCTGGCGATCTCGCCCGGGCACTACGCCGAACTGCGCACGCTGATGGGCGCCAAAGAACCGCTGGACATCAAGGGATTGGCGGCGCTGCGGAAACAGATCGAAGCGAAAATCCAGGCCACTCCCGAAGGGGCGCCCATTTTGATCCTTGCGGGCTCCGGCGA
>Ga0272446_1006547_pt1 | contig 12089 bp, 8 predicted proteins | sample YNPCB0061_FD_194587 | JGI IMG/M metagenome (GOLD analysis project Ga0272446, IMG submission 194587) | Hot spring microbial mat communities from Yellowstone National Park, WY, United States - YNP-CB-006-1 | ecosystem: Environmental > Aquatic > Thermal springs > Hot (42-90C) > Sediment | place... | reverse complement strand
GGTGTTGGCGCAAAGCCGGCGGCGGTTAGCGCCCAGTGCACGTCGCCGCGCGAGCGGTTCTCGATCAGGGGGCGCACCGGTCCCGCGGCGCCCAGAACGCGCGCGCGTCGCACGCGCTCGCCGATCGCGACCCGCCGCGCGCTAGCGCTCCACGCACAGCCGAGTGCGGTGAACACCCCCTGCGCCGCCGCGAGGGAGGGGCCCCGCGCGCCCGCGAAGCGGCAGGCCTGGAACGTCACCGTGCCGTTGCCCTGGAGGTCCGCGGCAGGCCCGCCGGAGGCCCGCAGCGCGCAGGACTGGAGCTGCACCACCGCCGTGTAGCCCGGAGCGGTCCGGACGCCCGCCTCCCCTCCGCTGAACGAGCAGGCGGTGGCGGCCAGCCCGACGGGGTTGAGCTGCTCGACCAGCAGCCCCACGGCGCCGCCGGACGCGTGGCAGTCCGCCATCACGGCGTTCGTCGTTCCCTGGGCGCCTGGCCGAAAGCGGAAGCCGGCGGCGTAGCCGCGCGCACGGACCGCGTACAGATACTCCCAGTCGCTCCGCAGGATGTCGACCCCGATCCCTTCCCGGCGCATCCAGGCGCGGAGCGCGGCCGCATCCGCCCCCCTGGGCGCGCCGGGCAGCCCGGAGCGCTCCCACCACTCGGGACCGAGGTCCACGCCGGTCAGGCGCCCGATGTCGGTGCAGGTGTCCACGAACACGCCGGCCGCGAGGCAGCACCCCACCACGTTCTGGATCGTGTGGAGCTCGTTCCACTCGGGTCCGAAGCGCATCCCCCGGTACGCGTTGACGAGGGTCACGTTGAGGAGGGTGGCATTGTCGCCGGACTTGGCGGGCGTGCTGCCGAAGGTCCACGGGTAGGGGATGGGGTCGCGCGCGTCCTGCTCGGGGTACCAGACCGTGATGTCGCGGACGCCCGACCCTCGCTCCAGGGTCAGAGCGGGCGGCCCCTCTGGCTGGCCGCGATGCGAGAGCGGCATCAGGATCGTTCCGCGCGGGTCCACCGGACGGGGCGGCGCGTCGAACCGCTGGAGCGGCCGGTCGCCCCGGAGCGTGACGCCTTCCCGGACGGTGAGGGGCGCTCGGAGTCGGTAGCGCCCGCCGCGCAGGAAGACGACGCCCCCGCCGGCGATCGCCACGCGGTCGATCGCCTCCTGGATGGCGGCCGACGCGTCCGCTCCGGACGGGGGAGGCGCGACGACCGCGGAGGCAACGACCAGGTCCTCGGTGGCGAAGCGGGTCTGCACGGCGCGCGGCGCGATGGGGCTCTGAGCCGGCGGCGCGCCCGCCACTCCCAGGCAGAGCGCAGTCGAGATCAGGCACGCAGCGATCATGGACGGTCCTCCTGGCCCCGCGGCGGCGATGGCGCGATGGCATTCCGTTCGCAGCGCGGCGCGCGCTTTCCTCCCACGGGCGCCGGCGAAGGGGCCCCGGCCGCGCCGTCCCGGCGAGGGCGGGAGCGGGCCTGCGGTCGTGCGCCAGATCGTCGGGCGGCGTGGAATGGATCGGCCGGCCTTCCGCCGAACGATGCCGCCGATCGCCGCTCGGGAGGCCGCAGCCATGTCGCACGCCGCCATCGTCTTCCTGCTCTTCGCGCTCAGTGCCGCGGCCATCGCGCCCGCGATGGGCTCGCCGCATGCCCCGCTCGCCGCAACGGGCGTCGTGGCTCCGCGCTGGCCGCCGCTTTGGAGACGGCCCGCGCCCCGCGCCGCGACGGTGGACTACGCCCGCGGCGCGCACGCCGACGCGTGGCTCCGCCACCCCATCCTGGGCGACCCGTCCTTCGACACCTTCGAGCGCGCGCCGGGCAACCCGTTCGTGCGCGGCGTCGAGCCGTTCACGTGGCCGGTGAACGTGTCCCTGCTCCTCGACCCGGTCTCCGGGCGCTGGTACGCCTACGTCGGCTTCTATCGCGAGGGGTACGCGCTCTCCCCTGGGGACGACCCGACGCACTGCAAGGTCTTCCGCTCCAGCGACCGGGGACGCACCTGGGAGCTCGTGGGCCCGATCTTCGACGACCCGTCGTTCCGTTTCGAGGGCGACGCGTTCCCCTCGCCCACCGCGCCCGACGTCTGCGTCGTCTACCACGGCGGCCGGTACCACATGGTCTACGACTGGGGCACGTCCAACACGACGTGGGCCAACGCGGCGGCCCCCACCGGAGGTGCTGACACTGGCGCGGCGTACGCCTGGGCGGAGCGGCCGGAAGGGCCGTTCCACCGCGCACCGCGCCCCATCCTGCGCACGTCGGAGTGGCAGCGGCTCGCGGGGCCGGGCACGCGCTACCGCCGCGTCTACGCCAGCTCCCTCGTCCGGCGGGCCAAGGACTGGCTCGTGCTCCTGGACCTCGACTCCGGCGCGCACTACGCCTGGGGACAGATCGCGATGACCGCCGCCGACCCGGCCGGCGCATGGTCGAAGCCGGTGATGATCGCGAGCCTGGAGGGCGACCGGTATTATCCGTCCCCCATCGAGGCATTCCCGGCGGTCGCGCACGGCGGGTATGTGTACGACCCGCGCACCTCCGTGGGGCGCAACCGCAACTTCCAGGCGATCTACCGGGCGCCCATCGAGCGGGCGACCGACCCGGCGGCGTGGGAGCTCTGGCAGCACGGCTCCGTGTGGCACGCGGAGCCGGTGGCGCACGAGGCGTACGGCATCTGGGGGCAGACGATCGCGGCCCGCGTCGCCCCCGACGGGACGCTGCACGTCCTGTACCCGTCCCGCCATGCGGAAGGCGGCGTGGGCACGATCGGGGCGGCCTCCCGCCCGTGGGAGCGGCCGCTCCGCGAGTCGGGGTTCGTCGTGACAGCCCATGGCGGGCGAACCGTCACGCTCACGCGCGCCGCCTACGCCGGGATGGCGCTCGATGCCGGCGTCACGCTGCGCTACGGTACGGCGCGGATCGCGTGGGGGTGCGGCATGCCGCTGGGAGCCGAGGGCCGGGCGGACGGCGTCCCGCACCCGCTGTGCTGGACGCGCCACCACGCGCTGGAGCTGACGGGCGACCGCTGGCGTGTGGTGGCGGCGGGCGAGACGCCCGAGGCCGCGACGATCGCCTCCGGCGCGCTGCCGGCAGGAGAGCGGAGGGCAGTGCGCATCGAGGCGCGCGGCGGCCGGACGCGCGTGACGGTGGACGGGCGCGAGGTCTGGTCAGGCGCGCTGCCGGCCGCGACGGGGCCGCTGGGCCTGCTCTTGGAGCCCGGCACGCACCTGACGGTCGAGCGGTTTGCGGTGACGGGTGTGCCGCTGCGCGCGACGCAGACGTGGCTCGCGAGCGAGGCGATCGCCGGCGCTGGCGTGGCGGAGGGCGCCTACGAGCGCGTCCAGGGCCCGGAGTGGCGCTTCGGAGCGGGCGCGGTCTGCGCCAGCCCGCGCGAGCGGGTGAAGTGGAACTTCCGCGGTAGCGGGTTCCGCCTCTGGCTGCCGCGCGGGCCGGAGTACGGGCGCGTGGCGGTGAAGCTCGATGGCACGCCGCTCGGGGAGCTCGACCTGTCCGGTCCGCCGACGCCCTCGGCGGTGGTCCTGGAGCGGCTCCGCCTGCCGGACGGTTTCCACGCGCTGACGGTGACCGGCCTGAGCGGCGCGAAGCTGCCGGTGGACTGCCTGGACGCGCTGCAGTAGAGGAGAGCGCCCCGCGTGTCCGGACGGCCGCGCTCCCGGCCGGCGCCGGCGCCGGCCTCCTCACGTCACGATCGCGGACACGCTGAACGGTATGCCCAGCCGCGCGAACATCTCCAGCGACCCCGGCGGCACCTCGAAGCCGGCGTGGTCGTCTGTACCCCGGCTCCTCGCCCTCGATGAACCCGCGCTCACCCCCGTCCTGGCGCCTCCTTCGCGGGCGCGCCCCCCGAAGACCCGTCCCCGTGCACCGTGCGCACCCGCAGGATGGCCGCGGTGGCGACGACCGCGACGCACGGGATCGCCCACCGCGCCACGGGGTGGCGCGCGCGCGTCGCGGAGTAGCCGAGCGACGCCCAGAGCAGAAGGAGCGCGACCGCCTTCGCGCGCGGGCGCATCCCGCCGCGATCCCGCCAGTCGCGCAGCACCGGCCCGAGCAGCCGGCTCTCCATGAGGCGCCGGTGGTGCCGCTCCGAGGCGCGAACGTAGCAGGCCGCCGCCAGGAGCGCGAAGGGCGTGGCCGGCAGAAGCGGCAGGATGGCGCCCGCCACCGCCAGCGCCACGCACAGGTGGCCCGCCGCGAGCAGCGCCCACCGCGCCGGCCGGCTCACCCCGCCCTACCTCAGCCGGTAGGCGGCCAGCGTGTCGGCGTAGCGCACATAGAGCCGGCCGCCCGCGATGACCGGGTGCGAGAAGAACTCGCCGCGCCCGAGCGCGATCTTGAACGAGGAGACCGGCTCCGGACCCGCCGGACCCGGGCGCATCAGCCCGATGACGCCCCGCTCGTCGAAGGTATACAGCATCCCGTCGGCCCACGCGATCGCGCCCTTGCCGGGCGTCGCACCCACGAGCTTGCCCGTCGCCATCTCGACGCAGGTCCAGCGCCCCCGCACGTCCACCGCGCCGTACAGCCGGCCCCCGGCCAGCACCACCCCGCCATACCCGCAGGCGAGGTCCGGCGCGTTCCAGCGCACCTTCGCGGAGCGGCCATCCTCCGCGATCTCGAGCAGCGTGCCCTTCGTCCCGTCCCAGTTCGTGGTGAAGAGCAGGCCGTCGTGGTAGACCGGCAGGCACCCGTGGACGTCGTTCTTCGACTCGTCCGGGTGCGACCAGAGCAGCTCGCCGCTGCGCGCGTCGAGCGCGACGGTCCGGGTGGCGAGGCGGGCCACGACGAGGCGGGCCGGCCCGCGCTGCACGACGATGGCGGAGCTGTAGGCCGACTTCTCGGAGAGGCCGGTCGTCCGCCAGAGGAGCGCGCCCGTCCGGCGGTCCAGCGCGATGACGCTGGCGTCCCGGCCGCCGATCACGCAGACGAGCCGGTCGCCATCGACCAGCGGCGACTCGCAGATGCCCCAGTCGATCGGCTGCGCGCCGTACTCCGCGGCGGCGTCCACCGACCAGAGGAGGCGGCCGGAGCGCGCCTCGACGCAGACGATCCGCCCGAGCCCGCTAACGAGATAGACGCGCCCGTCGTGGACCGCCGGCGAGGAGCGCGCGCCGGGGCGGTTGCCGGTGAACTCCGGCCCGTAGGGCGTGCGCCACACCGTCTTCCCGTCGAGGTCGAGCTTCGTGAGAACGCCCTGCTTCTCGACCATACCGGTGACGTAGAGGGCGCCGTTCGCCACCGCCGGGCTGGAGTGCCCGGCGCCAAGCCCCTCCACGAGCCAGGCGCGCGGCGGGCCGCCTTCGGGCCAGGAGCGGAGCAGCCCCGTGTCGGTGGAGCGGTGATCGCGCCCGGGCCCTCCCCACTGGGGCCAGTCGCCGGCGCGCGCGGGCGGGCCCGCGAGGGCGAGCAGGCATGCGGCAGCCGCGAGCAGGCGCAAGGCGGGGTCTCCAGGCGGGCGAAAGGTGCGCGCACTGTAGCCCCGCCGCGGCGCGGGTGTCAAGGAGGGGGTGGCGGTTGGGGTGTGGGTTGTGGCATTTGGGTGGTGGGCTTTGGGTTGTGGGGGGGTGGCGGGTCAGCGGGCGGCCGGCACGGGGCGCGGCCGTCGGGCCGCGCGCTCTCCAGGCGAACGCCGCCGCGATCGGTCGCGTGCCGCTGTCGCCTCGGCCCTGCGGGCGCACAGCCCGAACAGCCCGCAGAGCGCCATCAGCGCCGCCGACGCCACGAGCGCAGCCAGCGCCGCGCTCAGCACCCTTCCCGCGTCCAGCGCAAACCCGACTTCCATCTCTCCGCCTCGCTCGCAGCCTGTTCCGACCACGCACAAGGTACGGCGGCGCGGGGGCGCCCGGCGTGAGGCGGTGGACCTATCCGCGAGGCGCTGCGGTCCCGAGATCGCCCGACCCGCGGCGCAAGGGGTCGGGCGCGCGGATGGCGAAGTAGGGGGTGGCGGGTGGGATTTGGGTTGTGGGGTGTGGCGAGTGGGGGGAGTGGCGATGGCGGGGCGCGCGATGGAGAGAGCGGGCCGAGCGCGACCGTCGCGGCGCGAGGCGCTGATGGCGGCGGCGCTGGCCGCCTCCGTGGCAGTGGGAGAGGAGGCGCAGGCGATGCCGCAGGCGGAGCGCGAGGTGCGGATGGAGCTGATGCGGCCGGGCGAGCTCGAGGCCGCGGGGCGGGCCTTCCCGGCGGTGTACGTCCCGTTCGGCCTCATCGAGTGGCACGGGCGGCACCTGCCGCTCGGCTGCGACGCGCTGAAGGCGCACGGTATCCTTGTGGCGTGCGCGCGGCAGGCGGGCGGGGTCGTCTACCCGCCCGTCTACTTCCACGACGGGTTCGGGCGCGCGCGCATGGTCCCGGTGCTCACGCGGCTCTTCGAAGGGCTGAAGCGCACCGGCTTCCGCGTCATCCTCGGCGTCTCCGGGCACAACGTCCGCGAGCAGATCGCGATGATCGAGGAGGCGCTCGCGCCCGTCACGGCGGACGGCACGGTGGCCGGCGCGGGCCTCTGGGAGGTCTCGCTCAGCCAGGGGCCGGAGTGCAACACGGACCATGCGGCCGCCTGGGAGACCTCCGACATGATGGCGCTGCACCCGGACCGCGTGGACCTCGCGGCGCTCGGCGCGGGCCCGCTCGCGCCGGACATGAAGCCGCCGGACGGGATCGGAGGGCTGGACCCGCGCGCGCACGCGTCCGCCAACCGGGGGCGGCGCTGCATCGAGCTTGCGGCGGCCGCCATCGGGCGCAAGGCCCGCGAGCTCCTGGAGAGCCTGCCACCCGAGCGGAGGGCGTTAGGCATCGAGGCGATCGCGCCCGGCAAGTGGTGGCTGATCTAGCGGATCGGCAGGGAGGTGAGGCGATGCGGATCGGAATGGTCGGGCTGGGCCGGATGGGGGCCAACATGGCGCGCCGGCTGCTGCGCGGCGGGCATGAGGTGGTGGCGTGGAACCGCAGCCCGGAACCGGTGCGGCGCCTGGAGGCGGAGGGCGCGGAGGGCGCCGCGTCGCTCGCCGAGCTGGTGGAGCGTTTGCCCGCGCCGCGGGCGGTGTGGGTGATGGTGCCGGCAGGCGAGGTCACCGAGCGCATGGTGGCGGAGATCGCCGCGCTGCTCGCGCCCGGCGACGTGCTGGTGGACGGGGGCAACTCCCATTTCCACGACGACGTGCGGCGCGCGCGCGAGCTGGCGCCGCGGGGCATCCACTACCTGGACGTGGGCACGAGCGGCGGCATCTGGGGCCTGGAGCGTGGCTACTGCCTGATGATCGGCGGCCCGAAGGAGGGGGTGGAGCGGCTCGCGCCCATCTTCCGCACGCTCGCGCCGGGCCCCGGCGACATCCCGCGCACGCCGGGCGCGGAGCAGCGCGCCGACACCTCCGAGGAGGGCTGGCTGCACTGCGGCGGGCCGGGAGCGGGCCACTTCGTGAAGATGGTGCACAACGGCATCGAGTACGGCATCATGCAGTCCTACGCCGAGGGGCTGGACATCCTGCGCGGCGCCTCCACGGACGCCGTGCCCGAGGAGCGGCGCTACGACCTGGACCTGGCGGCGGTCACGGAGCTGTGGCGGAGAGGGAGCGTCATCGGGTCGTGGCTGCTGGATCTCACGGCGATGGCGCTGGCGGAGGACCCTCGTCTCGAGCGCTACAGCGGCTACGTGCAGGACTCCGGCGAGGGGCGCTGGACCATCCAGGCGGCGATCGAGGAGGCGGTGCCGGCGGAGGCGCTGACGGCGGCGCTCTACGCGCGGTTCCGCTCGCGCCAGCGGAACACCTTCGCCGAGAAGGCGCTCAGCGCGATGCGGGAGAAGTTCGGGGGCCACGTGGAGCCCGCCACGCCGCCGGAGCGCTGAACGCGGGTCCACGAGACCGCGGGCGCGCCCCCGCATGATGGCCCCACAGAAGGAGATCGCTGCGCGGTCCCCTCGCGGCCAAGCGCACCCGCCGCGCCCTCCGGCCTCAAGCCTCGCGTCCCGCGGTGCGCTCACGCTTCGCGGGCCGCCGTCCGGTGAGGGCCATTCCGTCCGGGCGTGCAAGGGGGTTCCCAATGGACAACGACATGGTGCGCCGTGCAGAGGCCTTCGTCTGGACCAGCGCCCGGCTGGTCGAGCGCCAGTTGTTCGCGTACCTGTTCTGCGAGGGGCCGGCAGAGGCTCTCGTCCGCTCGTTGAAAGCGTATCAGAACCCGGACGGTGGGTTCGGCAACGCCCTGGAGCCGGATATCCGGTGCCCGGACAGCCAGCCGGTCTGCGCTGAGCATGCCCTCCATGTTCTGGATCTGGCCAATGCCCTGACCGATCCCCACGTGCAGGACGCTATCCTTCTGCCGGTCTGCGATTACCTGCAGACCGGCACCACCGAGGAAGGAGGGGTCCCGCTCGCCCTGCCCACCGCCAACCGCTACCCGCATTCGCCCTGGATGAGCGCTCCGGAGAGCCCACCCGCCGGCCTCAACCCCACCGCATCGATCGCTGGGATGCTGTTGAAAGCGGGAATTCAGCATCCCTGGTTGGAGGGTGCCTGCGACTACTGCTGGCGCGAGATCCCCCGAAGCGAGAGGGAAGGATTCCATGACCTGGTGCCGGTGATCACTTTCCTCCTCAACGCGCCCGATCAGCAGCGCGCAGCGGAGCAGCTCGACCGCATCGCCCAGATCGTGCGCAAACCGGGGACGGTCGAGATGGACCCCGACGCCGGCGGGTACGTGCACATGCCGCTCGATTGGGCCCCCACCCCGGCCGCCTTCTGCCGCAAGCTGTTCGACGACAGCACCCTGCGCCTGCACCTCGCCGCCCTGGCGAAACGCCAGCAGGCGGACGGCGGCTGGCCGATCCGTTGGGACCCCATCAGCCCGGTGGTGGGTTACGAGTGGCGCGGTCGGCTGACGATCGACGCCCTGTTGGCGCTGAGAGCGTATGAGGAAGCCGGGCTCGCCGTACCCCGGCAATCCGGAGGGTAATGCCCAGAACAGGAGCACCATCGGTGCGAACGTGCTCCCATGCGAACCGCCATCGACCTCCCAGACGAGCACCGGCGACGTGCGAAGGCCTCTGCGGCCGTCCGTATCCTGAAGCTCGGCGGTCTGATCGCCTCATGCACCGAACGACGACGGGAGCGTCCCGACGCTCCTCTGAACGCGTTCGGGCATCGTCGGCCGCTGCCTGAGTTCGTTCCGCGAGCGGGTGTGCGCATCCCCTCGCTCCCGTGCGCTCAGATCGAGCAGCTTCGCTCGCGCGTGGTTCCTGCCGACACGCGGCGACGATCGATCTCACTGACAGCAGCGCGTGCATGGCTGTGAACACGGCGGACCACGAGCGCGGCGTGGCCGCCGCGCCCCTCCACAGGAGAAGCGGAGCGCGCTGGCGAACGTCACCGCCGGAGGTGCGATCCTGCCATGATCTGCCCGCACATCGTCGCGGCGTTGGCGTTCGTGCCCGGAACGCCCGCTGCGCCCGTCCGCGCGACGGTAACCGTCGACGCCCGCCGCGTGCTCGGAACGTGGAACGCCCGCCTGCTGGGCGGGAACATCCTGGGCTACCAGAAGGGCTCCGTCTACTACACCGGCCCGGACGCCTCGGACCGCGCCTACGGGTTCTGGAGCCCGGAGCGCCGCGCGCCGGAGCCGGCGATGGTCGCGCTCGCGAAGCGCGCCGGCATGCGCTCCGCGCGGTGGCCCGGCGGCTGCAACGCGCACCTGTTCGACTGGAAGCGAACGATCGGGCCGGTGGAGGAGCGCCCCGATCAGCAGTTCGGGCTGCCCGAGTTCCTGCGGCTGGCCGAAGCGCTGGGCGCCGAGCCGATCGTCACCCTGGCCGACTACCACGGCGAGGCGCGCGACGCGGCGGATCTCGTGGAGTACCTCAACGCGCCCGACGATGGGCGTCACCCATGGGCCGCGCGCCGGACGGCGGATGGCCGCAAAGCGCCGTGGAACGTCGTCTGGTTCGAGTGCGGCAACGAGAGCGAGCACGGGGACCACGCGGGCCGTGTGATGACGCCCGCCCAGTACGTCGAGCGGTTCCGCGCGTTCCAGGCCGCCATGCGCGCGGTGGACCCGCGCGTCAAGCTCGGAGGGGTCATCGCGACCGGCTTTCCGGACCTGGAGCCCTGGGCCGAGCCGGTGGCGCGCGCGCTCGGGCCGGAGATGGACTTCGCCATCCACCACTCCTACAAGCCCTTCTACTCCGGCAACGACGGCAAGCCCGACGCGGCCACGCTCTTCCGGAACGCGCTCGCCTGTCCGGACGAGATCGTGGAGTACCTGGGCCGGCTGCGCGCGCTCCTACGGCGGCACGCCGGGCGCGACGTGCCTCTCGCCATCACCGAGTTCAACGGAAGCTGGGTGCAGGAGAAGCCGGTCCCCTACCGTCACACGCTGGGGAACGCGCTGCTGGTGGCGGAGATGCTGCGCGTCTTTGCGGAGCCGCACTCCGGCGTGGCGATGGCGCACTTCTGGGAGTTCGCCAACGAGTACTGGGGCGCGGTCGCCGGTTTCCCGCACAAGGGCGAGACGCTGGCGCTCCGCCCGCAGTTCTACCCGCTCGCGTTCCTGGGCGACTGGGAGGGCTCGCAGGTGGTGGCGACGCGGGTCGAGAGCCCGACCTTCGAAGCGGAGGGGCTGCCGTCCATCGGCGTGACGCGGCATGCCGGCCCGAAGCGCCAGCGCGCAGCGCCGATCGGCGCCGTCCCCGTCCCCGCCGCCTGGAGCGTGACCCCGCTGGCCGGCGTCGAGCAGACCCAGGAGGGCGACACGCTGGCGGTGCGGTTCGCGAGCGACGCGGACCTCAACTACTACCACGCGCGCAAGACCGTGCCGGCCGAGCCGAACGCGCTCTACCGCGTGACGGCGCTCGTGCGCACCCAGGACCTCGCCTCGACCCATGGGGCCTGCCTGCAGGTGGGCGACGCGCGCGGCTGGGTGGCCACCCGATCGGTGGCGATGAGCGGCGGCGTATCGGGCACGCGTGACTGGACGGAGGTCCGGGCCGACTACCACACGCTGCCGGACACGCGGGAGATCGAGATCCTCGCGCGGCGCATGGAGGGCGGCGGGCCTGCGCGCGGGCGCGCCTGGTACCGGGTGCTGCGCGTGGAGCGGATGCAGCCGGAGAGCTTCCCTGCCGCGCCGTACGTGACGGCCCATGCCAGCCGGAGCGCGGACGGCCGCATCGTGCGCGTGATCCTGGTGAACCGGCGGCTCGACGGGCCGGTCGGGGTGACGGTGCGCGTGGTCGGGATGCGTGCGGCGACGGCCAGGGCGCGCTCGCTGGAGGGCGAGCGGGTTGACGCGACGCTCGAGTCGGGGGGCGTGCGGGTGACGGAGCGTGCTGTGGCGGCGGGCGCGGGCGGCGCCCTGGCGCTCACGCTCGCGCCCCACTCGCTCACCGCGCTGGAGGTGCGCGGGCGGTAGCATGGGCGGCGCGCGCCACCGCACGCCATGAGCGGTCTCATCGAGCGCCATCGTGACGACATCGTCGCGCTGTGTCGGCGGCGCCATGTACGCTCGCTCGGCGTCTCCGGCTCGGGGGGGCTCGGGCCGATACGAGCCGGGCCGAAGCGACGCCGACTTCCTGGTGGAGTTCGAGGACCTTCCGCCCGAACGAATCGCGGCGACCACCTTCGGCCTCAAGCAAGAGCTCGAGGCGCTCCTGGGCAGGCCGGTGGACCTGGTCCTCGAGCGGGCCATCCGCAACCCCTGGTTCCGGGAGGAAGTCGAACGGACGCGGGCTAACACTCACAGTGCTGGTACAGGCCAGGTGATGGACGGTCGAGAGGTTCGACGCGAAGGCGACGCATGGAGGAGGCACTGCATGGAATCTTGGGGCGAGTTCCGTGCCTTTCCGGAGGCGATCCACGATCGGATCCGGCGCGCGCTTGGACTGGAGCCTCGGGGCGCGCAGCCGAATGTCGCACTCGAACGCGAGGAAGCCGGTCGCAGGCGCCGCGCTGATGCTCGAGGCGGACCGATCTCGCCGGACGACATCACGCGCGTCGTCAGCAGCTGCGGGGGCGAGCCCGTGAACTGCTACCCCGGTGAGCCTGGAGCAGCGTGTCATTCGATGGCTGTGTTCGTGTCGCTTACTGCCAAGGCATAT
>Ga0272446_1006546_pt1 | contig 12091 bp, 9 predicted proteins | sample YNPCB0061_FD_194587 | JGI IMG/M metagenome (GOLD analysis project Ga0272446, IMG submission 194587) | Hot spring microbial mat communities from Yellowstone National Park, WY, United States - YNP-CB-006-1 | ecosystem: Environmental > Aquatic > Thermal springs > Hot (42-90C) > Sediment | place... | reverse complement strand
GTAACAATTTTATCAAGCCATCTATCCCAATTAAATTTTGGTTTTTCATCTTTACGAATTACAACTTCGCTTGCAATCTTTGCAGCATTTGAATAAATGGATTCAATAATTGAGTCGTGTAAATTTTCACCCAATTCCCATCTGTATTTATTAGCAAGTTTTAATATTTCTTCTCTATTATCCATAGTTATGAATTTTCATTTTCTACAGCAGTAAGTGTTCCTATTTCACCTGTTTTAATAGCTTCTATTATTTTTTGATCTCCTTCTAACAAACGTAAAGCAATCCATCTTGTATTAGGAAGATTTGGAAATTCATGCTTTAAGCGTTTGTCCAAATCATCAACTACAGTAGATAAAGACTTTGAATCGTTAGTCATTCTATTTGGCTTACAAATATATTCTCGTGTAGCAACTAAATGAATATTACGCAAAAGTTCAGGAATTCCAATTCCTTGTCTTGCTGCACATGGTACAACTGGAATTCCTAATTGTTTGGAAAGTAATCGATCATCAATTTCAAGATTATGTCTTTTAGCTTCATCAATTAAATTAAGACAAAGCACCGCTCGATCAGTAATTTCAAGTACCTGCAATGTAAGATTTAAATTTCTTTCCAATCTACTTGCATCAACAACAATAACTGTAACATCAGGTTGACCGAACAAAATAAAATCGCGAGCAATTTCCTCATCAACACTTGTTGAAAGCAATGAATAAGTTCCGGGCAAGTCAACAATTTTATATCGTTTGTCGCCATATTGGAATGCACCTTCAGCACGACCGACAGTTTTTCCTGGCCAATTTCCAGTATGTTGTTTTAATCCAGTTAAAGAATTAAATACAGTACTCTTTCCTGTATTAGGATTACCTGCTAATGCAACGACGAAGTCAAAGTCAGACATATCAACGCCAAGTTTTACAAGATTGTTGATATTGTGAGCAGGACATGTTGCACAATTTGAATTTTTATCTATCATAATCAACTTACTTTCTTCTTTACAAAAATTAAATCAGATTGATTTTTTCTCAATGCGATCAAAGTTCGTCTCACTTCATAAGCTGTAGGATCATCATTCAAGCTTTTCATTCGTGCAATAATTTCTGTATTTGGAACAATTCCAAAATCCAATAATCTTCTTCTTTGTTGACCACGCAATCCATGTGAAAGAAATGCAACGACTGCAGGTTCATCAATCTTCAATGAAGAAAGAGGGACAACTTTTTCCTTTTCAATTTCATCCTCAACATTTATAACATTTATATTTGATGCATATACTCTTTTTATATCTTGTTCTTTATCATTAATTCTAATTTTTATTTTTTCATCAGTTTTTTCTTCAACAAATATTTTGGCATTTGGTAAAATTCCTAATGAAATAATCTTTGCAAATATTTCTTTCGGTTCATCTTCCACATGTACTACTTTTACAAAACTTCCACTTTCAATTTGATCCAACGGAATTCCTTCTTCAAAAATCATTTCTCCATTTTCATTAGGGATTGGATCGCCATGTGGATCTACAAGAGGATTTCCAAGTTGAGCTGCAATTTTATTAGCATCATCAAAAGTAGTTTCATGCTCTTTCTTCTCGGCAATTGAATGCCAATCGTTTTCTGTTACACTTGTATTCTCTGCTAAAAATTTTTCCCAAAGTCTATGAATTCTTATAACTTGTAATGCATACTTCTTACCTTCATCTGTCAAATTGATTTTATTACCAACTAAGTTGATTAATTTCTTTCCTAAAAGAGAATTAACCAGCTCTGAAGATTTTTCATTTGAGATAGAAAGATTTCCTGATAAACTAGAAGAAGTACAATCAGTTTTTCTGAACTCACAATCATATATATGTTTTAATGCATCTTCTACTTGAATTTTTTCATAATTAATTTTATCCCGATTTACAATTCGGAAAAGACCTTTCTTGGATTTAATAATAAAAAAAATGAAAATCAGCAATAAAAATAAAATTATTAGAACTAGTGAATTCATAAAACACTTTGCCTTCAAAATATATTTTTCAATTGTAATCTATACTTAATAAAATTTTGTATCAAGTAAACAAAAGAATTATCTAATTGATTCAAATTATCGAACTATAAATTGTTAGTATTTGTTTAGGTTGATAAAGCCAAAAGAATTATTTTTGAACACTAAATTTTGGAGAATTAATGTCAATCACAAAAGAATCAGTATTAAATGCACTTAGAAATGTTAACGATCCTGACTTACATAAGGATCTCGTTTCATTAAACATGATTAAAGTAATAAATATAAATGGAAATAATATTGCTGTTACAGTTGAACTTACAACTCCTGCTTGCCCATTAAAAGGGAAAATTGAAGATGATTGCATCGCAGCTATCAAAAAAGATATTCCTGAAGCTGGCAAGATAGAAATTACAATGTCAGCAAAAGTTCAACCAAGTCTTACTCAAAAAATGAATCAACTTCTACCTGGAGTAAAAAATACAATTGCAGTAGCAAGTGGAAAAGGTGGAGTTGGTAAAAGTACGGTGGCTGTTAACTTAGCAGTTGCATTAGCATTGGATGGAGCTAAAGTTGGATTAATTGATGCAGATATTTATGGACCAAGTGTTCCAATGATGCTTGGTATAAATGACAAACCAAGAATTTATCAAGATACTGCAACAGCTAAAATGCTTCCATTAGAAAATTATGGAATCAAAGTTATGTCAATTGGATTTCTAATTGATGATGACGCTCCTGTAATTTGGCGAGGACCAATGGCGAGTGGAGCTATAAAACAATTTATGAGTGATGTTCATTGGGATGAACTTGATTATCTAATTTTCGATTTACCTCCAGGTACCGGAGATATTCAATTAACATTAGTACAAACTTTACCATTGACTGGAGCTGTTGTTGTAACAACTCCACAAGATGTTTCCATAATTGATGTTCGCAAAGCTGTGGCAATGTTTCAGAAAGTTAATGTTCCAATTCTTGGTATAGTAGAAAATATGAGTTATTTTATTGCACCGGATACTGGAAAACGTTACGATATTTTTGGAACTGATGGTGGCAAAAAACTAGCCGAACAACTTTCGATAAAATTATTAGGACAATTACCCATTAATCAAAGTGTTAGAGAAGGCGGCGATAATGGTAAGCCAATTGTATTTCACAAACCTGATTCCGAACAAGCAAAGAAGTTTTTAGAAATTAGCCGCAACCTTGCTGCAGAAATTAGTAAAAACAATTTTAATTCTAACGCACCTAAAATTGAAATTTCGTTAGAAGATTAATTGGAGAAAAAATGGAAAACACATTAAACGAAAAAGTTTTAAAAGCTCTTGATTCAATTCGCCCATATTTAAAAGCAGATGGAGGTGATGTTGAATTAGTTAAAGTTACTCCTGAAGGGATTGTTGAAGTAAAATTAACCGGAGCTTGTTCAGATTGTCCTATGTCTCAAATGACATTGCGAGCTGGAGTTGAAAGAGCTTTAATTCGTGAAGTACCTGGAATTAGAAGAGTTGAAGCAGTTTAATTAATAAATGAGGATAGATATGCGTAGAAAAGTTATTGCCGGAAATTGGAAAATGAATAATGATATTTCCGCAACAATTAGTTTAATAACAGAAATTAAAAAAGGTGTAAACGATCAAACAAAAGCAGTTGTGATTGTTTGTCCACCTTTTACATCTTTAGAAACAACACAAACACTTTTGAAAGATTCACAAATCAAATATGGTGCACAAAATATGTACTTCGAAGAAAGTGGAGCTTTCACAGGCGAAATTTCTCCTCTAATGTTAAAAAGTGTTGGTTGTGAATATGTAATTTTAGGTCACTCAGAAAGAAGAACAATTTTTCATGAAACAGATTCTATTATTAATAAAAAAATAAAAACAGCAGTTAAGCATAACATAAAACCAATTTTCTGTATCGGAGAAACATTAGAAGAAAGAGAAAAAGGAATTACTTTTGAAGTTTGTGAAAGACAAGTGCGTCAAGGTTTAGAGGGATTATCGGAATCTGAATTATCAAATTTGATTATCGCATATGAACCAGTGTGGGCAATTGGAACAGGAAAGACCGCTACAAGTCAACAAGCTGAAGAAGTACATTTGTTCATTAGAAATTTAGTTGCAAAACTTTTCTCAAAAAATCTTGCTGATAATTTGGTCATTCAATATGGTGGAAGTGTTAAACCAGAAAATGCAAAAGAATTACTATCGCAACCTGATATCGATGGTGCATTAGTTGGTGGTGCTTGCTTAAAAGCTGATTCTTTCCTAAAAATTATTGAAGCTGCAAATTAATTGGCAATTCTGCGTTTTTAAGCTAAAATGGGCTCTTTTTTGAGCCCATTATTTTAAGATTTTATTGATACCCCCCCTTTCGATTTCGTATATTTGTATGATTTTTTTCAAAAAATTTGGTAAAAATGAAAAGATTTCCCCTAATCCTTGTACTAATATTTGTAACAATTAATTTATATGCAGCTCAAATCAAAGTTACCAGTTTTGCTTCTAATCCAAATAATTCAATTGATAAAATAATTTTTGGGGCTTCCGAAACAAGAAGCATTTTTTTAATCAATGATAATTGGAAAATTTATTCAGAAGAAAATCCATCAAAAAAAATTGCGATTAAAATTCCCGCAACTTTTGAAGGTGAAGAACAATTAACATTTGAAAGAAAACTTGAACTCAATCAGAATCAAATCGATAACTTTATTGTCAAACTTGGCTTTTTAGGAATTAATTATTCTGCTGAAATTTTTATTAATGGAAATAATATTTATAATCACACAGGTGGAGCTGTTCCATTCGAAATAATTTTACCGAAAGATTTTTTAAGATCAGATAAAGCGAATATTATCAAAGTTAAAGTGAATGGAAAGCTTGATTCTGAAAGTACAATTCCAACGAAGCAAAGATTTTTATTCCCCGAGATTGGATTTGGAATTATTCGTGATGCATATGTAAAGATTGTTCCTAAACTTTCTATTTCACAAATTGATTTCAATAATTTTCTTAATCAACAAGGAACGAGCGGAAAAATTTCGTTTGACATCAAGATTGAAAATTATTTACCAAAGCCAAAATTTGGTGCGTCAAACGAATTTGGAATTAGTGTTAATATTTTTTCTCCTTCTTTTCAACAAATTGCAAAGAATGAGTTTATTCATTCTTTAAATTCAGAAGAAATTTATGGAGCAAAATTTGACGTTAGTGTTTCGAATATTCTTCCTTGGTCACCGGAATCTCCAAACTTTTATTACTGTGAAATTAATCTAACTAAAGATGGAAGAGTTGTTGATAAGCAAGTAAGAGAAATTTCTTTTTTCAAATTAGTTAAGAATGATAAATCAGTTTTATTGAACGGAAATCCTTTCGTCTTAAAAGGAACAACGTATTTATTAAACGAAACTGAATCATCAAAAAAAGATATTTATGAAAGAATAAAAAATGATTTAACATTCATCAAACAAACTGGTTTTAATGCAGTTAGATTTTCAAAAAGTTATCCTCATCCATATGCAATAAAGATTTGTCAAGAGCTTGGTCTATTTGCGTTGGTTGAATTTCCTATGAATTCTATACCGGAAAATTTTCTTGAAGAAAGTGATTACAGATTAAAAATTGCTGGTTTAGAAAAAGATTTTATCTCTCACTACAATGATTTTGCGAACACAATTTTCTTCGGAATTGGAAGCGGCTTTTTACCTAATTCTTCTATCACAGAAAATTTCATTACAAAAATTTTAAATGAAATTGAAAATAAAAATGTTATCACTTATGCTTCATTTGTTGGTCCTCAAACAAATATTATTGACAAGTTAGACTTTTATGGTATCGAAATATTTTCATCGCCAGTTGAAAACATAAATCAGAAATTAAGTGATTGTATTTCCAAACTTGGAAGTGGATCAATATTTATTAGTGAAGTTTCATATCCAAACTTTAAAGGTGTATCAACTGGTTATCTTGTAAATAATTCATTGGAAGCTCAAGCAAAATATTTTGAAGATGTAATAAATCTTTCGCAGCAATTAAATTTATCTGGCTTCTTTATTAATACACTACTGAGTTATAAAGGTGTTTATGAATCACTATATGCAAGTTATTCCGGTGAAAAGATTTTGAGATTTAGTGTTCTTTCTAAATATAGAAATACAAATAATGCTGCATACAAAGTTTTATATTCAAAATTAAATAATGGAAGTAAAGTTGCAATTCCAATTGGCAATCGTAAAGATGAAAATCAAATTGAATTTATTTTGATTGCTTTAATGCTTTCTATTGTGCTCGCAATTTTAATTAATACTAAAAGAAAATTTCGTGAAGATGCAACACGAGCATTATTAAGATCTTATAATTTCTTTGCTGATATTAGAGATCATCGAATTATGTCTGGAGTTCATTCTTCAATATTGATGTTAATAATTTCGGGTTCATTTTCATTGCTCTTCACAATTCTTCTTTATTATTATAGAAGTAATTATCTGCTTGAAAACATTTTAGTTTCTTTTGCCAGCAGAAGAATTTTAAGTATCGTTAGTTTCTTGGCATGGAATCCAAAGACTGCATTTGTTGTGATCCTTTTTGTAGTTGTCGTTAAAATTTTCCTTTTAAGTGTAATTGCAAAGGTTGCATCATTTTTCGTTAAGACAAAAGTCCCATTTCTAAATATTTATTTTACAATTGTGTGGTCATTTTTACCAATTACATTAATGCTACCGGTTGAGTTAGTTCTTTATAAAATTCTTACGATGAATGTTGCTAATATTTTAATCATTGCTTTTCTAATTTTAGTTATTCTTTGGCTTTTCTTCAGAATGTTAAAAGGAATTTATGTGATTTTTGATGTGCCAGCAATTAATGTTTATCTCTATTCATTTCTAATCGTAATTGTTTTTGTCGGTGGTATTTTATTGAAATATCAAGTTACACATTCAATTATTTTTTATTTAACAAATGCATTCAAACAATTTAGTGTAATGATTTAATCGAGGCATAATTGTTTTTATCAAAGTTAGAAATACTTGGATTCAAATCCTTTGCAAATAGAACTACAATAAATTTCAATCGTGGAATTACAGGAATTGTAGGTCCAAACGGTTGCGGCAAAACAAATATTGTAGATGCCATTCGTTGGGTTTTAGGAGAGCAAAAAACCGCTACATTGAGAATGGACAAAATGGAAAATGTCATTTTCAATGGAACACGTCAGAAGAAACCGATGGGAATGGCAGAAGTTTCAATGACAATTGTAAATGATCGAAATGTACTTCCGACTGAATATTCCGAAGTTACAATCACACGAAGAATTTTTCGTTCTGGTGAAAGTGAATACTTGTTGAATAAAAATATTTGTCGATTAAAAGATATTACCAATCTTTTCATGGATACAGGTATTGGAACAAATGCTTATTCTGTGATTGAATTAAAAATGATTGAAGTTATTCTCAGCAATAAAACCGAAGAACGAAGAAGATTATTTGAAGAAGCTGCTGGTGTAAATAAATATAAATTGCGCCGAAGATTATCATTAAAAAAACTTGACGAAGTAAAAGCTGATTTAACTCGAGTTAATGATATAGTTTCTGAAGTTGATAAAACTGTTCGTTCACTTGAAAGACAAGCAAAGAAGGCAGATCAATACACTCAAATTCAATCATTACTTAAAGAAAAAGAGATGGAATTGAGTGAACGTGAATTTGCTCTTTACCATAAGAAAAAATCAGAATTGAAAAATGAAATTCTTGAATTGACACAACAAAAAGAAGAAATTGATAATAACATTCGCAAAATTGAATTAGAACTGATTAATTATCGAACTCAGATAAATACCGTTGATGATGAACTTCAACAAAAAAGAAGTGAGCTAGCAAAGAATTCAGAAGAATTATTTAGTGCTCAAAAAAATATTTCTGTTTCGGAAGAAAGATTAAAATCCTTAAGAAATAATCATTCAAGATTAGAACAAGAATTAAACGAGTTAAAAGATCAATTAGAAGATAATGAATTTACACTTCAAGAGAACAGAACAGAGCTTGATAAATTTAAAATTCAGGTTGAAGAAAAAGAAAAAGAAATAATTTCAAATAATGCACAAGTAGATGAAAAAAGAACTGAGCTTGAGAACTTTAGACAAGAATTAAAATCTGTTAACGAAAAAAGATTTTCAATCATTCAAGAAATTTCCGATAAAGAAAATCTTATCAACAATCTAAAGAAAGAAGCTGAAGCCAATCAATCAACAATAGAAAAACTAAACAACAAAATTTTAAGTATAACAAATAAAATTGCAAAGACTGTTGGATTTATTGATAATCTTGCAATTGAAAAACAAGACGCTGAAAATAAATTAAAAGAAAATAGTTTACTCATAAATCTGAGAGAAAAAGAAAAAGCTGAGCTCGAAGAAAAAATTAATCAACTAAAATCAAAAGAAGTAGAGCAAAAAACTTTTATTGCCGGATTAAGAGAAAAGATAAACTTTCTGCAAACTTTAATTTCAAATCTTGAAGGTATTTCTAAAGGTGCTCGTTATCTAATCGAAAACAATGAATGGACAAAGAAGAATAAAAATGTTTTTGCAGATGTTGGAGATACTCAAGAGAAATTTAGATTTGCACTTGAAGCAGCTTTAAAATCTGTTCTCAATAATTTACTTGTTGATAATTTTGAAGATCTTCAAAATGCAATTGAGCATTTAAGAAAAAATGATCTCGGTAAAGCTTCTTTTTACCTTTTGAGAAATGAAAAAACTAAGAAATCATTTTTTGATTCGTTGAATTCATTCAATACAAAACGTCGTGCTAAAAAATTATCAAAGAATGAAAACTTTGTTGGTTGGGCAATCAATTTTGTTGAAACTGGAAAAGAATGGAAACCATTCTTTGAACAAATATTAAATAAGATTGCAATCGTAAAAGATCTTCATGCAGCAATCAACTTAGCTAATGAATTTCAAGATTTTAGTTTCGCAACTTTGGATGGTGATTTAGTTCAAGGTAATGGAATAATTGAAGCTGGTTCACTTCCAAAAGAAGATGAAACCTTGTTTGGCAGAAAACAACTTCTTGAAAATTTGAAAAAAGAATTTCCGAAACATGAACATGAATTAGAAAAAACTATATCCGAGATTAATGAAGCCGAAAAACAATTATCGCAAATTGATATACGAAAACTTTCTGACCATGAAAAATTAATTGCGAATGATATTGCCAACATCGATAAACAAATTTCTCAATTGGAATTTGAAAGAAAAAAAGCCGATGAAGAAATTGAAAATGCTCAAAAAGAAATTCAAGAGTTAGCTTCAAAAACAAAAGTTGTTGAAAATCAAATTGAAGAAATTGAGCAAGAACTTCAAGCATTGCTTAAAAGCAAAGAAGAATTGGACAACGAACTGAATTCAAAAGAAGAATTATTAAAATCTTTAGAAGAGGAATTTTCGAATCAGCAAGCATTGCAAAATCAACGCAAAGTTGAGTTAGAAAGAATTAAAGGACAATTAAACAATGTTGAAAATTCTATCGAACGTTCATTACAATATTTAGAATCGATCAAAGCTGGAATTGAAAAACGTAATAATGATCTTGCACGTAACGAAGAAGAAACTCAAACTCTCAGTTCTATTCTTGAAGAAACAAATATTAAGTTGGATGAGATTAATCTTCAAAGAGAAGAATTGATTAAACAAGAAAAAGAAATTTCAGAAAAATTAAATCAAATAAAATCTGAAGCCCAGAAATTTGAAAGTCAATTAAATGAAATTAGAAACCAGCGACAAATTGTTTCTGATAAGATTTATTCTATTGATTTGAAAGAAAATGAGATCAATTTTAAAATCGAAAACATCGTCCAACATATCAAAGAAAATTATAATACTGAACTTGAGCTAAAAGAGTTTGAGGATCTTGATACTTTTAATTTTGAAGAAGTATCACAAGAAGTTCAACGTCATAAAGAAAAAATAAAAAATTTAGGTCCAGTTAATTTACTTGCTTACTCTGAATATGAAGAAGAAAAACAACGTCTTGATTTCTTGTTAAAACAAAGAAGTGATTTAATTGAATCAGAAAAAGATTTAATTAAAACAATCAATGAGATAAATGAAACTGCTCAAAAGTTGTTCATGGATACTTTTGAAGCAATTAGACAAAACTTTATAAAAATTTTTCAAACACTTTTTAATCCTGGAGATGAAGCTGATTTAATTCTTGAAGAAAATGTTGATCCACTTGAAGCTAAAATTGAAATTCTTGCAAAGCCAAAAGGTAAAAGACCAACAACAATCGAATTATTATCTGGTGGTGAAAAAACTTTGACCGCGACTGCTTTACTTTTTGCAATTTATTTAGTCAAGCCATCTCCATTTTGCGTTTTAGATGAAGTTGATGCTCCACTCGATGATGCAAACATTGATCGTTTCACAAAATTGATAAAAGAGTTTAGCACAAACACACAATTCATAATTGTAACTCATAACAAAAGAACAATGGAAGCTGCTGAAACTATGTATGGCGTTACAATGCAAGAAGAAGGAATATCAAAACTTGTTGGTGTTAGATTCGAAGAAATTCCGGAATACAATGAACCACAATAAATTCAAAATATTTGTTGATTTCGACGGAACAATTACAAAAGATGATGTTGGCGAAATGCTTTTCATCAAATTTGGTAATTCAGAATTTGTGAAGAAATTAATTGATGATTGGAATAATGATTTAGTTGATCCAAAATCTGGTTGGCGTTCTTTGTGTGAATCGGTTGAATTTGTCAATGAAACTGAAGTGAAAAATTTTTTGGAACAAATTGAAATCGATCCAACATTTAAAGAATTTATTCACTATTGCAATTCAAATGAATTTGAAATGAAAATTATTAGTGATGGTTTTGATTATTACATCAATACAATTTTAGCGAAAGAAAATATTTTCGGGATTGAAGTTTCTTCAAATGAGTTAAAGATTGAGAATAATAAGTTTATTCCATTCTTCCCTAATTCTCCCAGCGATTGCACTTGCAGTGCAAATTGCAAAAGAAATTATGTTCTTGAAAATAGTAGTGATGAAGAATATTCTGTTTATATCGGTGATGGTGTTTCCGATCGCTGTCCAATTCTATATTGTGATTTTATTTTTGCTAAAGATTCACTTTTAAAATATTGTGAGGTCAATAGAATTACTTATTTCCCTTATAACAATTTTAACGATATAATTAAAAAGCTTGATGAATTAAAAATCAAAAAAAGATTAAAGAAACGTCATCAAGCATTATTGAAAAGAAAAGAAATTTATATGCAAGAGGCATAATGAAAAATTTTGCATTGAAAGTATTCAAGTTGAGAAGTTATACTCCAATTCCATTTTTGATTTTGATGTTATTATTTCAAAAATCAAATATAACTTCTTTGGCAGTTGGATTTATTATTGCAGCGATTGGTGAGTTTTTTAGATTTTGGGGAGTTTCATATGCTGGAAGTGAAACTCGTCGCACTGGAGAAGTTGGCGCAACTTATTTAGTTGTCTCTGGTGCTTTTGCTCATGTTCGAAATCCGTTATATCTCGGAAATATGTTGATGTATTTTGGTGTGAGTATAATGTCATTTGCACTTGTTCCCTATTTACAAATTGCTGTACTAATCTTCTTCTTTATTCAATATCAAATAATAATTGGTGAAGAAGAAAAATTTTTAAGACAAGCATACGGAAAGGATTACGAAAATTATCTTGCTGCAGTTCCAAAATTAATTCCAAGTTTGAAGAAATATCAAAATCCCGGAATTCCACAACCACCAAAAAATTTAAAAGCGGGATTAAAATCTGAAATGAGAACTTTGCAAGCTTCATTTTTAATAATTGTATTAATAATAGTTAGGCATTTTTTAAGTTGAGTAAAAAAATATTGATAATAGCTGGTGAAGCATCTGGTGATTTACACGGTGCCGGATTAATTAAAGAGATGAAAAATCTTGATCCATCAATTCAATTTGTTGGCATTGGTGGAGATAGAATGATTAATGCCGGACTCAATGCTATTTATCATATCAATCAAATGGCTTTTCTTGGTTTTGCAGAAGTGATTCGGCATTTACCTTTTAT
>Ga0272446_1006545_pt1 | contig 12094 bp, 11 predicted proteins | sample YNPCB0061_FD_194587 | JGI IMG/M metagenome (GOLD analysis project Ga0272446, IMG submission 194587) | Hot spring microbial mat communities from Yellowstone National Park, WY, United States - YNP-CB-006-1 | ecosystem: Environmental > Aquatic > Thermal springs > Hot (42-90C) > Sediment | place... | reverse complement strand
CCCCTGACACGCACGTTTCCGTTTACCGCCGTGACTGTCACGGGGGCGGGGGTGACTTTGAGCAAGGCCACGGGAATCCGCAGGCGAAAATTCGCGGGCATGCGTTTGGGGATTTCCACATTGTTTTCCGCCTGGACCTTGGGCCAATCGTTGGGGTGCTTCAGGTACCGTTTGCCGATACCGATGAGCGTGTCTCCCGGCTCCGTCAGGTACTGCCAGTCGGCGGCCACGGCATTCAAAGAGAGACCCAACACAACGGCGGGAAAGAGGCGAGTGAAGCGCTTGAGACAAGCGGCCATGGGGGGGCCTCTTACGGTAACCTTGGGAGGTTCATTTTACGTTCGATCAGGCGCCATCAGCGCAAAGGAATTGTCACGCATGCACATCGGAACCCCCCTGTCCCCCTCCGCCACCCGGGTGATGTTGCTGGGCGCGGGAGAGCTGGGCAAAGAAGTCATCATCGCCCTCCAGCGCCTGGGTGTGGAGGTCGTCGCCGTGGACCGCTACGACAACGCCCCGGGCCAGCAGGTGGCCCACCGGGCCCAGACCATCGACATGAGCGACGGCAACGTGCTGGCCCGACTCATCGATTCCGAGAAACCGGACCTGGTGGTGCCCGAGATCGAGGCCATCGCCACCGAGACCCTGCTGGAACTGGAGAAGGCGGGCTTGTGCACCGTGATTCCCACGGCCAGAGCCGCCCACCTCACCATGAACCGGGAGGGCATTCGCCGCCTGGCCGCCGAGGAGCTGAAGCTGCCCACCTCGCCCTATGCCTTTGCCGATTCCCTCAAGGCCCTGCGGGCCGCTGTGGAAGGCAGGGATGGCATCGGCTACCCCTGCGTGGTGAAGCCCGTCATGTCCTCCTCCGGCAAGGGCCAGAGCCGGGTGGACAGCGCCGAGGACCTGGCCGGAGCCTGGCATTACGCCGCCAGCGGCGGGCGGGTGGACAAGGGCCGGGTCATCGTCGAGGGCTTCATCGACTTCGATTACGAGATCACCCAGCTCACCGTGCGGGCCCGGGCAGCCGGCAACCAGGTTGAAACCCACTTCTGCGCTCCCATCGGCCACGTGCAGGTGCAGGGGGACTACGTGGAAAGCTGGCAGCCCCAGCCCATGTCGCCCAAGGCGTTGGAGGAAGCCCGGCGCATCGCCAAGGCCGTCACCGACAACCTGGGGGGACTGGGGCTGTTCGGTGTGGAATGCTTCGTGAAGGGCGACGCGGTGTGGTTCTCGGAAGTGAGTCCCCGGCCCCACGACACGGGCATGGTCAGCATGATCACCCAGTGGCAAAACGAATTCGAGCTCCACGCCCGGGCCATCCTGGGTCTGCCGGTGGACACCCGGCTGCGCAATCCCGGTGCATCCGCCGTCATCTACGGCAGTTTGGAAGCCACTGGTATCCGCTACGAGGGCGTGGACGAGGCCCTGAGAGTGCCGGGCACGGACATCCGCCTGTTCGGCAAGCCGGAGGCCTTCATCCGCCGCCGCATGGGCGTGGTCCTGGCGGAGGGCCGGGACACGGACGAGGCCCGGGCCAGGGCCAAGGAAGCCGCCGCCAAGGTGCGGCCGGTGAAGGGCGTTTAGTCGGCAGGGACCTGCCAGCCCAGTTCCCGGTGTTTGGCCAGGTGACGGGGCGTCCAGGAAGGGGGTGTCTTGTGGACGAAATGGTGTCGGGCCACGTGGTAGCTGGGGTCGAAACCATAGAAGTTGCGCCGCATGTGGGCCAGTTCCTCTTCCCGGTAGCGCTCCAGGGGGCGGGCGGCTTCGTCGGCCTTGCGTCGGGCCGATTTGGTGGCCAGCAGGTCCCTGATATCGGAAGACATGGCCAGGGCCCGGGCCCGGCCATGGACCTCCCGGATGAAGGCGGCAGGGTTGGCGCTGAAGACGTCGTCGATGAATCCCAGGGCCCGGGCCTCGGCAGTGCCCATGGGCAGGCGCCGTGCGATGACGTCACGGGCGGCCTCGTCCCCCACCCGTCTGGGCAGCAGGTAGGTCCAGTACTCGGAGCCGTACAGGTTGCCCATGTTCTTGTAGTGGGGGTTGAGGATGACGCCCTCCCTGGCCCAGACGTAATCCGCCGCCAGGGCCAGGAAGGCGCCGCCGGCGCCGGCATTGCCCTGGAGGGCGGAAACCGTGAGTCGGCAGGTGGTTTCGATCACTGCCCGGCACAGGTCGTCCATGGCCTCGATGTTGCGCCAGGACTCATCCGCCGGGCTGTCCGCCGCCTCGATGCGGTTCAGGTCCAGGCCATTGCTGAAGAAGTCCGGCCCGCCCATGAGGACGATGACCCGGGTGGGGCGTAGCCGGGCGGTCTCATAGGCGGCCAGCAGGCGTTGACAGGCGGCCGTGCCCATGGCGCCGTTGTAGAAGTCGAAGTGCAGGTAGCCCACGCCGTCGGCTTCCTCGTAGCGGATGTCGCTTTCGCCACCGGTCAGCTCCGGCAGGGAGTCTGCCTCGGCCAGGGCCAGGACGGCGGGCAGCTTGATGGGCAGGGCGCTGTCGCCGTTCTTCACGTGGCCGATGCGCACCGCCCCGTCCACCGTGGCCCGCACGAGGCCCTCGCCGCTGCGGCCCAGGATCGCGCCGGGGGGGCCGTGGGCGGGGAAGGGTTGGGCGTTGAACAGATGGCAGGGATGGCCCAGGAGTTCATCCTTCACGCCGGGAAAACCATCCGCTGCGTTGATCTTGGCCAGGACCCGGTCCGTGGTGTCTGCGGCCCAGTCGATGGCCCGGTCCGCCTGCTTCATCAGGGCATGCATGGGGCGCAAGGGTACGGGAGACGGTTGCCACCTGCCCGCTCGGTAATCCGGCAACCGCTCCAGGGCAGCCTTGACCACCCGCACGGCGGCTTCGGTCACCTCACCGCGGTACACGCTGGATTTCTTCGCCGCCCGCAGGGGAAAGGAGGCGCTGGCCCACACCGGGCCGGCATCCATTTCCGCCTCCGCCTGGAGCAGGGTCACGCCCCATTCACGCTCGCCCTTGAGGATGGCCCAGTCCAGGGCCGAAGGCCCCCGGTCGCCGACGATGCCCGGATGCAGCACCAGGCACAGGTGGTTTTTCCAGATGGCCTGCGGAATGGCCCGGCGCAGGTAAGGGGCCAGGATGAGATGGGGCCGGAACAGGTCCACCGCCTCGATGGTGACGCTGTCGTTGATGTCGAACTCGATGGAGATCTCGTGACCCAGCCGGCTCAGTTCCACATACAGCCTCTGGGTCAGGCTGTTGAAGGCGTGGGTGAGGAAGAGGATGCGCACTCAGCAAATCCTCGGCAACTGCTCACCCGACAGCCAGTCCACCATGCGCCGTCCGCCGAACCGGGTCTGCATCTGCACGAAGCCGTTGGGATCCTCCACCACCTTGCCGATCACCGCCGCCTCCCGGCCCAGGGGATGGGCGCGCATGGCGGCCAGGAGCTTTTCCGCATCTCCGGCAGCGCAGATGGCGATGAGCTTGCCTTCGTTGGCGATGTTCAGGGGGTCCAGGCCCAGCAGTTCGCAGGCGGCGTCCACTTCCGGCTTCACCGGGATGGCCGCCTCCTCCAGATGGATGCCCGCGCCCGACTGCTGGGCGATCTCGTTCAGGGTGGCCGCCAGGCCGCCCCGGGTGGGGTCCCGCATGACCTTGATCGTTGCACCGCTGGCCAGCATGGTGGTGGTGAGGCCGTTCAAGGCAGCTGTGTCCGAGAGGATGGGCACGTCGAAGCCCAGGTTCTCCCGCTTGCTCATGATGGCCACGCCATGGTCGCCTACGCTGCCGGACACCAGCACCACATCGCCGGGCCGGGCCAGGTCACCGGACAGGTGGATGCCCTCCGGCAGGAAGCCCACGCCGGTGGTGGTGATGAACACCCCGTCGCCCTTGCCCTGTTCCACCACCTTGGTGTCGCCGGCCACCAGCTTCACGCCGGCTTCGTTCGCCGCCTTGGCCATGGATTCAACGATGCGGGCCAGATCCGCCAGGGGGAAGCCTTCCTCCAGGATGAAGCCGGCAGTCAGATAAAGAGGGGTGGCCCCCATCACCGCCACGTCGTTCACCGTGCCGTGCACCGAGAGACAGCCGATGTCGCCGCCGGGGAAGAACAGGGGCGAAACCACGTGGCTGTCGGTGGACACCACCAGCTTCCCCTGCCCCGGCGGCAAACAGGCGCCGTCGTTGCCCTGGGCCAGGTACTCGTTGGCAAGGTGCCTGGCGAACAGCTCACTGATGAGCTGCACCATGGCCCGGCCGCCGCCGCCGTGGCTCAGGTCCACCCGGCCGTGCCGGATGTCCAGGGGGCGGGCGTAGCCCTTCTTCACCTGGCCGCTCATGGGAGGGTTGCCTCGATGTCCTTGTGGCGCCCGTAGGTGTAGTGGGCCGCGCACGCTCCCTCCGACGACACCATGCAGGAGCCCATGGGGTTCTCGGGCGTACAGACCGTGCCGAAGAGCTTGCAGTCCGTGGGCTGCTTCACGCCCCGCAGGATGGCGCCGCACTCGCAGGCCTTGTTGTCCGGCACGGGCTGGTATTCCAGATGGAAGCGCCGCTCGGCGTCGAAGTCCGCGTAGCCTTCGCGAATCTTCAGGGCGGAATAGGGTACTTCCCCCAGCCCTCGCCATTCGAAACTGCGGCGCAGCTCGAACACTTCGGACACCAGGTGCTGGGCCTTGGTGTTGCCTTCCGGCGTCACCGCCCGGGTGAACTCGTTCTCCACCGTGGCCCGGCCCTCGTTCACCTGGCGCACCAGCATGAGGATGGCCTGCATCACGTCCAGAGGTTCAAAGCCGGCGATGACCACCGGCTTGCGGTATTCCTCTGCGAAGAATTCGTAGGGCCGGCTGCCGATGACGGTGGAGACGTGGGCCGGGCCGATGAAGCCGTCCAGGGGCACGGTGCCCAGCGCCCGCACCTCCGGCGATTCCAGGATGTTCATGATGGCGGAGGGGGTGAGCACGTGGCAGCACAGCACGCTGAAGTTCTTCAGGCCCTCCGCCCGGGCCTGCTGGATGGCTACCGCCGTGGGGGGCGTGGTGGTCTCGAAGCCGATGGCGAAGAACACCACTTCCTTGTCCGGGTTGTCCCGGGCGATCTTCAGGGCATCGGTGACGGCGTAGACCATGCGGATGTCGCCGCCGCGGGCCTTGGCCTTCATCAGGGACAGGCCGCCGGAGGCGGGGATGCGCAGGGTGTCGGCATAGGTGCAGAGGATGGCGCCCCGCTCCAGGGCCAGGTGGATGGCCAGGTCGATGCGGCCGATGGGCAGCACGCACACCGGGCAGCCGGGGCCGTGGATCATGCGCACGTTGGCGGGCAGCAGGTCCGGCACGCCGTAGCGGGAGATGGCATGGGTGTGGCCGCCGCAGAACTCCATGAAGTGGTAGCGGCGGTCGGGGCGGACTTCGGCGGCGATGGCCTTGGCCAGGCCCTGGGCCACCGCGCCGTCGCGAAATTCATCGACGTATTTCATGCCCCCGCCGCCTGTTCCGTCAGGCCCGCCTCGGCCATGAGGGCCAGGGTCTTCTCCGCCTCTTCCGGGTCCAGGCGGGTGAGGGCGTAGCCCACGTGGACGATGACGTAGTCGCCCACTTGCACGTCCTCCACCAGGGCCAGGGACACGTCCTTGCGCACGCCCCCCAGGTCCACGATGGCCTGGTCGCTTTCACTGATTTTCACCACACGGGCGGGGATGGCCAGACACATGATTTCTACCTTCGGGAAAGATGCTGAATTGCAACCCAGGCCTGACCCAGACTCAAGCCTCCGTCGTTGGGGGGTATTTGCCGTGCCTGCAGGACCCTGAGGCCCCCCTGGCCCAGTTGGGCCGCCAACTGCCGGGACAGGAGATGGTTGAGGAAGCAGCCGCCGGCCAGGGCGATGGTGTCCAGGCCCTGGGATTCGGCGGCTTGCAGGGTCCAGTCCACCAGGGCCCGGGCCAGGGTGGCGTGGAACAGGGCGGCGCCGTGGGCGGGATCGGGTTCGTCGGCCAGACGGGCCAGCAAGGGCAACAGATCCAGCCGTCCATCCGCATGGAGCACGAAACCATCAGTCATGGGGGCCACGTCGCCGGCCTCGTCCGCCAGTCCTTCCAGCAGCATGGCCGCCTGGCCCTCATAGGCCATCACGTCGCGGATGCCCAGCAGGCCCGCCGCTGCGTCGAACCAGCGGCCCAGGCTGGTGGTGGGGGGGCAGTGCAGGTCCCGCTCCAGCATCACGTGCAGTTGCCGGGCCATGGGTTGATCGGGGAAGCGGCGGGGGATCTCCTCCGTGCGGCCCATCAGGAACAGGGCCGCCGCCGCCATGCGCCAAGGTTCCCGCGCCGCCTTGTCGCCGCCGGGCAAGGGCAGGGGGGTGAGATGGCCCAGGCGGGTGAACGTGGCGCCTTCGACTCGCAGCAGTTCGCCGCCCCAGGCCCTGTGGTCCGTCCCCAGACCCACGCCGTCCAAGGCCAGGCCCAGCAAGGGGCTCTCCACGCCATGCTCCGCCGCCACGGCGGCGATGTGGGCGTGGTGGTGCTGCACGGCGACCGCCGGCACGTCCCAGGCATCGGCCAGCTCCAGGGCGTGGCGGCTGCTGAAGAAATCCGGATGCAGGTCGTGGGCCACGGCCTGGGGTTGCACTTGGAGGATGTCCAGCAGATGCGTGGTGACTTCCCGCAGCATGGCGCAGGTGGCCGGGTTGTCCAGGCCGCCGATGTGCTGGGAGACGAAGGCCTCGTCCCCCCGGGTGACGCAGACCGTGTTCTTGAGGTAGCCCCCCAGGGCCAGTACCGACGGCCCGGAGCGGGGCAGGCGTAGGGCCCGGGGGGTGTAGCCCCGGGCGCGGCGGATGAATTGGGGCGCGTGGTCATCGAGCACCCGCAACACGCTGTCGTCGCAGCGCACCACGATGTCCCGGTCATGCATCAGCACGGCGTCGGCGATACCGGCCAGGCGTTCCACCGCCTCGTCATTGTCGATCACCAGAGGCTCGCCGCCGGGATTGGCGCTGGTCATCACCAGCACCAGGTCCTGGGCTTGTTCCATCCAGCCAGTCCCGGCCGGCTTCCCGGCGGCTTCATGGAAGATCAGCCAGTGCAGGGGCGTATAGGGCAGCATCACCCCCAGCCAGGCCAGGCCCGGGGCGATACCGGGGAAGGCGTCCTTCGCGCCGGGTTTCTTGCGCAGCAGGACGATGGGCCGTTCGGGGGATTGCAGCAGGGCCTGTTCCGCCGCGTTCATCTCCACCCAATCGGCGATGGAGGCGAGGTTGGCGGCCAGGATGGCGAAGGGTTTTTCCTCCCGGTTCTTGCGCGCCCGCAGACGCTGCACGGCTGCGGCATTGCGGGCGTCGCAGGCCAGGTGGAAACCGCCCAGGCCCTTGAGGGCCATGATCTGGCCGGCCTGCAGGCGGGCCAGGGTGTCGGCGATGGGATCGTTGTGGTTCGGCTGGCTTGTGTCAAATCCCTCCTGTCCTCCCTTTACGAAAGGGAGGGACCCTTCGGCAGCGGTAGGGGCTTCTCCCTCCTTTCTTAAAAGGGGGTTGGGGGGGATTCCGCCGGGGGAGATTCCAGCCAGCGTCTCCACCCACAGCTTCGGCCCGCACACCGGGCAAGCCGTGGGCTCCGCATGGAAGCGCCGGTCCGCCGGATCGCGGTATTCCTTCTCGCAGTCCGGGCACAGGGGAAAGGCCGCCATGCTGGTCCGGACCCGGTCGTAGGGAAGGCCGCGCGCCAGGGTATAGCGCGGCCCGCAGTGGGTGCAGTTGATGAAGGCGTAGCGCCAGCGCCGGTCGGCTGAGTCGAACAGCTCCGCCAGGCAGTCCGGGCACACGGCGGTGTCCGGGCCGATCAGGGTGGCGGCGCGGCCGGCGCCGCTTTCAGCAATGCGGAATTCAGCATGTTCACCGGTGTATGGACCGTCGTCCCAGCCCAGATCCCGCACCCGGGCCAGGGGCGGGATTTCCTCGGGCAGGCGGCGGGTGAAGGTTTCGATGGCAGAGGGCTCGCCCTCCACCAGGATTTCCACCCCGGCGGCATCGTTGCGCACCCAGCCGGCGAGGCCCAGTGCATGGGCCAGGTGCCAGACATAGGGCCGGAAACCCACGCCCTGGACGATGCCGGTGACGCGCAGGCGGCGCTGCAAGCGCAAGCCGGAAGGCTGCCGAACGGCCTCGACCTGGATGTTCATCAGGTTCGGGTCAGCTCTGGGCCGCCAACCGCGCTTCCAATTCCGCGATCCGCTGCTTCAGCAAATCCACGTTTTGCAGGCGCGCGGTCCTGGCCTGCTCCAGCCCGCCCATCAGCCACGCCACCCATGCCTCCATGCCCTGGCCGCTGGTGGCGGAGACCTGCATGACCTGGAGCTTGGGATTGACCCGCCGGGCGAAGTCCACGCACTTGGTCACGTCGAAATTCAGGTAGGGCAGCAAATCCACCTTGTTGAGGAGCATCAGGTCGGCGGCGTGGAACATGTCCGGGTATTTCAGGGGTTTGTCCTCCCCTTCGGTGACCGACAGGATCACCACCTTGTGGGCTTCCCCCAGGTCGAAGGCGGCGGGGCACACCAGGTTGCCCACGTTTTCGATCATCAAGAGGCTGTCGTCGGGCAGGGCCAGGCGTTCCAGGGCGTGACCCACCATGTGGGCGTCCAGGTGGCAGCCCTTGCCGGTGTTGACCTGGATGGCGGGGGCGCCGGTGGCGCGGATGCGGTCGGCATCAACGCTGGTCTGCTGGTCCCCTTCCACCACCGCCACCCGGGCCTTGTCGGCGAGCATTTCGATGGTCTTCACCAGCAGGGTGGTCTTGCCGGAGCCGGGGCTGGACACCAGGTTGACGGCGAAGATGCCGTGCTCGGCGAAATGTTTGCGGTTGCCGGCGGCATAGGTGTTGTTCTTGCCCAGGATGTCCTGCTCGATGCGGACCATGCGCGCCTGGCTCAGGCCCGGGGCATGGGCGTGGGCGGGGCCCAGGCCGTAATGCAGGGTGTTGCCACTCTCGCCGTGGTGCTCGTGATAGTGGGGGGCGCCCGGTTCGTGCAGCTGGCTATGGGCATGGTCATGATCCGTGTGGTCGTGGCGGTGGGTGTGGATATGTCCGTGGCTGTGGACCGTGCCGTCGGCATGGACATGCTCGTGGGCATGTTCATGGGGATGATCATGGCTGTGACCATGATCGTGATGGGGGTGATCATGACCCTCGATCCGGGTTTCGCCTTCACCACAGCCGCATACCGTGCACATGTTCGTCTCTCCGAAAGCTATTCCACCAACAAATCCTTGACCCGCATTTCCGTGCCGCCCGTGGCCTGCACCTGGTAGCCGCCGCATTTCGGGCAAGGATCGTACAGGGCCTGGATCTCCACCGTCTCACCGCAGCCCAGGCACCAGCCCCGGCCGGGAGCACGCTCCAGCACCACCCGGGCGCCCTCGGCCACGCTGCCCTTGAGCACCACCTCCAGGCAGAAATTCAGGGCCTCCGCTTCCACGCCGGAGAGGGCGCCGATCTCCAGGCGCACTTCCGTCACGCGTTTGAAATCCTGCCGTGCCGCGGCGTCTTCCACGATCTGAAGGATACCCTCCGCCAGGGACATTTCATGCATCGACGATCTCCAGGCCAAAGGCCACACAGGGGTCCAGGGAGCGGGCCACCAACCGGGCCCGGGCCTCCAGCGCCTCGTCGGCCGTCAGCCCGGTCAGGGCCAGGGCCAGGGGGCCGGCCGGGTGGAAGTTCCATTCCGTGGGGGCCAGGATGCGGTAATCCGCCACCTGGCCGTCCCCCAGGCGGGCCACGTGGAACAGCAGGCCCCGGGCGGTTTCCACGCCGGCGATGCCGACCCCTTCCCATAGGGGCCATGCCCGGATGACCGGGGTGCCGCCCTGGCGTAGATGGCCTGGCAGGGCCGCCAGTTCCACCAGCCGGGCCAGCAGGCGGGCGCCCAGGCCCCGGCCGCGTCTGGCAATCCACGCAGCCACCAGGGTCTGGCGGTGGCAACGGGCAACGGCACCCGTTTCCGCCGGGGCGCCCCGCCAGTCGGGAACGGCGCAGAAGGTCTCGTCATCCAGGGCGCGTTGGGCCAGGCTCAAGGCCGCTTCCTGGTTCCACTCGGAGAGGGCGGGCAGCAGGGCTGCCTGGCTGATGCCCAGATCAGGGCCGCCGCCCAGGGTAAGCAGCAATTCGGCAAAGAGGCGTGCCGGAAGGGTGGCGCCCTGGCGTGCCCAGGCCTCCAGGCCCTCCAGGTCCCGGGTCAGCCACTGGTGGGGTGGTTCCCCCAGCAGTTTTTCCGTCAGTAGTGTTTCCAGGAGGGCGGCGTAGTTTTCCGGCGGGGCCTGACGCAGAGTCATCACACTGGCCATGTCCGGTGCCTGGCCAGTTTCCCGGGGCCAGTCCAGCAGCAGGCGCCAGGCATGTTCCCGGGCCAGTTCCCTCCACACCGGCACATCGTCCGACGCCTCGGGCGTGTGTCCCCGGGCGGCTTCGCAGGCCGCCCGGGCGGCGGCGGCCTGGCCCCGGCCGCACAGGCTGAAGACCAGGCCGGCCAGGTGGGCCGCCTCGTCCGGCGTGCGCCCGGCCATGAGCCCGCGGGCCAGCCGGGGGCGGGAGGAGCGGATGTCCACCTTCTCCACATGGCCGCTGTGGCGGGTCAGCAGCACATCGATGCGGCCTTCCGGGTCAGCGGCCATGGCGGGCCTTGCGGATGGCGCGGGGGGATGTAGCGGAGAATAGGGCGAATGACATGGGCAGAGGGCCCCGCGCACCGGCGTCTTGTCTTCCCCAGCAGGACCTGGGGTGCGCCGAGGCCGGAGGCCAGGGACTATTGCGAGTGTAGTAAGCATTATCCTAAAAACCTCAGTTGACCGCTGGGTGGCCATTGAGAAGGCGCATGGATTGTGACGTTTGTGGCTGTGTTCACGCTCACCCGGAAGGTGAGCCCGCTACGCGCCCGCTTTCCGGCCCAGGCAGGCGCCTGGCTTTGTCGCTCCTCCTTGCAGGGAACGACCCTGCGGCGTCGTCGCTTCGCGCCAGACACCTGCCTGGTCCGGCCTTCGGACGCGTTCAACTGAGGTTTTTAGGATTATCTGAAGGAGGCCCGCTGATGCGCGCTCCGCTCTTGTTGCTGACCCTGCTCGCCCTTGCCGCGCCGCTGCATGCCGCCGGGCCGAACCGGGCAAACCCGCAAACCTTCTCGGTGCACGACCTGGACCGGGATGGCTATCTCAGCCGTGAGGAATACGCCGCCCTGCGCACGCAATGCCAGGAACGCAGCCGTGAGGCAGCCCAACCCAGAGGCCGCGCGCGTTGCGCATTGCTCGATTTCGACACGCTGGATGCCGACCACGATAGCCGCATCAGCGAGGATGAGTTGGTCGATACTCTGGGGCGGCGTTATCGCGGCGGGCGCAATAGCCCGTCGACTTTCAAGGAGTGACATCATGAGTCTGGTCCGAGCCGAAAGGCTGGAGAAAAGCTACCGGGTGGGCGAGGTCGACGTGCCCGCCATCCGGGGTGTGGATTTCACCATCGAGGCGGGCGCATTCGTCGCCTTTGTCGGGCCTTCCGGCAGCGGCAAATCGACCTTGCTGAATCTGGTCGGCTGCCTCGACCACCCCAGCGCCGGGCGGCTGACGGTGCTGGATACCGACGTGGCCGGGCTGTCGCGCACGGCGGCGGCGGCCTTCCGGGGCATCAACCTGGGCTTCGTGTTCCAGGATTTCAACCTGGTGCCGGTGCTGTCTGCTTATGAAAACATCGAATACCCGCTGCTGATGGTGCGCCATCTGACCCCGGCCCAGCGGCGCGAGCGGGTCGAGCGTCTGCTCGCGGCGGTCGGTATGACGGAGCAGGCTGACAAGCGCCCGGACCAGCTCTCCGGCGGCCAGAAGCAGCGCGTGGCAGTGGCCCGCGCGCTGGTCTCCGAGCCCAAGCTGGTGCTGGCCGACGAGCCCACCGCCAATCTGGATCACGACACCGCCCACCGCATCCTGGAGCTGATGAAGACCATGCGCGACGAGTTCGGCACCACCTTCGTCTTCTCCACCCACGACCCCAAGGTGATGGCCGAGGCGGAAGTCACCTTCCTGCTGGAAGACGGTCGCTTGATTGAACAGAACGGGGGTGCCGCATGATCTCGACGCTGAA
>Ga0272446_1006544_pt1 | contig 12094 bp, 8 predicted proteins | sample YNPCB0061_FD_194587 | JGI IMG/M metagenome (GOLD analysis project Ga0272446, IMG submission 194587) | Hot spring microbial mat communities from Yellowstone National Park, WY, United States - YNP-CB-006-1 | ecosystem: Environmental > Aquatic > Thermal springs > Hot (42-90C) > Sediment | place... | reverse complement strand
GTGGTGGTGATAGATCGGGAGGGCGGCGCACGCCAAACCCTAGAGGCGGCGGGCTACCGCTACCACGCCCTGACCACGCTCAGCCAGATCGTGGCGGCGTTGGCGGCGGCGGGCCGCATCACGCCCGAACAACGTGTCGAAGTCGAAACGTATTTGCGGGGATAGCCCGGAACCTAACCCCCTCTCCCACGTGAGCGGGGGAATCGGAGTGGGGGGAACTAAAAGCCTGTCGTCTCTGGGCGGCGGTAGTGGATCAGGCGTTGCAGGGCCTTGAGTTCCAGCGGCCATTCATAGAAGTTGAGCCGGTAGCGCCATCCGGAGAGGGCTTTCAAGAGCGCCTTGAATGGGCCTCGTTGCAGACGCATATCCGTGACCGTCGGGTAGTAGGCGTTAATGACCGTCTCGAAATTGCGGACTTTGCGGCGGGCCCGCTCGTTAAACCACGGCAAATCTGGGTTGCGGCGAAGGGCGTAGGTGGTCCAGTCGTCGTTAACCCAATCGTCTAAGGTCTCTGGGAAGCGAAAGCCCATTCGCACGGCCTGATCGTAGAGTTCGGTGCCGGGCTGGGGCACGGGCGTGTAAATGTATAAGATCAGTTCGATGGCGGGGTTAATCCGCTTCAGCTTGCGGATAAACGTGATGCTGGCCTCAATGTCGGCCATTGGGTCGGGTGGGTTGCCCAACACGAACGAGAGTTCCGGCACAATCCCGTACTTCGCCATGCGCTGCACAATCCCCAGCGTGATCTCGGTCCCGCTTTTGCCGCCCTTGTTCATGCGTTCCAGCACCTCATCGGAGCCACTTTCCGCCCCCATGAAGATCATCTTGACGCCGGATCGCCTCATCTTCTCAAAGGTAGCCTCGCTGTAGCCCATGAGGGTGTCGGCGCGGCCCAGCGCCCACCATGCCATGTTCAGATCGGTGATGCGTTCGGTAAACTCGGCGGTGCGGGCCTCGCTGACGAAGAAGTCCATATCGTGAAATTCGATTGAATCAGCCCGGTAGCGGTCATGCAGCAGACGCACGGTATCCGCCGTCCGCGCTGCCGATTCCGCCAACCAGCGCTGATTGGCCAGCTTCACAATGGCGCAGAATCCGCAGGCGAAGGGGCAGCCCCAACTGCTGTGATGCGGGTAACAGCGCTGCCCCATGTAGTGCCGTTGGGCGTAGCGCTCCATATCGACCAGATCATACGGGTAGCGCGGCAGGTTGTTGAGTTGGACGAAGGGGGCGCGGGGCGTCTGGCGGGGCGTGCCGTTTTCCAGATAGTGTAAACTGGGCACATCGGCGAGGCTGCCCCCCGTGCGGAGCGTATCAGCTAACTTGCGGAAGGGCGCTTCTCCCTGCCCTTCGACGCAGTAATCGACGAGGCCGCTGGTCAGGCACACATCGGCATGGTGGGAGGGGAAGTACCCGCCCCATACGACGGGCAGATCGGGCTTGGCGGCACGCACCGCACGGCACGTCTCTACGGCGGCCTTCAGTTGCGGGCCGGGCATGACCGTCACCCCCAATAACAGCGCCCCCTCTGCCGCCGCCAGAATATCCGGCGCGGGGGAGGGGGTCAGGTTGCCGTCGATGATCACGACTTCATAATCAGGGTGGACGACGGAGGCAAGCGCCAACAAAGAAAGCGGCAAGCGTTGCTTGCCCGGCGCAGTGCTGCGCGGGTTAAAAAGGACGATCTTGGGCATGAACAGCCTCCCTAAGCCCCTCCGTCCGAAATGGGGGGCACCTTAGCCGCCGAGTAGCCCTTCAATGATGGCTGACATGGAGCGGGTGGGCGTCCCGCTGAGGATGCGCTGTGCCTCTTCCGGCGTGTAGCCCCACTCCGCCATGAGCTGGTTGGAGAGTTGGTGGGCTTCCGAGTCGGCGGAGGGGTGCTTGTGAATACACGCCAGCAACTCCAACGCGCCGGATTTATCGCCTTCAACCATCTTGAGATTGGCGAAGATCATGATAGCGTGAAGTTGCAAAACGGGCGAACCCATCTGCCCAGCCAGTTGTAGCGCCATGCGGGCGGTAATGTAGGTTTGGCTGAGGCGGCCTAGCTTCAGGTTGGCAAAGCTCATGCCGTGCAAAATGGCGACTTCCACATAACGGTTGCCCATTTCGCGGCTGAGGGTGTAGGCCTCTTCATATTGCCCGATGGCCTTTTGGTACTCCCCGCCCAGCCGGTTGGCTTCAGCAAGGTTGACCAAAAAGGCGCTCAGCCGTTCTCGGTTGCCGGTACGTTCGGCTAAGGCCCGCCCTTCCTCCCAATAGGTGATGGCCGCCTTGCGGCCCTGTGTGCGGAAGGCAACGACGGCCAAGCGGTTCAGGGCGTACAGCATCACGGAGGTCTCGTTGGCTGACCACGCCGTGCCCACACTTTCTTTGAGGTAGGCTTCGGCTTGGGCGTAGTCTTGCTTGCGCCACGTCAGGTCGCCTAGCCCGTATAAGACTTGGGCCAGCAAGCCCTTATCCGCGACTTGGCGAGCCAACGGCAAATAGGTATCTAAGAGGGTACGCGCCCGATCAAATTCCCCCTGCGGGACGAGCGCTTGGCTCAGGTAGTAGGCTGCCCGCACCTGAATTTGAGCATCGTTCAGGCGCTCGGCAGCCTCCAACGCGGACTCAAGGGCGGTCTGGGCGGCGGGAAACTGCGCCAGTTGGATGTACGTCTCGCCCAAGCGCACCAACAGATCGGCGTGGCTGGCAGACTGCGGATTTTCCGTGCCGTAGGCCGATACCAACTTCTCATAATAGGCCAATGCGCGGTTAAATTGGCAGTTCCGCAAGGCGAGATCGGCGGCTTGGCGGGTGTGGAAGGTCGCTTTAGCCGCATCGCCCGCCGCCTGCCAGTCGTCTGCCAACACCGCCGACCACGCCACATCGTTCGGATAGGCGGATTCGATAGCCATTGCCACGTGGCGGTGATAAAGGGGGCGTACATCGGCGGGGATGGTCTTCACAAGGTATTCGCGCAGCTTATCATGGGCGAAGCGCCAGCGGTTATCAGCCAGTTCCAATACGGCAGCGTCGTTGCAGGCGAGTAGGCACACTTCCGCCCGCTCCGCTGATAAGCCAAGCGAGTCCGTCGCCATGCGATTGAACACAGCGAGGTCGATCTCGCGCCCAAAGAGCGCTGCACACTGTACCAAAGGCCTTGCCCAATCGGGAATTCGGCTGGCGCGGCGGGAAACGACCTGCTCAATACCGCCTGCAAAGATGGTCATGGGCAGGGTTTTGACGGTGATGTTGCTCAGGTTGCCCGCATCTTCGGCCAACGCCCGCATGACTTCCACGATGAAGTAGGCGTTGCCTTCGGTCTGCTGTTCCAGCATGTCGACGAAAGCCGTCTCTGTGCCTACCGCCCCGAGCATGGAGCGGCTGAGGCGGGCGATGGCACTCCGGTCTAGGCGGCCCATCTGGATGATCCGCGCCTCCGGCAGGCGGGAGAGCCAGTCGGTTGGCTCATCACTGCGGTAGCTGCCTAGAATCATGACGGGGCGTTCTGCAGGGATGCGGCTGACCGCGCATAGCAAGTCCAGTCCCTCTTGCGCCCATTGCAAGTCTTCCAAAATCAGCAGCAAGGGCCGTTCCTGACGGCGGATGAGTTCGGCCACAACGCCGAATAAGCGCCGTTGCGACTCCTGCGGGGGGAGGGCGGGCGGCGGCGGGATGGGCCGTTCTAACAGGGTTGCAATATCCGGTACTAATTCGGAGAGGACGCCCGCCTCAAGGTCGCTCAGCGGGGCGGTCAGGGCCATCAGCCGTACCGGATCGCGCCAGACTTGGTAGGGCAACCCGCCGTTGAAGGCCGCCTGCCCACGTGCCGTCAGTACGCCATCGACCAGCGCGTTCGTCCGGACTTCGTCCACAAGGCGGGATTTGCCGACCCCGCTCTCCCCGCCGAGCAGCCAGAAACTGCCGCGCCCATTCTCGTTCAGGGCATCGAGGCCGCTGCGTAATGCCGCAAGTTCTTCGGTGCGCCCGACGAAGCTGGCGGCAGAGAGGAAGCTCTCCCGAATGGCGTGCGTCTCCACCGGACGGGGGCGGCCAACTGCATCGCACAGGGCGGCGATCACGGCGTTGGCATCCTGCGGACGGGCGGCGGGCAACTTATGCAACAAGGGCATGATCACGGTGAAGAGGTTGCTGCGATCTGTGACCAGCCCAGCGTTGGTAATCTGCGGTTCGTTCAGCAGGATGTTGTTGATGGTGGTCATCAGGTCACGGGCGGCGAAGGGATGGACGCCCATCAGCACCTCGTAGGCGATGACGCCCATGGCGAACATGTCCGCTGCAATGGTCGGGGGGAGGCCCTGAAGCGTCTCTGGGGCCATGTAGTTGATCGTGCCAGAGCTGCTATCGACCTTTTCGTTGGCGTCGGGGTCGTAGGGGAGCGAAAGGCCGAAGTCCACGACCTTGACTTGTCCATCCACGACGAGGATGTTGCTCGGCTTGAGGTCGCGGTGCAAGATGCTGCGGCGGTGTAGATAGGCCAACGCCTGCAAAGTCTGCACCAGCAGACCAATTTGAACCTCAAGGGGCTGGTGATGAGCCGCCTCGAGCAAGGTGCGGGGGTTCTCTAACAATTCCATCGTGTAGAACGGCCCGTCGCTGATCTCGTCGAAGCCATAATCCAGCACGCTGATAATGTGCGGGTGGCGGAGTGAGGCTAAAATCCGAAATTCGCGGGCAATGGCCATCGCCTCGCCACTCGTGCCGATGAGGGTGCTGACTTCCCCCACGCTGACATCGGGTCGCATTTGCTTCAAGGCCACTTGTTGGCCCGTCAGGCGGTCTACCACACGATAGACAACGCCCATGCCGCCTTCCCCAAGTTGATCCAACACCCGATAGCGCCGCCCGTAAGATGTTGAGGTGCTTGCGATGGACTCCGCCATAGTGGTTTTCCGTTCTCCCATGCCCATGCCAACTCGATTATTACACGAACCGCCTTGAATGTGCTGTAGAATGCTGTTAAGACTTATCGCTTGGCGGAGGCAAACGCCAGTCACAGAGGAAATGTAACCTTGCCCGATCTCCGTTTTGGCCCACCCGCCCTCCACGAAGCAGCGGATGTGGCTGCCCTCATCAACCGCTGTTCACAACTTCTGATCGGTTTGCCGGGCGTAGACCCCGAACGTTTAGCCCACCAATGGGCCGTGCTTGGCTCCGCCCTGCCCGAAGTTGCCCTTTGCGCCCGCCACCCCGACGGGCGAATCGTCGGCTACCTGATGTTAGCCTCCCCACCGCCCCACCAGCATAACCGCATCTGGGGGCGGGTAGACCCTGATTATTGGGGGCAGGGCGTGGGGCGGGCTATGTTGCTGGAGGCAGAACGCCGTACCCAGTTGCTGGTTCCCGCCGCGCCGCCTGAAGGTCAGGTGGGGATGTATCACCGCCTGAACGCCGCCGATTCCCAAGCCGTTCATTTGCTGGAATCACTTGGTTATACCCCAATTCACCCGCAATGGCAGATGCAATTAGACTTAGCTCAACCGCCGCCCGATGTGGATATGCCATTCGGCGTCGTCTTGCGCCCTGTCGACCCCCCGAAGGATTTTCACCCCCTCCATGCGGCCTATTTTGAGGCCTTTGCCAACCATTGGGGGGTTGGCTATTTGCCGCCTGAGCGCTGGTGGGCCGTCATGACGGGCGACCCGGCCAACTTTGACCCGGCGCTCTGGACGGTGGCCGAACATGACGGGCAAATCGTCGGGTTTGCCCTGTGCGACCCGGCCCTGATCCATGTGCCGGATATGGGCCTACAACCGGAGGCAGGGTTCATCAATGCAATGGGCGTTGTTCCAACGTGGCGGCGGCGCGGCGTAGCGCAGGCGCTCTTACTAGAAACGCTCAGGCAGTTCTGGGCGCGAGGAAAGCAGCGCGTGTGTCTGGGCGTCATGGCCGATAACGTCGGGGCGGTGGCGCTGTACGAAAAGGCAGGCATGACGAAGACGGCCCGCTTTGTGGTCTACCGCAAAATTTTGCGGCCCGGCCTCCCACCAGACTCCGATCCGGGCTAGGGGTTTGACCAGACCCCGCCTTTTGCGCTAGAGTCGGGGGGGACAGTCGAAACAGAAGGGGATGTGGGAATGCGTTACCGGCCGCGTTGGGGGTTACTGACCTTCGGGGCGCTGATCGTGATCGGGCTATTCACCTTCCCGCTGTGGCGGAGCCTCTTTGCCCGTCCGGCAGAGACCGTTCCTTTCCCGTTGGCAAGCCCCGAACAGCGGGCCGTCTTCCAGCGGATGCCCAATCCGGGCATGGCCGCCACGGCCTACGCCTTCAGCCTGACGGCCCTCCCCATCCCGACGGAATTAGCCCCGCCGCCCTTGCCGCCGGATGCCCAGCCGTTTTTGACGGCTCAATTTTCGGGCTTCGATGCGGTGCGGCGTGCGACTGGAAACGTCACTTTCTATCGCCTGATCGACGACAGCGTGCTGATGCGCTTCGATGATTTTGCCGTGACCAACGCCCCCAACCTCGTGATCTACCTTTCCGGCAATGAAGCGCCCCTCACACGCGAAGAAATCGGGGGGATTGTGCCCGAATTTTTGGTGGGCGATTTGAAGGGGACAACCGGCAGCCAGCAATATGCGATTCCCAAAGAACTCCCCCTCGCCCGCTACCGGAGCATCGTCATTGTGAGCGAAGGGCTACAAAGCCTGTATGGAACGGCCCGCCTACGCTAGCCTTGCTGAATTGCGCCAGTTTTCCAGAGGAAGCGACCCCTATGACCAACACCCAATCTTTACCGCCCTTTACGGCCCTCGCCACCATTTATGAGCAGGCCGGATTCTCAGAGGCGAGTACCACTCTCGCGTCTCACATCTTGGACATTGCCTACGAATTGGAATGGACGGGCCGCACTGTGCTCGACTTAGGCACGGGGACAGGGCCGGTTGCGAACTGGTTTGCCGGGCGGCGCTTCCGTGCGTTCGGAGTAGATACGGCAGAGCCGATGTTGGCCTACGGGCGGGCTTACGCTGAACAAGCCGGAATCGACTCGACCTTCATCGTTGGTGATATTCGCACCTACCAGCCCGAAATCCCCTTTGATCTAGTGACGTGCATTGGGACGTTGAACTACATGACCAATTTAGAGGAAGTCGGGGCGGTATTCAAAGTGGCAGCGGCGGCCCTGCCCCCGACCAAACTATTTTTCTTCGATCTCCGCACGATCTATGGCTTGGCCCACTCCCCCGAAGGGATGATCGCCGATAACGGCATCACCTACGCCGTGTATGCCAAGCAAGATTTTTCTTACGAAACGTTGGCCCTGACCACCCAATACACCCTGTACTTTACTCAGCGCGGAACGTGGCAGCGGGCTGAAGAAATGCACTTGCGGCGCGGCTACCCGGTACAGGCTATCCTGCGCCGATTGACGGCGGCGGGCTTCCGTACGGAGCGCATCGTCGGCCCCGATCTGGAAACGGCGGAGGGCAAGGACGACCTTCCGCAAATCTTGTTCGTTGCGCGGCGTGTCTAGACATTTGCCCAAAGGATAGAACAGCCCATGCAAAACCCAATTGGCATCGTGTTCATGGTGATCTTCACCATCGTAACAGTTTTTGTGTATTTGGCCGTCCGGCGCGGCTATCTCGGCCTGATGCCCGCCGCCGTGATCGGCGGGTTGGGGTCGTCGCTGTCGTTCTTCTTCTACTCCCTCTCGCAAGACAACCCCCTCAGCCAAGCGATTATCGTAGGGGCAGGCTTGGGGCTGGTCTTTACCGGCCTAACAGTCGGATCGGCGGCCTATTTCCGGGCCAACAGCCGACCTCCACGCCCTGAATCTGCCGATGTGCCCCCGCAAGGGCAGCCCCCCGCCGCCTGATTTTCGTTGTCGGAGCGCCCATCGGCGAGAGGGTAGCGGGTGTTACAATAAAAGGTAGCCGTAAGCCCTAGCCAAACTGGACGCGCCCCATGCAACCCAACCCGCCCAACTATCCGCCTTCCCGCTATGATGAGGGGGCCGGGCAGACTGTCCCGGCCCAACCCGTGCCCCCCACACAGATGGGCTACCCGCCGAATAGCCCCGCCGCTGCCCAACCGATGCCGTACCCGCTGCCCACCCCGCCCCGCCGCAGCATCCCGATTGCGTGTCTGGGCTGCGGGCTGATCCTGTTCTCATTCGTGGTGTCGATCCTGTGCGGGGGGGCGGTGCTGCTATATGCCACCATCAACAGCTTTGGCGAGCAGATCGTCGGGCGTCTCGAGGAAGTGCTGCCCAAACAGGATCAGGCTTTCCAGACTACCCGCATTTTTGACCGCAATGGGGCCGAGCTGTACCAAATCTTCGATGAAGGCCGCCGCACAAAGGTCAAGTTAGCCGATATTTCCCCCAACCTCATCGCGGCGACAATTGCCGTCGAAGATGGCGACTTTTACGAAAATCCGGGCGTTGACGTGCAGGCCATTTTACGAGCGGGGTTGCAGTATTTCAGCGGTACAGAGGCGGGCGGGGCCAGCACCATCACCCAGCAACTGGTGCGTAATATCGCCTTTGAGTATGCCTACCGCACCGAGCGCTCTGCCCGCCGCAAGATCGAAGAAATCTTTATGGCCGTCGCGCTCACCCAGCGCAAGACCAAAGATGAAATCCTCGAAATGTACCTGAACGTCATCTACTACGGGAATTTGGCTTACGGGGCGGAGGCTGCCGCGCAAACCTACTTCGGCAAGCCCGCCAAAGACCTAACCCTCGCAGAGGCGGCGCTGCTGGCTGGGTTGCCCCAACAACCCGCCCGCCTAGACCCCTTCAACCCCGATCCAGTCGTTCAGCAGGAGGTGTTAGATCGGCGTGATGTGGTGCTGCGCCTCATGGTGGAGAAAAACAAGATCACCACAGCGGAAGCTGCCGCCGCCCGCGCCCAACCGCTGATTTACGCCAACCCGAATGTATCGCTCCGTTCGCCCCACTTTACCCTGTACGCCTCTGATGAACTCAAAACGTTGATCGAAGCGCTGAACCTGCCGCCCGCTTACGTCAAGTTTGGCGGCCTCGCCGTGTACACGACCCTTGATCCGCGCATTCAGAGCCTTGCCGAGAATGCGGCCAAAAACCAAATCGCCCTGATCAAAGACCGCAACAATGCCGGAAATGCCGCCGTCGTCGCCCTCAAGCCCGCCACAGGTGAGATTCTGGCGATGGTCGGTAGCGTTGACTACCGCGATGACAGCATCGACGGGCGCGTGAACGTGGTCACGGCGCAGCGGCAACCCGGCAGCGCCATCAAGCCGCTCACCTACGCCGCCGCCATGGAGCGCGGCTTTAGCGCGGCAACCGTCCTGTGGGATGTCGAGACGCATATCGCCATTCCGGGCAGTGGCGTGTATTCCCCCAAAAACTACGATAACGCCTTTCATGGCCCCGTCCGGGTGCGTGATGCGCTGGCGAACAGCTACAACATCCCCGCTGTCTCGACCTTGCGCCAAATTGGGGTCGATGCGCTGCTGAAGTTTGCCGCCCGAGTCGGGGTGCGCTCTTTCGGCGATGATCCGACCCGCTTCGGTCCGTCCCTGACGCTCGGCGGCGGCGAACTGACCCCGCTGGAGTTGGCCCAAGCCTACGCCGTCTTTGCCAATCAAGGGAATTTCGTCCCCGTGACATCGATCTTGTGCATCGTCAATAGCGAAGGCGAGATCGTCTATCAATACGAGGACGGTTGCGCGGGCCGCCCCAACGCCCGCATGGTCGAAAAATCGATCAACGCGCTGGCGGCGGGGAAAGCCGTCCTCGATCCGCGCATCGCCTTCGTGATCAGCGACATTTTGGCCGATAACGCTGCCCGTTCCCCTGCGATGGGCAGCCGTTCGCCCCTCCGCACCGACGGAATCATCTCCTCCGTCAAGACGGGCACGACCAACAACTACCGCGATAACTGGACGGTGGGCTACACCCGAAACGTGGTCGTGGGGGTATGGGTCGGGAACACCAAAGGCGAGCCGATGCGCGGTACGACGGGCCTAACAGGGGCCGCCCCGATCTGGAATGAGGTCATGACGGGCCTTTACAACACGCCCAGCCTCCAAGAGTCGCTGCGGGTGCGCGGCAACCTGCTTTCTGATGAACTTACACCGCCGGACGGCCTGCGCCGCCAGCAGATTTGCCAACTTGCCAGCCTGCGCGACCCTGTCGCTGACTGTACGATGGGCCGCGCCGAATGGGTGCTGGACTCCCCCCCCCTGATTCCCGATGTCAACGCGGGCGGGGCACTGCGCCCCAGCACCGACCCGCGTTTTGTGCCGACGCCCGCCCCCACCAATGGCCCCGTGATCCAGTACATCGATCCGGGCGTCGTCAAGACGTTGGTACAACCGCTCGATCCGGCAGCGGCGGCGGGCTTAGTGGCGAATGTGCGGAGCCCGGTTGGGGCGGTGATGCCCGCGCCGCGCTACTGCCTTGTGCCGCAAGAGGCAGCAGGGGCGTTGCCGGGCGTGGCGCTGCAGGCCTTCATTGCTGCCCCCGCCCTAGAAGATGAGCTGATCTATGCGGTGGCCTACGCCCAAGCCAACGGCCTTGCCATTGCGCCGACGTTGGTTTGCCGCCCAGATATGGCCTTCGGCGGGGGCCTGAGTGTGCCGAACGTGACGACGGCCATCCTGTGGCCCGCCCCCGGCGAGACCGTCACTGGACGGGTGTTCGTGAAGGGGACGGCAGCGTGGCCCGTCGGGGTGGCAACGTACTTCAAAATGGAGCTACAAGGACCGCAATTCCCCGAATGGACGACGTTTTCCGGCCCGACAGAGACGCCCGTCATCAACGGCGATCTGGGGAGCTTCGGCGCAGCGGGGCTGGTGCCGGGAACCTACCAACTCCGAATCGTGGTGGTGGGGATCGATGGGAATTACCTCCAACTCAGCACCCCGATTCCGGTGAACATCACGGGGCAGTAAGCCGGCTTGCAGTAAAAAAGAAGGGAGCATCGAGGGGCTATTCCCTAAAATCGCTATCATCCCGCAAGTTTGATACAATACCCTCCGTGTCTGTTGAGGCCAATTCTGACGTGAGCGGGCTATGCAGGTATTCATCAGTTATGCGCGTGCCGACGGGTTGCCGTATGCCAAGCGGCTCGTAGAAGACCTCTCCGAGTATGACCTTGACTTGTGGCTAGACATTCACAGCATCCCGAAGGGCGCGAATTGGGACTACGAAGTACAGAAGGGGCTGGATTCAAGCGATGTAATGCTTGTCCTGCTGACACCGAGTGCCGTCAATTCCCAGAACGTGGCCGACGAGTGGAGCTACTTCATCGAGAAGGATAAGCCAGTCGTTCCGCTGATGATGGTGCCCTGTGAAGTCCCATTCCGCCTCTCCCGCCGCCAACGCATCGATTTCACGGTCGACCACGAACAGGGCCTGCGCGAACTGCTGAGGGCGATTGGATCGCCCCCCAAACTTGACCCCGAAGCGACGGCCCGCCTCAAAATTCCACCTGCAGAACGGCCTGTTGTGCGGTCAGGCGGTGCGCCCTCCGGCCCGACTGCTGCACAACTCCCCCGTCGTCCGGCCCCCTCCCCCCCGACGCCCCCCCCAGATGTTACGGCACGGGTCTTGCCCGTGATTTGGGGCAAGCGCTACCACTGGCTGAATGGGATGCGTCCGGCCACCGTCGGGCAGGCCGTCATCAACCATCGGGAGCTAGCCCTTGTGCCCGCCAACGCCCCGATGCTGATCATCCCATTGCGGAACGTGAGCAACATCCGGCAGGTGGGCGGCCTCGACCCGCACATTAAAATCGACTTTTACAGCGCGCAGGGGAACTTTGACTCGCTTGTGTTGATGGGAGCACCCCGCGCCCGCCGTAAGCAGATTAACCATGAGATCATCAATATGCTGAGCCTGCTCAAAGGCCGTGCGCTGGAATAGAGACATCAAAGGTAACATCAACCCATGCCGATCAACACGCAACAACTCAATCAACTGATCTTCGATTGCTTCTCCGGAAAGATGCGCTGGATAGATGGGGCATCAGTTTTCCCCCTGCCCGACCTGATCGAGGCGTTCTTCAACACCCGCGCCGCCTTTCGCCGCCTGCTCGACGACTTGACGGACGCCCAAGCCGCCTACCACGAGCCGAACAACCCAATGTGGTCG
>Ga0272446_1006543_pt1 | contig 12097 bp, 13 predicted proteins | sample YNPCB0061_FD_194587 | JGI IMG/M metagenome (GOLD analysis project Ga0272446, IMG submission 194587) | Hot spring microbial mat communities from Yellowstone National Park, WY, United States - YNP-CB-006-1 | ecosystem: Environmental > Aquatic > Thermal springs > Hot (42-90C) > Sediment | place... | reverse complement strand
CTAGTTAATCTTGGTTACAATAGCGCTCCACACATCTGACAAATAGCTCTACTCCAGTGCCCAGAGCGGTTTCATCAAAGTCAAAGCGGGGATGGTGATGGGGATAATTAAGAGACTTTTCGGCATTGGCTGATCCTAAGAAGAAGTAGCACCCAGGGACGGCTTGCAGAAAATAGGACATATCCTCGCCCCCCATAGTGCGGCATTCGGGAATTATCTCTAAGGGCGGCTCGCAGACTGAGCCAGCGACGGTTTTCACTAGATCGGCGATCGCTGCATGATTGATTACCGCAGGATAGAGTTGGCGATAGTCTAGGCTGTAACCCGCACCGTGAGCAGAACACACGCCCGCAATTACCGATGCAATTCTCTCCCTGAGCAGGGTGCTGAGCTGAGGATCAAAGTAGCGCACCGTACCACTAATTTCTGCTGTGTCAGCAATTACATTATTGGCAGAGCCTGCCTGAAATTTGCCAATGCTGATCACCGCACTTTGGATCGGATCGACATTGCGGGACACGATGGTGTGCAGGGCATTGACCACTTGCGAACCGACCAGAATGGCATCAACAGTCTGCTGGGGCATGGCTCCATGTCCGCCCCGCCCCTGAATGCGACAGTCAAATAGCTCCACCGCCGCCATCAACGCCCCCGCCCGCACGCCGACTGTGCCGATGGGCAGGTTATTCCATAAATGCAAGCCGATGATTGCTTCTACATCTGGATTGTGCAATACTCCCGCTTCAATCATCGGTTTGGCTCCGCCTGGTCCTTCTTCGGCGGGTTGAAAGATGATTTTCACTGCACCACGAAAACTGTGGCGATGCTGAGATAGATAGTAGGCTGTGCCGAGGGCGATCGCTGTATGTCCGTCATGTCCGCAGGCGTGCATCAAGCCGTCAATCAGGGAACGGTAGTCGACCAAGTTCGCCTCCTGAATCGGCAGGGCATCCATATCCGCCCGAATTGCTAACACCCTGCCCGCTCCCTGTCCGTAAATGGTTGCCACAATGCCTGTCTGGGCGATGCCCGTTTCGTGGGGAATTTGCCACTCGCTGAGGCATTGGCTGATCTTTTGGGCGGTGCGCTGTTCTTGAAAACCTAGTTCAGGGTAGCGATGCAAATCACGCCGCCATTCCTGTAATTGTCTTTGCAGTTTTCGGATTGCGGGACGCACTGCCATAGGTCTAGTTCTCTGCTTCTGCCATTTCCTTGAGCCGTTCTTGCTGATCCTGAGCGATGCAGGTTTGGATGATGTCCTCAATGTCGCCCGCTAGGGCTGGCTCAAGGGCAAAGTTTTGATTGAGGCGGTGATCCGTCACCCGATTGTCTTTGTAGTTATAGGTGCGAATTTTTTCTGACCTTGCTCCTGTGCCCACCTGCGATCGCCTGAGGGAACTCACCGCCTCTTGCTGTTCCCGCAGTTTCATTTCGTAGAGTTTGGCACGCAGAATTTGCATGGCGCGTTCTTTATTTTTCAGTTGCGATCGCTCTTCCGTACAAAATACCCTGATCCCCGTTGGCTTGTGGAATAAATCCACCGCCGTTTCCACCTTGTTGACATTTTGTCCGCCCGCTCCGCCCGATCTGGCTGTGGTCATTTCAATGTCGTTGGGGTCAATATGCACCTCCACCTCATCGACTTCGGGCATGACGGCAACTGTAGCAGTAGAAGTATGCACCCGACCGCCCGCCTCAGTGACAGGAACTCGCTGTACCCGATGCACCCCCGATTCAAACTTGAGTCGGCTATAGACGCGATCGCCCTGAATTTCTAAAATCGCCTCCTTAAACCCGCCCATATCCGCTAGGGACTCACTGACCAGTTTCACCCGCCAGCCCTGCTGTTCTGCATAGCGGGTGTACATCCGCACCAAATCCGCCGCCCAAATGCTAGCTTCTTCTCCCCCTGTGCCCGCCCTAATTTCCAGCATGATATTTTTGTCGTCATTGGGGTCTTGGGGCAAAAGCATAACCTGTAGCCGCTCTGCCAGATGCTCCAGTTTAGCTGAAAGTGCCGCCACTTCCATGCTGGCGAGTTCCTTGAGTTCAGGATCAGTAGTTTCCTTATACAACTGCTGGGCACTATCCCGCTCCTTTTGTACAGCTTGCCACTGCTCGTAAACCTGCACCGTTTCTTCTAGCGAAGAGCGCAGTTTGGCAATGCGCTGAAATTCCTGCGGGTCTTTTGCCACATCAGGATCAGCCATGCGGCGTGTCAGTTCATGAAAGGTTTGACCAACGGAATTTAATTTCCGCAGTAGGTAGGGAGGAAGCATAGCCTCTTACTTCTTCTTTTTGCCTTTGGCTGTAGGGGCTGGAGCGGTTTTGGCTGGTGGTTCTGCTGGCTCGGCGGTATCGCTGACCGCTGGCGCAGGTGGAGCGTCCATTTTGTATTTACGCAAGAAGCGTTCCACCCGTCCTTCCGTGTCAATAATTTTTTGCGTACCCGTAAAAAAAGGATGATTGCCTGACCAAGTATCCACATGGAGTTCAGGCTTGGTGGAGCCAACCACAGCCACTACTTCGCCATTACAAATCACTTTGGCTGTGGGATACCATTGGGGGTGAATGTTAGCTTTGGGCATAACTGTTAAATTTAATCATGTTTTTCTAGTCTAGCACTGTTTAGAAAGAAGAACAACGATCTCGCAACCATGTATTTACGGCATTCGCGATCGCCCCATCGCTGACATCAAAGGGCGGCGCATTACCTACCCGCGCAAACGCCATAGCCAGTCTCCAACCTTGCTTAGTTTGGCTAAAAAAGAGCCAGTAGGCGGTTTGGCTAGTGGGCTGAGTACCTATGCGCTTCTCCAAAAGGGAGACAAAAACCTGCTGGGGGTGGGCTTGGGTGGGCAGTTCGGCTGTGACAGGCAGTGGCGCAAACTCGGGACTGCTGGCGGTGATCACCTGCCGCTGGGGAAAGCCAATTCTGGTGTAAGTGCGGTTCATGTAGCTGGGCAGATCGGGCAGAAGTTGGTTGGTCAAACTCTGGATGTCTGCGGGGCAAGACCAGACCACATGGGGCAGAAAACTATCCAGCAACAACAAACAACCTAAGTTTAATAAACACCGCATGCCGCCTTCCTCGTTGCACCAATCAGATTATAATCAGGAGTTGGCAATAAATTATTTGACATGTTCACCACAGCTAAAGCTGGGGGCTTTACGGCGTTTTTTGGTAAAATGCAAGAATAGAATAAACTAATCGCTGGAATTGAGCGAAAGGAATGATTCTGATTGCCACTAAAACAAGCAAATTCATAAATCGCTTCCATGTGCCCTGAATAGGTGAAAACAAATTCCTTAGCATCCTGCCTATTGCTTTAGATATGGCAGTAACTCTCTTGATTAGAGTAAATTTTGATTTCTACTTCGCTCTGATCCCCCTCAGGAAGAGGGAAAATCCCAAGCATTTTAACCCCTACGATCCCTGTTCCAAATTCAATTATGATTATTGTATCTGAAATCCGAGCGACCAAATAATGAAAAATTTACTGATCAAAGGTGATAACCTTGAGGGACTTTACTACCTTTTGCAAACTAGAAAACTACAAGGAAAAATCGACCTAGTTTATATTGATCCGCCCTTTGCCACTGGCGGAAATTTTACCATTACTGATGGCAGAACCTCTACAATTAGCAGTTCCAGACATGGTGCGATCGCCTATTCAGATAAAATCATTGGCAAAGATTTTATGGAATTTCTGAGGGAGAGAATTATTTTATTGAAGGAATTGATGTCCGATCAAGGTTCTATTTATGTGCATATTGACTACAAAATTGGACACTATGTCAAAGTAATGATGGATGAAATTTTTGGTATTGCGAATTTTAGAAATGATATTACCAGAATTAAATGCAATCCCAAAAACTTTGACTGTGTTGGCTTTGGCAACATCAAAGACTTAATTCTATTCTACAGTAAATCTTCCAATCCTATTTGGAATGAACCACGACAGAAATATACAGAGGCAAACATCAAAAAACTATTCCCTAAAATGGATAAACAGGGCAGAAGATATACCACTGTGCCTATTCATGCGCCGGGGGAAACGGAAAATGGCAAATCCAATCAACCGTTCAAGGGAATTTTGCCCCCCGTGGGTAGGCACTGGCGCACAGATGTCGATACTTTGGAACAATGGGATAGAGAAGGACTGATTGAGTGGTCAGCAACTGGCAATCCCAGAAAAATAATTTATGCCGACGCAAGGGAAGGGAAAAGAGTGCAAGATGTCTGGGAATTTAAAGACCCTCAATATCCTAATTATCCAACAGAAAAGAACTCTGAGATGCTAGATTTAATCATTCGCACTTCTTCCAATCCAGAGAGTATAGTTTTAGATTGCTTCTGTGGTTCTGGCACAACCTTGAAAGCGGCACAGATCAATCAGCGCAGATGGATCGGTATTGACCAATCTGCACACGCTATCAGAGCGGCGATCGCCAAACTTGAATCAATTAAAGGAGACCTTTTTATCCGCGCACCAGAATATGAATTAGTGAGTTTAGATCAGGTTCTACTGGTGGAAAAAGCCTAACCCGTTTATGCCGCATCTGTGAAATGATATTAGTATTGGGCTAAGCTAGTCGTCTAAATTTATGTTGCTGTGGTCTCTATTCCTTATTCTCTTTTTCTGGTGTTTTGTTCCCCTTTGTCAGGTGAAACCTGCACTTGCCGCCAATCCTAACCACATCTTGCAATTACAAAATACGCACCTCTGCGCTCGCTGTGATCTGAGTCATGCCTCACTTTTATTGGGCAACTTTGCTGGTGGCAACCTCATAGCCGCCAATGCCAGGGGAGCTAACCTGACTGGTAGCAACCTCAGTCGCATGATCATGAGCCGTATTGATCTTAGGTATAGTACGCTTACCAATACCGATCTCTCGGGGGCAAAAATGATTCTGGCTGACCTGAGCCATGCCAAACTGCGCCGCTCTGACTTGAGCGATGCCAACCTAGAAAGTGCTAATCTAAAAGGGACAGTGCTAGAGCGAGTGAAGTTGGATTCAGCCAATTTGTTTATGGCGAATTTGAGTGATGCTAAGCTAATCAATACTGATCTAAAATCTGCTCGGCTCTGCCAAACTATTCTGCCTGATCGTTCCATTAGTAATCGTGATTGTTAATACATGAATCCCCAGACTAATAAACCACCCCAACCGATCCCCAGCAAAGATAGCTATGTAAAGCTAGCAATGCGCAATATGGTCAGAAAGGGCAAGACCTCTCTGCTCCACTTTTCCTTGACCGTAACAGGTCTGCTGAGCTTTTTGGTACTTTTGGCGGCGGTTTTTCATTAGGGCTATTTCTCGCTTAACTAACCATGATCTTCTGCCAAAGTGCGACAATGGGTTGGTATTCCTCAGTTCACAGGTTAGCCGCAAAATTTTACTACAAGTTGCTCAACACCAAACTCAATAGTGATACAGTCTTTTGAGTGGTTATGGCATACAGTGGCATCCCGCTTGTCCTTGGCTAATCATGTTGATCCAAAAGGATAGTCAAGGTTTGTTGCATCCTTATAATCAGCAAATAGACTGTAACTTTGCTTATGCACTGCGCTGTCAACATTTTTCTTATCAAATCAGCGCTATTAGATGTTTTGTCTTCATCTATTTTTGATAAACTTAATTAACTTTTTAGTTAACTTTAAGTTAGTATTTAAGCTAAAAATTTGCGGCGATCGCTCAAAAAATTCTAACTGATGAACCATATTCCGACATCTTGTCCCCTGGTGGGGATCATCATGGGTAGCGATTCTGACCTGCCTACTATGCAAGGAGCGATCGCTATTTGCCAGAAATTTCAAGTCAGTTACGAAACCGCCATTATCTCTGCCCACCGCACCCCCCAAGCCATGTTTGACTACGCCCAAACTGCCCATCAGCGGGGGATCAAGGTAATTATTGCAGGGGCAGGGGGAGCCGCCCATCTGCCCGGGATGACGGCATCACTCACCCCCCTGCCTGTGATTGGTGTGCCTGTGCCTTCCAAGTACCTGCAAGGTCTGGACTCTCTCTACTCCATCGTGCAGATGCCCAAAGGGATTCCTGTCGCCACAGTGGCGATCGCCAATGCCGAAAATGCAGGACTGCTAGCGGTGCAAATTTTGGCAGTGCACCAGCCAGAGCTACAGGAACAAATTTTGCGCTATCGCGATGAGCTAAAAAGTCAGGTAACAGACAAGCAAGAAAGACTAAAAGAGCTTGGAGCGATCGCCTACTTAGAGCAGATGTCCTAAAAGCGGAAACCCAAGCCAGTCTGTACGGAAGTGGCAGTCACCCCAGGGGCATTGCGATAGGCGTCAAAGGCAAAAATCACATTGCCAAACAGCACAAAATTGGTATTAGGAATGGCAAAATCTACCCCCGGTTGAATCACAAAGCTGTTTTTGTTACCCACTGGTGTTGTGTCTGCCGTATTGGCAAGGGCAACCCCAGCCCCCACATACAAATCGGTGTCAAAGTTGAGGGGAATGTCATAGGAGACTGTTGGCACTACCGCCGTACTACTGCCAATCATGGCTTGCGCCCGAATTGAGATCGGCACTTCCAAAAACTTGTACCGTCCTGACAGCAAAATCGATGTCTTAGCTGATTCCCCCGCATTCACATTGCCATTGTTTAAGCCAAAGCTAGCACCTACCCCCAAATAACTACCGTAGGCTGGCTGTGCTTCTGCAGAGGGGGCTATGGCTGGTGTCAGCAAAGCCATACCCAAACTTGTGATCAAACCCCAATAAACTGTCCGCATAATTTTCCTCTGTCGCAATAACGCCTCAGGGCAAAAACTTTAGCAGACTTGAGTATTTATGACACAGAAATCGGCAAAATTACGATAATCTATGGCAAAAGATGCGGATTTATGGCGATGAGTAAGGTGAGCATTGTGGGGGCGGGAAATGTGGGTAGCACCCTAGCCCTCAGACTCCTGCAAGCCAATTTGTGCGATGTGGTTTTGCTGGATGTGGTGGCTGGCAAACCGCAAGGACTGAGCTTGGATTTATCTCAAGCTGAGGCGATCGCCCGCTGGCGCATTCATGGCACCAACGACTACCGCGACACAGCCGACAGCGATGTGGTAGTCATTGCCGCAGGGGTAGCCCGCAAACCCAATATGACGCGCGAGCAACTACTGCAGATCAACAGCGAGATTGTTAGATCAGCCGTACCGCAAATCCTCTCTGTTTCCCCTTCAGCCATTTTGTTGGTAGTTACTAATCCCCTCGATGCGATTACCTATCTTACTTGTCAAGTCAGCCAACTGCCCCGTGAGCGCGTGCTGGGCATGGCAGGGGTACTGGACTCCGCCCGATTTGCCAGTTTTATTGCTGAGGCATTAGCGGTGTCGCCCCAAGATGTGCGGGCAATGGTAATCGGAAGCCATAATGATTTGATGTTGCCCTTACCCCGCTATAGCAGTGTGTCGGGTGTACCTATTCAGGAACTGCTCTCCCATGAGGCGATCGCCGCCATAGTACAGCGCACCCGTCAGGGAGGAGCCGAGATCGTCAAGCTGTTGCAGACGGGTAGTGCCTTCTTTGCCCCGTCCCAATCAGCTATGGTAATGCTTGAAGCTATACTGCGGGATCAAACCCGCCTACTGCCCGCCAGTGTCTGTCTGCAAGGGGAATATGGCTTGCGGGATTTATGCTTGGGCGTACCAATTTTGCTAAACAAATCTGGCATAAAACGCATTGTGCAGCTGCACCTCACTGAGGAAGAAATATCACAACTGCACATCGCCGCCCAAAGCGTACGCCCTAATACACTACCAGCCTAGAGCGGTGATGCTGTAGCACCTGATGATAGAGGTTTTCTAAATGGGAAACATTACTATTGAGAGTGTAGCGCTCCAGCACTCGCTGGCGGGCTTTTTGTTTAAGAATCTGCACCCATTCAGATTGTACTGCCAAGATAGGCAGGAGAGTAGTCAGTTGCGACAGCAAGCGGCGTGGGTCTAAGACAATGCCTGCCCCATCCGCCAGTACCTCGCCATCAGCCCCCACATCGGTTGCCAGACAAGCCACCCCACAGCCCATAGCCTCAAGCAAAGACAAAGATAAACCCTCCACCAACGAAGGCAAAATAAATACATCCGCCCCCCGCAGAATCTCGATGCGCCGTGCCTCAGCACCAATAAATCCCATCCAGATAATGCTGGGATCATTGCCATAAAATGCCTTGAGTCCCTGTGCCAGTGGACCATCGCCCACGATCGCCAACTTACAGCCTTGGGGCATTTTTGCCCTGCGCCACGCCCGCAAGAGCACCTCCACATTTTTTTCGGGAGCAATGCGCCCCTGATAGACAAAGAGTATTTCAGCATTTAGCTCAGCTTTGATCCCCGAAGGGGCAGGGGAGAATTTATCGGTGTCCACGCCATTGGGGATCACCGCAAGGCGGCTATTGGGTACGCCTAACTTGTTGAGAAAATTGCGTTGGGTTTGCGAAAAAATGATCACTTGGTCGTAGTCCGCCAAGCTGGGAGCATAGATTTGATAAGTTAATTGTTGCGTGCTGGATGTTAGGTTGCGGCGCTTGGCATCAAAGGGGGAATGAAAAGTGGCGACCAGCGGCAAGTTCAGTTCAGCACAAATTTCGGGCAAGCGGAAATCCAGCGGAGATAGGGCAAGGGAAGCATGGACACAGTCTGGTTTAAGATCACGCAGGGCTTCCACCAATACCTTCGTAGTTTTGGGTGAGGGTACGGTGTAGATAGTAGATTTGTAAAGAAACGGCAAATGCACTTCCCGCATGGTGTCATCGTGCGCCTCCAGTTCATCGGCAAAGTGCAAGAAACTTACATCATAGCCGCGATCGCGCAAGGCATTTGTAATTTCCCGTCCATAAATCACATTGCCACAGACAGGTGTTTTTTTCCCCAACCACGCAATGTGCATGTCTGCTCTGTAGAAATTTAGGTTTTCATAAGTAAATATACCAAGTTGTTTACTTTCTCAGCTAAAATCTGGCTGTTTTGCCTATCTTGACCGATGGCATAATATATTGCCAACAGTTGCCCAAAAAATTCTGAAAAAATTGCTATGACTTCACCTAAAGCAGAATCTGCTCCAGATTTGGCGAAGAAACTGGCTGACATTGGGGCAAGATTGCGACAGACACGGCAAGCTCAAAATATCTCTCTGCAACAAGTCAATCGGCATACCCTGATCGCTGAACGCCACCTTGAAGCGATCGAGCTAGGCAGACTGGAAGCCTTACCAGAATTTGTCTATGTGCAGGGATTTGTCCGCAAATACGCTCAATACTTAGGAGTAAGTGAATTGGCAGATGAGCTACCCTCAGTTGCGCATCTCCAGAACAAATGGGCAAATTCCTCCAGTGCTAGGCTGGGTTCTTTGCACCTGTATTTTATCTATGTCGCTGTGGTGGCAGGTGTGGTGAGTGCCTTGGCAACTGCTTTTTCCAGCAACAGTTATCACTTTGACGAATTGCCCAGCGATACAACTGCACCACAGCAAGGGGAAATTTCCTCGGTGCTCTCCTCCCCTGCCCCCGTGTCTGCGGCACAACCCCTCAATCTGACCGTGATCATGCAAGGTGAGTCGTGGATGCGGGTTACGGTGGATGGCACAATGCAATTTGAGGGAATTTTAGCTGAAGGACGAAACTTGACTTGGTCTGGTCGGCAAAACATCACACTGCGGGTTGGCAATGGGGCGGCGGTATCTGCCAGTTTTAATGGCAGTCCCAGTGCAGTTTTGGGAGCTGAGGGTGAGGTGGTAGAAAAAGTTTATGGCAACAAACTGCCCCAGCAATTATTCTCTGCGCCATCAGATAATACTGTCGACCTGTGGCATAGGTTCCGCAGTCGAGATAATCTAGGTGTATTTCCCCCAAACTAGGCTTATGTCTGATTTACAAATAGGAATTATCGGCGGTAGTGGGTTATACAAAATGTCCGCCCTGACAGATGTTACTGAGATGGAGATGGATACCCCCTTTGGCAAGCCCTCTGATGCTTTAATTCAGGGCAAGTTGGCGGGGATTCCTGTGGTTTTTTTAGCACGGCACGGGCGATCGCACACCCATTTGCCTACAGAAGTTCCCTATCGTGCCAATATCTACGCTTTTAAGAGTTTGGGAGTGAGATACATTTTGTCTGCTTCAGCAGTGGGATCACTGCAAGAGTCGCCCAAACCGCTGGATATGTTGATCCCCGATCAGTTTATTGATCGCACTAAGCATCGCCCTGATACTTTTTTTGGCAATGGCATTGTTGCCCATATTACCTTTGCCGAACCCATCTGCCCCGCTTTAGCTGATGTGTTGGCTACCGCCGCCGCAAGCCTGTCCCTAGAGGGGATCACCATTCATCGTGGCGGAACCTATCTCTGTATAGAAGGACCAGCCTTTTCCACCAAAGCGGAGTCCCAGTTGTATCGCAGTTGGGGCGCTCAGGTGATTGGCATGACTAATGTAACTGAGGCAAAGCTCGCCCGTGAGGCGGAAATCGCCTATGCCACCCTAGCCCTAGTTACGGACTATGACTGCTGGCACGAGACCCACGACAGCGTTACAGCGGACATGGTAATTACCAATTTGCAAAAAAATGTTGCCAATGCCCAGCGCATCATTCAAGCCAGCGTGCAAGCGATCGTCCACAACCCGCCGCAGTCCTCTGCCCATCGCGCCCTAGAAAATGCCATCTTGACCAACCTGTCGGCGTTAGCCCCAGAGGTCAGAGCCGAAATCAAACAGCGCCTCGGAGTCATTATTGAGAAGTATTTAATCTCTTAGCAGTAAGTAATATAGCGTCCCAGTGCTAGTGATTAAACCTGCCCGCTCCTGAGCGATCGCCCCTGTACCCATAAAAATATCCACCCGATTTAAGCCTCTGATGGCACTGCCCGTATCCTGATCCAACACAAAGCGGCTAACCCTGCGCTTGGTATAGCCCCCCCGTCCGTCAGGGAAAGGCAGTTCAGTGTGAATCAAGGCGATCGCCCCCGGTGGTAACAGAGATTTGTCCGTAGCAATAGTGCGTTCCGCCGTCACAGGCACTCCCAAACTGCCGATTGCAGGCTGACCATTGGTCTCACGGAAAAAGACAAAGCTCTTATTTCTATGCAAATAGGGGATCAATTCTTGGGGGTGCTGGCGAAAGTAAGCCCGCAAGCTCTGGAGTGTGACCTCCTCCAGTTTCATCTTGCCGTCCTTGACCAATTCCCGCCCCACCGAAGTATAGGGGTGATCGGTCTTGCCCGCATAGCCCACCGTCAGCACCTGCCCATTGCCCAAATCCAGCCGTGCCGAACCCTGCACCTGCACCAAAAACGCCTCAAAGGGATCAGCCAGCCAAGCGATTTCCAGCCCCTGCAAGCGATCGCCCCTTTCTAGTTCTGCCCGTGTAGGATGGGGTTTTGCCCAACTGCCAAAATCTGGAGGCAAACGATACAGCGGATAGCGAAACTGCCCAGTCCTAGTTCGGCTAGCACGAAACACAGGCTCGTAATACCCCGTAAACAGCACCCGATCCGACACCTTGAGCAAAACAAACTCACGGGCGATCGCCCCCTGTAATTCCTTAGCCGACTTGGCTTGCCTGACTAGCTCCGCAAACCTGATCAAACTCTGCCACACCCGCCGATGGCTGATCCCCCCAACAGGAAAGCGTCTCTGGGACTGGGGACTTTGCATAAACCGCAAACTATGGGCGATCGCTAACAACAACCTGTCCCGATCCAGCAAAAACAGGTCATCCACAGGACTAGCAGAAAAGTGAGGCGCAACATCACCAATGCCCACTTCAGGCAAATTTACATTAACCCCCTGCCCCCAGATAGGATTTAGCCCCCCCACCCAGACACTCAAACCTGCTCCACAAGCCCACATCTGCCTCACGATAGGCAAAAACTCAGTCATACATCCCTCCCAAGGGCAAAGACAAATTACAGGGGAGTAGTGTAAAGCACGCAAACCGTTTATATTGGAATAGTGTTAGCATAGCTAATATATTAAGAAGTGTTATGAGAAAAAATCCCCTGCCCCCCCATGCTCCACAATAATTGGAAGACATGGCATGCCTGCGGGAGAAATCCATCTCATACGCATACATTTT
>Ga0272446_1006542_pt1 | contig 12097 bp, 10 predicted proteins | sample YNPCB0061_FD_194587 | JGI IMG/M metagenome (GOLD analysis project Ga0272446, IMG submission 194587) | Hot spring microbial mat communities from Yellowstone National Park, WY, United States - YNP-CB-006-1 | ecosystem: Environmental > Aquatic > Thermal springs > Hot (42-90C) > Sediment | place... | reverse complement strand
CATGTTGATCAACTCTTTGGGGCCAATATCGAAGGTATAAGATTCCCCACTGCGGATAGGTACCCGGGCTTTTTCCAGCTGGATCAGAAGAGCATCGTACATCTTGGCCACCGGATCCTTCAATAGAGTGTTGGCTAGCTGTTTATAGATGAACCAGATCCGTTCCGCCAGCAACTGGGTCAGCCGGGCAACGATCTGGGGCTGGGTGGTAACCATTCGGGCGAAGTTGTCTTTGTTTACCGCCAAGAGTACTGTGTCTTCGTAGGCAATGGCCGAGGCAGACCGGGGCTTGTTCTCGATCAACGACATTTCCCCAAAGATGTCCCCGGGTTTCAGAACCGCCAGGAGCACCTCCGTCCCTCCCACGAGCTTGGATATCTTCACGCTCCCTTTCTGGATGATGTAGAGTTCCTTGCCCGGCATGCTTTCGGCAAAAATCATCGTGTTTTTGGGATACGTCCGGGTAAAAGTGGTGTCGCTTCCATCGAGAAACACGGGTTTTGCGTAGGGCTGGATCTTGGCCATCCGCTCCATCGCCTTCTGCATGAACTCGCCCTTGGGGAAAAGTTTGACGTAATGGTAGTACGCATAGTAGGCCAGGTTGTACTGGTTCTGTTTGGCGTAGTACTCGGCCACTTCGAACAGATGGTTGGGATCGTTCTCCCGACTGGATTTATTGGTTAGCCTGGCGAGGGCTTCATCGAGGTACCGCATCCTCCGGGAGAATCCCTCGATGATCTTCATGGCCACAGGGCTGTTCTTTTCAATGAGTAACCCGTACTGGTCCCTATGTACGGAAATCAGGGAAACATCGGTAAGGGCCTGGGCTGTTTCAATGTGGCTATGGGAGGACATGGTGGACACGACCCCGAAGAAATCCCCCGGGCCGAGGATGTTCCCCCCCTCCTCTTCCACTACCTCCACTTCCTTACTGATCCGAACCTTCCCCGTCCGAATGATGTAGAAGTTATCCGCCCGTTGCTTTCCCTCCACAATGATGTAGGCATCCTTGTTGAAGTTTACGATGGATAGCTGTAACGGGTTACTCATAGCCCATCCTAATCACCTGATAAAGTATAGGTGCCCCCTCAATGCTTTGTCAATGAAAAGGGACACTCAATGCTGTGTGAGCGGAAATCCCTCGGAGAAGGCCACCACTTCCTTCGCCACAGTAGAGATGATCTTTTCCTCCGTCGGGTGCTTCAGCACCTCTAGAATGTACCCCGCAATCTGCCTCATTTCAGGTTCTTTCATCCCCCGGGTGGTTAGTGCGGGCGTTCCCAGTCGAATTCCCGAGGTTACCAGAGGGCCTTTGGTATCGAAGGGGATGGTATTCTTGTTGACCGTAATATTTGCCCTGTCCAGCAGGGTTTCGGCTTCCTTTCCGGTAAGATTGAAGGGGGTGACATCCATCAGGATCAGGTGATTGTCCGTTCCCCCGCTGACGATCCGAGCTCCTCCCTCCTGCAGGGCCGAGCAGAGGGCTTTTGCATTCTTCAGGATCTGTTCCTGGTATGCCTTGAAGGAAGGTTCCAACGCTTCCTTGAAGGCCACGGCCTTTCCCGCAATCACATGCATCAGGGGGCCTCCCTGCACACCGGGCATTACGGTACTATCCAGCACCTCTGACCATAGTTTCAACCTTCCGCTTTTCGGCGCCGTGATCCCCAGGGTGTTCTCCCCATCCTTACCGATCAGGACGAGCCCCCCTCGGGGACCGCGAAGTGTCTTGTGGGTGGTAGAGGTAGTGAAGTGCGAGTAGGGAAGAGGGGAGGGATGGAGTCCCACAGCCACCAGTCCCGCGATATGGGCCATGTCGGTCATGAAGAAAGCACCTACCGCATCGGCAATTTCCCTGAAGCGTTTGAAGTCGATGATCCTCGGATAGGCAGAGGCTCCTGCGATGATCAGTTTGGGTTTGTGTTGATGGGCCAGCCGTTCGACCTCCTCGTAATCGATCGTTTCCGTGTCCTTCCGTACCCCATAACTGACGATCTTGTAGAATCGGCCCGAGAAGTTCACCGGCGACCCATGGGTCAAATGCCCTCCATGGCTTAGGTTCATACCCAGCACCGTATCCCCCGGTTCCAGGAGAGTGAAATACACAGCCATGTTTGCCTGTGCTCCCGAGTGAGGCTGAACGTTGGCGTGATCGCACTGGAACAGCTTGCACGCGCGTTCACGGGCAAGGTTTTCCGCGATGTCTACGAACTCGCAGCCCCCATAGTACCGCTTCCCCGGATATCCTTCCGCATACTTGTTCGTGAGAACCGAACCCACGGCTTCCATCACCGCTTTGGACACGAAGTTCTCGGAGGCGATGAGTTCCAGTTTTTTACGCTGCCTGCCTTCCTCCTGCTGGATAGCCGCATAGAGATCGGGATCTTTCACCTGTAACTCGCTCATACGGTATTTGTGAAGGAAAAGCGTTCCGGTGTCAATACTTGCCCCCTACCGGCACTTTTGATATACTTATCATTCTTGAATCGAAAAACCATCCACACAAGGAGGAGAAAGAAAGGAATTGTTCAAACGAGTTAAGGGTCAAAAATTGAAACTGGAGGGGTTCAACAACCTCACGAAAACCTTGAGTTTCAATATATACGACATCTGTTACGCCCGGTCTAAAGAGTCGCAGATCGATTACCTGGAGTATGTAGACGAGGAGTATAACTCGGAGCGGCTCCAACAGATCGTGGAGGAAGTGTGTCGTATCATCGATGCCAAGCTGGTAAACATCTCCACCCAGGACTACGAGCCGAGGGGTGCCAGCGTGGTCGCCCTTATCAACGAAGGACAGTCGTACATGGAAAAACTCCACTACGAGGGTGGAATCGCAAAAACTACCGATGGCCATCAGAAACTCGTAGCTCCAGGATTGATCGGCCACCTGGATAAAAGCCATATCACCATCCATACCTACCCGGAGCACAACATCTCTACAGGTATCGCCACCTTCCGAGTAGACATCGACATCTCTACCTGCGGGATGATCTCCCCTCTCAACGCTCTGCACTACCTTATCGGAAGTTTCGATTCCGACGTGGTGCTTATGGATTACCGCGTCCGGGGGTTTACCCGGGATTCCCGGGGAAAGAAAGTCTTCATCGATCACGACATCACTTCGATCCAGGACTATATTTCGGAAGATGTACTCTCGGAGTACTTGGCATACGACATCAACATCATTTCGGACAACATCTTTCATACGAAGATGAAGAAGAAGAATATCAAATTAAAAAATTACCTCTTTGGCCCTGAAGTAGAACATCTAAGCTCCAAGGAAAAGAAAGCCATCAAAGAAATGCTGAAGATGGAAATGCAGGAAATCTTCGAGTGTAAAAATCTGTAAGGGAAAAGGATACATGGCGGAAAAACGTATCGTTCACGAATGGCTGAATACCACTTCCGGATTCTTCTATACGGTAGATCGAACCCTCTACAAGGGAAAGACTCCCTTCCAGGAGATCGAACTGGTAGAAACGGGAGAGTTCGGAAAAGTTCTCCTCCTGGACAAGATCACCCAGGTGGCCGAAAAGAACGACTGGCAGTATCATGAACCCATGACCCACCCTGCCCTTCTTACCCACCCCCATCCCCGAAGAGTCCTCGTAATTGGGGGGGGAGACGGGGGGATCCTCCGGGAAGTGCTGAAATACCCTTCCGTGGAATGGGTCGATTTTGCCGAGTTGGATGAAGAAGTGGTGAAGTTTTCCCGTACCTACCTGCCCTCCCTGAATGGAGGGGCCTTCGAAGATCCACGGGTGCATTTTCATTTTCAGGATGGCCGGGCCTTCGTGGAATCCCATCCGGCCATGTACGACGTGGTGATCATGGATATGACGGATCCCTTTGGACCTTCCAAGATGCTCTACACCCAGGAGTTCTTCCAGGCCGTAAAGAAGAGTTTCCGGGAACCTCAGGGGATCTTCGTCATGCATTCCGAATCCCCCATTACCCGGCCTACCGCCTTCGCCTGTATCCGGAAAACCCTTCAATCGGTATTTTCCTCGGTGGAAACTCTCTACACCTTCATCCAGATGTACGCTACCTTCTGGTCCATCTCCATCGCCTCGGACACCCTGAAACCCACCTCCAACCCACCGGAGGTTATCGATGGGCGAATCAGCACTCTCGGGATCCGGAACCTACACCTCATTACAGGGAAAACCATCCATGCCATGTCGGTGGAATACCCCTATATTCGTGAGATACTCGACCGCCCCGCGCCCGTCATTACCGACGCCAGGCCTGATTTCCCCGACCTGTTTTCCCAGCAGGAGGTTTGATCAAAGAGTTTTGATCAAAATCGTACCTTTTGCTCGATCACCTGGAGGAATCGGCGGGCTTCGGGAACTTTCGGCTTCAAAGCCAACGCCTGTCGGCAGTCTTCCGCTGCCTGTACATAGTTTCCTAGAGTGAAGTACACCTGGGCCCTATTGTAAAGGGCATCGAAATGGTAAGGATCCAGTTCCAGAGATCGCGAGAGATCCATTAGAGCCCCATGGAGATCCTTGCGGAACCGCTGTACCACCCCACGGTAGAAGTAGATGCGGGGATTTTCCGGTTCCAGGTTGATGGCGGCAGTAAAATCTTCCAATGCCTTGTCGTAGTTGGACTCACCGAAGAAGGCCATCCCCCGATGGACGTACACCAAGGCCCGGATCGTTTTCTTCGGCTTCCGGTTCAGAATGTGGGTATAGAGCTCGATGGCTCTAGCATACTCCTGCTGATTGTGAGCGGAGAGAGCTTCCAACAGAAGGTTGTCGAGGGTTTGATAGAAGAGGGATTCCTTGGGAACTGCGGATGGGGGTATGGGCGGAGGGGTAGAGGGAGGGGAAACCTCCCCGATGGCCGGCTCGACGGTTTCCCCTTGTATCTTTTGAAGGAAGCTTTTCCTTCGAATTCTCAACTCCTGCTGGAGCTTCCGCTGGTAGTCCCTGATTTCCTGAAAGATGATATCCGAAAGACTCAAGTTTGCATTCACGGCGGACAGTTTTCGACGCAAGGGTTCATCGAAGGGCGTAAATTCCGCCTTGTACATCAGCTCGTGCTCCACCTCGGCCCAGGCATCCTGCAGGATTGTCCGTATCTGAATTTCCGCTAGCACCTCTTCCTGGACAATTCCCTCCACCTCCAGGGGACCCCCAATCTTCACGATGATATGGGTGGAAACATACCCAAACTCATGGGGGGAATACTCTTCCCCCTTGTACTCCTGCTCCACTACCTCGAGGTTTCGGCGAATCAGGTCCTCCGCCTTGATGGTGTCCTCGAGAAAGGGGCATACGATCCGGATTCCCAGGAAATCGGTGATCGTTACCGAAGGCTCGATGCCTTCGAAATGCGAGTACATCCGTACCTGTCGGGCTTTTTTCAATACCTTGGCGAAGAGACTATCGAAAGACTTTAGCCTTCTGCGAACGGTAACCTTCATTCCCCCTTCGTTCAAAATGCGCTGCACTTCCTGGTAGAGCTTTTCCAGCATCTTTTCGTACAGGGGGGCGACTGTATGGTACCGCTTCTCCAGGGTTTCCTTCGAAATGGATCGAATGGGGATTCGGATCATTCCCCTTTACCTCTCGAAACCCAACTGGCTAGGTACTCCCATTCGGGATGGCCATAGGAAGCAGGCGGCGGATCGAACTTCCAGGCCCCTTGGATCCCTTCCTCTATGCATACAGCCTCGAAGTGGTACAGGGCAATCCCTAGATCCAGTTCGACAAAACGCACGGGAGATTTTCGATCCTCCGTTGTATCGATAAAGAAATGAACCCGATCCCCCTCCACAACCACCCGCCAGGGCTGACGGTTCATCGCCGAAGGGGCTAGACGGACGGCTTCCAGCGCATCCTGAAATAACGGGGCATCCCCTTCCTTACGGGAGTTCCCCGATGCATCGTAGAACAACTCCCCCCACGGTTTTCGGAGTTTTGAAGAAGCTCCCCACCGTAAAAGTCCCTCGATAACGCTTCGTTTTTCCGCAGGGATCCCGAAGGGGCTTACAGCGGGAATGATTTCCCCTGGTTGTAAGGGAAAGAGGGAGGCTACCTTTTCCGGACGAAAAGTGCCTCCCAGCCAACAGGTTCCCAACCCCCATCGGGTAGCTTCCAGCAGAATCCGTTGGAAAAGGTAGCCATAATCCACGAGGGATCGATCCGCCTTCTGCACCGCCCCTACCAGATACCCATAGGGATTCTTGATCACCCCGTAGGAACTGAGAGAACTCAAGTCGAGAGAAGGATTTCGGGTGGAATCCAGTAGCCCGAACCGGCACCTGTTCCCAAAGGGACCCCGATCCGCCTGCGTGAGAACCTTTCGCAAGTTCTCCATAGTTTCCTCCGGTACCGGCTCCCTGGAGTAGGTACGAACGGAGGAACGGGATCGAATGATCTGGAAAATCGAGTCCTGTACAGGTTCCATGGATCAAATGATCTTTGGTTTTGCCAGGAAATTGTGGGGCCGCATGAGGAGTTTCACGTACTGGGCCCGCTTGTAGGTGAACTTGTCGGGGTTGTTCTCCGCGTTGAGCTTGCCTTTGAACTCCTCGATCGATTTGTACCCTTTTCGATCCATCCAGGCTCCGATTTCCTGAAGAATTAGGGAAATGGTGGAGAGTTTGTTCCGATAGAGGGTGCTGACCACCTGAAAGGCGTCTGCCCCGGCGAGTAGGACTTCCAGCGCATGGGAAGAGGCATGAATCCCATGGGAAGCGCAGAGACTGGCTTTCACCTTTCCCGATAGTTGCCCTATGTAGCGGAGCGCGATCCTGTGATCGTTGGGGTTGGAAAGGTTGAAGGGGTAGTCGGTCTTTTCCTTTTCCACGTCTAGACTGGGATCGAAAAATCGGTTGAACAGAACCAGACCGTTCACCCCGGCGGTATCCAGCTGTTTGATGAAATTCAGCGGATTCGTGTAGAAGGTACTCAGCTTGGCGGAGATGGGAATTCGGACGGCTTTCTTTATTTCCTTTATGATGGAGACCTGTTCATCCTCGATTTCCTTGGCCGTTCTGTTGAAATCTGTGGGGGTAGCGAAGAAGTTCAACTCCAGGCCATCCACTCCCGTCTGCTCGAGGAGTTTCGCCCATTCCACCCAGGTTTCCCCATTTACCGCATTGAGGCTGGCAATCACGGGGATGGATACCGATTCCTTTGTTTTTCGCACCCAGTGGAGGTGATCTTCCGGGCCTGCATCCTTCAGATCCGGAAAGATCGATGTCATTTCCGCATGCCATTCATCGTAGCGGTGAAGATCCTCCTCCATTAGGAAACTTTTCAGTTGTACCTGCTCTTCGAAGAGACTTTTGATAACGAAGGACCCAGCCCCCGCGTCCTCGATGCGCTTGATCGCATCCAGATCGGAGGTGAGACTGCACGCACCGACTATCAGGGGGTTTTTCAACTCGATTCCCATGTACTTTGTAGTTAATTTTGCCATACGCAACTCCTATAGTTGATATTTTTACTAACTTCCTACTAACATACGTCCGGGATCGAGTTTTTTCAAGGATTATTTTCCCATCAGGAACTTATGGATCGATGCAGCGGCCCTTCTCCCCTGCCCCATGGCGAGGATCACCGTAGCGGAACCCAGTACGATATCTCCCCCGGCATACACCCGGTCCATCGATGTTTTGCCCGTTTCATCGGTAATGATGTGTCCATGCTTGTCTACCGCAATCTCGGGATTCGTCTGCAGGAGGAGTGGATGGGAATCGTTCCCGATGGCGACGATCACCGAATCCACTTCGAATACATGTTCACTCCCGGGGATCTCCACCGGTCGTCTCCTTCCCGAGGCATCGGGTTCTCCCAACTCGTAGGAAAGGCATTCGATCCCGACGACCCGACTCTTCTCGTCTCCCAAAATCCGTTTGGCGTTCTCCAGAAAACGGAAAATCACCCCTTCCTCTTTCGCATGAGCCACTTCTTCCGCTCGGGCGGGCATCTCCTTCTCCGTGCGGCGATAGATTACGAATACTTCCTCCGCTCCTAGCCGTACAGCCATACGGGCAGCGTCCATCGCCACGTTTCCCCCTCCCAGCACAGCCACTCGTTTGGCCGGGTAGATGGGTGTGTCGGCCTTTCCTCTTTCAAAGGCCTTCATGAGGTTCGCCCGGGTAAGGTACTCGTTGGCCGAAAAGACCCCTACCAAATTCTCGCCGGGGATTCCCATGAACTTGGGTAACCCTGCCCCGCTCCCGATGAAGATGGCATCGAATCCATCCTTCTCCAGCAGGTCCTTCAACGACCGGGTTCGCCCTACAAGGAAGTTGGTGACGATCTTTACCCCCATTCTTTCCAGGACCTCTATTTCCCTCTGCACGATCGCCTTCGGTAACCGGAACTCAGGGATCCCGTAGATCATCACCCCCCCTGGTTTGTGAAAGGCTTCGAAGATCGTTACCTCATGCCCCTCCTTTGCCAGATCCGCAGCGGCGGCAAGCCCCGCAGGTCCGCTTCCGATGATGGCCACCCGCTTGCCCGTGGGAGGCTTCACCGGCGGGACCTCCAGTTCTCCCTGTAGCCGCTCCCAATCCGCTGCGAATCGTTCCAGCCTACCGATGGAAACAGCCTTGTCGATATCCTTCAACGAACGGCCCACCGTACAGGTGGATTGGCACTGCACCTCCTGGGGGCATACCCGACCACAGATGGCCGGAAACAGGTTACTCGCCCGGAGAATCGTGAGGGCTTCCTTATAGTTCCCTTGAGCAATCTGGTCGATGAATCCTGGAATATCGATCCGTACAGGGCAGGAGGCCACGCAGGGAGCGTTCTTGCATTGAAGGCACCGTAACGCTTCCAGACGAGCCTGCTCTTCCGTGTATCCGAGGGCCACTTCTTCCATGTTCCGTCGACGGACCATGGGATCCTGGGCGGGCATTTCCTGGGGAGGAATGGCTAGCCGTTCCTTGGGGGTCAGTTTCTTCGTGGTATCGATCATGGGTTCCCCTTTCCTTTTGCGGATTGCATTTTTTTCAATTGCATTTCCAGATGGCACTCCTCATGGGCCTTCTGCTCGATCTCCTTGTAGGCACTGAGCCGGAGCATCATGTTGTTGAAATCCACCAGATGCCCATCGAACTCCGGACCATCCACGCAGACGAACTTCGTCTCGCCCCCAACGGACACGCGGCAACCGCCGCACATCCCTGTCCCGTCGATCATGATGGTATTGAGGGAAACGATCGTCTTGATTCCAAAGGGACGAGTGGTTTCCGCACAGAACTTCATCATGATGGGCGGACCGATGGCCACCACACAGTCCGGCTTTGGAGAAGCCTGGCAAAGCTCCTTCAAAGGTTCCGTGACGAGGGCCTTTCGGCCGTACGAACCGTCATCGGTCACCACCACTAGCTCGTCTGCCAAGGCCCGCATCTCATCTTCCATGATGAGGAGTTCCTTCGTGCGGGCGCCCAGGATCACGATGAGGTAGTTCCCTGCCTGCTTCATGGCCTGGGCAATGGGGTACAGGGGCGCCGCTCCGATGCCGCCTCCCACACAGACGACCCTTCCGAACCGTTCGATGTGGGTCGGTCTGCCGAGGGGGCCCAGGATATTCTGGATATACTCTCCTTCCTCCAGTTCGGCGAGCTTGTGGGTAGACTTTCCCACCGTCTGGAAGATCAGGGTGATGGTTCCCTTGACAGGATCCGCATCCGCGATGGTGAGGGGGATCCGTTCCGCATAATCCGAGTTTCGCTGGACGATCACGAACTGTCCCGGCTTCCTCGCTTCCGCGATAAAAGGGGCTTCCACCGTTATCCGGAAGACTTCTTCCGACAACTGTTTTTTCGATACGATCTTGTGCATAGATGGGAAAACCATAGCAAAAAAGAGGGATCTGTTCAATCTGTAATATCAGTCATCCTTTCACTGCCCCGGCCGTCATGCCATGGATCAATTGCCGCTGGATGAAAAAGAACAGGACAATCACGGGAACCGCACTTACCACTCCGCCGGCGGTGAGGAGTCCCCAGGCAATCTTGAACTCTCCGATCATATTCTGCAGGGCAATGGGGATGGTGCGGACGTTGGACCCTGTGAGGATCGCCGCATAGATGAACTCGTTCCATGCGGTAATGAACACATAGATCCCCGTGGCAGAAATACCCGGCAAGGCGACGGGAAGCACCACCCGCAGAAGGGTAGTGAATCGGTTGCATCCATCGATCTGAGCCGCCTCGTCCAGCTCCCGAGGGATGGCGTTGAAAAATCCCGTAAGCATCCAGGTGGAAAACGGGATCGTGAAGGTAGAATAGGCAATGATCAAGGACAGGTGCGTATCCATCAAGCCGAGGACCCGCATCAGGATAAAGAGAGGTACCAGAAGAAGAACCACGGGGAACATGTTGATCACGAGGAACTGGGCCAGGAGGGCTGTTCTTCCCCTGAAGCGGTACCGGGAAAAGGAGTAGCTGGCGGGAACGGTGATACAGAGCCCCAACAGCATGGTACAGGAGGCTACGATCAAACTATCTAGGATGTTTCGGCCGTAATCGATCCGGCTGAATAGCCTCAGGTAGTTCGTTCCCGTAGGGCTTGCCGGGAAATAGCGAAACTCCGAAAGGTAGAGATCCTCCTCGGGGGTGAGGGAGGTGATAAAAGTCCACACATAGGGAGCCAGGGCGAAACACACGATCAACAGTAGAGGCAGGTGAAGGGTGAGGATTCTACGCACAGCCTGCCGTTTCCCTTTCTGTTTCCTCATACACCCCCCCGATCTTCCATCTGAAGGACCTTGCGAAGGTACATCGCCACGAAGAGAGTAACGAGAAGGGTCAGTACGACGGCAATGGTGGAAGCATACCCAAAGTCCATCCCCTTGTAAGCCCGGATGTAGGAATAGACGGGCAAGGTGTGGGTGGCATATCCGGGGCCGCCTCCTGTCATAATGTAGATGATGTCCAGGGAGTTGGCCACCCAGATGATCCGGAGCATGAGGCTGGTAAAGAGAACCGGCACCAGCATGGGAAGGGTGATCCGGGTGAACTTCTGCCAGGTGGAAGCCCCATCTACCTCCGCTGCCTCATAGAGGGTATCGGGAATGGCCTGGAGTCCAGCCAGAATCATGATGGCAAAGAAGGGGAACCCCTGCCACATGAGGGCGAGGATGATGGCATAGAGGGCTGTTTTATCGCTGGCCAGCCAGGGGAAGTAGGAAGAAAGGATCCCCACCCGCACCAATAGATCGTTGATGATCCCCCGGTTCCCGTCGTACATCCAGCGCCACATAAGGGCGGTAATCACGCTGGGAGTAACCCAGGGTATCAGTACGAGGGATCGGGCAATCCCCCTCCAGAAGAAGTCTTGATTGAGAAGAAGGGCCGTCCCGAACCCCAAAGTCAGCTGAAGGGAAATCACTCCTACGATCCAGACGAGGGTATTCTTGAAAGAAATCCAGAATACCGGATCCCCCAGGGCTTGCTGGTAGTTCCCCAAACCGATGAACCGGATCTCCGTGGGTTTCCACAGGATGTACTGCATGAAGCTATAGGTGAAGGTTCGAAGGATGGGATAGAAGATCACCAGGACCGTAATGATCAGGGCGGGGGAAAGGAGGAGGTACGGGAAAAGATCCGATCTTTTTCGTTTTACTGCCGCCATACCGGTTTTCAAAGGGGGGCCTTTCGGCCCCTCCCCCCGCTTACTTCTTTCCAAAGAAATGCTCTTCGAAGATCTTCATCATCTGTTCACTGGTGATCTGACCTAAAAAGGCCCTCTGCATGGTAGCGGGCCACACGCTTTCCACGAACTCCGCTACCTTGGGATGGGCAGGAAGGACTCCCGCAAAGGGGGTGGATTCTACGGAGGCCTTCATGAAGCGGTTCTCCTGTGCCTCCTTCGTCTGCCCGTTGGACTTGTTGATCGAAATCTGGCCGGAGGATTTCTGCCAGAGGGCATTGTTTTCCGCCGTAGCCAGGAAGGCACACCACTTAAAGGCCTCTTCTTTCACCTTCGAGGCGGCCAGTACCCCATTTTCCTCATCCCCGAAGCTGGTCCATGCGCCCTTGGTTCCCCGGGGTACGGGAGCGGCAGAGATCCTGTCTCCCAGAACATCCACCATTCCCTTAGCGCTTCCCAGGTGATGG
>Ga0272446_1006540_pt1 | contig 12098 bp, 9 predicted proteins | sample YNPCB0061_FD_194587 | JGI IMG/M metagenome (GOLD analysis project Ga0272446, IMG submission 194587) | Hot spring microbial mat communities from Yellowstone National Park, WY, United States - YNP-CB-006-1 | ecosystem: Environmental > Aquatic > Thermal springs > Hot (42-90C) > Sediment | place... | reverse complement strand
TCTCTAAACGGGCGTGAACAAAACGTAAGACCCTTCGGGGCGGTTTTGGATGAAGCGTCAAAATTGGCTGAAGAAAGGCAGCCTTCCAGACCTGCTGTGGTTTAGGTAGGTTTGGTAAACCAGGTTCCTTCCCCGCTTCAGATTCTTCCTCTTTCCTTGTGGACGAGGAAAGAAACTGTGGGAGGGTAAGAAACTCTGAACGGGAGCGCGAAAAGAGTGAGCGGCGAGCTACTGACGAACGTTGTGTACTGCATGGACCCACGATGTCGCCTGGGAGCGCGGGCCTCTGGCCCGCGTTTGTGGTATGTGGAATCTCCATTGCCTGACGCATTCGTACATTATCATTCCTAAGAGTATGATCAAAAACCTGGACGGTTGATGCGGTTCTCCAAGGGCATTCCAAACGATAGGTACCGGATCGTTGCGGATGAGAACCGTTGGCAGGCAGGGCATGCGTCGCCCTTCCGCGATGGCAAGAGTGTTCAACGTGTTACGTACCAGTGCTGCAACGTACGGCTGGCGCTTCCTCACCTTCCCCTTGCCCCCTTCCTCTCCTACCCGGGGAGAGGAAGGGAGAACGTGGGGTGACTGACGAGAACGAACGTTGGTCTGCGCATGTAATGGTCGGATATGCACAGTACGAACTTCATGCGAAACCCGGGTTTTTGATCATGCTCCAAGACCGCTCGCCAGCGGCATCCCTAAGCCCCCGCTCGCGAGGCGGGCGAACCTGCCCCTCTCTTCGCCATCACCATAACCGGCCAGGGAAAAACGTTGAAAACCGCTACAATTCCTGGCGGTTATCGTGCTGTAACCCACCTATATATAATAAACCCTTGAAATCACCAGTTGATCAGCATATTCTTTCCGGGAAGTGACGAATGTATTCCTTTTGTGGCAATACATCAGGCCGTTTGGTCAGGTGATTTGCGGTATACTAACGATAGCAACGTGTTGTCATGTGCTGTCGCAAGGAGTAAGGTCATGGCGCACGACACCCAAAATACGACGACGGAGTCGGCAGAGCCTACACGCTTGTTTGATATGTTTGCCCCGTCAACATACGCTGAGTGGCGAGCAGCAGCAGAAAAGACCTTAAAGGGCGTACCGTTCGAGAAACGTCTGATTACGAAGACCTACGAGCAGATTCTGCTCCAGCCGATCTATAATGCTGAAGATATTGCCGATCTTCCGCATCTTACGTCACTTCCTGGCTTTGCGCCTTTTGTCCGTGATACCCGCACGTTGGGGTCGGTCTGTGAACGTTGGCAGGTGGCGCAGGAATTACCATACCCTACCGCAACCGAAGTGAATCAAGCAGCGCATGCCGATCTCCCGCGTGGTCTGACGACGCTCAATGTACCGCTCGACCAGGCGACACGGCAGGGGATCGATCCTGATGTTGCCGCACCTAGCCACGTCGGCGCAGGTGGTCTTTCACTCGCCACGCTTGATGACGCCAGACGGTTGTGCGATCGGCTCGATCTCGATCATCTGCCATTGCTGATCAATACCGGCTCGCAAGTATTGCCGGTTGTAGGATTACTCCTGGCTGTCGCCGAAGAGCGCGGACTGACTCCTGCACGGTGGCAGGGCACACTTGGCGCCGATCCACTCGGTGCGCTGGCAGCCGATGGCTCACTGCCCGCATCACTCGACCGCTGTTACGACGGACTGGCTGAATGGACACGGTGGGCGTTGACACATACGCCCCGACTACGCACTATCGTTGTCAGTACGCACGTGTACCATAACAGCGGTGCCAATGTAGTGCAAGAACTGGGATGCGCTCTGGCGACGGGCGTTGCTTATTTGCGGGCAATGCAAGAGCGTGGCTTGACGGTCGATGATGTTGCACCGCGGATGCAGTTTGCCTGTTCAGTTGGATCGCAATTCTTTCTCGAAATTGCCCGGTTACGAGCAGCTCGTATGCTTTGGGCACGAATCGTTGCTGCTTTCGACGGCAATGAGGTAGCCCAACGCATGAATATCCACGCACGGACTTCAGCGTGGACCAAAACACGGTATGATGTATACAATAACATGCTCCGTGCAACCGGTGAGGCTATGGCTGCCGTGATGGGAGGAGCCCAAAGCCTGCATATCAGCCACTTCGATGAGGCTTGGGGCTTGCCAGACGAATTCTCGCGCCGAATTGCCCGTAACCTACACATCATTCTGCAAGAGGAATGTAACTTCTTCCGCCTGATCGATCCACCCGGTGGTTCGTGGGCCATCGAGAAACTTACCGACGAGATTGCAGCCAAAGCCTGGGCGTTTTTCCAGGAGATTGAGCGGCACGGCGGCATGGCAGCCGCCTTACAGGCCGGGAAGCCTCAAGAAGCGATTGCGGCGACACGGAGCGAACGCTTTACGGCAATTGCACATCGTCGTGAAGTGATCGTCGGTGTGAATATGTATCCCAATCTTCAGGAAAAATTACCGGACATTCGTCAGATCGATCATCTTCAGTTACATACGGCCCGCGCCGTTGATCTGCGTCATGCACGCGAGATTCGCGATGCCGATGCCTGTCAAACTGCCCTGACCGAACTTGCACAGCAACGCACGGTAGCCGCCGTCCTGGCAGCAGTACGGGCAGGAGCAACCCTGGGTGAGCTGAGCTGTGCGCTGGCCGCAGCCGACACGGCCGCACCGCAGGTCGAACCACTTCCAGCGCATCGGGCCGCCGAACAATTTGAAGCCTTACGAGTAACTGCTGATGCTTACACTGCCCGTACCGGTCAGCGACCAGCCGTTTTCCTCGCCAATATGGGGCCGATCAGCCAGCATAAGGCTCGCGCCGACTTCGCCACCGGCTTTTTCAACGCCGGCGGTTTCGCAGTAATCGGCAATGATGGGTTCGCCAGTATTGAGGAAGCAGCAGCGGCTGCGCTGGCATCTGGTGCCGGGATCGTAACAATCTGTTCGACAGATGAAACATATCCCGATATTGTGCCAGCACTCACCCACGCCATTAAATCGCAAAGTCCGACCACAACGGTAGTGCTGGCGGGTTATCCGACCGATCTGATCGATATGTATCGTGCTGCCGGAGTTGATGAATTTATCCACCTGCGTGCCAACTGCTACGAGATACTGACCCGGCTGCAACACTTGAAAGGAGTAGCCGCGTGAAAAATCCCGATTTTACGACCATATCATACCGCGATACATGGCCTGTGCCGACCCTGAGCCAATGGCAGGATCGGGCTGAACAAGAGGCTGGACAACCACTGAGTGAGCTGGTCTGGCATACGATGGAACAGATCGATGTGCGACCGCTCTATACCGCCACTGACCTGACCGGCCTTGAACATCTGGGCTTCACAGCCGGAATTCCGCCCTATCTGCGGGGGCCATACCCAACCATGTATGTTACTCAACCATGGACGATCCGCCAGTACGCCGGATTTTCAACTGCGGAAGCGAGTAATGCCTTCTACCGGCGTAACCTTGCTGCCGGTCAAAAGGGGTTATCGGTTGCCTTTGATCTGGCGACTCATCGCGGTTACGACTCTGACCATCCGCGGGTTGTTGGTGATGTCGGCAAGGCAGGGGTTGCTATCGACTCGGTGCTCGATATGAAAATTTTGTTCGATGGCATCCCGCTCGATCAGATGTCGGTCTCGATGACAATGAATGGGGCCGTGATCCCCATTATGGCCTTCTATATTGTTGCTGCCGAAGAGCAGGGAGTACGCCCAGAACAGCTTACCGGTACGATCCAAAACGACATCTTGAAAGAGTATATGGTGCGCAATACGTATATCTATCCCCCTGAACCATCGATGCGCATCATTGCCGACATCTTTGCCTACACGGCCAAACACATGCCCAAGTTCAACAGCATCAGCATTTCGGGCTACCATATGCAAGAGGCGGGTGCCACCGCCGACCTTGAGCTAGCTTATACGCTGGCCGATGGTCTGGAGTATGTACGTGCCGGTTTGAAAGCAGGACTGGCAATCGATACCTTCGCCCCCCGTCTCTCGTTCTTCTGGGCAATCGGCATGAATTATTTCATGGAGATTGCCAAGATGCGTGCGGCACGTTTGCTCTGGGCGAAGATTATCAAACAGTTCAATCCCCAAGATCCGCGCTCGATGGCGCTGCGCACTCATTGCCAGACTTCAGGCTGGAGCCTGACCGAACAAGACCCGTTCAACAACGTTGCCCGCACATGCATCGAAGCAATGGCTGCCGCTCTCGGTCATACTCAGTCGTTGCACACCAATGCGCTTGATGAGGCAATCGCGCTGCCAACCGACTTCTCGGCCCGTATTGCACGTAATACGCAGTTGTATCTCCAGGAAGAGACCGGTATTTGCAAGATCATTGATCCGTGGGGAGGTTCGTACTACCTCGAATGGCTTACCGATGCGCTTGCCCGCCGCGCCTGGGCGCACATTCAGGAAGTCGAAGAGCTGGGCGGTATGGCTAAAGCTATCGAGGCCGGCCTACCCAAACTACGAATTGAAGAGGCAGCAGCCCGTCGGCAAGCACGCATTGACTCAGGGCGCGAGACGATTGTTGGCGTCAATAAATATCGCCTCGACTACGAAGCGCCGATTGAGATTCTGGAAGTCGATAATACGGCCGTGCGCCAGAAACAGATCGAACGCTTGCAAAAACTACGGGCCGAGCGCGATGAGGCACGAGTGCAGGCAACATTAAACGAGCTAACGCGGGTTGCAGCTTCTGGTGAGGGTAATTTGTTAGAAGCAGCAATCGAAGCAGCGCGGGCCCGTGCTACGCTGGGTGAAATTTCGCTGGCGATGGAAAAGGTCTTTGGGCGCTTTAAGGCTGAGATTCGTGCTGTATCGGGTGTGTACAGTAGCGAATATAGTGACGTCGAGCAGATACACCATGTACGGGCAATGGCCGATGCCTTCGCGGCAATCGAAGGCCGCCGCCCACGCATTCTGGTTGCCAAAATCGGTCAGGACGGCCACGACCGGGGGGCGAAAGTCGTCGCGACAGCGTTTGCCGATTTAGGTTTCGATGTGGATATTGGTTCCCTCTTCCAAACCCCGGAAGAAGTGGCGCGCCAGGCGGTAGAAAACGATGTGCACGTGGTCGGGATCAGCTCACTGGCCGGCGGTCATAAAACGCTCTTACCACAACTGGTAGAAGAGTTGCGCAAACTAGGTCGTGAGGACATTATGGTGGTGATTGGTGGCATTATTCCGCCACAAGACTACGAGTTTCTCCGTGCTCATGGCGCAGCCCTGATCTTTGGTCCCGGTACCATTATTCCGGTGGCGGCAGAAAAATTGCTGCGCGAGTTGCAACGGCGACTTCATGGTGATAGTGTCGCCGCCCCGGCGTCGTGAGGAGAGGTAAAGAAGTATCATGACCAGCGAGCATCGGCCTACCACTTCTGAAGAATTGCCATTTGCGCTATCGGTATTGGCCGGAATAGCTAGCCGTCACGATGGTTTGCCCGGTAGCGCTCCTCCTGCATCAACCCCACCCGGCGGACCACGTCGCCGGCAGTTGACGGTTGAGGAATACGTTGCCGGTGTGCGTAACGGAGATCGAACTATTCTGGCCCGTGCTATTACCCTGATCGAGAGCAATGCCCCAGCTCATATTGCACAGGCTCAAGAGGTATTGCGTGCGCTGTTACCCTTCACGGGTCATTCACTGCGAGTAGGCATTACTGGCGTGCCCGGAGTTGGCAAGAGCACCTTTATCGAGGCACTCGGTACTATGCTCTGTGAACGAGGGCATCGAGTCGCAGTGCTGGCCATCGATCCCTCTAGTAGCATTTCGCGTGGCAGTATCCTGGGTGATAAAACCCGTATGGAACGGCTGGCACGACATCCTAATGCCTACATTCGTCCCTCACCGAGTGGCGGTAGTCTAGGGGGGGTAGCCCGTAAAACACGCGAGACGCTGTTGCTATGTGAAGCAGCCGGATTTGACATCATTCTGGTTGAGACGGTGGGAGTTGGTCAAAGCGAAACTGCGGTGCGCGGCATGGTTGACTTCTTCTTGCTGTTGATGCTGGCAGGCGCCGGTGATGAACTGCAAGGGATCAAAAAAGGAGTCATTGAGCTGGCTGACGCGCTCCTCATCACTAAAGCAGACGGTGACAATCGACAACGGGCATTGGCTGCGCAAGCTGAATATCGCCACGCGCTACGCTACCTTACTCCGGCTACACCGGGCTGGAAACCACCGGTACGGACATGCTCGGCGCTTACTGGCGCCGGTATCGCCGAAATCTGGCAGGAGATTGAGCGATTCCGTGATGAACTAACTGCCAGTGGTGTATTCGCCAATCGCCGTCGTGAGCAGGCGCGCGATTGGCTGTACACATTAATCGATGAACAATTACGAACGCTGTTCTTTGCTCATCCGATCGTGCGTGAGCGTCTGCCGACCCTTGAACAGGCGGTCGTTGAGGGTACGCTGCCAGTTGTCAGTGCAGTCCAGCAACTGATTGCCGCGCTCGGTGAGGTGCAGGCGGGGAAAACGGCTTAGTGCCTATCCGGAGTACCCTGTCGCAGAAGAAGAACGGTCGGGGCGCAGCGGCGCTACGCCCGTACCTCTATTATCAGGTTTCATCCGCTGTATCGTGAGACGATCATTCGGATAGGTGCCAAACAAGGAAAGACGGGTTAGGAAGTCGCCCTTAAGGATGTGCTGATGAGTCTCGCGCTGGCTATTCCCACCACGTAGCAGACAGAGATGATAGAGGTACGAGGAAGGAGAGGTATATCGAGCTATTATCGGCACAGATGGGCACTGCGAATTAGGTTCAGATCCGGCCGGTTTATTCTTCACAATCAGCGCAGTAAAAAGCCTCTCATTGAGAGCAGTTCTTTGATCCCTTGTACGACAGAGGTAAAGATGTAATACTTCTTGATACTTTCATTATGGGCAGATGGCACCAAGAAAACTCTCTATCTGTGAGCTAGATCAAGATATTGATGAACGAACAAACGTGTTGCTGTCGTAGCAGTCGTTACCCCTGCGTAGATGGTGACCAGGGACAGGCATTCGATACTGTAACTACCATAACTGTCTCACCGAGTGCAGTTGCAGCCGCAAACGCCGCACGCAGTGCTTCCCATACTGTCATTTCATCACCAGCGATTAGAGTACTCATCGCACCTGGTTGCACATCCAAGCCGCGATCACGCCAGATCGCTAGCGCCGTATCAATAGCCGGGCCAAGGTGCTGCTGTCGCAAGGGGTAAATACTGACCTGCGCTGTCAGACCACCAGATGTGAATGACAATTCTTTATTCACCATGAATTCACTCCTTTTATTATGAGAATATTTTACTGTGAAAAAAGCACACGCATTCCGATAAAAGCACCCAGCGGTAGCTGCGAATAATACCACCACAAACCGGGAAGCAATGTGGTGCGCCACGTCGTCTGAGGGTTGTGGAGAGACAACACCTTGTGGGCCAGGCGTTCAAGCTCAAATGGAGAGTAAAAACGTGCAATCTGCCAGACCGGCAAACCACTACGTTTTCGCTTCCAGGCCATTGGATGCCAGCGGTTGAGTACACCTAAGACGATCCCGTGGCGAGTGACACGCGCTGCTTCTTGCAACGCACGTTCAGGATGTGGCAGAAACTCAAGTGCAGTAATGAGTAGCACCCCATCGAAGGTATCATCAGAGAAAGGCAGTGCTTCCGCATCGGCACGTACCAGGTACACACCGCCACGGCGACTAGCTTCAGCAATCATAGGCGCAGACAGATCCACACCTGTAACATGATACCCTTCCGAGGCCAACCAGCGCGCAAAGTGACCGGTTCCGACACCGATCTCTAACAGTCTCTGCGCCTGTGGTAGCCCCGACAGTAACCATCGGATCAAACGACGCTCGGCAATGTCGGCAGAACGTCCGTCGGTCTCGTACCAGGTTTCATAACCGGCAACCAGTTCGGGGTTATCAAAAGGATTAACCCAGTTTTCAACCGTCACAGCCTCGCCTCTATGCACATGTAAAGACGCGGATATTTTTCTAAGTTGCCTTGATTGCTAGTGCTTTGTTATGTTAGATTTTGTTCTTTTACAACCGGATACAGACGCCTGAGTTTGATGCGGGCATCAGCGGTGGTAAAGTGCCATATCACCTTACTACGCGCTTTCTTACGACGCTCTTCCCAGGCTGAGACTTCACGTTTGAGCGTGCTCATATCCGGGATCGGTCGGTCCAAGCACTGCCGTTGCAGAACCGAGCGTTCGCATTCGGCGATATTGAGCCAGCTGCCGTGTTCGGGCGTGTACTGCCATTCGAAACGCGCTGCCAGGCGATGGGCTTCTTCCGGTTCAAAGGCTTCATCCAGTGACCCGGGGCCGTGCGTGGTCACATTGTCAACGACCAGCACCATGCGTTCAGCCTGCGGGTCATCTTCATCCGACAGCAGGCGCACTTGTGCAGCGACGTCGCACCTGGTATGACGCTCGGTGACCCGTCCTTTACGCCAACCTCGGAGCGGTTCACTCATCAGCAAGCGATTGGCAACCCCATGCCGGTCGTATGCGTCGTCCTGCCGTCGCGGCTGACCCTGCTCGACAGGCAACCTCCCGCGGGGAAGGTCATGCAGCTCTTTGCTGGCTTCATCCAGGCATACGACCGGGCGCGTGGGGGCATAGGGTCGCTGATAGACATCTCAAACGTCTTCCATCTTGGCAACATACGTCCCAGACGGCTTGCTAATGCACCAGGTCTTTACTCGCCACGGCTTGATTTCGTTTTTTTTAGTATCTCGCCGACCGTGACATGGCTCATCGAATCCACATAGTGGAGTTCAACCATCTTGTCAGCCAGCAAGCGCAATGTCCAGCGTGCAGCGCCTTCTGGTGGCTCGCTGCAGGCTAACATCACCAACTTGGCTTCGACTTCCCCGGTGAACTTCGGTGGCGCACCTGGCCAGCCTTTGTCAGACAGCGCCGCCTGCAATCCACCCGAAAGAAAACGTCGTCGCACATTGCGCACCGTGCTTTTCCTGCACAAGACCGCATCAGCAACTTCCTGGTCCGTGCGCTTCTGGCCCTGGCTGCGGTCGCTCAGAAGCAGGATACGCGCTCTGGTATGGGTACGGGCCGGAGCGTTGCCGGTGCGAATCAGTTTTTCCAGCTCGGTGCGTTCTTCACTCGTCAGTTCGATATGTGTATGTTTTCCCATGTCGCACAGTATAACATCCCAGGCCAAAAAGCGCAAAATCTTATATAACGAGGTACTAGTTCAAGTTCGTACAGATGAGTGCAATGAGCGCTGCGTGTACCTTCAGTTCAACCCCGGCATTGGGACGTGCGTCAAGTCGCTCAATGCCCATCGTCTCCAGGTGACGGTTGACCGTCTCAATCGGATGACGATACGGGCGCACTTCGATGGCGTCCATACCCCAGGCGTGTGGACGCATGGTCGCCCAGCGCACCTGTACGGGCGCAGCGCCGCTGCGCACCCCCGTCTCCGCCAGGATGCTGGCCTCATCAGCCGCGTGGAGGCTGTATCGCCCAACCGCCGCGCCCCGGCGGGCAGGCCAGACGCACCCCTGCGGGCAGCATCGGAACGCGCACGGGCACGCCATCCGGACGGCAGACCAGATGCACACGCCATTCAACGAACGTCTCCCGTTTCGCCGCGCACTACCCGTAGCATGCGCGCCCGCGCACCTTCCGCCAGCGCCGGGCGCGCACGCGACGGCAGACTGGCAGGGGGAGGCTATCGATAATGAACCCGTCGCCCGTGGCGACGCTCCCCCGACGTTCGCAGGAATCCAGGCCATCCAATCGGCGCGCTGATGCAGACGACGATGGACGCGTGCGACGCTGATCCGCCCCAACCGAGAGCCGCACCCGTGCATGATCTGCACCGCCCGTTCGTGATGACCGCCAACATCCGTGGCGGCGACGACCGCAATCGTCAGCATCGCGGAGTCGGGCACCTGCGCCCGCCCATCACGGCGCTGCCCCAGGTGTTCCATCAGCGTGTCGATCACGACAACAGCAGGTATCATCCAATAGGCGTCCATCGGCTCCTCCTGGCGATGATGGTGGTTTGGCACCCGCGATCGTGCCAGTGGTGTCGGTGGTCGTCAACTGGCAATCAAGGTAAACTGCGTAAGCAAAGCTTATTAGGAGATAAACATCTATAATTGGTTCAACCTTTATGGGAATTGCTAGAAATCCGCTCCTACCGCACGAGCCGTGGGGCTGAAGCCCTCGGCCAGGCAAGGCGAAGCCCGCCGGCGCGGGCGAGAGCGGAGTATTTCTTCAAAGTCCATGGGAGGTGCGCTGCGCCCCCGCGCCCACTGTACGGGCGCAGCAGCGCTGTGCTCCCCGTATGCGCTGCGTGCCGTCGGGCTAAAGTCCTCGGCTATGCAAGGCGAAGCCCACCGGCGCGGGCTATTCCAGACAAAACTCCACCCGCGTTGCTCCGTCGTATCCGTGCCGATCCGTGTTCTATTCCAGCTTCTGGGGCAAAGCCTGTCTGCGCATAACGCGAACTCCAACGGCAACCCCATCGACCATCAACCATTGGCTATCGGCTACGATCAGCCCTCGGCTGTGCAAGGCGAAGCCCGCCTGTACGGGCTATGGCGGATTATGTATTTAAAGACCAGCATAGCAGCGCGCGGCTCTGTCTCGCGTTCTGATGTACGGCACACCTCCGTTCGGAGCGCATCAGTGCACCATGTCCAGGTCCCGTCCTGCCGCCGGCGACGAACGGAAGGATAGACCGTCTGCCGTGGCGGGATGTCGTGAGGAAGCATCCGCCAGGCGAACCCACGTGACAAGATGGAGACGATGGCACGCACCATCCCGCGGGAGGAATGCACCCGATAGCGCCCCTGACGTGGAGATTTGGATGGTCATCCCGTCTCTGTCGCCAAAGGGCAGCCTCAGGTTCTGGAGGATAGGGGACCGCGTAAGCGTTTGCAGGCAGGCGCCTGGCCTTCAAGGGAATGCTGAGTGGTGCGAATGTCGGCATGCCCCATGAGGTGTTGGATATCGTCGAGCTGGTAACCGGCCTCTTTAAGCCGGTGAGCGAAGGCAGCGCGCAGGGTGTGGGCGGTGGCGCGTTTGGTCATGCCTGCGGCATGGACAGCGGCGGTGATGGCCTTCTGAACACCGCTGGGGTGGAGGTGATGCCTCTTGACGACAAGGGTACGGGGGTCTACGGAGAGGTCACGGGAAGGGAAGACGTACTGCCATTCCCAGGAGGTGGCTGCTCCCGGATATTTGCGCGCCAGCGCTGGCGGCATGGAGACCGGAACGTCAAGGTGAACCTCATAAAGGCGGCGGACCCCCTCCAGGTGGGCGCGGAGGCGTTGGAGAAACCGCTCCTCGTCTGGGAGGAAGGTCACGCGGTCGCGGTTGGACCTGGTGTTGCGAACGGTGATGAGGGAGTTCTCAACATCGAGGTCCTGGATACGCAGGCGCAGCGCTTCGAGCAATCGCAGTCCGCTGCCGTAGAGAAGGCAGGCAACGAGGTAAGGCGTGCCGTCCAATTCGGCGAGGATGCGCAGGCATTCGTCATGGCTGAGGTAGGGCTGGACGCAGGTGCTTTTCTTCGCGCGCAGGGCGTGCACATCGCCGAGGGGGATGGCGAGAACTTCCTGATAGAGGAACAGAAGGGCGGCAAGGGCCTGATTCTGAGTGGAAGCGGAAACCTGCTCGCAGGCAGCGAGGTGGGTGAGGAAGGCTTCAACCTCCGGTGCGCCCATGGCGGCGGGGTGGCGGAGTTTGTGGAAGCGGACGAAGCGTTCGTACCAATGGAAGCAGGCTTTCTCGGTGCGGATGGAATAGCCACGCAGGCGGATGGCGTCGCGGATGCGATCGGCCAGTTTTCTCTCCGGCATGATGGTGCTCCTGCTTTGACAGAAATTTCCGTTGTATGATAGCATGAGCGTGTAAGTCCCTGGTCAACTGTGGCTGTAGTATGGCATAACATAGAGAGTCACGCAAGATAACATAGAGAGTCGAGATAAGTACAAGTTAGCCCGCTCACTGCGGACAGGATGAACAGAATGGGCGAGTTTCTCGAAAGCGAAAAACTGCATCAGGCGAAATTCAAAGCGAGTTCACCATACTTTTCCAACGCGGCTCGCGCCGATGGA
>Ga0272446_1006539_pt1 | contig 12099 bp, 8 predicted proteins | sample YNPCB0061_FD_194587 | JGI IMG/M metagenome (GOLD analysis project Ga0272446, IMG submission 194587) | Hot spring microbial mat communities from Yellowstone National Park, WY, United States - YNP-CB-006-1 | ecosystem: Environmental > Aquatic > Thermal springs > Hot (42-90C) > Sediment | place... | reverse complement strand
CGGATGGCCCAATTCTTCTCGGAAGTTAAGGCCGTAAATCCAAAGATTAAGATCGCCTATCATTCGGATGGAGCTATACAACCCATAATACCAGACTTAATTGAAATAGGTTTAGATATCCTTAATCCCATTCAACCCGCAAGTATGGATCCCGTTAGTCTTAAGGCTGAATTCGGTGACCGTTTATGCTTTTGGGGAAGCATCGATGAACAGCATACTCTTCCTTTTGGCAAACCTGAAGACGTTCGTAAAGAGGTAGAAGAACGTTTAGCCACCCTAGGCGCGGGTGGTGGTCTTATTATCGGTCCAACTCATCATGTCCAATTGGATACCCCATTAGAAAATTTTTATGCCATGGTTGAGGCCATAACTAAAATGTAATATTACCACCGTCACGGCTCATTCCATTCCTGAGCCCACTCGTATATATTGCAAAACCCCGCAAAAAAACCTAATATTCTAGATAATTGAAGCTGTACCCTAACTTCCTACGTTAGGGGACAGCTTCAATTGTGCGCCCAGGGGCTTTGTTTACGCGACCCCCTATGGATACCCAAAAGTAGGAGAGCGGGATGCTGAAAATTCTTCATGTCGATAGAAGTGAAATGTTTCGGAAGATCATTAAAGAGATGGTGTACCGTTGTGGCCATTCCATAGAGAGCGTGGCTACCCAAGCGGAGGCCCTAGAAAAGATCGCCACGACCCCCATAGACCTGCTCATAACTTCCTTGGAGCTGGACGACGGCAACGCGGAGGAATTAATCCAGAGCGTTTCCGTCCGGAACGAGTCTTCATCCGCCACCAAGGACCTTCCTATCATCGTTCTTACCTCCACCGATTCCTTGGAACTACGGGAAAAATTCTTCGCCCTTGGGGTGGTGGATTATATGCTGAAGGGGGAGGTTACCGAAGCCCAATTCCGCCGGTACTTTGACGCCCTGGCGGCGGCGGACGAACTTTCCACCTTTATGCGGGGGCTTCGGGTTGCCGTTTTGGACGATTCCCAAATGATCCTCAAAATAGTCCATCGGATCCTCTCCTTAAACGGTTTTCAATCGATCCATCTTTTTGCCGATCCCCTAACCCTTATCAATTCGGGTGAACTATTCGATATCTATATTCTAGATATGGTTTTACCGAATATGTCGGGAGAACAGGTGGTAACCAGGCTCCGGAGGGAACAGCCCCAATCGATCATCATAAGCGTTTCCCGTTTTACCGGAGAAAAGCCCCTGTCGCACATACTTTTGGCGGGGGCGGACGACTATATCCACAAACCCTTTGACGCGGCGGGCCTTATTACCCGCATCAAAATCAACGTCCGTTCCTTCCTCTACCGAAGGCGTCTGGAAGCCCTGGCCATTACCGACGGTCTGACGGGGCTCTATAACCACCGGTATTCCTTTGAACGGTTGCAACAGGAAATTGAAAAGGCCCACCGCTACCGACGGCCCTTTTCTTTCCTTATCTTCGATATCGATAATTTTAAGCGGGTCAACGATACCTGGGGCCATATGAAGGGGGACGAAGTGTTAGTCCTGGTGTCCCAGGCCATCAAGGGCTGTTTACGGAGCGTAGACCTGGTGGGCCGCTACGGCGGGGAAGAGTTTATGGTTCTTCTGCCGGAAATTGACCTGGAGGCCGCCAAAACCGTGGCGGAAAAGATCCTCCAGGCGGTGCGGAACCTGCGATTTAGCGAGGCCTCCCTCCGGGTGACCATTTCCGGCGGGGCGGTTCAGCTCCAGGCCGGAGAGGACCTGGAATCCCTGGTACACCGGGCCGATGTAAACCTCTACCGGGCCAAAGCCGACGGAAAAGACCGGGTACTGTAGGCCCAGTCCCGAACCCACCGGCGTTCTTATTCCCGCCAGACCTCCTGCACCCCGGCGCAGGAGCCCAGGGTCTCCAGGGCTCCGCCGTCGGCGGAAGCGGAGATTTGGCTCGCGGTTCTTATGACCGCTTCTTTCCCCGACAGGGGTACGTGGATATACACCTCGCAGGGCCCCGAATTTTCGAACAGGTAGTCCCGCAGGGCTTCCAAGGATTCTTCCCGCTCCGCCGCGTCTTTTTCCAGCCGGATATGCACCTCCCGGTAGGATTTTTCCGCCAAATTGTCCACATCCAACAGGGTATCCACCAAAAAACTTGGCCGTTCCCGGGACCGGTCTACCTTGCCCTTGACCGCGATAATCGAATCCACCGCCAGCCGGTCCCGGTACCGTTCCCAGGCTTCGGAAAAGAAGGTCAGATCCATATCCCCCCGGTAGTCCCCCAGGGACGCGAAACCCATCCATTTTCCATTTTTTGCCTGGTGGGGCCGCAGGGACTTAATTATTCCCAACAGAACGTATTCCTTTTCGGGGCTGGCCCGTTCAACATGGGACAGGTCCAGGGTTACCGACCGCTCCCACACCTGTTTGTACTTGTCCATCGGATGACCGGAAAAATAGAAGCCAATCAGCTCCTTTTCCTGGTTTAATTTTTCCGATTGTTCCAACTCCGGGAACTCCTCAAATTCAAAGTCCGGGTATTCCTTTTCTCCCGTATCTTCAAAAAGACTGGATTGCCCAAACTTTTTATCCTCCTTTTTGTTCTGGGCGTACTCCACCGCCCTATCCAAATTCCCCACCAGGGTAGAACGGTTTTTACCCAACCCGTCAAAGGCCCCCGTTTGGATCAGTAATTCGATCACCTTTTTTCCGACGGTCCGTATATCCACCCGTTCCAGAAAATCCATCAAATCCCGGTAGGGTCCCTCTTCGCGACAACGGATAATCTCGTCCGCCGCCCCGTCTCCCAAACCCTTAATGCCCAAAAGACCGTACACAATCCGTCCATCCACCACCGTAAAGTACCGCTCCGACCGGTTAATATCCGGAGGATCGATGGCTAGACCCATCTTCCGGGCTTCGTCGATGTACTCGGGCAGTTTGTCCGTACTGGTAATTTCGTTGGTCAAGTTGGCGGCCATGAATTCGGCGGGAAAGTTGGCCTTGAGGTACGCGGTTCGGTAGGCGACCACCGAATAGGCCGCCGCGTGGCTCTTATTGAACCCATAATCGGCAAAGGGAATAAGGATTTCAAAAATTCTATCCGCGTCGGCCTCCTTGAACCCCTTCTTTTTTGCCCCCTCTATAAACCGGGCCTTCTCCTTTACCATTACTTCCTGTTTTTTCTTTCCCATGGCCCGCCGTAGCAGATCCGCCTGTCCCAGACTGTACCCGCCTATAATTTGGGCCACCTGCATAACCTGCTCCTGGTAGACGATGACCCCGTAGGTCTCCTCCAGGATCGACTTCAACGACGGATCGGGGTACACTATCGACTGCCTGCCCCATTTGGATTCGACAAACTGGGGAATATACGCCATGGGCCCCGGCCTATACAGGGCATTTAAGGCTATCAGGTCCTCTATTTTGTTCGGTTTTGCCTGCTTTAGGATGTTTTGCATCCCCGCCGATTCAAACTGAAAAATCCCCGCGCTTTTCCCTTCCCCTAGCATGGCAAAGGTCGCCGGATCCTCCTCGTCCACCCTATCGGCATCAAAATCAGCCCAGACTCCTCCGCGTTTTCGGATAAGATTCTGGGTATTTTTAATCAAGGTCAAGGTTTTAAGCCCCAAAAAGTCCATTTTAACAAGACCGCATTCCTCAATTTGGTCCATCGTAAACTGGGTCGCCACGGTTCCCGTTTTTGGGTCCCGGTACAACGGAACATAATCGGTCAATTCGGTCTTTCCAATGACAATCCCCGCCGCGTGGAGACTACTATGACGGTTCTTGTTCTCCAGTTTTTTCGCTATGGCGAACAGTTCCTGATACTTAGGATTCTCCGCCAACTCCACGAGCCGGGGCTCCTGTTCAAAGGCCTTTTTTAGGGTCATCTTAGTATCCTCGGGAATCAGTTTGGCAATCATATTCGCCTCCTCCAAACTGATATCCAAAGCCCGGGCCACATCCTTAATAACCGCCTTCGCCTTCAGGGTTCCAAAGGTGATAATTTGTCCCACCCGGTCCCGGCCGTACTTTTGGGTCACGTAATCGATCACCTCGCCCCGGCGTTCGAAACAAAAATCCACGTCAAAATCCGGCATGGAAACCCGTTCGGGGTTCAAAAACCGCTCAAACAGCAAATTGTACTTCAGGGGATCGATATCCGTAATACGCAGGGAGTACGCCACGATGGACCCCGCCCCCGAACCCCGCCCCGGCCCCACGGGAATATCGTGCTCCTTGGCCCAGTTTATAAAATCCGCCACGATCAAAAAATACCCCGTAAAATCCATTTTTATAATAACCGAAAGCTCGTACTCCGCCCTTTGGGTAATCTCGTCGGTCACCACGGGGTACCGTTTTTGTAAACCCTGGAAGGTAAGGTGCCGCAGGTACTCCGAGGTCTCCGAAAACCCCGCAGGAAGCTTAAAATCCGGAAGCAGGGGCCCGGGCAGGGGAATCGTGGCATGACAGCGTTCCGCGATCCGGACCGTATTGGTTATCGCTTCCGGGTATTCGGGAAACAGGGCCGCCATTTCGTCCCCGTCTTTAAAGTAGAATTGGTTGGTCTCAAAACGCATCCGGGTAATTTCGTTTCTTTTTTTATTAGTAGAAATACACAGGAGGATATCCTGGGCCACCGAGTCATCGCTGTCCAGGTAGTGCAGATCGTTGGTCGCCACCAGCGGAATCCCCGTCCGTTTGGAAAGCTCCACCAACAGGGGATTAACCCTTTTCTGCTCCGGAATCCCATGGTCCTGCAATTCCAGGTAAAAATTATCGTCCCCAAAAATATCCCGTAAACGCCGGGCCCGCTCTTCCGCCAAGGCGATTTTCCCCGCCAGCAGAAGACTCGGCACCTCCCCGGCCAAACAGGCGGAAAGGCCGATCAACCCCTCCGCATAACGGACCAACAGTTCCTCGTCTATCCGGGGCTTGTAGTAGAACCCCTCCGTGTAGGCGTAGGAGGATAGTTTTATTAAGTTCCGGTACCCCGTTTCGTTTTTAGCCAACAGAACCAGGTGATGATACTTATTTCCCTTTTCGGACCCCGAGCGGTCAAACCGGGATTGGGGGGCCACGTATACTTCGCTTCCTATAATCGGATTAATATCCTGGGCCTTGCATTCCTTAAAAAACTTAAGGACCCCGAACATATTGCCATGGTCGGTCAGGGCCAAATGCCGCATCCCCAGGGCCTTCGCCTTGGCTACCAACGCGGGAATCGACGCGGCCCCGTCCAAGAGGGAAAAATCCGAGTGGACATGGAGGTGAACAAAATCAGTCATGGGTCGATTGTACCCCAGCCCGTAGCCCAAGGCAAGAGAAGGGGGGCGCCAGGACAGTCCGTATCGATCCTTTTCATCCGACGCGCCCCCCGCCGCGCCCTTCCCCGGGGCGGTCTACGTCCGCCCCGGGGCGATGGCGCGGCCCCCCCGGTACCCCTTTCCCGCGTTTCACGGGGCGGGGCGGGGGCCTGGTTACACAAATTTGTTATAACTTTTTAACATCAAAAAACTTTCGGACCCCACAACCCCCGCCACCGTCGAAAGCTCCTCGGTCAAGAAGCGCACCAAGCCCCGGTTGGAATCCACCAGCACTTCGGCGATCAGGTCGTACCGCCCGGAAGCGATGGAAACCGACAGCACGTTAGGAAGTTTAGCCACCTCCTCCGCCTTGCTTTCCAAAAGCCGGGATTCGGCCACCCGCATGGCCACCAGGGCTAACTGTTTGTTGGACAACACCTCGGGGTTAATAAGGGCCCGGATTTCCAGCACCTGGGCCTCCTTTAACCGTTTTAACCGAGCCCGGACCGTACCCTCGGAGATCCCCAACTGCTGAGCGATCCTATTATTAGGAAGGTAAGACCCCTGAAGTATCCTAATAATGTTCCAGTCCGTTTCGTCTAATTCCATGATCCCTACAGTACCCGGTCCGCTTCCGTATACGCAAGACCAAAGGCCTGGGCCACCTCGGGACACACCAGGTTCCCCTGGTAGGTGTTTAGGCCCCGTTTAATCGCCCCGTTGGCCCTGCAGGCCCCCGCGGCCCCCCGGTCGGCGATCTCCAGGCCGAAGGGTAGGGTCGTGCTGGTTAACGCCAGGGTGCTGGTCAAGGAGACCGCACCGGGCATATTGGCCACCGCGTAATGGACAATCCCATCGACCTCGTAGGTTGGGTTGTCGTGGGTTGTCGCGTGGGTCGTCTCCACACAGCCCCCCTGGTCCACCGCCACGTCCACGATTACGGACCGTTTTTTCATCAATGCTAAGTGGTCCCTCCGGATCAAACGGGGCGCCCGGGCCCCGGGTATCAAGACCGCCCCGATCACCAGGTCACTTTGCGCCACCATCCGCCGAATATTCGCCTCGGTGGAATACAGCGTAGCCACCGCCCCGTGGAACACATCATCGATATACGCTAGTCTGGAGGCCTTAACGTCCAAAATCGTCACGTCGGCCCCCATTCCAAGGGCAATTTTCGCCGCGTTGGTCCCCACAACCCCGGCCCCCAGGATCATCACCTTCCCCCGTTGGACCCCCGGCACCCCTCCCAGCAGAATACCCCGGCCGCCAAAGGGCCGTTCTAGGTATTTTGCCCCCTCCTGCACGCTGAGCCGACCGGCGATTTCGCTCATGGGGGCTAAACAGGGCAGACTGCCATCCTCTAGTTTGATAGTTTCGTAGGCGATGGCGGTAACCTTTCGCTCAAGCAGAGCCTTGGTTTGGGCCTCGTCGGCGGCCAAATGCAGATAGGTAAAGAGGATCTGACCTTCGCGCAAAAAACCGTATTCGGAACTTTGGACTTCCTTCACCTTCACGATCAGCTCCGAATCCCGGTATACCTTTTCGGCCTCCGGAACAATAACCGCCCCGGCCTGTTTGTATTCCCCATCCTCAAACCCCGCTCCTTCACCGGCCCCCGCCTGTATCGCCACCGAGTGGCCCCTGGCCACGTACGCCGCCACGCAGGAGGGAGTCAAACCCACCCGGTATTCGTGTTTTTTAATTTCCTTAACGCAACCAATCTTCATATTTTCCTCCTGTATTACCGATAAACGAAATATTCTTGGATTATACTGTGAAAAACGTATAATATCAACAATTAAATACGAATATCGTATATTCATAAGGATTTCTAGCGGTTTGTCGAACTGCATAAACCAGGCTCCTGAGAAGCTTCGCTTCTTGAGTAGTTTGCAAGGTAAAAAATCGCAGATTCCAGCGATTTTTATGATTAGACGGACAAGTCCGACAAACTGCTAGTACCTAAAAAAGTTATCGGACAGCCTCAAATACTTCACTGGAATCGCCATCTCCTAGACCTGGAAACTTTATTTGACAGACCGATACACAGCCCCTAAACTAAGGAGGGGGTGCACCGATGAAAAAGCTGTCCACGAAGTTAGTTCTCGCCGTAGCGATAACCACGGTTTTTCTCATGGTTCTTATTAGCGGACTTTCGTTATTTTTCCTCGCCCAACTATCTAAAAACAACGGCGTGGTCATTGAAAAAATGTTGATGGATAAATACGACGAAGAAATAAAATGGCAAGCCGAACAGGCCAATAGCATGCTGACGGCTATTGGAAAACTACGGGATTCGGGAAAATTAGGAAAAGACGAAGCGGTTGCCCTTGCCCAAACCCTACTCAATGCCCTCCGCTACGGTAAGGAAGGTTATTTTTGGGCGGATACGGTGGAGGGTATCAATATGGCCCACGGGAGCAAGGGTGAAAATATAGGGCGAAACCGGATGAACGACGTGGATGCCAAGGGATTTAAGCTGATAGAAGCGATTATAAAGGCGGGCGTTAACGGAGGCGGGTATACCACCTACTACTACCCCAGAATGGGCTCCGACGTTCCAGAACCAAAACGGGGATACAGCATTCTTAATGCATCCTTTGGGTGGGTTTTGGGAACGGGTAATTATTTTGATGATATTCATCAAGTCGTGGTGGCCCAACAAAAAGTGAACGACCAGCAAACCCAAAGAATCGCACTCTTGATGCTTATGGTCAGCTTTATCATCCTCTTCGTGGTCGTTTTGGCCGTCATCATCCTGAGCCGATTCATTACCCGGCCTATACAAAGGGTCACCGCGGCTTTACAGGAAATTGCCTGCGGTTCCGCGGACCTGACCAAAAAGTTGCCGGTTCTGGGGCAGGACGAAATCGGTCAACTTTCCCTTCACTTTAATGAATTCCTCGGCACCCTGAACAAAACCATGTCCCAATCCCTAGTGGCAGCCCATAATGTTCTGAGCTTAGGTGAAAAACTCAAGGAAAATGCGGACCAACTCCGCGCTTCCACCGAAGAAATACACCGGAGCATCGGAGAAATGCACGGGATGCTGGAAAATCAGACCGGAAGTATCAGCGGAACCTCTTCGGCGGTGGAACAGATCGTTCGAAATATCGAATCCCTTACAGAGCGCATTGAACTCCAGGCCACCAATGTTACCGAGTCCTCCGCGTCGATAGAGGAAATGGTAGGGAATATCCGATCCGTATCCAACAACTTGAACACCGCCTCGGAGCAGTTCAGCCTGCTGGTGGACGCGGCTCGGGTGGGTCGGGAAAAATTAGACAAGGTTTCCCAAAGTTCCCAGGCGGCCCAAACTTTTTCAGACCATTTAATCGAAGCCAACTCCATCATCCAATCTATAGCCAGCCAAACCAACCTATTGGCCATGAACGCCGCTATAGAAGCGGCCCACGCCGGAGACGCAGGCCGGGGTTTTACGGTTGTGGCCGAGGAGATTCGAAAATTGGCCGAAAACGCATCTGAACAATCCAAAGAAATAGCCGTTAATTTAAAACAGATTAAAGATACCATCGACCTGGTGGTGGATACCTCTGTGGACGCCGCCAGCGCCTTTGGCAACATAGAAAGCCTGGTCCACCGGGTGGAAAACCTAGTTTCGGAAATTCAACACGCCATGCAAGAACAAAACGAGGGGAACCAGCAGGTATTGGAGTCCCTTACCCAAATGCAACAGATTACCATGGAAGTGCGGGATGGTTCCAAAGAAATGAGCTCAGGAGCCACCCTTATTTTGAATGAAACGAACCGCTTAAACGAATCTGGTCAGCTATTGATCCAAAAATTGGATGTTGTCACCGGGAACACCGATTCTATCGTCCATTTTGCTCAGGATATAGAAGCCGTGGCCGCCCAAAACAAAGCCGAAAGTCAAGGTCTTTCGGCTATCGTCGGTCAATTCACCTGCGAGGACACCTGAACAGTTTGGAATTGGTCCATGGGTACCATAAGACCGGACACCCATCGGCTACGCCGTATCCTCTTCGGAGAAGACGGTGGCTGTAAAGGTGTACAACTCCGCGTCCTTTTGGTTGTACGAACCGGGAGGAACCCCCGCTTTACGACAGATGTAGTCTAAATACTCGTCCAGGTCCCAGCCCTGTTCCACCGGGACCTGGGGGAGCAGTACCCCCGACCGTCCATGGTAGCTTAGGTAGAGCCCGTGGGTTCCCACCACGACCGATCGAGGATCGGGACATTTTTCCATGGGGGATAGGGCGGAAATTTCAATGGTACAGCGGGAAAGTTCGTGGGCTTCTAGGGGTGGGAAGCGGGGGTCCTCAAAGGCCGCCGCAGTAGCCATTTCTCGTACCGTTTCTTCCAGAGATTTTATTCCCACCATCCTTCCAATACAGCCCCGGAGCGCCGAACCTATGGTGAGGGTCACAAAGGCCCCGCAGGGAACGCCGAGGGCCGATTTTCCCGAGCTGACCCTCTCCTTTAATTCCGGGGGATACTCCATGCGAACCCTGCGGCCGTCCAAACGGGCCGAAATACTTTCCCTCGCCAGGGCCAACAGGTAGCGCCGTTCGTCCGTATTGATGGTAAAGTCCATAGACCCATTATACACCCGTTTGTTAGGTTTTCCAACCGATGGAAAAGCAATGGTCCGGACAAAGACTGCTACAGAGACCGCATCCGGTACAGGTATCTTGATCAATCTTTATATGATTTTCTACCCTGTCTATGGCATCGTACATACAGCCTTGGATACAGATTTGACACTGTGGTCGCCTACAATCCTGTTCTAGGGAAGCTATATAGGGTTCTAGATGAAGCTCCTCAAAGGAATGGAGAGAGGAAAGGGCACTCCCCTGGATTTGATGCAGGTTTTCCACCCCCTGTAGAGACATCCATTGTTGTAGATCCTTTAAAATTGATCCCACAATGGTGTACCCCTGTAGAACCAAAGCGCTAAGAATTTGGGTAGTCGAAGCCCCGAGCAGGATGTATTCTACCACATCCCGGTAATTTTCGATTCCTCCGATGCCGCTGATATCCAGATCCACCGACTGGGCAATGGTGGCTACCGCCGCAAGGGCAATAGGTTTAATGGCGGGACCCGAATATCCCCCGTAGGTGGGTAAATAGGTACGCCTTCTTTCGATATCCACCCCAATGATGGACCTGACCGTATCGATGGCGCTAATGCCCGCTACACCGGCTTTTTTGACCGCTTGAGCTAAGACGGATAGGTTACTCACGTTGGGGGACATTTTTACGGTAACCGGAATCGAAACCGCGTCTACTGCGGCCATGGCCAACCCGTATAACCGTTCGGGATTGGAATAAAGGCCTTCTATTCCTTCTCCGTGGGGAGCCGCGACCCCCAGTTCGATAGCGTTGGCCCCGTATTTTTCAACGACCTTGGCTATATACGCCATTTCCGAGGGGGTGTGGGCCAAAATATTCGCGATTACGATACCTCCGGCTTCCCGTACGATGGCAATTTCCTTTTGCCATTCTTCCAAGGTGAAATCGCTGTAGAGGCCCACATTCCCTAAGCCATAGGGACCCTTGGCAAGGCGGGGACGTATATTTTGGCGAACCTCGTTTACAATCGTCTCGGTGACTACCGCCCCAAAGCCCGCTTCTAGGGCCCGTAGCATGGTTTTTCCATCCCTTGTTAAGGGTCCAGCGGCCGCGATGAGGGGGTTTTTTAAATGTAATCCTACATAATTGACCGATAGATCCATGGCCTTCTCCTTAACTAAAAATTTCCTGAACCCTGCCCGTGTGACCGCAGGATTTTCGGATTTTTAATTCCACCTGTAGATGAATCTCCCGGGGTTTTCCATCGATATTCTTTGAATCTATGGTATCAAAAAGCAAGCGGGCCGCTAGGGCTCCCATCCTGTAGGCTGGATAGGAAACGGTCGTTAATTTTGGATCCACGAGGGCTGACATTTTGATATTATCAAAACCCACAATAGCTACTTGTTCGGGGATTCGCAGGGATAAATCTTTTATCGCGTCCAGGGCGCCAATGGCCATGAGGTCGTTAGCCGCGAAAATTGCACGGGGGGGATTTCGATTTCTCATGAGTGTTTTTGCGCAAAGATATCCACCTTCGATTTCTCCATTTCCTTGTACGACATAGTCATCCCTGGGGGGAATGTTTTTTTCTTTAAGAGCCCGCCGGTACCCCATCTGCTTATCCCTATCCATGGCTTCCCGTTCCGGCCCCGCTATAAAGGCCACGTTCGGATGGCCCAAGTCTAAAAGATGTTTTGTCGCTAAATATCCGCCTAATTCAAAGTCCACGTACACGGAATTTTCTTGAATTTCTGGAATTTTACGACCTATGAGTACCAGAGGGATTTTTTGATTTTGAATTTTATAGATATCTTCGGAAAAGACAAACCCGCCAACCAGAATCAATCCGTCTACCCGGCGACCCAGGAAGGTGTCTAAATAATTTTTTTCCTTTTGGGGGTCTAAATCGGTATTACAAAAAAGAAGGTTATAACCCCTCCGATATATTATATCTTCAACCCCCTTGGCTATTTCTGGATAAATGGGATTTAAAATATTGGGAACAATGAGGGCTATTGTGGAAGTTTTATTTAAGGCTAAACTTCGGGCGGAACCATTGGGAGAAAAGCCCAAATCGTTCATAACCCGTTCAATCGTTGTTCGCTTTTCAGGGGAAACCGTTTCAGGATGATTCAGCACCCGGGAAACGCTGGCGATAGAAACACCAGCGATTTTCGCGACCTCTCGTATAGTCGCCATCAGTTCCTACCTTTAGAAAGACTGCCAGAGGTTCCTGCAAAGGC
>Ga0272446_1006538_pt1 | contig 12103 bp, 8 predicted proteins | sample YNPCB0061_FD_194587 | JGI IMG/M metagenome (GOLD analysis project Ga0272446, IMG submission 194587) | Hot spring microbial mat communities from Yellowstone National Park, WY, United States - YNP-CB-006-1 | ecosystem: Environmental > Aquatic > Thermal springs > Hot (42-90C) > Sediment | place... | reverse complement strand
AAGAAAGACCGCAAGAACCGCCAGGAAGGTGACGACGCCGGCGAGAACTCCGAGGGCGCAGAGCGTTCCTCGGAAGCATCTGGCGATCAGGACTCAGACGAAGATTCGGCGGGGCAGACCGGCACTCCCCCCACCAAGAGCGCCAAGCCACCTTCTAAGAAGCTGAGTGAAGAAGAATCCAGCCTTTTGCAAAAAATGAGGGAAGCGATGGCGAATCTGCTCGAGAAACTCAAACTCAACCCCCCCGGTGGCGGTGAGGGAGAGCGGACGCAGCGGGCTTCCAACTCCCAGGCGTCGAACGGCCAGAAGTCCAACGAGGGGAAGGGCCAGCAAATGCCCGGTAAGCCCCAGGGCGACGGAAGGCAAGAAGGCAAGGGAGAAAGCGAGCAGCCGGCGGCCAGCGACGAACCAGCTCAGGGCGGCAAGTCGAACAAAGGAGAACGCAGCGGCGAGGAGCGGGCCAGCAAAGAAGCCCGCAGCGGCATTGGCCGGGAAGACGGCGACAAGAGCCTGCGCGAAGCCGAAAACCAAGCCGCCATGGGAAAGCTAAGCGAGATTTTGGGGAAGCGCTCGGAAAAGTTAACCGGCGAGATCTTGGTGGAAGTGGATTCGAGCCGGCAGCAGTCGCTAAAAACGCAATACTCAACCACACGCGCCACGCATGGGGACTCCGGCGGCGAAATCCATCGTGATGAGGTCCCACTCATCCACCAGGAGTTCGTGAAGCAGTACTTTGAAGAGATCCGAAAGGCGCCGCCGCCCAAGACAGCGCCCGCTTCGGGCGTCCGTCCCTGATTACTTTTTCTTGCCCGCCTTTTCGGCCAGGATTTTGGCAGCCAGGTGATTGACCACCTTGGCCTCGTTCCGCGCCACCTCGATGTAGGCTGCCCGCAACAATTGCTCCTTACGGTTGATGAGCGTTTCGCGGATGTTCTGCTGAACGCGTGGGTCGTTCAGTTCCCGCTGTCCTGCCGGCTCTTTGGAGATGACTTTCAGGATGCGATAACCTTCCGGGGTGCGAATAATAGGCGAAATCTGCCCCGGGGCGAGCGCCATCACCATTTTGCGGAGCTCCGGGTTCGCCTTCTCCAACGCGGAAACGGGGATGAACCCAAGATCCCCGCCGTTTGGACCGCTCGCGGGGTCTTCGGAATAGTTCTGGGCGAGCTGGGGGAAATCTTCGCCCCTCTTGAGCCTGGCTTCGAGCATTTGAATCTTTTTGCGCGCCTGCTCCTCGTTTTGCGCCTTGTCGTTTTTCAGATTGCGGACGTTGGGGTCCGGGGCGGGCGTCACCAGGATCTGCGCCAGATGCACCTGCGGTTCGGCGAGGTTAAAACTTGCTTTGTTGGCGTTGTAGTAGTCGGCCACCTCCTGATCGGTGATGTTGATGTGGGAGGTGATTTCCTTGTTATAGAGTTTCTGAACGCTGAGATCGCGGCGCAACTGCGCCTTCAGATCATCGGCAGTCATCTTTCTCAAGTTGAGCTGTTTCTGAAATTCTTCCTGAGTGTATGGCGCCTTCAACTCCGTCAGCTTGACTTCCACCTCACTGTCGGTGGCCAGAAGGCTGGCCTTCTCGGCGCGCTGAAGCATGATTTCCTCGTCGATCATGCTACGCAGGACCTCCAGGCGCTGGATGGCCAGGGCGTCCTCGTTTTGTTCTTCCATCGGCGAGGTGAACTGGCTTTGGATTTTCTTCTCCAAATCGGCGTAGGTAATGGCGCGGCCATTGACGACCGCAGCAACGTTGGCGGGCGGCGCGCTCTTGCAACCCACGAGGAAAACCGCGCCGAGCAACAGCAGGCATGCGAGGTGGGATTTCATCGGCATGGCGTAACCTTCCCATTCTGGCAGATTCCGGACGGATCTGGCGCCGCGGCTGGAGCCGTTCTGCCAACCGGTCTGAAAATCCCGTCCATGCGGACGGGCGCGCTTTCGGTCAGCGCTTCTGCGCCCACCCTGCCCGACAGTCCGTTAGGCTGCCTGCGCCCGCTTTCAAGCGCTCTCGATTGTGGTAGACTTTCGAATTATTAATCGGACTGCACTGCCATCTTTGCGGGTGAAATGGGAGTGAGAAAGCGGTAGCATACCCAGAAGGGGCATAACTTGATGCGTTGGATCCTGCTCGCGCTCCTGATCGCCACAGCGGAGGATCGGCCCGTTGATTACGTACTCGGTGTCGATGACGTGATTGTGGTTCGCGTACTGGATCTTGACGAGATCAAACCCGACCCGCTGCGCATCGACATGCGCGGGTACATCAATCTGCCCTTGGTGGGAAGGGTCCAGGCAGGCGGGCGCACGGTCGAGGAACTGGAAAAAGAGATCGCCAACCGCCTGGACAACATCTTGCACAAGCCGGAAGTGACGGTGGCGGTGCAGGAATTTCGTAGCCAGCCGGTCTCCTTGCTGGGCTCGGTGAGGAGCCCCGGGGTGATGCAAGTCCGGGGACGCAAGACGCTCTACGAAGTCCTCTCCATGGCAGGCGGACTCAACCCGGATGCCGGAAACTGGATCCATATTACGAGACGCAAGGATGCCGGCCCCCTGCCTCTGAAGGACGTCCGGGAGGACGAAACCGGCCAGTACTACATCGGTCGGGTGACCGTGAAGTCGGTCATGGAGGCGCGTGCGCCGGAGGAAAACATCGCCGTGATGCCCAATGACGTGATTTCCGTTCCCAAAGCCGACTTGGTGTACGTGATTGGTGCGGTCAAAAGGAGCGGAGGCTTCGTGCTGGCCGAAAAGGAGCAGGTCTCGGCTTTGCAAGCGCTGTCGCTGGCTGAGGGGCTCGACCGCGGCGCCTCCCCCAATCGAGCCAGGATCCTCCGGCAAGGCAAGGACGGGCGGCGGCAAGAGATCGGAATCGACCTCAAAAAGATCATGTCAGGCAAGGCCAAAGACGTGCCGCTGATGGCCAACGACGTGCTTTTTGTCCCTTCGAGCGCCATGCGGACCGTGGCGTGGCGTTCGCTGGAGGCGGGGATGGCCATTGGCACGGGTTGGGCCATTTACCGGAGATAACCATGGCGACCGACGACAGTAAGGACATCACTCTGCGGCAGCCGCCTGTGGAAATCTCGGTTCCGCCGGCAGTCCACTCCCGGCCGGCCGGCTATGAGCAAGACCTATTCGACGAAGGCGACCAGCAGAGCAGCTTCCATGAATACCTGAGGATCATCAACCGGCGCAAGGGAACCATCATTCTTGTGGCCGTGCTCGGGTTGCTCGCCGGAGTCCTCATTACCCTGCCTCAGACTCCGGTCTACCAGGCGCGCACCACCATCGAAATTCAGGAAATGAACGAGAACTTCCTGAACATGAAGCAGGTGACGCCGGTGAGCGAGGGCGGCATCTACGCAACGCTGGCCGACATTCAGACGCAAATCAAGATTCTGCAAAGCTCCACGCTGCTGGAACGCGTGGTGGAAAAGCTGAAGGTCAAGGGTCCGGCGGATTTGAAAATGGAAACCGGCCGCATCTCCGCGTGGCGGAGGGCGCTGAACCTGCCGGATGTGCCCGAAAAGGACGCCAGGGAGGAGGCGCTCAAAATGGCGGCTGCGGGCGTCAGGGTCAAAGCTGCCGGGCAGACCCGCATCATCGAAGTTACGGTGGACTCCACCGATCCCAACATGGCCGCGGCCTTCGCCAACACCCTGGCCAACGAGTTTATCGACCAGAACATGGAGTCGCGTTGGCAGATGACCCAGCGCACGGGCGACTGGCTGGCGCGCCAGCTCGACGAGATGAAGATCAAACTAGAAAAGAGCGAGGACGCTTTGCAGGAGTACGCCCGCAAGGCCGGTCTGCTTTTCACCGGTGAAAAGCAGAACGTCTCAGAGGAGAAGCTCCGGCAGTTGCAGTCGGCCCTTTCCGCCGCTCAGATGGACCGGGTGGCCAAACAGGCGCGTTATGAGATGGCGAAGAACAGTTCGCCCGAGACCCTGCCGGACGTGCTGAACGATCCTACTTTGCAGGATTACCAGAGCAAAATCACCGAACTACGGCGTCAGGAAGCCGAGCTGTCGGCAACCTACAAGCCGGAGTATTCCCGGGTCAAAAAGGTGCAGGCGCAGTTGGCCACCGTGGAGGCGGCGCTGAAACGCGAGCGTGCAGCCATCATCAACCGCATCAAGAATGAGTACGATGAAGCGCTACAGCGGGAAAGGATGTTGGCCCGCGACTATGCCGCGCAGACACGCGTGGTGACGGCGGAGGCGGAAAAATCCATCCAGTACAACATCCTCAAGCGGGAAGTCGAGACCAACCGGCAGTTGTACGAGGCGATGCTGCAAAGGGTGAAGGAGTCCAGCATCCTCTCGGCGCTGCGCGCCAGCAATGTCCGGGTGGTGGATCCCGCCAAGCCCCCAACCTCACCCTATAAGCCCGATATTCCGCTTAGCGCTGGAGTGGGCCTGCTGGCGGGTTCGCTGCTCGGCGTGGCGTTCGTGGTGGTGCGCGAGCGCGCCGATCGGACGCTCCAGGAACCCGGAGACGCTCCGTTCTACCTCAACGTTCCGGAACTCGGGGTGATCCCTGCCGCCGATACCGGCCGGCACTTGCTCTATTACAAGCGGAGAAAACTGCCGGCGGAAGCAAAAAGCCTGGTGAAAGCCGAAAGCCGCGCACTCCCGGACCGGGTGGAACTGGCGACCTGGCAGCAAAAGCCCTCGCTAGTCGCCGAATCGTTCCGCGTGGTGCTCACCTCGATTCTGTTTTCCGGCGCCAACGGGAATCAGCCGCGCGTGCTGGTGCTGACCAGCGCCGCTCCGGGGGAGGGAAAGACGACCGTGGCGAGCAATCTGGCCATCGCCATTTCGGAAATCCGGCTCAAGGTGCTGGTGATCGACGGCGATATGCGCAAGCCGCGGCTCCACACGGTGTTCGACGTGGATAACCAGCGGGGACTCAGCACGCTGTTGAGCGAACGGCCGCTGGCGGAAAGCGCGCTCGAAGGAGTGATCCAGCAGAGCTCCATCCCCGGCCTGTTCGTGCTGCCCAGCGGCCCGGAGACGCCGGCGGCCGCCAATCTTTTGCATTCGGCCAATCTGGCGGAACTGCTGGCGAGGTTCCGCAAGGAATTTGACATGATCGTCATCGATACCCCGCCCATGCTGCAAATGCCTGATGCTCGGGTGATCGGGCGCCTGGCCGATGGCGTCATTCTGGTGGCGAGGGCTGGCGTCACCACCAGAGATGCTGCCCTGGCGGCGCGCCAGCGATTCGCCGAAGATCGCATACGGGTGTTGGGGACCATTCTCAACTATTGGAGTCCAAAGCACGCCCCCGGAGGATATTACGGGTACAGGAGTTACGCCGGATATTACAGCTCGAAGTCCTGACAAGGCGGCGCCGCTGGCTCGCAAGAGTACGCGCCGGGTGGTGCTCTCGATCGCCTGTCTCCAGCACGGCGGGACGGAAATGCAAACCCTCGAGACGGCGCGGGCGTTGCTGGAACACGGATTCGAAGTGCAGGTATTATGCCTGTTTGACTGGGATCCGAAGGTGCGCCGCCTGTTTGAGGAATCCGGAGCGGCTGTCGAGTGCCTGGAATGCCCGAACCGCAGAAATCTTCCGGCCGTTCTGATCCGCCTGTCCCGGCGGTTGCGTGCCCTGAAGCCGCATGTGGTGCACGTGCAGTACATCGCTCCCGGTCTATTGTCGGTTCTGGCCGCGCGGCTGGCTGGGGTGCGCCGTGTGCTGATTACGGTTCACCAAGTAGGCGCCGTTTGCACTTGGTTTGAACATTTGTTGTTCCGAACCGCAACACGGCTGGCGGACATTACGATCTGCGTGTCCCGCGCGGTGGAACACTCCTGGTTTGAGCGAAACGGCGTCACCTGGAAGGTTCTGCCCAAACCGGGGCCACGGATGGTGATCTACAATTGCGCCGGTGCGGAATTGGATCCGGGGCGCACGCCGCGTGCCCGGAGCGGTATCTTCACGATCGGCTACGTGGGCCGGATCCGTGCGGAAAAAGGAGTGGATGTGCTGGTGCGGGCGGCGGCGAAACTGGCCGCGCAGGGATTGGAATTCCGCATTGTCGTCGCCGGCGATGGTCCCCAACGTGCCGAGTGTGAGAACCTTGCACGGCATCTCGGCGTCGCCCAGCGGTTCGATTGGCTTGGCACAGTCGAGCGACAACAGTTGCCGGAGTTATACCGCAGCTTCGACGTGGTAGCCGTGCCCTCTCGATGGGAGGGCTTCGGCCTGGTGGCCGCCGAGGCGATGCTCCACGGGGCGCCGGTGGTCGCCGCCAGGACCGGGGGACTGCCGGAAATCATAGAGGATGGCGCGACCGGCTTGCTGTTTGAGCCCGGTGACGAAGCCGGGCTGGCGACGGCGCTGCGCCGCATTCAGGAAGATCCTGTGCTGGCAGCCAATTGCGCGGCACGCGCCGGAGCACGGGCGGCCCGGTGGTTTTCCCCGGCCGCATATCGCGCACAACTGGCTTGCTGCTATGACTCGTTTGGAGTGGATGCGGCATGAAGATCCTCCTGGTCCATAACTTCTATGGCTCTACCTCGCCGAGCGGCGAGAACGCTGTTGTGGTGGCGGAGCGCGATTTGCTGCGTGCGGCGGGCCATGAAGTCTCAGAGTTTTTCGTTTATAGCGACTGGATCCGGGAGGGAGGAGTCGGCCGCCTGCTCTGGACCGGGATGCTGGCCCCTTGGAACCCGTTCGCCCGCTCCCGGCTGCGTCGGCGGATCCGCGAGGACGCTCCCGATGTGGTCCATATTCATAACGTGTTTCCGCTGCTGTCGCCCGCGGTTTTTTCGGCCGCAGACGCCCGCGGCCCCGCGGTGGTTAGCACCCTGCATAATTACCGCACGCTCTGCGCAGCCGGCTTGTTGTTGCGCCGGGGAAAGCCTTGCGACGAGTGCGTCGGCAGGAAGTCTGCGCTGCCCGCCATACGGCACGGCTGTTATAAGGATTCGCGTGTCATGACGCTTCCGGTGGCGGCGGGTATCAGCCTGCACCGCCGCTTGCTCACTTATGACAAGCACGTCGACGCGCACATCGCACTGACGGAGTTCCAAAAACAGCAACTGGTGCGGGGCGGCCTCCCGGCCCACAAGATCCACGTGAAACCGAACTGGTGCGCGGCGGACGCTCAGCCGCTCCCTTGGAACCAGCGCGAGCCGAAGGTGGTTTTCGTGGGGCGCGTCAGTGCGGAAAAAGGCGTTGACAACTTACTGGAAGCCTGGCGGAGGTGGGGCGCAGAGGCGCCAAAGCTTGAAGTGATCGGCGATGGCCCGGACTTGGAGCGGCTCCGAACATCGGCCAACGGGGAACTGTCCGGAAAAGTCACGTTCACTGGAAGGATGTCCCAGCAGGAAGCGCATGCATCCCTGTCCCGCGCACGGCTGATGGTGCTTCCATCAGTCTGGCCCGAAGGCCTTCCACTCGTGCTGCGGGAAGCCTTCGCATTCGGAGTCCCGGTGGCCGCTTCGAGGCTCGGCGCGCTTGAAGAATTGGTCGAGAAGCCGGGCGGAGGGCGCTGCTTCAATGCCGGAGATCCCCAGCACCTGTTGCAGACGGTCGCGCAGTTGTGGAGCGACCAGACGGCGTTGGAGCGCATGGGCCACAGGGCGTTCAGCGAGCACCAGACGAGGTTCAACTCGACCGAAGCCCTGGCGGGATTAGAGAGGATTTATCGGTGGGCTATGGAAGCAAGGCGGCGACGGTGGTGAGTAAGGCGGCTCGCGCCGGCCTGGAACGCCACTCGATTGCGGGAATCGAGTTTGACTTTCTGGAACCGCTCCAAACATTTTCGCTGATTGCGGCGCAGCCTCGGGGAAATCCCCTGCTCATCTACCTCGTCAATCCGCACACGGTCATGGTATGCCACCGCCGCCCTGACGTGAGGAACGCAATCCAAGAAGGTGACTTAGTGCTGCCCGACGGCGTTGGGATCGCGCTGGCTAGCCGGCTGCTGGGGCTGCCAAGGGTGGCGCGCACGCCGGGTCCGGATTTGGTGCTCGCGCTGTGCGACGCCGGACGGGCGAAAGGCTTCCGTCATTTCTTTTATGGCGGCGCTCCCCACGTCGCGGAGCAAATGGTGGAACGGCTGCTGAGCGAAATGCCGGACCTCGCCGTGGCGGGCTGCTCCGCCCCGCCTTTCTTCGATTGGGAGTCGGATTCGGAAGAAGCCGACTGCCGGCTCATAAACGACGCGCAGGCGGACCTGGTGTGGATAGGCCTTGGCTCGCCCAAACAAGAGGCTTGGGCCGCGCGGAACCGGAGCCGGATTCAGGCTCGGGCGATCATTCCCGTGGGCGCCGCCTTCGACTTCCTCAGCGGCCGTAAACAGAGAGCCCCCGAATGGATCCGAAAGCTTGGTGTGGAATGGCTGTACCGGCTGCTGCGGGAGCCGAAAAGACTCTGGAGGCGCAACCTGGACAGCCCGTTGTTTGTTTGGGAGGTGCTTAAACAACGCTTCGGCGCCGGCGCCGGAGGTCAGGAAAAGGCGCAGGATCGCGCCGGCTGAAGAGAGTTTTCGTCTATGCCCCCCGCCGTCAGCGTAGTAATCCCGTTATACAACAAGGAGGCGACCATCCTACGCGCGCTCGATTCCGTCTTCCGCCAGACGGTGCAAGACTTTGAAATCATCGTGGTGAACGATGGATCGACCGACGGAAGCCGCCAGGCGCTCGGCGCCATCACTGACCCCCGCCTGCGGATCATCGACCAGCCCAACGCCGGCGCCGCCGCCGCCCGCAACCGCGGCATCGCCGAAGCCGCCTCCGACCTGATCGCCTTCCTGGATGCGGATGACGAGTGGTTGCCGCACTTCTTAGACACGGTTCTTGATCTTCGGCGCCGCTATCCCTCTGCGGGTGTCTATAGCACTGCCTATCGCATCCAGCCGCCGGATGCACGCGGATATGTCGTGCGCTTAAGGCGCCTTCCCTTCCAGGGCCCGGATGGCATCCTGAGTAACTACTTCGAAGTCGCAAGTCAGTCGGACCCACCTCTAAATTCCTCATCCACGGTCGTCACTCTGATTGCCTTGAACTCCGTAGGAGGCTTCCCTGAAGCGGTCGTTTCCGGTGAGGATTTGCTCACTTGGGCGCGCCTGGCCGCCTGCTACCCCATCGCGTACTCGCGCCGGGTTTCCAGCGTGTTCTACTGTCCTTCCCGGCTTAACTTCCAGAGGTCGAATTGCGGGGCGGAGGCTGTGGAACTCGGACTGGAAGACTTACTTGTCCGATCTGAGGAGGGGAAGGTAACAGGGCTGACCGCATATTTGGGCCGGTGGCATGAAATGAGAGCAGTTGTGGCCATAGGACAAGGTGATTTTGCAAGAGCCAGGCGGCATCTGATGCGCTTAATGAGATTGCGGGGGTTAGGACCGCGGTCAGTCACTCTATGGTTATTAGCAATCCTTCCGGTCCCGATAGGGTCGGCGGCGTTTCGGACTCTCCGGAAATGGCGACACTCGCACCTGCGGACGATGGGTCCGCTGGATCCCGAGCGGGCTTGAGCTAACCTCTGATGGATGCCACAGATAGAGCGCACCGGAAACTGGTCATCCTGACAAACTACGTCCCACCGCCACGACTTCCAGTATTTCAAGCTATCGCGCGGGAACTCCAGACGACGATTCTTGTTGATACCTTGATGGAAGCCAACCGCCAATGGCCCGTGGAGCATCGCTCACTCCCAGTGAAGCCGGTGTCTGGATTCACCCTGAAGGGGAATTACCAACATCCCTCGGGCTTCAGCGAGCAGAACTTTCTCCACTTGCCTTTTGGCTTGCTCTGGCAGCTCCCCCGGGAGCGCCCGACGCACATACTCAGTGGTGAGTTGGGAGTGCGAAGCGGAATTGCCTGCTTATACCGCCTGCTCAAGCCGTCAATCCGTTTGACGCTCTGGGTGGAGGGCACTCCTCATACCGACGGACCACGTGGAAGGTTGCGAACTTGGTGGCGAAAACTCATCCTGCGAGTCCCTGACACCGTGGTCGCCACCAGCAGTGCAGCCAGAAACCTTCTTCTTAGCTACGGGGTTCGGGCGGAGAAGATCGTCATTTCGTTGCAGGCTAGCGGTCATGCCGCTCCCACGACGCCGCCCACCCGCAGCGACGCCGAAAGGCGAAGGTTGCTGTTTTGCGGGCGGCTCGCGCAAGGAAAGGGGCTTCAGGCCTTTGTACCCGCGTTGCGCGCCGTTTGCGAAGAGGAGAAGGGGCTTTCCGTTGAATTCTGGTTTGCCGGCCATGGTGAGGAAGAGGCATGGTTGCGAGCCCAGAGGCTTCCAAACGAAGTCTCGCTCACCTTCCTCGGACACGTGCCATATACGGAGCTTCCACGAGTCTACCGGCAGTGCGGGATTCTCGTGTTCCCCACGCTGGCCGACGTCTGGGGACTCGTGGTGAACGAAGCGATGTGCCACTCGATGCCAGTGCTGGGAAGCCGTTACTCGGCGGCTGTGTGCGAACTCGTGGAAGAGGGCAAGACGGGGTGGACCTTCTTCCCGGACAGACCAGCGGAAGTAGCGGCGGCGATTCGTTCGGCCTTACAAGCCACGCCCGCAGAACTTGAGCATATGGGAGAGTGGGCACGCAAGCGGGTGGAACAACTCACCGCTGAACGCTTTGGCCGAGATCTGTTGGAAGCCGTACTCCGGGATCGTCCCAAGCCGTCTCCGCGGCTGGCGATTCTGACCAACTTTGTTCCACCCACAAGAGTTCCTTCGTTTGAGCGCATCGCCGGAGCGATTGATACCACCATTTTGGTGGACACGCCAATGGAGGACAATCGACCTTGGTTGCCGTACTCGGGTTCTCTGCGCGTGGAGTTAACCCCTGGATGGAGTTTCAGGAGACGATACAAGCATCCCAGAGGGTGGCGCGAGGACGTCTATTACCACATTCCATACGGTTTGCTCTGGCGGCTGGCCAGATTGAAGCCCACACACGTGCTGAGTGGAGAACTGGGCTTCCGAACCGCGTTTGCCTGTCTCTACCGGCTTCTCAGGCCATCTATCCGCCTGGCGGTGGTGGCGTCTGGAACACCGCATACTGACCGCCACAGAGGCCGCCTTCGCATGTGGTGGCGAAAGTTGATACTCCGGATACCGGATGCAGTCGTCGCAACTAGCAAGGGCGCGGCGGATCTGGTTACATCTTACGGGGTCTCCCCGGCAAAAGTCACTGTTTCATCGTTGGTGAGCGGGCTTAGCCCTCCTGAGAATCCGCCTGCTCGGGACGTTCGACAAAGAAGGAGATTGCTATATTGCGGGCGCCTGGTCCCGCTCAAGGGCCTTCGTGGCTTCCTCCTCGCCCTAGATCAGGTGTGCGAGGAGTCATCCGCCCGCGTAGAACTGTGGGTGGCCGGTTCAGGTGAAGAAGAAGAGTGGCTCCGCAGCTTTCGTGGCTCAAGCGGTATTGCCTTCAACCTTCTCGGGGCCGTCCCTTATCAAGAACTGCCGCGAGTTTATCAACAGTGTGGTATTTTGGTGTTCCCAACGCTATGCGACGTATGGGGAGTTGTAGTCAACGAGGCCATGGCCTATTCCATGCCGGTGTTGGGCAGCCGTTATGCGCAAGCGGTTTGCGATTTGGTCGAGGACGGAAAGACCGGTTGGACCTTCAGGCCTGACAATCATGCGGAAATGGCCGATGCCATCCGCCGAGCCCTGAGTGCTACATATGCTGAGTTGGAGTGCATGGGAAATCACGCTCGCGAAAAAGCTTTGGAAATCACGCCTGAAAAGTTCGCCGAGGACCTTCTCGCTGCTGCACTCGGAAACAGGTTGAGTGCAAACCGTCATCAATCGAGCCCGGGTGGCGATTTCGTTCCCGAGGCTACTACCTCTCGCTGTTCGTCGGAAAGAAGTCTCAAAGAGTATGCGGATGATCAGAGCGGAGCAGCGGAGTAGGCGTAAATCCCAGCGGCGGCGAATACCCTTTCTGCTGAGCGTCGTTTTGATTGCCCTGATCATCACGAACTACGCCAATTTTAAGGTTCTGGGATACTTCCTAACCGGCTGGGCCTGGGTCGTCATCCTGGTTCTGAGCATCCTGCGCATCAGCGCCCACCTCCGCGATGTCAGATTCCCGGTCTGGATTTGGGTCCCTTGGTCCGTGATGGTGGCGGCC
>Ga0272446_1006537_pt1 | contig 12103 bp, 7 predicted proteins | sample YNPCB0061_FD_194587 | JGI IMG/M metagenome (GOLD analysis project Ga0272446, IMG submission 194587) | Hot spring microbial mat communities from Yellowstone National Park, WY, United States - YNP-CB-006-1 | ecosystem: Environmental > Aquatic > Thermal springs > Hot (42-90C) > Sediment | place... | reverse complement strand
CGTGCCGGCGGAGCTCCAGGCGTGGCCACCGGACCCTGACCCCCGCTGCCGCCCGCGTGGCCAGGCCGGAGCCGTGACGCCCTGGCTCAGGCGCGCCAGCGCAGAACGGCCGCCACGTCGCCGACGAGACCTCGCGGGCGGTCGACGAGGAGGCGCCAGACGGCGACGAGCCCGAGGAGGACGAGGAGGCCGTTCAGGCCGAGGGCATGCGTCCGCGCCACGAAGAGCACGGCGAGGCTCGCCGCAGCGAGATCGGCGATCGATCGGCGTTGACGGCCGAGGCGAGCGACGAGGGCCCCGAGCCGCTCCGCCACGACGCCGAAGAGGACGAAGAGTCCGAGCCCGGCCGGGCCGAAGTTGGCCCAGGCCTCGCCGATCAGCCCGGGGGCGGCATAGCCCGGGAGGGGCTGCGGTCCAGGCACGACCCGCGGGTAGATCCAGTAGCCGAGGTTGGGGATATCGTCCCGGCCGAGGAGCGGCCCGAAGCGCCGCAGCCAGGTCAAGCCGCCGAAGTAGTCGGTCTCGGCCGGGATCGCCTCCTGGAGAGCGGCGAGCGTCCGTGGCTGGACGAGGACGAGCCGGCTGACGGTTCGCTCGACGGTGACCTCGAGCTCGCGACCCGGCACCGTCCCGATGATCCGGATGGCCCCCAGGCCGACGAAGACGACGGCACCGCCGACGCCGAGGGCGAGAAGGGCCCGCCGCGGCAGCCGTCGAGCGGCGAGCCACCAGGCGAGGACGAGGGCGAGGCCGAGCTCGGCGAGGAGATAGCGGCCGGCAAGGAGCGTCTCGACGGTGACGATGGCGCCGAGGCCGACGATGGCGGCGAGGCGCCCGAGCCGGCCAACCGGCTCCCCGCGAGGACTTGGCGGCTGGGGCGCCGGCGCTGCCGGGCTGGGTGGGGCTGGCGCGAGTGACGCGGCGGGGGCCCCGGGCGTGGCAGCGCTCATGGAGGCGGCGGGGGCCCCGGGCGTGGCGGGGGGCGGGGGCGTGGCGGGGGCCACGGATGCGGTAGGAGGAAGCGAGTCGGCACCCGTGGGCGGGTCGGCGGCCGCCGGCGGCGCCGACCCAGACGCCGTTGCTGCGAAGAGCAACAGGACGCCGAGCGCAGGCCAGGCCACCCTGAGCGGCTGGACCCCGAAGCCGGCCAACTCCGTCCGGGCGCCGGTGATGTCGGTGACGAGGAGGGGGATCCCGTGGGCCATCAGGTCCGGGGTGATGGCCGCCAGCCCGAGCCCGGCGAGGAGGAACCCGAGGAGCCAGGTCCGTCGGCCCGGGGTTGGGGGGCCGACGCCCGCCTCGACCAGCGGCGGGCGGGGCGTCTCGGCCGCTTGGGCGCGCCGGTTTGCGATCCAGGCCGACGCCGTCGCCCCGAGGGCCGTCGCGACGACGGCCCCGGCCAGGTACAGCGCCGGCCCGGGACGACCATCCACGACGGCGAGGGCGACCGAGCCGGGGCCGAAGAAGAGTGCTTCCAGGCCGAGCCAGAGAACGATCGGATGGGCGAGGCCGAGGCTCGTACGGCGGCCGACGGCAGCGGCGGCGAGGGCGGCCAAGAAGAAGGCGCCGAGGACGGCAACGACTGCGCCGAGGGCCAGCGACGCGGCGGTCCAGCTCGTCTCGTCCACGGAGCGTCGACTCAGCCGATTGGTCGGCCCGGGGCTCGGCGGCACCATGCCCGCCGCCTCGACGCCGTCAAGCCCGCTCCCGGTCGCACGGCGCTTCAGCCCGTCTCGTCGAGGGCCGCGGTCACCGCCTGGGCCGCCGCTGCCACCCCGCCGGCACCGCCGGCCGGGAGCCGGGCGGAGAGATAGGCGTACGAGGCGATCCCGGCGACGGCGTATGGGAGCGTCGCCACCAGCCGATAGCCGAAGGCCATGGCAGCGGCCGCGGTGGGCTCGAAACCGAGGGCGCCGAGGAGCGCAACGAGGGCCAGGTCGCTCGAGCCGAGGCCGAAGGGCAGGAGGGAGAGGACCCCGACGGTGATCGACAACCCGAGGGCGCCCCAGGCGGCGACGGGGTCGAGGGTGATCCCGAGGGCGCGGCCGACCAGGACGAGCTGGGCGGTGTTGACGGCGAAGACGCCGGCCGTCGTCGCGGCGAAGGTCGAGACCCGGACGGGATGGCCGAGGAGACCGGCGATGGTCTCGTCGATCCGGGCGAGGATCCGGCCGGTGCGCGCCCAGCGGCTACGGCCCGCCAGGCGCCCGAGGGGCAGATCCGTCACCAGGCGGCTCGGGCGGAGCCCCAGTCGATAGGCGACGAATGGGCCGCCCGTCAGCGCCGCCACGCCGAGGGCCGCGACCGGACCGGGGATCGTCCCCGTGGCGGCGAGCCAGAGGAGCGCCGCACTCAGGGTGAGATAGCCGACGGCGACGACCCGCTCGATGAGGATGACGGCGGCACCGGTCGTGTAGTCGACGCCGTGGTGGGCCCGGAGGAGATACATCCGGATGAGCTCGCCCATGGAACCCGGGGTCAGGTTGTTGATCGTGTTGGCAAAGGCCGTCATCGGGACGAGGGCGGCGACCCCGACCGATCGACCTGCCCCGGCCAGGAGATCGGCCGAGCGAACGGCCCAGAGCCAGAGGACGACGCCGCCGACGACGACGGCGAGCCCGAGGGGCACGGGGTCGACACGGCCGAGCCGATCGCCGGCCGTCCAGAGGTCCGAGCGCCAGACGACGGCGACGAGGAGGCTCGCCGAGATCGGGATCCAGACCGCGGGATGACGGAGCCAGCGTGCCATGACCGGCGCCAGTCTACGACCCGCGCCGACGGTGGGCGGCTACACTCTCGCCGAGCCTCCATCGGGCTCGCCTCCCGCCGCGACGGCGGGCGGGTTTCGGCCGCGCACATCGAGAACCTCGGCCGCGCAAACCGAGAACCACTGGGAAGGGCATGCCGATCAGCCTCCTCCGCCTCGCGGGCCTCGTCCTCGCCGTCGTCCTCCTCGCCGTTGGCTGGCGACGTCTGCGGCGCGCTGGCTCCGGAAGTCGGGTCCCAGGACTCGTCGTCCTCCTCGCGGGTGCCGGCCTCGGCGTCGTGGCGGCCGTTCCGGATCTCGTCCGGCCCCTCCAGAACGTCCTCGGCCTCGAGGGCGAGCCGCTCGGACGCCTCGTTACCGTCCTCGTCGTGTCGGTCGCCGTCGCCTACCTCCTCCTCTTCGACGCCCTCGGCCGGGCCGACCGGGCGAACCAACGGGTGAGCCGGCTCGTGCGTGCCCTTTCGGCCGCCCAGATCGAGGCCGAGCGCCGGCCCGAGCGACTCGGCGGGGTCCTCGTCGTCGTCCCGGCCTACGACGAGGCGGCGAGCCTGCCCGGCGTCCTGTCGGAGGTGCCCGAGCGCGTCGCCGGCCTGCCGACCCACGTCCTCGTCGTCGACGATGGCTCTCGCGACGCGACGCCCCAGGTGGCGGCCGAACTCGGGGCGATGGTCGTCTCCCACCCGGTCAACAGCGGCCAGGGGGCCGCCCTCCAGACCGGGTACCTCGTGGCGGAGCGGCTCGGTGTCGACGTCGTCGTGACCCTCGACGCCGACGGGCAGCACGATCCGGCCGAGATGGAGCGCCTCGTTCGACCGATCGTCGAAGGGCGGGCCGACTTCGTCGTCGGGTCGCGACGGCTCGGTGCATACGAGGCCGACTCGATGGTCCGGCAGATCGGTGTCGGACTCTACACGCGGCTCCTCAATCTCCTTGGTGGAACGCGGATCAGCGACATCGCCAACGGCTATCGGGCGATCCGCGCGGCCCGGATCGCCGAGATCGCCTTCACCGAGGATCAGTTCCACAACCCCGAGCTCCTCTTGGGGGCCGTCCGAGCGGGCCTCCGGGTCGAGGAGGTCCCGGTCACGATCCGACGGCGGACGGCCGGGTCGACGAAGAAGGGGACGAACCTCCGCTACGGGCTGGGCTTCCTCCGGGCCCTTGTCCGGACGTGGCTGCGCTAAGTCGAGCGGCGGCAGGGATGGAGCGCGGCGCTTCTGGTCGGGCGGGGATCCTCGACTTCTATCGCGTCCTCTGGTCCGAGGCCGCGGTGACGGCCCGCCGCGTTCGGCTCGATCGCTGGGTGGAGATCCTCCTCGTGGTCGCCTGGGTGGCCCTCCGGATCGCCGACGTGGGTCGTCTGCCGATGGCGGGCTGGGCTGCCGTCGTCGTCCTCGTCGCCCTCGCCGCTCCGCGCTCCGGTTTCGTCGTCTTGGCCGCCATCGCGCCCTTCCCAGAGGGGCTCCTCTTCACGCGCGACGTCGGTTTGAAGCCGGTCCTCGCCCTCGTCCTCCTCGCCGCCGTCGGCCTGCGTGTCGTCGTCGATCGGCGGTCACGGGTCTGGCCGGGCTGGTCCCTTGTCCTGGCCGGGGGCGTCATCCTCGGGACGGGCGTCGGTCTCCTCGTCTCGGCGCAACGGTTTGGGATCGCCTTCGCCCTCGATGCGTTCGAGCTCTGGTTCCAGGGGCCCTTCACGGCCGTCGCCGCCCTCGCCGTCGCCTACTGGGTCAGCCGGGACGGCGGGCTCGGGCCGCTCGTCGCCCTGCTCGGCTCGGCGACGGTGGCCGGCGTGTTGAGCCTCGTCGACTACCAGTTCCCGACGCTCCTTCGGAACTCGCCGCTCGACTGGGTCCTCCAGGGGCCGTACGTTGCGGGACGGCTGACCGGCGTCATCCGCTCCTGGGTCTCGACGGCGGCCCTCGTCATGGTTCCGGCGACGGTCTACCTCGCCCTCGCCACATTGGGCCGGGGGATCCTCGTCCGGGCTGGCTCCCTGCTCCTGGCCGTCCCGCTCCTGGCGACGGCGTACTTCACCTACAACCGGGCCGTCTTCCTCGGTCTGTTCGCCCTGGCGGTCGTCGTCGCCTGGCGGATCCGGCGGGCGTTCGGGGTCGTCGTCCTCGTCGTCGGCCTCGTCGGCGGCGCCCTTTCCCTGCCGTACTACCTGCAGCTCCGGGCCGAGGCGGTCGGGGGGTCGGGTGCGGTCCAGCCGGGCGCGCCGATCGTGGCGAGCGATCTCGCCCGACTCAACGCCTGGGCGACGTCCTGGCGGATGTTCCTCGACTCACCGCTCATCGGCCATGGCTACCGGAGCTATCGGCAGGTGGCGCCGGCCTTCGGCGACACGACGCTCAATGCGCCGCACTCGGAATGGTTCCGGCTCTTCGCTGAGAACGGGCTCGTCGTCGGTCTTCTCGGGCTCGGCTTTGCCGCGGCGACGGCGGTCGCCCTGGCGCGGCGCCGGGATGCCCTCGGAACGGGGCTGCTGGGGGCGTGGCTGAGCTTCGTCCTCGCGGCGAGCTTCAACAACCCGTTCCTCTTCAACGCCGTGACCATCGTCGCCTTCGGGGTCGCGGGAGTGGGCCTCGCCCACGCTCGGCTCGGCCCGAGCGAGCGACCACCGGGCGTCGAAGCGGGGCGGGATGGTTGAGTCGAGCGAGGACGCCGGCCGCCGGGACGGCGATCGAGGGGCCGCCCGGCTCGCTCCGCTCCTGCTCGCCCTCGCCGTCGGCGCCGCCCTGCTGATCGGGAGCAACGGCTTCCAGATCGCTGCCTGGACCGGCGGCGATCTCGCCTACCACCGGGGTGTCGCCCTGACCTTGCTCGGCGGCGACCCCCAGGGCCAGGGACCGTACGCCGGACTCCTGACCTACTACGGTGGCCTCTATCCGCTCGTCCTCGGCTGGCTCGCGGCGCTGACCGGTCAGCCCTTCGACACGGTGCTGAGTCTCGTCTCCTGGCTCGGCGCCCTGGCCTGGCCGGCGGTCCTCTGGCTCCTCGGGCGGCGGGTCTGGCCGAACGACCGCTTCGCCGTCGCCCTGTTCGTCCTCCTTGGGACCATCGCCGCGCCGCTCACCCACCGCGGCCCGGTCTGGGTGAACTCGGTCCTCGCCTCGAGCCAGATCGCCTTTCCCCTCTACCCGCGCGACGTCGCCATGACGCTCCTCGTGGCCGGAGCGTGGGCGGCCCTCGGATCGACGGCTCGCCTTCGGGTCGGCCTGACGGGCCTCCTCCTCGGGCTTATCGTCCTCTTCCACCTCCAGATCGCCGTCGTCGGCGTCGGTCTGCTCGTCGTCTGGCGTGGCTGGGAGGCACTCCGCGGGCGCTCGGCCGGGCCGCTCCTCGAGCTCGTCGGGTCCGGGCTCGTCGCCCTCGCCATCGCCGCCCCCTGGCTCGCGCCACGGGCTACCGCCGCCCTCGCCTCGGGGCGCCTCCTCCTCGCCGACTACCCGGGGACGCCCATCTTCCGGCTCGGGCCGGAGAACGCCATCGCCGCCTTCGGGGTCGTCGGGCTTCTCGGCAGTCTCGGTCTCCTCGTCCTGGCCGCCGGGCGACCCCTGCCGGGCCGGGTGGGACCGTTCGCGGTCTGGTTCGTCGGGCTCGGGGCGCTGGGGCTCCTCGACCGGGCCTTGCCGGGCTTCGACCTCGTCTCCGAGCGGCGCCTCTGGCTCCTCGCCTCCGTGGGCCTCCTCGTCGTCGCCGCGGCGACGGCGGTGGTCGTCGTTCGCCGGCTGGCGCCGCGGTGGGCGATCCTCTTCGTCCTCGGCGTCCTCGTTCTGCCGGCCGTGCCGGCCAACGTCGCCGTCGGCCTCTCGGTCCGGCAGGTCTGGGAGCCGGGTCGGGCCGGGGGGCGAGCCTGGGATGTCGGTGCCTGGGAGACGATCTGGTCGGCGCTCTCGGCGCGCGTCCGAGCTCGGGGCGGCGAGACGGTCGTCACCTACGACGCCTACGGGACCTGGGTCTGGTCGTTCTCCGGGGCGCAGGTCGTGGCGGCCTGGCTGCCGGGGCCGTTCAAGCTCGGCTTCGATCCGGCGGTCCTCACGGGGTATGGGCAGGTGGAGCGGTGGCGGGACCTGGCACTGGGGTTTGCCGGCGGACGGGCCGGGGTCTGCGGGCTCGCCGCCGAGTACGGGGCGGGCTCGCTCCTCCTCGACGTCGAGACCTCGGGGGTGCTCTCCGCGGCGCCCGGTCAGGTCCCCATCGGCTGGTACGACGCGACGCCCGCGGCCGGCTACCGGGTGGATCCGGCGGCACGAACGGCGGCGACCATCGACCGGATCGTGGGCCCTGGCCTCCGCTACCGAGACCTCGGCATCCGGGATGTCCTCGAGCTGACCCCCGGAGCACGTTGGAGCCCGGGCTGGGCGGGCCCGGACGTCGCCGGCGTGGCGATCGAGGTGGAGACGTTGGCGACAAGCGGGCCGGTCCTGCGGATCGTGGGACCTGGGGCGCCGGGGACGGCGATCGAGCTGCCCACGGCGGGTGGGCCGACGCCGGCCGGCCCCCTCGAGACGGAGCGGAGCGGGAGCGACGGAGACGGGCTCCAACTTGGAGACGGGCTCCCGCTTCGGGCCTGGCGTCTCCTGGTGCCGCTCTCGGGCTGGCGGCCGGACTGGGCCATCGAGGCGCTGCTCCCCCTCCGGCTCGTTCGGGCGACGGGCTTCGTGCCGACGGCGCCGGCGCCGGACGCCGTCCTCGCCGGACCCGAGACAACCGACGCCGCAGTCCCCCGGCCGCTCCTCCTCGACGCGGCCGCCGCCTGTGGGAGGTCGGGCGGGTGAGCGCGGCGATCGCCTCGATGACGGAGGTCCCGCTCGACCGCGTCTTCATCGTGGCCGTGGCGACCGTCGTCCTGCCGGCGCTCCTGCTCCTCTCGGGCTGGGCGGTCGCGGCCCGCCTCGCCGGACAGTACCGCGGCGCGGCGGTCGAACTCGTCCTGGCCCTGACCGTCGGGGTCCTCGTCGTGGTCGGGCTCGGCCTCGGGCTCGTCGGGCTGGGGGTCTACTCCCCGGCTGCCCTTGCGGCCGGCGCCCTCCTCGCGGCGGTGAGCGGGCTGCGACCGGCCGCTGCTTGGTGCCGCGCTCGGTGGGCCGTCCGGAGCGAGTCGCGCCGGCGGGACCTGGCGCTCTGGGCGTGGCTCCTCGTCGCTTCGCTCCCTTGGTGGGTGACGGCCGTCACGCCCGGCTACCCGCCCGCCGACCGTCTCGTCTGGACGTACGCCGTCATCGGCCGCCAGCTCGCCGAGGCGGGCGGGATCCCGGCGTCGGTGGAGGAGTGGGGGATAACGCTCCGCTGGCTCCCCGATTACCTCGCCTTCAACCTCCTCTCCGGCGCGTACGAGGGCCTGCTCGGTTTCGCCCGGTCGGCCGACGTGCTGGCGGCCTGGCGGGTCCCGGTCGTCCTGCTTGGGCTCTGGCTCTCGTTCGGGGTCGTTCGGCTCTGGCTGAGCGGAGGGCCGGCCATCGTCGGGACGGCCCTTCTCGGCGGGTCGCTGACGATGCTGAGCAAGTTCAACGCCTACAAGCCCGAGGCGCTCGGGATCGTCCTCGGCCTGGCCGCTCTCTGGCTCGTCGTCGTCGGGCTCCGACACCGGCGAGCGGCCTGGATCCTCCTCGCTGGCCTCGTCCTCGGGCTCGACCTCGCGGTCCACGCCATCGCGGCGACGGTCGTGGGGCTCGTCATTGTCGGCGTTGGGGTGGCCGAGTGGGGGAGTGGGGTCGCGGCCGGGCGGGTGGCGGCCGAGCGGCCGCGCCGGGGTCGGTGGAACCGGCGACCCATCGGCTGGCTTGTCGGGGCAGCTCTCGCCGGGGTCGCCCTCTCCGTGGCGATCGGCGTCCTCTTCCAGGGCCGGCCCCTCGTTGCGACCGATGCCCTCCATCCGACTCTCGTCGACGGTCGCGACCCGACCTGGACCTTCTTCCTGCGCTCGACCGGCGACTTTCGGGATCCGGAACCGCCGCGGCCCGCTCTGCCGCTCGCTCGGGGCGTGACGACCCCCTGGGACGGGTTGACCGTGGCCTCGGCGACCGGCTGGTGGTTCGTCGCCGTGGTCGGCGTCGGCGCCTTCTTCGTCCTCGCCCGACCCTCGTGGCGCGGTCGGGCGGGGGTCGTTGGCTGGAGCCTGGCGGCCGGGCTCCTGGGTCTCGGGATGGCCGTCTTCGCCCTTCGCTTCGAGACGTACGTCCCGCGCTGGACGGGGCTAGTGCGGTTCGGGCAGTACGTGCCGATCCTCGCCGCCGTCGGAGCGGCTTTCGCCCTGGAGGGTGGCCGGTGGGCGTGGCGGCTCGTGGCCGCTGGGCCGCTCCGGCCGGTGGCTCGGCGGTGGGTCGTCCGGGCCGTCGCGGTCGGGGCGCTTGCCTGGTTCGTCGGCGTCGCTGGTGCAGCCCTTACCCGGGAGGCGACGCGGTTGAGCCCGGCCGGGGAGCGGGCACTGGCCGAGCTCGCCCGACTCGGGTCGCCCGGCGACGTCGTCCTCTCGAACGTGCTGACTCCGGGGACGATCGAGTTCTTCACGGGGCTGGAGGTTCCGCTCGAGGGGCGTCAGCCGCTCATCGAGGAGTTGGAGGTCCTGGACACGGCGAACGCGCTCCTCCTCCGGGCGCACCGCTTCTGGACGGGCGATCGCCGGGCCGATGACCTCCTCGGCGACCTCAGGGTTCGCTGGCTCCTCGTCGCCGACGACCCCGCTCTCCTCGGGGCTTCGGCCGGTCTCGGGGGGTCGACGGCCGTCCTGGCCGGTCGTCCGGGGATCGAGGTCGTCTGGAGGGAGGGCGGGGTGGCGATCGCCCGGGTCGTGGGGGTCGACGGTGGTTCGGGCGGCGGCGGTTCGGCCGAGGATGGGGCGGCCGGGGGCGGGGCGGGTCGAGCGGTCTCGCGGATGGTCGCCCTTGCGCCAGGCGCCCCCGGGCCGTAGGCCGCGCGACCCCTCCCGATCCGGCTACCCTGTCTGGCGACGCCACCGATGTCGAGTTCCTCGATCCCGCCGAGCGCCTGGTCGCCGTTGCTCCCCGCCGTCTTCTGGCTGAGCGTTGGGGTCCTCGCCTGGGTCTACCTCGGCTATCCCCTCCTCGTCGCCGTGCTCGCTCGGGTCCGTCCGATCGGGCTCCGGCCTACGCTGCCGCTGCCGACGGTTTCGGTTGGGATTGCGGTCCACGACGAGGCGGACGTCATCGCCGAGCGGATCGCCGACGTCTTCCGCCAGGAGGCGGACGGCTCGATCCGGCTCGAGGAGGTCATCGTCGCCAGTGATGGGTCGACCGACGGGACCGAGGCGGTGGTCGCTGGGCTGGCGGAGACTGAGCCGCGGTTGCGGCTCCTCGTCCTTGGACGGGGCGGCACGACGGCGGCGCAGCACGCGATCCTCGAGTCGGCCCGGAGCGAGGTCGTCGTCCTCACCGACGCGGAGACGCGCTTCGCTCGGGGTTGTCTCGCGGCGCTCACGGCGGTGTTTCGGGACTCGCGGGTGGGCTGTGCGACGGGGCGGCTGGAGTGGCAGAACCTCGATGCCACGGCGACGGCTCGGAACGAGGGGCTCTACTGGCGCTACGAGCGGTTGGTCCGGGCCCTCGAAAGTCGGGCGGGGATGCTGACGGCGGCGACGGGGGCGATCCTCGCCGTTCGGCGAGCCGCCTACCGGCCAGTCCGCTCGACGACGGGGATGGACCACCTCCTCCCGCTCTATGTCATCGAGGGGGGCGGGCTCGTCGTCTACGTCCGGGAGGCGTTGGCCACGGACCGTCCGATCAGCGGGCTCCGGGAGCAGTACCGAAACCGGCTCCGGACGGCGACCCGGGGGATCGCCGCGAACCTCTCCATGGTCGGTCGGCTGGCGCCGTGGCGGCACCCGAGGGCGGCGGTTGCGATCTGGTCGCACAAGCTGCTTCGCTGGGCAACGCCGTGGTACGTGGCCGCGGCCGCCGGCAGCGGTCTCCTCCTCGCCCTGGGGGGCGAGCCGCTCTACGGGCTGGCACCGATCGGTCTCGTGGGCGGGCTGGTCGCGGCGGCGTTGGCCCACGCGATCTCGCGCACGGGTCGGCGGCCGCCGCGGGCGCTGGCGTTCGCCCGCTCGTTCTTGGTCGTCAACCTCGCCTTCGCCCGGGCGTGGTGGAATGTCGTTCTGGGGCGCCAGATCGAGGCCTGGCACCGGGCCGAGTTCGAGGTGCGTGTGTCGGGGCCGCAGGGCCGGGGATAGGCGAGGGCTGGGGACGAGGGCTTGGCGGTACCGTGCTCCGGCCGCGCTCCTCCGGCCGTGCTGCCGATCGCGTCGCCTTGGGCGAACACCTCGGGTCGCTCGGCGGCCGTGCTGCCGATCGCGTCGCTGTGGGCGAACACCTCGGGGTCGCGCCGCGGCCAGACCACAGATCGCGTCGCTGTGGGCGAATACCTCGGGGTCGGGGGCGGCGATCGTCCGCGTAGTGTTCGGCCAGGCCGACGCGGGCGGCGGATGGACCGCCGACGAGGGCGTAGTGTCCGGCCAGGCCGACGGGCCGGGCCGACGGAGCGCCAGAGAGGGCGTAGTGTCGGGCCAGGCCGACGCGGGCGGCGGATGGGGCATCGAACGGGGCGTAGTGTCCGGCCAGGCCGACGCGGCGGGCGGCTGGGGCATCGAACGAGGGCGTAGTGTTCGGCCAGGCCGACGCGGCGGGCCAAGGGGATGCCGACGCGGTGGGCCAGCGGGGGCGGGCGGCGTGCCGACAGACTGCTGGCGGACCGCCGGTCCTACCACGGCAGATCCGGCCAGGCGGTCCGCCACCAGGCCACCAGCCGCGCCGCCTCGGCCGGGCGGGTGTGGCGGGCGACGAAGGCCGACCCGGCCGCGCTGAGCGACCCGCGCCGGACCGGGTCGATGGCGAGGGCCCCGATCACCGCCGCCAGATCGACGACGGTCGGACGGGCCCCCTCGACGATGCCGGCTCGGGCGAGGGGCGCAAGCTGACCGGCCGGGACCGCGACGACCGGTAGGCCGACGGCCATGGCATCGAGGACCACCTTCGGGAACCCCTCGGCGCCCGAGGGATGGACGAAGAGGTCGGCCATGGCCAGGCGATCCAGGTAACGACCGCGGTCGGCGAGATAGCCCGTGAAGGAGACCCGTCCGGCCAACTCGGCCGCCGCGGCCCGGGCTTCGAGGCGCCGCCGGAGGGGTCCGTCGCCGACGAGATCGAGGCGGACCACGGCTCCATCGGCAGCGAGACGGACGACCGCCTCGACGAGCACCTCGAGGCCCTTGCCTTCGGCGAGCCGACCGGCATAGACGAGCCGGAGCGGCCGCCCCGGCGTCCCAAGCCGACCACCGCCCTCATCGGTTGAGGCCCCCGTCCGGCGCGGCGGGCGCAC
>Ga0272446_1006536_pt1 | contig 12106 bp, 7 predicted proteins | sample YNPCB0061_FD_194587 | JGI IMG/M metagenome (GOLD analysis project Ga0272446, IMG submission 194587) | Hot spring microbial mat communities from Yellowstone National Park, WY, United States - YNP-CB-006-1 | ecosystem: Environmental > Aquatic > Thermal springs > Hot (42-90C) > Sediment | place... | reverse complement strand
GCTCTGCTCGAAATCGACATCGGTCTGCGCGAGACCTACGCGCTGGCGCAGGACGATCCGCGCCGCGCGCGGCTGCTCGCCGAACTGCGCGCGCAGCTCGATGCGATGACGCGCGTGGCCTGGCCGGCGTCGATCGACGTCGAGCTGGCCGAGCGCGCGGCACAGGCCGGCGCCTTCGACGCCGCGCTGTTCTGGCACGAGCGCCTGCTCGCGCGCGATGCGCAGCTTTCGGCCAACGCGTGGGAGGCGGCCGCGCGCCGCATCGCCGCGCTCGGTGCACCCGAACTCGCCGCACGGCTGTACTTCCGCGCGCAGTCGGTCGCGACCCGGCGCGACGAGAAGCGCCGGCTGTTCGTCGCGGCGCTGCGAACGCTCGAAGGCGCGGGCTTGTACGACGCCGCGCTCGCCGCCGCCGAGGTCCAGCTCGGCGTGCTCGGCAACGACACCGCAACCCTCGAATTCCTGACGCGCTTCGCGCTCGCGGCCAACCGCCCCGACATCGCGCAGCGCTACGCGACACGCCTGCTGCGCCTGTCGCTCGCGCCCGCCGCGATCGCGGCCTGGCAGGCGCGCTTCGCCGCGCCGGTGCCGCGCGAGTGGCTCGCGCTGGTCGAGGCACCAAGGCTCGTTCGCACGCAGGCCGACGGCGCGCTGCCCGGCGAGCGGCTGCCCGAGCCAAAGCTGCCGTTCGACGACCGCGTCTACTCGCTCGCCTACGAAGTCTTCCTCGCGAACCGCAACCTCAAGGACGCGCTCGCAGTCGCGCAATCGGCGGTGCGGCAGGCGCCGAAGAACGCGACGTGGCGCTTGCGGCTCGCGCGAGTGGCGGACTGGTCGGGCAAACCGGTGCTCGCCCTCGAACAATGGCACGCTGTCGCGCAGCTCACCGACGACGCGGCCGCATGGCGCGAAGTGCTCGCGCGCGCGCCGCAGGTGTTCGACTACGCGCGCTGGGCCGAAGCGCTGCAGCGCGAACTGCGCCGGCAACCCGACGACCCTTCGGCGGGCTCAGGGCAGGTGCTCGAAACGCTGCGCAACCTGGCGCAGGCCTACGAGCTGCTCGGCGAGCCCGAACGCGCGGTCGCACTGCTGCGGCGGCACGCGGACGGGCCGCACCGGCGCGCCGTGCTCGAGCTGCTCGCGGATCTGGCCGAACGCACCGGCGACGACGCGCTGCGCCGCTCGACGCTGCGCGCGCTCGTGCGAGACGACCCCGGCAACGTCGGCCACGCGATGCGGCTCGCCGCCGCCGAAGCGCAGCACGGCGAGATCGCCGCCGCATTCGCCGCGCTCGCCGCGGTCGCGGCGAACGCGGCGGCGCAGGACGGCGACTTCTGGAACGCGTATGCGGAGCTTGCGCGCCAGACCGGACGCGAGCGCGAGGCGATCCGCGCCTATCGCAAGCTCGTCGAAAGCGGCCACACCGACGAGCGCCACTACACCGCGCTGAGCGAACTGCTCGAAGGCGACGCGCCCGGCGAGGCCGCCGCGCTGGCTGCGCAAGCCTTTCTGCGCTTCGGCAATCCGTACTTGGCGCGGCGTGCGCTGCTCTTGTACCAGCGCGCCGGTGACGCGGCCGGCGCGCGCGCCTTTCTCGCGGCTCTGACGGACGCGCAACGCAGCGCGCTCGCGCACGACGCGCACTTCCTGTACCTGCGTGCGCTCCTCGAGTTCGCCGACCGGCGGCCCGCGGCCGCACTGGCCGACGCGCGCGCCGCGCTGCGGCTGGCGCCGGAAAACGTCGAGTTCCGCGCGTTGGCCGTGTGGTCGTTGATCGCGTTGCGCGACGCGACGGCGCTGCGCGCGGCGCTGCGCGACTGGGCCGGCATCGCGACGGACGAAAGCGAACTGTGGGGGCCGTTTGCCGCCGGCTGGCTCGCGCTGCAGGAACCGGTGCACGCACTGCGCTACCTGCGATTGAAGGTGAAGACGTCGAACGATCCGCTGTGGTGGCTCAACTACGCCGACGCGCTCGAGCAGACCGGCGCGGCCGACGCGGCGTGGCGCGTGCGGCGTCACGCGTGGCTCGAGCTGCAGCGTGCGGGTCATATGGCCGACGCCGCGCGCGCGCGCGAAGTGCAGGCGCGCCGCGTCGCGCTGGCAATGGCGTTCGAAGGGTCCGACGCGGCGCGCGCGCGGATGTTCGCGATGTTGAACAACGGCGCCGGCCCCGTCGGCGCCGATGCGCGCGACGCGGCGCTCGGCTACTGGATCGGGCGCGGCGGCGCCGAGATCGCGCAGGCCTGGCTGCTCGCAACCTACGCGAATGCGCTCGAGCGCCCCGCATGGGCGCGGCTTTCGGTGGCGCTCGCCCATGACGACCGCGCCGAGCTCGCAACGCTGCTCGATACCGTGGCCGACTGGCTACCCGCGGCCGATCGCGTCGAAGCGGCGCAGCGCGTTGGCGGATCGACGCTGGCGCAGACGCTTGCGTTCGATCGGCTCGCGCTGTACCCCGCCCATGACGATCTGCATGAGCGATTCGTCGCGCGGGCGACCGCCGCGCCGCCGTATGCAGGTCTCGGATGGACCGCGTTCCGCCAGCGCCCGCTGAGCGAGCGCGCGTGGGCCGTCGACGGTGCGGCGAACGTTTCGCAACGGCTGCAGCTCGCGGTCGCGGTGCACGAGATTGAGCGCGAATCGACCGACGCCGCACAGCTCGTCGGCGTGCCCGCGGCCGAGCGGCTGCAGTCGCTCGCGGCGCGCTACGAGATTGCCGGCAACGGCGAGCTGCGCGCGCAGGTCAACGCGCGCGACGGTTTCGGCACGGGGATCGGCTTCGTGCTGCAAGGCAGCCGCGACGTTGCGCCGCGGCTGCGGTTCGGCCTGCGGCTGGGCCTCGACGAACCGGCCACCGACAACGCGTTGCTGCGCGTCGGCGGCCGCCGCGACACCTTGGGCGCCACCGCCTATGCACGCCTGTCGCACCGTGAGTTCGCGGCTGCGAGCTTCGAGGCGAACCGCTATGCGGCGCTCGACGGCGGCTCGGTCGGACGCGGGCGCATCACGCGCATCGAAGTCGGGCATCTCGTGCGCACCGAATACCCGGACCTCGCGCTGCGCGCGACGGCGGCCGACCTGAGCTATTCGCCGCAGGCCGGGCTCGATGCACGGCTTGCCACGCTGCTGCCGCCAGCGGCGCGCGCCGATGCCACCAACGCGGCGCTGCTGCCGCAGTCGACCACGCAGTTCGGCATCGGGCTCGCGCTCGGCGACAGCGCGCGCAGCGGCTACGCGCGCGCCTGGCGGCCATGGGCGGCAGCCACACTGCTCGCCGACCGGGCAAGCGGCGCCAACACCGAATGGCAACTCGGCATCGGCGGCAGCGTCTTCGGCGCCGACCGCCTCGAATTCGCCGCCGCCGGCGGTTCGACGCGCGGGGCGGACGCTGCGCCGTACCGGCAGTTCAGCGTGCACTACCGATGGTTGTTCTGACGACAGTCTTTTCGAATGGCGCGTGTTATTGAGGGAGGTCGCGATGAACGAATCGAAACGACGAAAGGAGACCGCGATGGCCGGCATCAGGACGCTTCTGTTCGCGGGCGCGCTCGCCGCGCTCGGCGCGTGCAGCACGATCGATGTGGCGCCGCGCGCCGAACTGGACCGCAACGCGCGCTGGGCCGTGTTGCCGCTCGCCAACCACACCGAAACCCCGCAGGCGGGCGCCCGCGCGGCAGCGATCGTCGAAGGCGTGCTTCGTGCGCGCGGCATCGGCGATCTGGTCCGCGCGCCGGGCAACCTCGGCGCCGAGACGCTATTCGAGCCGCAGGACGCGCAGGCGATCGACAAGGCGCTCGCGTGGGCGCGCAGCACCGGAATCCGCTACGCGGTGACCGGAAGCGTGTCCGAATGGCGCTACAAGGTCGGCGTGGACGGCGAGCCCGCGGTCGGACTGACGCTGCAGGTGATCGAGGTTGCGAGCGGGAAGGTCGTTTGGACGGCCACCGGCGGCCGCAGCGGCTGGAGCCGCGAGGCGCTTTCGGCGGTCGCGCAGAAGCTCGCGCGCGATCTCACGCAGCCGCTTGCGAGGTAGCCCAGGCGATGCGCATTCCCGCCGCGATCCGGCTCAAGCAGTCGGCGGCCGAGCGCGCAGCGCGGCGGCTGCTGCCGCGCACGGTCACGCTGTGGAAACCGAGCGCGGACTGGCGCATCGCGTTGGCCGAGGCGCTGCTCGTCATGGGTGCGTCGCTCGCGCTGAGCTGGATGCTGAATCCGCGCGACCCGTTCTGGGTCGAAGGCGGATTTCCGTGGCTGTGGCTGGCAGCGGCGATCCTGGCGCTGCGCTATGGCTCGGTGATCGGTGTCTTCGCGATGGCGTTCGCGCTGGCGGGCTGGTTTCTGCTGCAGACCTACGGCGGCATCGCCGGCGAGTTTCCGCGCGCGAGCTTCCTCGGCGGGCTGATCCTCGCACTGATCGCGGGCGAATTCTCGGACGTGTGGAACTCGCGGCTCGCGCAGGCACAGGCGGTCAACGCCTACATCGACGAGCGGCTGCATGCGCTGACGCACAACCACTTTCTGCTGTCGGTGTCGCACGAGCGGCTCGAGCAGGAGCTGATCGCGCGCCCTTTCACGCTGCGCGAGATGTTCGCCGCGCTGCGCGCTCGCGTGCTACGCGAAGACGCGCGCGGCGAGGCGCTGCCCGCGGCCGCTTGGCTGCTGCAGCTGCTCGCGCAGACCTGCCGCCTGGAATGCGCTGCGCTGTTCGCGATCGAAGACGCGCAACTGAAGCCGCAGGCAGCCGCGACGGTCGGCGACTTCGGCGCGCTCGACGAATCCGACCCGATGCTCGCCGCCGCGCTCGAAAGCGGGCAGCTGACACACGTGCAGAGCGAGCCGTTCGTCGAGGACGACCGGCCGAGCCGCTATATCGTCTGCGCGCCGGCGGTCACCAGCAGCGGGCGGCTGCTCGGCGTGCTGGTCGCCGAGCGCATGCCGTTCACCTCGCTGACGCTCGAGACGCTGCAGCTTGCGACCGTGCTGCTCGCGTACTACGCAGACAGCATCGACCACGCGGAAGCCACGCGACCGCTGCTCGCCGCGTATCCGGACTGCCCGGGCGACTTCGCGCTCGAGCTGGTGCGCATGCAGCGGCTGCTCGCGACCGCGGCGATCCGCTCGTCGCTGGTCGCCTTCGCCGCGCGCGACGCGCAGACCGCCGCAGACTGGTTCGCGCGCATCGACCGGCTGCGCCGAACGGTCGACGTGGCCTGGTCGCACACCGAGGGCGGTCTGCGCGTGCTGCTGGTGCTGCTGCCGTTGACAGCGCAGTCGGGGCTCGCCGGCTACCTCGAGCGCGTCGGCGGTTCGCTGCGCGAGCAGTACGGCGCGGATCTTGACTCCGCCGGGCTCACCGTACACACGACCGAGGTCGGCGAGGTGCCGCTGCCGCAGCAGCTCGCGGCGTTTCTGGAGCGCTGCCGTGCTTAAGTTGTGGATTCCCGCGCTGACCGCGGAATCGGCCGCATTGCTGCTGGTGGCACGCGGCGATGCCGCGTTCGAGACGCTGATCGGCTTTCTTGGGCTGCACTCGGCGGCCAGTGCGCTCGTCGCGGTGGCGATCGGGGTGCTCTTCCCGCCGGCGTATCGCCGCCCGCGGCGCTGGGTTTGGGCCACGCTGTTCGGGCTGAATTTTTTCGTTCCGGTGATCGGACTGATGGTGAGCTTCGTCGGCGTGATTGCCGGCACGCTGTTTCCGCAGTTGCTGAAGCCCAAGGTGTTCAATCGGGTCGCCGCGCCCGAGTACACCGCCACACGCGACTACGACCTGACGCGGCTGCGCGGTGCGGCGGTGCGCGCGCGGTTGCGCGAACAGCGCCTGCCCGCGACGGCGCGCGCCGAAGCGCTGCTGGCGATCGGTTCGGCCCCCACCCCCGCCAGCGGCGCGGTGCTGCGCGAAATGCTGACCGACCCGTCCGACGACATGCGGCTGCTCGCCTACGGACTGCTCGACCGTCGCGAGAAAGCGATCTCCGAGCAGCTCGTGCGCGAGCGCAGCGTGCTTGCCGCCGCCGACGAGATCGGCGACCGCGACACCGCGCGTCGGGTCCATCACCGCATCGGACAGCTCTACTGGGAGCTGGTCTACCAGGACCTCGTGCAGGGCGACATGCGCGGTTACGCGCTCGAGCAGGCGCTCGTCCACACCGAACAGTCGCTCGATGGCAGCGCTGCCGACGGCGCGCGCTGGCTGCTGATCGGGCGCATCCGGCTCAAACGCGGCGAACTGCAGCCCGCGCGCGCGGCGCTCGAAGCCGCGCTCGAGCACGGCATGCCGCGCCGCAATGTGCTGCCGTATCTGGCGGAGCTGCGCTTCCTGCAGCGGCGCTACGCCGACGTGCGCAAGCTGATGTACGAGCTGGGTGCGCAGCCGGCGTCGGAGCAGCTCAGCTCGATGCAGCAGTTCTGGGCCGCCTGACCGGCGAAGGAGGGATCACATGGGCGACGCAGGCGGCCAGGACTTCCCGAAGGCGTCGAACGTCGACGTGCTGCTGCTGCTCGAAGGCACGTTTCCGTACGTCGCCGGCGGCGTTTCGAGCTGGGTCAATCAGATCATTCGCGGATTTCCGCAAATCCGCTTCGGCGCAATCTTCCTGGGCAGCCGCCGCAGCGACTACGGCGAAATCAAGTATGCGCTGCCGGACAACCTCGTGCACCTGGAATGCCACTACCTGCACGAGCATGCGATCGAGGACTACCAGCCGGCGCCGACCGACGGCGACGCCGAGGCGTTCGGGCGCGCCGCAATGCTGCACGACCGCTATCGCGAGGCGCGTGCGGCGCGCGGCGACGCCATCGCCGCAGGCCGCGCGATCGAACGCGAGTTCGCGGCTTTGCTTCCGCAGATGCGCGCCGGCGGCGCGCTCGACGAGCGCGCGTTTCTGCACAGCCGCGAATCGTGGCGGCAGATCACCGATAACTACCGCGCGCGCTGCACCGACCCCTCATTTGTCGACTACTTCTGGACGGTGCGCATCATGCACGCGCCCGTGTGGCGGTTGCTCGCGATCGCCGATCGCGCGCCGCGCGCGCGTGTGCTGCACACGATCTCGACCGGTTACGCGGGTTTCCTCGGCGCGCTGCTGCGGCATGTCCAGGGCGCGCCGCTCGTGTTGACCGAGCACGGCATCTACACGAAGGAACGCAAGATCGATCTGTTCCAGAGCGCGTGGATCCGCGACAACCGCGGCGTGTTCGAGCGCCGCGGCGGCGAGGTCGCCTACTTCAAAGACCTGTGGATCCGCTTCTTCGAAGCGCTCGGCCGCAGTTGCTACGCGGCCTCGATGCGAATCGTCGCGCTGTACGAAGCCAACCGCCAGCGCCAGATCGCCGACGGCGCACCGGCCGAACGCACGTTGTGCATTCCGAACGGCATCGACCTGCAACGCTTCGCGATGTTGCGCGGCGAGCGGCCGGCGGACCCGCCGCCCATCCTTTGCCTGATCGGCCGCGTCGTGCCGATCAAGGACGTGAAGACGTTCATCCGCGCGATGCGTAGCGTGGTCGTGCATATCCCGCACGCGCAGGCGTGGATCGCCGGCCCCGAGGACGAAGACCCGGAATACGCGCGCGAATGCCGGCTCGTCGTCGAGAGCCTGCAGCTCGAAGCGCACGTGAAGTTCCTCGGCTTCCAGAAAGTGCCCGAGCTGCTGCCGAAGATCGGGTTGGTGGTATTGAGCTCGATCAGCGAAGCGCTGCCGCTCGTGCTGCTCGAAGGCTTTGCGGCCGGGGTGCCCTGTGTCGCCACCGACGTCGGCGCGTGCCGCCAGCTCGTCTACGGCCACGGCCCGGAAGACGAAGCGCTCGGCGCGGCCGGCGAAGTCGTCCGGATCGCCGACCCGCAGGCGCTCGCGGACGCCGCCGTGCGTCTGCTCGCCGATCCGCATCGCTGGCGCCAGGCCGCCGCCGCCGGGATCGCGCGCGTCGAGCGTTACTACACGCAGACGCGGATGTTCGCTGCGTATCAAGCGGTATACGACGAAGCGATGGGAAGAGCAGCCGAAGCTTGCGCTGCCGAGCCCTCGTCGCGAAAGCGAGCGGACGGTGACGCCGCCGCGTCACCCGCGAAACCGGGCGCGGGTCCGCGCTCAGGATGCCCGGCGCATGCGACGCAACCGGCGCTCGTCTCGACGACCGCACCCGACTGAGCATCAAGGACCATGGCTGGCATCGGATTCGAACTCCGCCGCATCCTCAAGCGTGGCACGCTGCTCAGCCTGCTCGGCGCGTACGGCTATGCGGGCGTGATCGGGTCGGGGCCGTGGGTGCTGTCGATCGTCGGCATCCTCGCGGTCGGCCTGCTGACGATATCGACCGTGATCCCCAAGTTCGCGGTCACGCAGTTCCAGGTCTCGGTGACTTATCTGATCGCGCTGTCGCTGATCCTCACCGGCCCCTTCCAGCTTTCGTACACGCGCTTCGTCGCCGACCGCATGTTCGAGAAGCGCAACGATCTGGTGCTGCCGAACTTCCACGCGGTGCTACTGACCGTCACGTGGATCTCCGGGATCGCGGGGCTGGCGGCGGCGATCTTCCTCTTCGATAAGGAATCGCCCGCCTACCGGCTGCTGATGGTCGCCGGGCTCGTGCTGATGTCGAACATCTGGATCGCGACCGTGCTGCTGTCGGGGCTGAAGCAGCACAAGTCGATCGTCGCGCTGTACGCGATCGGCTACGGCGTCTCGGTGGCGGCATCGATCGCGCTGCACGGCTTCGGGCTCGCCGGGCTGCTCGGCGGATTCGTTCTCGGGCAGGCCGTGCTGCTCGCGGGCATGCTGGGGCTCGTGATCCGCGAGTTTCCTTCCGACCGCTTCATGTCCTTCGAGTTCTTCAGGCGCGAACTGCACTTCAAGAGCCTGATGTTGATCGGGTTCGCGTACAACCTCGCGATCTGGATCGACAAGTTCATGTTCTGGTACTGGCCGCCGACCGGCCAGAACGTCGTCGGGCCGCTGAATGCCTCGCTGATCTACGACCTGCCGATCTTCCTCGCCTACCTGTCGATCATCCCCGGCATGGCGGTGTTCCTGCTGCGGCTCGAGACCGACTTCGTCGACTACTACGACGCCTACTACGACGCGGTGCGCAGCGGCGGGTCGCTCGCGCTGATCGAGCGCTACCGCAACGGCATGGTCGAAAGCGCGCGCATCGGCATCTTCGAGATCGTCAAGATCCAGACGATCGCCGCGCTGCTGGTCATCGTCGCCGGCGGCGGGCTGCTGCGCGCGCTCGGCATCTCGGAGCTGTACGAAACGCTGCTGCACGTGATGGTGATCGGCGCCGGCATGCAGGTCGTCCTGCTCGGCATCCTGAACATCTTTTTCTACCTCGACCGGCGCCGCATCGCGCTCTATCTGGTCGGCGCATTCCTGGTGCTGAACGCGCTGTTCACCGGCGTCACGCTCGCCCTCGGCCCGGCGTGGTTCGGCTACGGCTACGCCGGCTCGCTGCTCGTCGTGTGCGTCGCCGGCCTGATCGTGATGGACCGCGTGTTCGAGCAGCTCGAGTACCACACGTTCATGCTGCAGCGAAGCGCGTGATGCGAATGAGGGTCGATAGAATGCGGCGCCTTCCGCAAAAACACGACCGATGACGCTGGCCGTCGTACGCAGCCGCGCGCTGTCCGGCATGTTCGCTCCGGAGGTGGCCGTCGAGGTTCATCTGGCGAACGGGCTGCCGTCGTTCACGCTGGTCGGGCTGCCGGACACCGAGGTCAAGGAGTCGCGCGAGCGCGTTCGCGCAGCGCTGCAGAACTGCAAGTTCGAGTTTCCGATGCGCCGGATCACGGTCAACCTCGCGCCCGCGGACCTGCCGAAGGAATCGGGCCGCTTCGACCTGCCGATCGCGCTCGGCATCCTCGCCGCGAGCGGGCAACTGACGCAGCGCGTGCTCGACCGCTACGAGTTCGTCGGCGAACTGTCGCTGACCGGCGAGCTGCGGCCGGTGCGCGGAACGCTCGCGATGACCTACGCGGTATCGAAGGTGCCGCAGGCGCAGACGCCGCGCGGTTTCGTGCTGCCGGCGGAGAACGCCGACGAGGCGGCGCTGGTCAGCGGCATCGACGTGTATCCGGCGCGGAATCTGCTGCAGGTGGTCGCGCATCTCGAAGCGCACGCCGGCAACCCGCAGGCGCCGCGCATCGAGCCGCACCGCGCGGCGGTGCGACTGACCCCGCCGGCGTATCCGGACTTCTTCGACGTGAAGGGGCAAAAGCCCGCCAAGCGCGCGCTCGAGATCGCCGCCGCCGGCGGGCACAGCGTGCTGATGGTCGGCCCGCCGGGCACGGGCAAGACGATGCTCGCGCAGCGCTTTGCCGGCATCCTGCCGCCGATGACGACCGACGAGGCGCTCGAATCGGCGGCGGTGCTTTCGCTGGTCGGCCAGTTCGCGACACAACGCTGGGCGACGCGCATGTTCCGCTCGCCGCATCACACGGCGAGCGCCGTCGCTCTGGTCGGCGGCGGCAGCAATCCGATGCCGGGCGAAATTTCGCTTGCGCACCACGGCGTGCTGTTCCTCGACGAGCTACCGGAGTTCGATCGTCGCGTGCTCGAGGTGATGCGCGAGCCGCTGGAGTCCGGCCGCATCACGATCTCGCGCGCAGCGCGCCAGGTCGACTTTCCGGCGAAGTTCCAGTTGATCGCCGCGATGAACCCCTGTCCCTGCGGCTACCACGGCCACAAGACGATCGCGTGCCGCTGCACGCCGGACATGATCGCGCGCTACCAGGACCGCATCAGCGGTCCGCTGCTCGACCGCATCGACATGCGCGTCGAGGTGTCGTCGCTGACCGAAGACGAACTCGTCGAGATGCCCGACGGCGAGCCGACGCGCTACATCGCCGAGCGCGTGGCGCGCGCGCACGAGCGCGCGCTCGAGCGGCAGGGCAAGCCGAACGATGCGCTGACCGCGGCCGAGATCGAGCGCACCTGCAGGCCCGAGGGGGCCGTCAAGCAGTTGCTGCACGCGGCGAGCGTGCGCCTCGGCTGGTCGGCGCGCGCGTACCACCGCGTGCTGAAGGTCGCGCGGACGATCGCGGATCTGGAAGGCGTCGATCAGCTCGCCACCGCGCACGTCGCCGAGGCGATTCAGTATCGGCGGTCGTTGCGCGAGACGTGAAGTTCCGGTGCGGCGGGTCGCGGCGGCGTCGCCGTTCAGGCGCCGCTGAAACCCTCTGCCCCCCTTTACGAAAGGGGGGTGACGAGTGAACCGACGCGCTGCGCTCCTGCCTTTCGGGAGGGGGTGATGAGTGAACCCGCGCGATGCGTTCCCCCCTTTGAAAAAGGGGGGCGAGGGGGGATTTCGAGCGCGCGGCCGAGCGCGACGCCGCCGGCGCGGCCGCGTTGCGCGCCCGACCGCCGACGCCCGGCGCTTACTTGCTCTGCCCGTCGTGCTTTTGCCGGTAGATGCGCTTGCTCTGCACGTTCTGGCGGTGCTGGATGGCGGCCTGTTCGCGCGGGCCGACATGGCCGTCGGCACCGGCGCGCGCTTCGGCTCGGCCGACGCGCGCCTGGCCGGCTTCGAGCCGCGCGGCCTCGCGGTTGGTCAACTGGCCGGAGGCCATGCCCTGCTGGATGCGTTTTTCCTGGTTGATGTTGCGCTGGACGTCGGCCTGCATGCGGCGCGACGAAGCCGAGTTCGGATCGCCGGTCTGCGCATCGTGCTTCTGCCGGTAGATGTCGGCGCTCGCCTTGTTCTGCGCGGCGTTGATGCGCGCACGCTCCTGCGCGGTCAGTTGCCCATCGCGCAGCGCGTTGGACTCCATCTTGTCGATCCGCGCCTGCTCGGCCTGCAGCCGCGCGGCCTCGCGCGTGGTGAGTTGCCCCGACTGCAGCCCCTGCTCGATGCGCTTTTCCTGGTTGATGTCGCGCTGCGTATAGCCGGGCGCGGCGGTCTGCGCGAAAGCGGGCAACACGGCCGCGGCGGCGAGCGCGGCAAGCAATCGATGTTTCATTTCGACTCCCTGTCTCTGTCCATGGGACGACCCCATGCGCACCTTAACGGCGGCCGGCGTGCGGAGTCGACCGAAAAGCCCGTAAAAAAGTGCAACTGCGGTAAGCGGCGGTTGATCCGGCCGCGCGCCGCCGCGCGCACCGCTGGCGCACCG
>Ga0272446_1006535_pt1 | contig 12106 bp, 11 predicted proteins | sample YNPCB0061_FD_194587 | JGI IMG/M metagenome (GOLD analysis project Ga0272446, IMG submission 194587) | Hot spring microbial mat communities from Yellowstone National Park, WY, United States - YNP-CB-006-1 | ecosystem: Environmental > Aquatic > Thermal springs > Hot (42-90C) > Sediment | place... | reverse complement strand
GCGAGCGGCTTCCATGCTGGCTTTGGCACGATCGAAACGACCATTAACGGCTTGCAATTCGCTGTTGCTCAAAAACCGACCTTGAGAATCGGCGGTAGCGATCGCTTCAGTGATAGGGGTCTTCATAATTAAACCATCTCCAATAGATTTTTAGATTGAATAGATAAGGATAAGTTTTCGGGAAATTAAGCACAGCCAGAGAGTAGGGGTGGGGAAAAACTGTTTTTCCCCAGATACTCTTCAGGTATGCAACGCAGAAATTTCAGACTAGGCTACAGCGGCGGCGGCGCGATCGAAGTAACCAGCCAACTCAGACATCAACTGAGAGCAGTCGCCACGGGTGATCCCGTTGGGATCGTTGGCGATGGCAATGGCGGCTTCCTTCATCTTTTGGATACCTACGGCTACGGAAGCACCAGGAGTGCCGAGAGCTTGGTAGGTTTCACGCAGACCGTTCAAGCAACGATCATCCAGTACACTGGAATCACCAGCGATCATGGCATAGGTGACATAGCGGAGGATGATTTCCATATCGCGCAAGCAAGCCGCCATCCGACGGTTGGTGTAAGCATTACCACCGGGGGCGATCAGTTGGGGCTGTTCGGCAAAGAGAGCGCGAGCGGCATCGGTGACAATTTTAGAGGCGTTGCAGGTGATGCGGTTTACGGTATCCAAGCGCTTGTTGCCGTCAGCAATCATGGCAGAGAGCGCATCCAGTTGTCCTACGGACAGAAATTCGCCCTTGGCGTCGGCTTGTGAAACCACTTTGGCAAATGCGTCAAACATAAATCCAAGTATCTCCGTGTTGTTTGTTATGAAGTTTAAGTATGGGTTGCCAACTAATTGCCAGATTAGGTCTGTCAACTGGTTGTTTACCCTGTGAAAATTTTATACACCTCTGGAGGTATTCTTACTGTTACAAATCATAAAGCTTTGTTAAGAGTTGGCATTGAGGGTGAGTTATGCGCCACTGCAAACTTATGTAAATGGCGGGTTTCTGACTTTGGTGGTAGTTTACAATTCCTCTTGGGGTACTTTTTCGGTACAGTGGAAATGTTTCCTAAGTAACATCAAGTAACAGTAAATATCCTATGTGGCGCTCGATCGTGGTTTGGTTGTTGATCGTTGTTGTCTGCTTTGGGGGCTGGGAGCAAGCCTATGGTGCTGATCCTGCCCAGATTTTGGAACTGCAAAAATCCCGTCTCTGTGCCCGCTGTGATCTGGAAAATGCCAATTTGCCTTTGTTGAAGGTGGCAGGGGGCAATCTATTGGCGGCAAATTTACGGGGAGCCAATTTGATGGGCGCTGATTTACAAGAAATGATCATGAGTCGTGCCGATTTACGCAATAGCGATTTGCGCAGTACGAATTTACGGGGGGCAAAGTTAATTTTTGCTGATTTTCGGGGGGCGCGGTTGAAATATACCAACCTCAGCCAAGCCAACCTAGAAAGCGCTAATTTTCGATCGACCATGCTTGACCACACCAATTTAGAGGGAGCCAATTTATACATGGCAAATTTTCAGTCTGCTAAACTGATAGGGGTAGATTTAGAGAAGGCAAAACTCTGTGCTACTACCCTACCCGATGGCTCCATTAGTAATCGCGATTGTTCATGACTGCTATTCCTGATACTCCAGACCCCAATCCAGATCGCCCTAAAGATAGCTATGTCAAATTAGCTATGCGTAACATGGTACGGAAAGGGAAAACTTCTTTATTACATTTCAGTTTGACTGTGATTGGGTTAATGGGGGTTTTAGTTGGTTTATCTATCCTTTTCCATTAGTCTCAGTCCCTTTGGGGGTGAGGGAAAAACTGTTAATTTGAGAGTGGGCAAGGAGTAGTGAGAGAACCAGATAATCCCCACGCTGATTGAACCATAGCACTCTATTATGCAGATGACGATCGTGTCTATAAACTTGGTTGCGTGCCATCAATCTCATCCCTACCAATGTTTTAGAGCAGAAAATCAACCTAAGTGCTAAAATTACGGCTGAACCTTGGTCAATGGTGGCGGTAGATTTAAGTTGAGAATTACCTAGATACAATCATAAAATCACTGGAGAGGCATGGGAGAATGGGAAAAATTAGGGGTTTTACTAATACCTATTCCTCTAAGTATTCCTATACCCCTTGGGGCAAGCGACCCAGACCTTGGTGGCAGAGACTGGGGCTGTGGCTGTTGCTATGCCTACCCTTGACTTTATTTTTAGCGGAATTGGCTACCAGAGCGGTAATTTCGTTTACTAAATCAGAGAGTTGGCTAGGTTTGGGAAATACTCCTGTCTCGATCGAGCAAGCCTACAGCCTAAACCTAGAACCAGACCAAGGGGGGTTAAAGGTAAAACCTGATCCCCTGATGGGATATAGTCTGCAACCCAATCAAACCAGTCCATTTTGGCAGATCAATGCCCAAGGGTTTCGCAGTGATAGGGAAACTCCTGTCATCCAGCGCCAAGGGGATGTGTATGTGTTTTTGCTGGGCAATTCCACGGCTTTTGGCTATGGGGCAGAATCCAACCGTGATTCTCTGGGTGTATTCCTCGAAGCCGCCCTCAATCGCCCCCGCCCCCCCGCCCCCAAACCCCCCGGAGAAGAGCCGATCGTGCGCCCTAGGCGCTTCCAAGTGATTACGGCGGCTGTGCCCCACTACAGCTCAGGCAATGAACTAGGTTTACTAGCCCAACGCTTACTGTCCTACCCGATTGGGGCATTAGTGCTGTTGGATGGCTATGAAGATTTGCGTTTACCCAGTTCGGCTAGGGCGGTGGAAATTTATCCAAGGGACAAAGACATTGGAGCTACCTTGAGGTCATGGGGGCATTCCCTTTATCTCCTGCGTGCCATCAAAAAATTACTGGGGCATAGTCCCGCTCCTGCTCTGCCCTTGAGCGCCTATCAAACTTTTCATGAAGACCACCTCGCCTTTGAGCCACAAGAATTACAGGCGCGCATCAGCCGACTGCGGGAGAATTGGCAGAAAATCGCCCAGGCGGTGGTGAATGTACCCACCTTGATTGCGGTGCAACCCGTAGTTTTCGGTAAACAAAACTTCAGCGTCCCAGAACGGCAAATGATTGATAAATTGGGGCAGACCTATCGTCAGCGTTTAGCAACTAGTTTGCAAAGTTTAGAATTGATTAAACCGCAGGAAGTGAGTCAGCGGGCTAATTTGCGTTGGGTGAATTTGACCAATTTTTATCGCCTTTCCCCCAATCCCGATTTTATCGATCCGATTCACTTGACCAAAAGTGCCAATCAACAACTGGCAGAACACTTGGCACAGCAACTGCTTCCCCTGCTTACCCCCGAAATTGGCAAATCCGAGTAAGCTAGGATATGAGTAGCTCCCATTATTGTCTCTGCGCCTATGTTGCGGATTATTACCCAACGCTCCGATGCTGAAGCTGAACTAAAACGGATCAGCGATCGACTCCATGATGACCAAGCCGTCCACAAGGAGGCAACGGTGGCAGAAATTGTGCAAAATGTGAAGCGCAAAGGCAATGAAGCCCTGCTGGAATACACGGCGGAATATGACAAAGTAGAACTCTCAGCGGAAGAACTGCGGGTTACGGGGGCAGAGCTGGACACCGCCTATCAGCAGATTAACCAAGATTTACTCAGGGCGATCGAGACCGCCTATCAACGCATCTACGATTTTCATAAATTACGCATTCCCCAGAGTTGGGTGTCTTTTGCAGACAAAGAAGTGGTGCTGGGCAAACGCTACACCCCCGTCGATCGAGCGGGGATTTACATACCGGGGGGCAGAGCCGCCTATCCCAGTACGGTATTGATGAATGCAGTACCCGCTAAGGTGGCAGGGGTAAAACGGCTAGTGATGGTGACCCCGCCCCGTCGGGACAAGAGTGTGGATACCGCCATCCTTGTCTCAGCGCAGGTGGCAGGGGTCGAGGAAATCTATCGGGTGGGGGGTGCCCAGGCGATCGCCGCCCTTGCCTATGGCACGGAAACCATCCCCAGAGTGGATGTGATTACTGGTCCTGGCAACATCTATGTCACTTTGGCGAAAAAGCAAGTCTATGGTCGGGTAGGCATTGATTCTTTGGCGGGTCCTTCCGAAGTGTTAATCATTGCTGATGCCAGCGCCAATCCCCTATTTGTCGCCCAAGATTTACTAGCGCAGGCGGAACACGACCCCATGGCGGCGGCTATTCTGTTGACTACCGATGGGGAATTGGGCAAGCGGGTGGCAGAACTCATTCCCAAAATCCTTTTGGAACATCCCCGCCGTGAATTCACCGAAAAAGCCATCGCTAATTATGGAGTGGCGATCGTGGTGAGTGATTTACGGGAAGCCTGTGAATTGTCCAATCTGTTTGCCCCTGAACATTTAGAATTGGAAGTAGCGGACCCTTGGGAATTATTGGCACAGATTCGCCATGCGGGGGCAATTTTTTTAGGACACCATACCCCAGAGGCGGTGGGGGATTACTTGGCAGGCCCCAACCACACCCTGCCCACCTGCGGTGCGGCGCGATTTAGTTCTGCCCTGAGTGTGGAGACTTTTCTCAAATCCTCCAGTATCGTGCAATACAGTAAAGAGGCGCTCAAGGAAGTGAATCCCCACATTCAAGCCCTGACCCAAGCGGAAGGGTTACTTTCCCACGGTCAGTCTGTACAGGTGCGTTTAGATTAGGCGATGACCCTCCAATCGATCGTTCATAGTCTCAAAAAATCTCCTCTTTTGCTGGAAATCACCCAGCGCCATAACCGATTTAGTGGTATTTCCCGTGTGGGCAAAGCCCTGTTTGCCTCGGCTGTGGCGGAATTGCAGGAATCAGGGCTATGTATCATCTGTCCCAGTTTAGAAGAGTCGGGGCGGTGGTCGGGTTTGCTAGAAGCCATAGGCGGTTCCCCAGTATATCTATATCCTGTGTGCCAAGATTTGGAAGCGGAAATGGAAACTGTGTGGGGACAAATGCAGGTACTGACCGAATTACTCTCAGGGGAGCATCTAGCGATTATCACTACCGATCGTGCCCTTGCGCCCCATTTGCCCAGTCCCCAAGTATTCCGTGACAGTTGTCTGCACCTCACTGCTGGGATGACTTATGCTCTGGAAGGCATGATTAGGAAATTAACTGAGATTGGTTATGAACGCACTAGCTTGGTAGAGAGTGAGGGACAATTCAGCCGTCGGGGCGACATTCTGGACATCTTTCCTGTGGCAAATGAATTACCTGTGCGCATCGATTGGTATGGCGATCGTGTAGAAAAAATCAAAGAATTTGACACCGCCAGCCAGCGCACTTTAGATACAATCAATTCCGTATGTGTGACCCCTTGCCACTTTCAGGGAATGGAACTGTCCTGTGGTTTGCAGGATTATTTTCCAGATAACCTCTTGGTGGTGATTGATGAACCTGAACAATGTTCAGCCCATAATTCAGCATTTGCCCTCGATCGTCAGAAACTGAAACAGCGCCAAATGGAATTGATAGAATTGGGGGAGGGGGATGGCAGTATCAATCTGAATGCTAGGTCTGTGCCCGCTTGTCCCAATCAGTTCGGCAATCTTGCCAAGTCCATTCGGGAGTTCCGTGACCAGAACTATCGCATTTCCCTCATTTCTGCTCAACCCTCCCGCACTGTTGCTCTTTTACAAGAACATGACTGCCCCGCCCAATTTGTGCCCAATCCCCATGATTTGGGAGCGATCGACAAGTTCCATCAGTCCAAAGTGCCCGTTGCCCTGAGATATGCTGGCACAGCGGAATTACAAGGCATTGTCCTGCCCATGTTCCGTCAGGTCATCTATACCGATCGCGAATTCTTTGGGCAACACGCTCTAGGCACTCCCAGTTATGTGCGCAAGCGCAGACGATCGTCATCCCAGACCGTTGATGTGCAAAAACTCGCCCCCAGCGACTTTGTAGTGCATAGACATCATGGCATTGGCGAATTTCTCCAATTAGAAAAATTGACTATCAATAAGGAAACTAGGGAATATCTGGTGATTCGCTATGGGGATGGATTACTGAGGGTGGCGGTGGATCAAATGGGCTGTCTGTCCCGCTATCGCCACATGGGAGAAGGCAAACCCACCCTCCACAAATTAGCCAGCAAGGCATGGATCCAGACTACAAATAAAGCCCGTAAAGCCATCAAGAAATTGGCATTTGATTTATTAGAACTCTATGCAAAACGATCGCAACTGAAGGGCTATGCCTTTCCCGCCGATACTCCTTGGCAGACAGAAATGGAAGAAGCGTTTCCCTATCAACCAACGGCAGACCAATTGAAGGCAGTGCGAGATGTGAAGCAGGATATGGAAAGTGAGCGTCCTATGGATAGATTGGTCTGTGGGGATGTGGGCTTTGGTAAAACGGAAGTAGCCATTCGGGCAATTTTCAAGGCACTCATGGCGGGGAAACAGGTGGCTATGTTGGCTCCCACCACCATTCTGGCGCAACAGCACTACCACACTCTCCAAGAAAGATTCGCTCCCTATCCCATCAAAATTGCTCTGTTGAATAGGTTCCGTTCCCCCGCCGAAAAAAAAGACATCATCAAAAAGTTACATTCAGGGGAAATAGATTTAGTGGTGGGAACCCATCAACTGCTCGGGAAAGAAGTGCAGTTCAAGGATTTGGGATTGTTGGTGATTGATGAAGAGCAAAGATTTGGGGTGGCGCAAAAGGAAAAAATCAAGACTCTGAAAACTTCTGTAGATGTACTCACCCTCACCGCCACTCCCATTCCCCGCACTCTCTATATGTCCATGTCTGGGGTGCGGGAAATGAGTTTGATTTTGACTCCTCCCCCCTCCCGCCGTGCCATCAAAACCCATTTGCTCAGATATAGCCCCGATGCGGTGCGTACTGCTATCCGCCAAGAGTTGGAACGGGGCGGGCAGGTATTTTATGTAGTGCCGAGAATAGAAGGGATTGAGGAAACTTCTGCACAAATCAGGGAAATGATTCCCCATGCCCGCATTGCCATCGCTCATGGACAAATGCCCGAAGCCGAGTTGGAATCCACCATGCTGGCTTTTCACAATCAAGAAGCGGATGTGCTGGTCTGTACCTCGATCGTGGAATCTGGTTTAGATATTCCCAGAGTGAATACCATTATCATTGAATCAGCCCATAAATTCGGTCTAGCCCAGCTCTATCAACTGCGGGGCAGGGTGGGTCGGGCAGGGATTCAAGCCCATGCCTGGCTCTTCTATCCTGAAACAGGAGAACTCACGGATACGGCAAGGGAGCGATTGCGGGCGATTCAAGAGTTCACTCAATTGGGTTCAGGTTATCAATTAGCTACCCGTGATATGGAAATCAGAGGGGTAGGCAATATCTTGGGAGCGGAACAATCAGGGCAAATAGAATCCATCGGCTTTGAGTTGTATATGGAACTGCTCCAAGAGGCACTGCAAGAGATTCGCGGTTCCGAGATTCCCCCTGTAGATGATACCCAGATTGATTTGCCCCTCACCGCCTTCATTCCCAGTGAGTACATCAGTGATGATGAACAAAAACTCAAGGCATATCGCCAAGTGGCGCAAGTGTCCACCCAAACCGAATTGGCACAGATATATGAAGAATGGCACGATCGATATGGGGCGGTGCCTGGCCCTGCCAAACAACTCTTGAAAGTAATGGAATTGAAGTTATTAGCGAAACGCATGGGCTTCTCTCGCCTGACATTAGCAGGGAAGCAGGATGTAATTATGGAAACCAAAATGGCAGAGCCTGCTTGGAAAAAATTGGCTGTGGGGATTCCCCAGCACTTACAGAGTAGATTTGTCTATCAAACGGGCAAGGTAACTGTACGGGGCATTGGTACACTACCGCCCGATAAACAATTGGAGACCTTGGTCACTTGGTTGGAAATGATGCAAACTGCCCTCAAACCGACCTAGATTCGTACCTCAACTGCTATTTTTTTACTCCCCTCGCCCTTTGGGAGAGGGGCTAGGGGTAGGAGTATGGGAATTTTCTACTCGTGTCAATGGGTATCCGCACCGCCAACCCCTGTGAAATCCTAATATATACAGGTGGGCTACTGCACTACCCCTGTGAGGGGGGAACTGGCACTGGCATAGGCTTTGACGGGAATGCGCCCCGCCAAGTATGCCTTTCTGCCCGCTATTACCGCCATGCGAAACGCGTCCGCCATCTGCACAGGGTCTTGGGCTTGGGCGATCGCCGTATTGATCAACACCGCTGAGGCACCCATTTCTAGGGCGAGGGCGGCTTCGCTGGGAGCACCAATGCCCGCATCCACTACCACGGGAACCTTTGCCTGCTCTATGATAATGCCGATGTTGGCTTGATTTTTGAGTCCCTGACCCGAACCGATGGGGGAGCCAAGAGGCATGACCGTGGCACAGCCCAGCTCCTCCAATGCCTTTGCCAAAAGGGGGTCAGCATTGATGTAGGGCAGAACCGTAAAACCCAACTTGATCAGCATTTCCGCCGCCCGATAGGTGCCGATCGGGTCAGGTAAGAGATACTTGGCATCGGGGATCACTTCCAGTTTGACAAAGGTATTCTCCTCTTGCCCCAAGGCTTTCGCCATTTCTCGCCCCAGTTTTGCCACCCGCACCGCCTCTTCCGCCGTTTGACAGCCCGCCGTGTTGGGTAAGAGCCAGTATTTTGACCAGTCCAGGGCTGAGGCTAAACCTTCGTGCCCGGAGGCTTGGGACTGCACCCGCCGCACCGCCACCGTTACTATCTCACTGCCACTGGCATTTAGGGCACTGACCATGGTATGAAAATCTTTGTATTTGCCTGTACCCGTGAGCAGACGGGAGTTAAATTTGCGCCCAGCGATTTCTAGGGGAGAGTCGGTAGTTACCATAATCTTAGTTGTGCGTTTGGAATTGACCATCGATCGCGGCATCCACATCTTCAGGACTAGCTAACCAATAGCTGGTTTGATATTCTCCCACTTCACTGGGGCGACCCCCAAGGGTGAGCATCTTAATTTTTTCGGGCTTCACACTGAGGGCAAAACTGGCGATCGCCATCATTTCATCAAAACTCAGATCGGTATATAAATGTTTTTGTACCACCCCGATTAAATCAGGCAATTTAGTGACAATCAAGGGATCGGCTAACTTGCGTTTTAGGGCGTTCAGCATGAGCTGTTGGCGGCGCACCCTGCCCAAGTCTGCATCGATGGCGCCGCGATAGCGCACAAAACCTTCTGCCTGCTTGCCATTTAATGTTTGTAATCCAGGCTGGAGGTCAATTTCTAACCCTTGACTCTTATCAGTATATTGCATCCGCTCTGGTACATGGATTTCTATACCGCCCATGGCATCCACCAAGTCCACAATGCTTTGGGTATCCAGCCGCACCACTCGATCGATCAACACCCCGTTCATATGTTCAGAGATCACGGTTTTAGCCAATTCGGCTCCCCCAAACACATTGGCTGAATTGATTTTTTGTGTTCCATAGCCCGCAATCCGTACCTTAGTATCCCGTGGAATTGACAATAGATTGACATTTTTATTCACGGGATCAACCCTGATTAACATGATGGTATCACTGCGCCCATCAAACGAAGCGGGATCACTCAGGGGTACATGGGGCACTCGATCGATGCCCATGACCAAAATTTGGTAGGGACGATCGAGGCGGGTAGCCAACCCTTCAATAAAGACCTCTGTGGGGTTCCTGCCACTGATCAGCCCCAACCAGTCAAAGGCGGTCAAGGGGGCGTATTTACCCAAAAACAGCCCGATACTGGTGGCAGTGCCCACCGCCAAACCCAAGCACACTTTACCTACGGGAAACCGCATTTTGGGGGTTGATGTGGGGGTTTGGACAGCAAGGGGGGTGATCACTTAGGTTACTCCAGAGTTACTCCAGCAGGAAAATCACAGTATATGGTAACACTACCGTTTTAGGGAAACCGCCGAAATGCTTAAATTGCTGGGGTTATTTGGGGGGATTGCCATGGCGTTTTTGATGCCATTGCCAAGCGTGGCTGATAATAGTTTCCAGGTCAGGATACTGGGTCTGCCACTGCAAAACCTCACGGGCTTTGGCGCTACTGCCCACCAACACAGGGGGATCACCCTGCCGTCGATCGCCCAGTTTGACAGATAACTTTCTGCCTGTGACCTGTTGGGCGCAATCAATTACCTGACGCACAGAAAACCCATTCCCATTGCCGAGATTGAACACCTGACTAGGTTTGCCCGCCAAAAGATACTCCAAACCCAACAGATGGGCGGTGGCTAGGTCGCTCACATGGATATAGTCCCGAATACAAGTGCCATCAAAGGTGTCATAGTCAGTGCCCAAAATAGTGATGTCTCGGTGTCGATCGAGGGCTGACAACAGTACCAAAGGAATCAAGTGGGTTTCGGGTTGGTGATCTTCCCCTAATCTACCTTGGGGATCAGCCCCTGCGGCATTGAAGTAACGGAAAATGACCGATCGTAACCCGTGGGCTACCGCCAAATCCGCAAGCATCTGCTCCACCATCAACTTAGATTTACCGTAGGGATTGATGGGTTGCTGGGGATGGTCTTCAGGGATGGGTAACTGGTGGGGTATGCCGTAGGTGGCACAGGTGGAGGAAAAAATAAACTGCTTAATGCCGTGGTCTAGCATGGCACGCAGGAGCGTGAAACTGCCCACCACATTATTTTCATAGTATTTTGTAGGATGGTGCACCGACTCCCCCACATAGGCATAGGCGGCAAAGTGCATTACGGCGCTAATGTCATGTTCCTGAAAAATTCGATCAAGCAACTGGCGATCGAGGGTACTGCCCACTACCAATTCCCCGGGTAAGACCGCCCGCACCAAGTCCTCGTGCCCATAGACCAAATTGTCTAAAATGACTACCTCATGCCCCGATCGTAAAAGTTCTAAAGCGGCATGACTGCCGATGTACCCCGCCCCACCCGTTACTAAAATTTTTGCCATCTACTGAAAAATCAATCACTCTGGAGAAGCAGTATAGCCCAATCCAGTTGCTAAAATGTTTTGAGGTTCAACACGCCCGCTAGATGGAGAATAGGGAATTCGAATCCCTGACCTTCGCGGTGCGATCGCGACGCTCTACCAACTGAGCTAATTCCCCAGTTCTTTTATTGTAACCTATTTATTCCTACTTATGCCCAGTGTCAATCTAGCCAGCCTGGTTTTGGGATTACGATCGGGCATGGTGGGCAGTTTTCCGACAGATACAGTGCCTGCCCTAGCGGTACAGCCTGAGCATCGCCAACAGATTTACGACATCAAACAACGATCGACCAGCAAACCGCTAATTCTGATGTCAGCCACCCTCGAGGAACTATGGCGATATGTCGCCACTGACCATCCCGATTTTCCGTATTGGCAGACCACCGCCCAGACCTATCTACCGGGGGCAGTCACCCTAGTTCTCCCTGTGAATAATTTGGGTAGGCACATCAATCCCCAGTTTTCTACTGTGGGGATACGCATTCCCAGAGACCAAAGGGCTTTGGCAGTGCTACAGCAAACAGGAGCGCTTTTGACTACCAGCGCCAATATCAGTGATCAGCCCGCCCTGACAGATATGGCCGCCATCACCCACAATTTCCCGTCAGTTTTAGTGTGGGAAACTGCAACCCAGCCCAATTTACCTTCTACAGTGGTGGCATGGCAGGGGGGGCAATGGGTCACCCTCAGACAGGGAGCGGTTACTATACTTTAATTCTAAATAATTTGCTATAAAAGGCTTCGGAAAAGTCGGCTACCCCCCGACCGTGAATCATTTTGGTAGTATCTACTAAAAAGCTGACAAATTCATGGTTAGGTAAATCTACCTCATAGGTCATGGGTTCACTGCCAGAAAAAGTGACTTGACAGGAGATTACCTCCGAGGGCAGGTTAGTTACTTTCCATACGGCGCGAAACGGCACATTGCCTGCCCCTTCAATAGTTCTTGCCCCTTCCACTTCCCCCATTTTGTAAAGGGAAATGGCATAGGGTAGGGCTTGCTTTTTGTCGGGGTCACGAATCCAAGCATCGTATTTGCGTACTTCTTCGGGAGGGGCTTGTTTTAGTTCGATCGCCATCGGGAGTACCTTAGTGGTTAGTGCAGGTGGTGTCTATGGTTTCAGTGTATCACGCCAGGCTAGCTTAGG
>Ga0272446_1006534_pt1 | contig 12109 bp, 5 predicted proteins | sample YNPCB0061_FD_194587 | JGI IMG/M metagenome (GOLD analysis project Ga0272446, IMG submission 194587) | Hot spring microbial mat communities from Yellowstone National Park, WY, United States - YNP-CB-006-1 | ecosystem: Environmental > Aquatic > Thermal springs > Hot (42-90C) > Sediment | place... | reverse complement strand
CGGGGTGCGGGCGTCCCGGCGGCAAACGCCCCGGGCCGGGTCCACCGTCGGGCGGGTGGACAAGCGAGTCGAGTTGGAGTTCATGTTGTCTTCGGGTTTTTTGTGCGTTGTAAGACTCATACACTTTGTATATGCGTAAACGGCGGGAAAAAAGTATATGGCCAAGTGAAAAAAAATTGAGGGGGCCCGAGCCGTTCGACGGTGAACCCGGCACGGGCCGGGCGTCTGGGCGGGACCCCAAGTGAGCGGGGCCGACGCTGTAACACCCTGCCTCCGAAGGCGCTCCGCTCAAAGCCGGCGCGGACGCCGGCGCTCCGGAGCCGACGGTGGGGCCGTTCCATCGCCCAACCCCACGGCCGGGCAATGCCGGTCGCAGCGGGGGGCCTACCTCGCGAAGCGCGTGGAGTGCGCCGGCTTGCCGGCGCTGTCGGTAGGGCCGGGCTGCGTCCCGGCCGGGGCAATCTCCGGTGGGGCGAGACTCCGTCGAGCCCAACACCTTCGCGCTCTGCGGCCGGGTGAGCGGTGCTTTCGGTAGGGCCGGGCTGCGTCCCGGCCGGGGCAACCTTTGGTGGGGCGAGACTCCGTCGAGCCCTGCACCGTCGCCGTCCGCGGCCGGGGGCGGCGCCGACGCAGCGGCGCCCTACCCAAGCAGAAGTGGGAAGCGAGGAGGGAGGAGGGAGGGGGAGGATGCCAGATGCCGGATACCTGATGCCGGATACCTGATGCCGGATACCTGATGCCGGATACCTGATGCCGGATACCTGATGCCGGATACCGGAGCCGGAGGCCGGAGGCCAGAGGCCGTAGGCTGGATTCCAGACGCCGGCCCGTGGTGCGGCCAGGGGAAATCACGGAGGCGTCGAGCCGCGCAGACCTTTCGCGCGGGGTTGGCAAGATGGCTCCGGGTCAGCGTTCCGACACAACGGCGCGGCGGGTGTTTTTCTTGGCGCCGGGCTTGGGCTTGAGCTGGAAGGAAAACAGCGTCACGCCCTCGGCCCGCCCGGTGACCGGATTCACCGAGAGATTTTGTGTGCCGTCCCCAAACTCGGGCGGCGCCAGCGGATTGAACAACTGCCAGGGCTGCCGCGATTCCAGGGCCTGGCCGATTACCCCGCCATAACGGCTGGGCGTCAGTGGCACGGGCGGCGGCGAGACCAGCAGCGGCGCCACGGTCGGCGGGAGGCGCGTGGTGTCTTCGGCGGCTTCCACGAGATTTGTGGACGTCGCGGCCGGGGCGGGCGGCGCCGGCTTGGGCGGCCGGGGTTCGGGTGTCGGCGGTGCCGGGTCTTGGGCCGATGCTTCGACGGCCAGGAGCCATCCGCCCAGCGTGGCGGCCAGAGTCAGCGCGTGGAGCCGTTTCATGTGGCAAACTCCGCGCTCAAGGTCCGGCAGGACCCGTTCCGTGTCAACCTTGCCCCGCTCGGCCGGCAAGACGGCTCGCCGCCAAACCGCCGGCCGGAGTCCGCCGGCCAAATTCCCAGCCCCACGACCCGGGTTCGGCCTCGCGCCGGCGCCTTCCCGCTGTCCTTCCGCCTTGCCGCAGACCGGTCGGCCGGTAAGCTGCGGACATGACTTCACCGGCCGCTTTTCCGGTTGCTCGTGTGTCCGGGCGCCGCACTGGTGCGTGGTTGGCGGGCGGGTTCGGCCTGTTGCTGCTGGCACTGGCCGGTTGCTCGCGTTCCGGCGCACCGGATGCCGACGACGAATTCACCCGCCTGATGAGCACGGGCAAGAACTACTACGACCAGGGCCAGGTCGAGAAAGCGCTGCCCTTGTTCGAGCAGGCCGTGCGCCGGGAGCCCTCGCGCCCGGACGCCCTGCTCAACCTGGCCAATGCCCACCTGCTGGCCGGCCACGCCGAAGAGGCGTTGCGCCGGGCCGAGGAGGCGCTGAACTTCGACCGCAACCTGGCCGCCGCGTACTACGTTGCCGGCTGCGCGCACCTGCGCCTGCGCCACTTCGAGGAAGCGGTCAAGGCCCTGTTCTCGGCGCGCGACCTCGACCCGAGCGTGGCCGCCGTGCATTACCAACTGGGCCGCGCCCAGGCCGAGCTGGGCAACTACGAGGACGCCGTGGCTTCGTTCCAAGAAGTGGTGCGCCTGGAGCCGAAGCACCCGGCCGCCTGGTACGCGCTGGGGCAGGCGTTGATCCGCGCCGGCCGGCAGGAGGAGGGCCTCAAGGCCATCGCGCAGCACCAAACCGTCATGCCCAAGGACGCCCCGCCCGCCACCCTGGCCACGTACGAGCGTTGCAAGCACACCGAGGCCCGCGCCCCGGTGCGCCCGGAAAAGCCCGACCCCAAGGGCATCGCCGTCACCTTCGCCGACGTGACCGTGTCCCTCTTTGGCGGCGAAGCCTCGAAGTACGCCGGCCCGCTGGCGGTGCTGGACTACAACCGCGACGGCCGCAACAGCCTCTTCGTGCGCGAAGGCAACGAGGGATTCCGCCTGCTGGCCAACTTGAGCGGCCGCTTCGGCCCGTTGGGCGAACGGCTGCCCCTCAAGGACGGGGCGCAGTACTTCCAGGCCATCGTGGGCGACCTCAACAACGACCGCTTCGACGACGTGATCGTGCTGGGCGACACCGCCGCGCACGCCTTCCGTTTCCAGACCAATGGCGTGGCGCGCGACCTGACCCGCGCCTCGGGGCTGGCCGGGTTGGCGGGCCGCGCCGGCGCGGTGGTGGACCTGGACTTCACCGGCAAGCTCGATCTGCTGGCCGTCACGCCGGACGCCGCCCGGCTGCGCGTGTGGCGCAACCTGGGCAACATGTACTTCGTGGACATCACGGCCACGTCCGGCGTGCCGGCGGAGATTGCGGGCGCGCGCCAGGTGGTCGTGGACGACTGGAACAACGACGACCTGCTGGACGTGATCGTCGCGCGCACCAACGCCCCGCCCCTGTTGCTCCTCAAACAGCGCGGCGGGCCGCTGGTGCCCACCAATTTCCCGCCCGGCCAACTCGAGGGCACCGTGCTGGCCGTGGGCGACGTCAACGGCGATTCGCGCACGGACCTGCTGGTGGGCGGCAGCGAGCACGTGGACCTGCTCTTGGGCGGCATCCACCGCTTCCACCGCCTGCCCATCGCGCAGCCCGAACTCGCGGCCCTGCGGCTGGTGGACTACGACAACGACGGCTGGCTGGACCTCTTGACCCTCGGCCGGGGCGTGCAGCTCTGGCGCAACCTGGGCGACGGCCGCTTCGAGAACGTCACCGCGCGCACCAAACTCGACGCCGTGCCGGCCGTCCGCGTCACCGACGCGGCGCTGGCGGACTTCGACGGCGACGGCGACACCGACCTGGTGCTGGCCTTGGAGGGCCAGGGCCTGCGCGCGTGGCGCAACGACGGCGGCAACGCCAACCGCCAGCTCAAGCTGCGCCTCATCGGCAACCGCTCCAACGCCAACGGCCTGGGCATCCGCATCGAAATCGCCTCCGCCAACTTCCGCGTCCACCGCACCGTGCAGGCCCCGCCCATCGAGATCGGCGTCGGCCCGCGCGACCAGCTCGACTCGCTCACCGCCCGCTGGTTCGACCTGCCCTTCAACATCGTGGACGTGAAGGTGGACCCGCAGCGGCCGCTCGAGGTGCCCGAGCCGGTCCTGCCCACCGGCTCTTGCCCGTACCTGTACGCTTGGGACGGCCGGGGCTTCCGGTTCGTCACGGACATCCTCGGCTCCGCCCCGTTGGGCCTGCGCGTGGCCGACACCGTGTTTGCCGCGGCCGACCCCCGGGAGCACGTCTGGCTGGGCGACGAAACCCGCTTCCCGCCGCGCGAGGGGCGGTACGTGGTGCAGATCACCGAGGAACTGCGCGAGGTGCTTTACCTCGACGAAGCCAAACTGGTGGTGGTGGACCACCCCGCGGGTACCGAGGTCCACACCACTGACAAATTCCGTCCCGGCCCGCCGTTTCCGCCGGGCGAGTTGTGGACGCTGGAAAACCGCGTGCCGCTGCGCGCCGCCACGCGCCTGGACGGCCGCGATTGCACCGACCTGCTCCAGGCCGCCGATGACCGGCGCGTCTCGCCGCACCGGCTGCGCATCCCCCAACTCCGCGGCCTGGCCGAGCCGCACGGCGTGGTGCTGGACTTCGGGCCGCTGGCCACCAACCGGCCTTTGGTACTGGCGCTCACCGGCTGGTTGCGTTTCGGCGGCGGCATGGCCAACGTGGCCGCCTCGCATCACCCGGACCTGCCCTTCCCCTTTCCGCAACTCGAGGTCGAAACCGCCCCGGACCGCTGGCAGCCCGTGGACGTGGTGGCCGGCGCGCCCTCCGGCAAGACCAAGACCATCCTCATTGACCTGGCTGGCAAACTGCCGCCCGGCAGTCACCGCCTGCGCCTGAGCACCGCCTTCGAGATTCACTGGGACCGCATTGCCCTGTTCGAGCGCCGGCTCGCCGGCGATACGCGCCTGGTGCGGCTGGCCCCCGACCGCGCTGACCTGCACTGGCGCGGCTTCAGCGAGTACGCCGACCTGGACTGGACCTTCCCGCTCACGCCCGTGTACGAGCGCGTCTTTCAAAACGCGCCCTGGACCATCACCCCGCGCGGCTGGTGCACCCGCTACGGGCCGGTCGAGGAACTGATCGCGCAGGAGGACAACGCCCTGGCCATCCTCAACGGCGGAGACGAACTCACCCTCGAGTGGGCCGCCGACCGCCTCCCGCCCCGCCCGCCGGGCACGCAACGCAGCTTCTTCCTCTACACCGTGGGCTGGGACAAGGACGCGGACTTCCACGTCGAACTGGGCTGGAAGGTCGAGCCGCTGCCCTGGCACGGCATGGACGACCAACGCTACGGCCGCGAGGAGCGCCCGGCGTTTGCCAGCGACGCCCTCATGCGCCGCTACACCACCCGCTGGGTGCCGCAATACACCCTGCGGCGGGGCGAACGCTGAGGCGCGGCAACGACCCCGGCCGGCCCGGTCCGCGGAGACTTACCCGGCCGGGCTCTCCAACGGCTCAACCGCCGGCCCGGACGCTGACCACCGCCTGGCGCGGCACGGTAAAGTCCCGTTCGCCGATCCGCACCTCGGCCGGGCCCCAGCCGTGGTACACGCGCACTTGTCCCGAACGCCGCAGCGGCCGACCGTCCAGGCTGCGCAGCGTGAACATCGCCGCCCCCGGATACTCCCGGCCCGCCCAGCGCGTGGCGTGAAAGGCCACAAACTCCGGCGCCTCCACCAAAAACCCGAACGGCGGCAACTCCACCTCCCCGCCCAGCGGCGAGCGCACCCGCAGCGTGCCTTCGCCGGCGTTCACCGTCACCGTCACCGCCCGGCGCCCGGCGCCGAACACGGTGCGCTGCGCGCGGCGGTCGGCCGTGAGAAACCGGTGTGCGGTCAGCGGCAGTTGCGCGGTCAGTTCGTGCAGGGGCGACAGCACCTCGTGCGTGTTCTTCACGAACCGGTCGTAGGGATGCAGCCCGGCGGTCCAGCCGTGGTCGCCGCGCAGAAACACCGCCGGGTCGGCCCGCCCCCCGGCCGGCATTGACGCGGGCTCGAAGCGGAGCTGCGCTCCCGTGCACACCAGCCGCCCCACCACGTACCGGCGCTCGCCGTCGTCGGGCCACGGCAATTCCGCGCGCCGCCCGCTGGCCGGGTCGAACAAGCCCATGCGGATGTCAAACGCGCCGCGCAACCACGCGGGCACCTCGCGGCCGAAGGTGCCGAACTCCATCACGCCCGGATTCCACTGCGTGGCCGGCGTGTCCGGGTCGTGATCGTCCTGGAAGGCGATCTGGCCGTCGGGCGTGGTGTAGTGGACGAACACCCGCCAGTTCCGCGCGGGGGTGCGCTGCACGTGCCAGCGGTAGCTGATGAGAAAGCGGTGCGGGCCGACGGCCTCGAACTCGCCAATGGCCGGGCGGACCGCCTCTTCGTCGCGCGCGGCCTCCAGCCAGTACCGGTGTGGCGGCACGTTGTGGTAATGCAGCGGCCGGCCGATGACCAGATGGTCCAGCACGTAGCCCGCCGCCTGCCGAAGGTCGTAGCCGTATTTGCCGTAGAGCGCGATGCAGTCGCGGTACACCAGCTCGAACAACGGCACGCTCACCCCGCCCACCTTGGCCTCGAGGCCCGCGTCGTGGAAATGCCGGCCACTGACCCCGGTCAGGCCCTCGAAGAAGTCGCTGTGCGGGATGGCCCACTCCCGGCCGCATTCGCTGCCGAAGATGCCGAACACCCCGCGCGCGTAGTCCGAGAGGGCCTGCTTCCAGTACAGGTCGTCGTGCCGGGTCAACGGGTGCCGCGGGTCGAAGCACTCCATCAGGCCGGCGGCGTAGGTCGTGTCAATGAAGTACGCGTCCGCCGCGGTCAGCGCGCGCACGGCGGGCAGGTTCTGCGGGCGCCGGGCCAGCTCGAGCGCCATTTTCGAGCAGGTCAGCCACGCCCGCCCGCCGGCCCAGCGGCCGCCGCGCGCCAGCGAGCCGTCGCGGTTTTTCATGATCAGGCCCTCGTCCCACGAGGGCGAATCGCGGTAAATGTCCTGGTAGTTGTCGTGCAGCCCCAGCAGGTAGCCCTGGGCGCGCACGCGCCGGGCGCAGTCGGCGAAGGCGGCGTTGCCGCCGCATTCGGGCGCGGCGGGGAGGATGTCCGGGTGCTGGTTGTCGTAGCCGCGGTGAATCCACCCGCCCATGAGGAAGAGCACCCGTTCGAGCTCGAGGTCCCGCTTCAGGTGCTCGGCCACCTGCGCCGCCTCGTCAAAGGTCCAGTTCACCGTCACCTGCTCCTCGCGCGTGCTCTCCTCGTTCATGCGGCGGTCCAGCAGGCTCCAGAGCTTGTAATTCGAGGCGCCGAAGAGCCGCGCGCGCTCCGGGTGTTCCGCCAGCTTCACCGTCCAGGGCACCCACCAGCCCTCGCGCCGCGCCACCTCGCGGTACGCGCGCCCCACCGTGACGTGGTCGCCGCGGCCCAGAAACACCACGCGGAACCGCCGCGCCGAGCCCTGCAACACCAGGCTGGGGGTGAGCACCTGGGTGCGTGCCGCGCCGGTGCGGTTGGTGAACACGCTGTCCACCTCCGCGCGGATGTACGGGTCGCGCCAGTGCACCAGCACCGCCGTGCCCTGGCGCAACACGCCCAGCATCGTCATGTGGCAGCCCTCGTAGGCGTAGGTGTCAAACGCGTGATGAAACGCCTGGCCGCTGTCCGCCGGAATGAACAGGCCCCGCCGCACCGGCACCAGCACGCCGCCACCCTCCGCCGCCTCCACGCCCAGTGCCCGGTCCAGCAACCGCACCTGCCGCACCGTCAGGCCCGCGGCGGCGTCCCAGGCAAAATCCAGCGCCCGGCCGCCCTCGGCCGCGCGCAGCTCCACCCGCAACCACAGGTCCGCCCGCTCCGGCACGGGGGCGAAGGTCAGTTCCAGGCGCTCCCGGTCCGCTCGCGCCGTGCAGCGGTCGAGCGCGGCGGTGAACGTCCGTTCTCCCGCCGCCACCTCCGCCGTGCCGAAGCGCGCCGCGAACGGATTCGAGCGCCACACCACGCCGGTCGCGCGGTCCAGAATGGCGTACGCGCCGGTGTTGGTGGACACCTCGACCTCGAGCGCGCCCGTGCGCCAGACCAGGTCTCCGGCCCGGGCCGGGGCGGCGGCAAGTCCCGGGCCGCTGAGCAGGCCGGCGGCCAGCAAGGACAACAGCCTGGGGACCAAGAATCGAAAAGCTGCGGGGGTTTGCATGACGGAAAAGCGCAGATGGTACGGCACGACCTTTTGTGCCGCCCGCCCGCCCGCGCCACAAGCCAAATGCGCCGGCGCCGCGGCGCTCGGGCCGCTCAAAGCACCCGGCAACTCCGGACCGGCGGGTCGCGCTCAGCGCCGAACCAGCACCACCCAGTCCTCGTGTGGCTCGGCGGGCGGCGCTCCCAGGGCCACCGCGCCCGGTCCGGTCACGCGCTCCACCCCGCCGCGCCTCAGCGGCCCGCCTGCGCGCGGGTTGTACCAGCGCACCTCGAAGCTCGCGCGCGTCTCGCCCAGGTCCAGCGTCGTCGTCCCGCCTTCCGGCAGGTACACCACGTACACCTCGCCCGTCCGGGCCAGGCAAAACCGCGAGTTGTCGTTGGCCGCGTTGCCCACGAGCGCATTGGCGTTGGTCATCTCCCAGAACGGGAGGCGGTGGGCGCGGAAAAACTCGAGCGCCACGCGCCCGTAGTCCCAGCTTTGCTCCCGGCTGCGCCAGTCCTCGCACTGGAGATCGTTTTGGGGCAGGCGGTAGCCGAAGTAGTACTCGACCCCGCCGCCGCCGGCCAGGAGGTTGCCCCAGAGGGCGTACTTGCGGATGTCGTGGAGCGTGTAGGGGCGGCCCTGTTCGAGCCCTTCACCGCGTTGCCCGGCGTAGCCGGGGTCGGGCGGCACGCCATAGTCGGCGGGGTTTTGCTCGTCGTGACACACCACCCAGGGTTTGCCGGCGCGGGCCGATTCGCGCACCCAGTGGAGCGTCCGCTGATGCGCCACGCGCCAAGAGTTTTGGAGCGAAACGCCGGTCAACGCCGAGCGCGCGCCCAACAGGGGCGTGTACACGCGGTCCTGCTGGTCGGGAAAGGTGTGCAGGACGATGGGGTGCCGGTACGGGTCGGTGTCGTGGAGGAACTGCGCCATGGCGCTTTGTTCCTCGGTGGACTGGGTGTTTTCCTCGCCCAGGTTCCAGTTGAGGGCCAGGAGGTGGCCGAACCGCGCCACCAGCTCGCGCAAGTACAGCTTGCGCTCCGGGCCCAGGCGGCCGCCGTCCAGCGCCTCCGGCACAAACCCCGCGTGGCGGTCGTGGCCGGTGCGCTCGTCATCCATCTCCTGCTCCTGGAGTTTGAAGTGCAGGAACAGGCCCAGCGCCGTGGCGTGGTCGAACACCACCCCCCACTGGTCCAGCTTCGAGCAGTCGTAGTGCAACTTGGCGTCGCGCTCGACAAACGGCCAGACATCGTCGCCATCGCCGCCGGCGTTGTAGGTCAGGAAACTGAAGGCATTGGCGCCGCGCGCGGCCAGGTAGTTCAGGGCGCCGATGAGACCCTTGCCCTTGCCGCCCTGCCAGGTGGGGTCGCCCGGCCGCCAATCGCGCCTGTGGGGCGCCCAGGTCTTGAGGCGGCCGGCCGGGGCATTTTCCCCGGGCCGCGCCTGGGTGCGGGGATTGGCCACGGTGCCGTCGAAATCGGCATAGGCGAGCAGGTTTTCCGGGGCATCGGCGCCCACCTTGAGGAAATACTCGCCCGAGCCGGCGAAGCGCAGGTGATGCCGGCCCGCGTACTCGAGCCGGCCGTGGGCGCGAAAGTCCCGACCCTGCTTGTCAGTGGGGCCGATGGTGAACTCGCCGCGGGCGGTGAGCACGGTTGGTGCCCGGGCGGCAGCCTCGTCGTCCACCGCGGCCCAGCGGCCGCGCAGCAACGTGAGGGCGTAGGTCCAGCGCCCGGGCTTGTCCGGGGCCAGGTGCGCGCGCCAGCGGGTGCCGGACTCGGCGGAGGTCTCGGCCGCGCGGCCGTCCGCCGCGAAATACCCGGGCACGCGGTAGCTCGGCGTGCCGCTTTCGTGGGTGAAAACCACCGTGAGCCGGTAATCCGTGAACGGGTTCGGGTCCACGTCGCGTTCGTGGGCAAAGGGGCCGTCGAGCGTGAGCGTGACCTTGTGCCACTGCTTCAACTCGCCGGAGACCGTGACCGTGCCGGCGCCGTCGGGCAGGCGCGGGCGGGCGGCCTGGTCCTTTTTGAGGTTGGCCTCGATCCAGCGGGCCAGTGTCGAACTGCCGTAGCCGTACCCGCCGGGCAAGGGGCCGAAGTCCGTGGTTTGGAGGCGCGGTGGTTCGCCCCAGTGGGCAGGGAACGGTTTGGCGGGGCGCGCGCGGCCGGTGGGCTCGGCGGGGGGAGTTTCCGCGGCGCGGGAGTTGAGGCCGGCCAGGGCCAGCAGCCCGGCGAGCAGCCAGACCCGGGCGGGGCGGCGCGGGGCCAATCGGCAACGGGGTTTCATGGCGGGCGAGTTTTTGCCAAACCGGCCGCGGCGTCCACCGCTTTGCCACCGGCCTTGCGTTCAGCCCGCGGCTCGCCGACCGTGGCGGCGTGGAACCTTGCCTCTGCCGACCATGACCTTGTGGGAAGTCCTCGAAGCCCGGCGCTCGATCCGGGCCTACCAAGACCGGCCGGTCGAGCCGGAAAAGCTCGACGCGATCTTGCGCGCGGCCAACCGCGCCCCCTCGGCCGGAAACCTCCAGGCCTACGAAATCCACGTGTTCGCGGACCGGCCCCGCCAACAGGCCCTGGCCGTGGCGGCGCTGGGCCAGGCGTTTCTGGCGCAGGCGCCGGTGGTGCTGCTCTTCACCGCCCACGCCGCGCGCGCGGCCAAGTACGGCCGGCGCGGCGCGGAGTTGTACTGCGTGCAAGACGCCACCCTGGCCGCGGCCTACGCGCAACTGGCCGCCACTGCGCTCGGCCTGGCCACGTGCTGGGTGGGCGCTTTTGACGAAGCCGCCGTGCGGCGCGTGGCGGACCTGCCGTCCGGGGAACGGCCGCTGGTGCTCTTGCCGGTGGGCTACGCGGCGGAAAACCCGCCGCCCACCCCGCGCCGGGAACTGGCGGACCTGGTGCACCGGCACTGAGCACCCCGCTTTCACCACGGCAGGTTTGCAGCCGCCCGCCCGGTCGCTATCTTCGGCGCGCACGACCACGCATGTTTACCGAGCGTTTGCTGGAAAAAGGTCCCTGGCTGCTGGCCGGGCTGCTGGCCGCGGCCTTTGCGGGCTGGGTCGTCGCGCCCGCGCCGCGTCCCACCGCCACGGCGAGCGTCAAGGACGCCCAGGGCGCGCCGGTGCGCTACGAAACCCACCTGCGCCCGTTCTTCGAGCAGTACTGCCTGGACTGCCACGGCGAACGCAAACGCGGCGGCCTGGACCTGCGCGCTTATCCCGAGGCGGCCAGCCTGACCACCCACCGCGCCACCTTCGAGGCGGTGCTGCAAAACCTCGAAAACAACCTGATGCCGCCGCCGCACAAACCCCAGCCCACCCCGGCCGAGCGCGCCCGGCTCACCGGCTGGTTGCGGCAGGAGCTCTACCCCCTGGATTGCCGCCGCCCCGACCCCGGCCGCGTGACCCTCCGGCGCCTCAACCGCACCGAGTACCGCAACACCATCCGCGACCTGGTGGGCGTGGACTTCGAGGCCGACGCCACCTTTCCCCAGGACGACGTGGGCTACGGCTTCGACAACATCGGCGACGTCCTCTCGCTCCCGCCGATGCTCCTGGAGAAGTACCTCGCCGCCGCCCGGCGCATCCTCGACCGGGCCCTCGTGACCGGCCCGCCCGCCCCGCCGGTGCGGCGCTACACCGGCGAGCAGCTTCACGGCGGCGCGCCCAATGACCTCGGCGGCCGCACGCTGGCCAGCGCGGGAGAAATCCAGGTGCAGCACGAGGCCCAAGCGGCGGGCGAGTACACCGTGCGCCTGCGGGTCTGCGGCGACCAGGCCGGGCCGGAGCCGGTGCAAATCGAACTGCGGTGGAACGGCCAGCCGGCGGGCCGGTTCACCGTGACTGCCACGCCCGCCGCGCCGCAAGTGCTCACCACAAACCTCGCGCTGCCCGCCGGCCCGCAGCGCCTGGCCGTGGCCTTCCTCAATGACTACTACCAGCCGGACGCGCCCGACCCGGCGCAGCGGGACCGGAACTTCCACCTGCTGGCCCTCGAAGTGGCCGGGCCGTTGCCCACCGCGCCGCCGCCGCTGCCGGAGAGCCACCGGCGGATTTTCTTTGTCGCGCCGGAGGCGCCCACGCCCGAGGCGGAGCGCGCGTGCGCGCGGCAGATCGTGGGTGAGTTCGCGCGCCGGGCCTACCGGCGGCCGGTCACGACGGAAGAGGTCAACGGCCTTTTGAGCCTGTACGACCTGGCGCGGCGCGATGGTGAGAACTTCGAGGCGGGCGTGAAGCTGGCGCTGACGGCGGTGCTGGTCTCGCCGCACTTCCTGTTCCGCGGCGAGTTGCAGCCGGAGCCGGACAACCCGCGTGCCGTGCACCTGGTGAACGAGTTCGCCCTGGCCTCGCGGCTCTCGTACTTCCTCTGGAGCACGATGCCGGACGAGGAGCTGTTCCGGCTGGCGGCGGCGGGCCAGTTGCGCCGGCAACTCAACGCCCAGGTGC
>Ga0272446_1006533_pt1 | contig 12110 bp, 9 predicted proteins | sample YNPCB0061_FD_194587 | JGI IMG/M metagenome (GOLD analysis project Ga0272446, IMG submission 194587) | Hot spring microbial mat communities from Yellowstone National Park, WY, United States - YNP-CB-006-1 | ecosystem: Environmental > Aquatic > Thermal springs > Hot (42-90C) > Sediment | place... | reverse complement strand
GCCTGGACAGGGCGAGCAGTTCCCTCCTCTCGCCGCTGCCGGCCGAATAGATCCAGATGCTCTTCTTCTCGAGGTAGGCGAAGCGCCTGCCGTCCGGCGCCCAGGTAATCGCCGATGGCCCTTCCCGGAGGCCTGCCGCCGCGGCAACCGCCTCGAGGGTCACCGGCTTGCGCTGGGCCATGCCGGTCTGAGCGGCAAACGCACCCACAACCACAAAAGCAAGCTCGACGCGCCGATTGGCAAACATAGAATCTTTCTCAGTATAGGGGGATAGGACGCCCCGCCGGATTTTAGTAGAATTTCAGTAAAGACTACCGATGAGCGAGGCAGAAAATACCCACATTCCCGTTCCGCCCGCCACGTTCCAGGTTCTCGTTCTCTCGCTGCGGGCGCAAGTGGAGATGCATCTCGGCCTGATGCACTTCGGACCCGAGGACGAGAAGCCGGAACCGGACCTGGACCTGGCGCGCCATGGCATTGATCTGCTGGGCGTCCTCCAGGAAAAGACGCGAGGCAATCTCACCCTCGAGGAACAACGGTTGCTCGAGAATTCCCTCACGGAGCTGCGCTTCCGGTTTGTGCAGGCTTCCGACGAAAAGAAGAAACGGGGCGCCAGCCAGCCAAAGGAGCAGGCCGCCGGAAATCCGGCCGGTTGAATGCACCTTTCGCCCAGATCCGTCAGCGTTCTGGTGCTGGGTTCGGGGACCAGCACCGGTGTGCCCACCATCGGCTGCGACTGCCCCGTCTGCACCTCCGCCGATCCGCGCGATCAGCGCCTGCGCCCCTCGGTGCTGGTGCGCTCGAACGGCCGCAATTTCCTGGTGGACACGACCCCGGACTTTCGCGCTCAGGCCCTCCGCGCCCGCATCCAGCGGATTGACGCAATTCTGTTTACCCACGATCACGCCGACCACATTCTCGGTCTGGACGACGTGCGCCCCTACAACTACCATCAAGGGCCCATTCCCATCTTCGCGGCCGAGGACACCATGGCTTCGGTCCGCCGCGTCTTCCGGTACATCTTCGAGGGCCGCTCGGAGTCGTCCGTGCCGCGCCTGGAGGTGCATACCCTCAACGGCGGCCCCTTCTGCCTGTTCGGGGTCGAAATCACACCGGTTCCGCTCCGGCATGGCACGAGGTGGATCTACGGTTTCCGTTTCGGGCCCGTCGCGTACCTCACGGACCATAGTGAAATACCGGAAGAGTCGATGGCCCTCCTGGGCGGACTCGATGTTCTGTTTCTCGACGCGTTACGCCATCGTCCTCATCCGACGCACACCACCGTCGCCCAGGCGCTGAGCTATGTAGAACGCCTGCGCCCGAAATCCGCCGTGTTCACTCACCTCTCCCATGAACTGGAGCACGCCGCCACCCAGGCCCGGCTGCCCGAAGGCGTTTACCTGGCCTATGACGGTCTGGAGGTCTGCTCCGATGAGGCAAAGCCGCTATGAGCGCTGAGTTCCGGGTCTTTCACGGACTTGAAGAAATACCTGAAGATTTCGGTCCTTCTGCGCTGACGATAGGCAACTTTGATGGAGTGCATGCTGGTCATCGACGGATCCTTCGCCGGGTGGTGGCAGTGGCGGCGGAGCGTGGACTCCGGCCCTCGGCGCTGACCTTCGACCCGCATCCTACCCGGATTGTCGCGCCCGCCCGCGCTCCCCGCCTGATGACCACTCCCGCCCAACGCGCCGAGATCATGCGCGCCGAAGGCATCCTCCAGGTGGTCATCCTGCCATTCGACCAAAAGTTCTCTCACCTGGCGCCGGAACGTTTTGTCGAGCAGATCGTGGTGGAATCGCTTGGTGCGCGCGCGGTGCTGGTGGGCGATAATTTCCGCTTCGGTTTCCAGCACGCGGGCGACACGCGGCTGCTGGCGGCGCTCGGAGAGCGCCTGGGCTTCACCACGGAGATTGTCCCCGCGGTACGGCTGCGGGGAGAGACGGTGAGCAGCAGCGCGGCGCGGCGTCTGATCCAGGCCGGCCAGGTCTCCCGTGCCGCGCGGGCTCTCGAAAGGCCATACGGAGTCGAGGGTGACGTGATCCCCGGACACGGCGTCGGTTCCCGGCAGACCGTGCCCACACTGAACCTCCGCACCAGCGCGGAACTGCTGCCTGCCGCCGGCGTGTACGTGACGCGGACTTTCGATCTCGACTGCGGCCAACAATGGGACTCGGTCACCAATGTCGGCTACCGTCCCACTTTCGGCGGAAACGAGTTAACCATCGAGACCTTCCTGCTCACCTGGCTCACCGGCGATCCACCCCGGCGCATTCGCGTCGAGTTCCTCTATCGCCTGCGCGACGAGCGAAAGTTCCCGAGCCCGGCCGAACTCAAGGTGCAAATTCTGAGAGACGTCCGCCGTGCCCAGGCATTCTTTCGCCGGGCTTCCCGGTGGGTCAGCGGCCGGCCGCCAGATCGAGCAGTTTCCTGACCGCGGGCTGATCTTTCGTGATCAGCGCCGGATCATTGCAAATCAGCGTAGGGATGGCGCCCATGCGCCGGTAGACCTCGATCGCGATATCCACGCCTTTGTCTGCCGGGTTCAGGTGATAATAGCCCACCAGTCGGGTGTGCCCTTTCCACAAGAACGAGCAAACCGGATGCGCCGCGGCAATGTGCTCCGGCCGCAGTGCCCCCCATCCGTCGTGGATGTGGGCCTGCGCGAACGACTCGCGCTGGAAGCTGATTTCGTTCAGGCCCTCGCCGGCCAGCACCAGGCCCGGCTCGATCGCAGCGAACTCCTCCTGTAGCCGGCGCATGCCTTCCACCGTGGTCAGGTTCTCGACAATGCCGTTATCCGTGTTCCACGTGCACAGGGTTTGATCGATGAACGCCGCCGGGGCCTTCACGGCCCGGGTGGCGTCCAGCACGGCGTCAATCAGCGTCCGGCGCCACAGCCCCAGCCCGGGATGGATGTAAGCCATGCGCGTGTAGTCGAACGTGTCCGGAGGCCAGTACCAGCCCTCCGGCTCATTGCGATTCACGTTCCGGATTTGCCAGTCCCGTACCTGCTGGAAGAAGGGATGCTTGAGAAAGACGGCGAAATAGTTGAAGTGCGGCATGACCCGAAAGCCCATGGCATTGGCTTTCGCCATGAACGCTTTAGCCTCGGCGGAGGCGAAGTAATCCGGATAATCCACGTCGTACTTGCTGGTGCGCCAGTTCGAGAGATGGATCAGCGTTTTTTCCGGGGGATGGATCTTCGCCAGGGCATCCAGAATCCGCACGTCGGAATTCACCCATTGCGCGGCGAAGGTGATGCCGGTTGTCCAGGCCGGCCGGCGGGAGCGTTTCTCCTCCAACCGGTAGGTGCGGTCCATCCATTCGCGATACCGTGTGGCGGGCGCCTGCCAGTCGCCAGCGTAGACGTTCAGGCGCCATTCCACGCCGCCGGCGGCCGTGTTGTCCCACACGGGCCCCACCTGTTCGCTGTCGAAGCCCAGCGTGGTGAGTCCGGCCTTCCGGCCCATGTTCAGAGCCTTAAACTTGTATGCGGTATCCTCGCTGTGAACCATCAGCGACGCCCCGCCCCGTTGCGCAATGGCCAGTTGCGCGTTCCACCGGTAGGGCCACGCAAAGCGGTCGTCTTTGGGAAACTCGCGTCCGGACTCGACGAAGATACCGTTGATGCACGGCAGCACGAGCGTGGTTTCGCCCGCAAACGGAATGTTCCACCGCACCGCCAGCACGCCTCTGCGGGCGCTTCGCCCGCTGGGAGTTACGGTCAGGTCCCCGGTGGCCGGGTCGAGGGCCACGAGCATTTCCCGGTCCGAGTCATCGGCCCCCACCACGATTCGCACCGCCAGGTCCGACACCTGTTTGACGGTAACCTGCTGGTGCTTGCCTTGTCTGAGCGTGTCCCTGTTGACGTAAACGAGTTCGAGGGGAAACACCGAATCGTCTCGGCGGCAGAACTCGGCCCCCGTGGATTTCGCTTTCACACTGGCTAACACGGGGCCGTCAAACTCCGCGCTGAAGGTGGGCGAATCCACCGTCACCTTCCGGCCCTCCGCGCGAATGCCCGCGCCCTGCATTTGCAGAGCGCTCAGCAACGCCAAACCGGCGCACAACCACGTGGCTGATCTCATACCGGAGTATGCTACACCCAGGCGGGGCCGCCGTCACAAAGAGGGAACGATTGGCGCGGGATTTGCGTATTGCGAGTATGGTCTCGAGACTCGCAATCGCATCCCTCCTGCTGGCGGCAGTCCCTGCCGCGGCCCCGGCTGAAGACTGGAAGCGCAGTTATCCGGTGACCGGCAAGCCTGCGTTGCGGATCGACACCGACGACGGAGCGGTGGTCGTCCGGGCCGGGAACACCGGGTCAATCGAAGCGCACATCGTCACTACCGGCTGGCGTATTGGCGGCGACGGGGTCCGCATCACCGACCATCACACCGGAGACCGGGTGGACATCGAAGTGCGCACGCCGAAGCAGATCTTCTCGATCGGCCCGAGGTCGGTTCGAATCGAATTGACAGTGCCGCGCGAGGCCATTGCCGACATTCGCACCGGAGATGGCAGTGTGACTGTGGAAAACCTGAAAGGTGAAGCCCGCCTGCGCACCGGAGACGGCGGCGTTCACGTCGACGCCTTCGACGGCTCACTCACCGCCCGCACCGGAGATGGCCGGATCGTCTTTCGGGGCCGTTTTGACAATCTGAGCGTCGAGACCGGCGATGGAAGCATTGAGGGTGAGATCGCCCCTGGTTCGCGTCTGGCTTCCCCGTGGCGCGTCGAGACCGGCGACGGCAGCGTGAAACTCCGCCTCCCTCACGACCTGCCCGCCGACCTCGACGTCCGCACCGGAGATGGCGGCATACATTCCGACCTGAACCTCACGGTCTCAGGGGCCGCGAGAGGGTCCTCCCTGCGCGGCAAACTCGCCGGAGGCGGAACTACTTTCACCATCCGCACCCGCGATGGCTCGATCAACCTGAAAAGCTTTTGAGGCCGGCGGCCCTTACGCCTTCACGGCGCCGGCGTACCGTTTTGCCATCTCTTCGAGCGGGATGGGGGCATAGTCGCCGGCATGCCCGGCCTGCCCGAACTGCCGCATGCGCTCGGCCACCACCTTCTTCATCGCTTCCCGCGCCGGTTTCAAGTAGTCCCGCGGATCGAACTTCTCGGGTGATTCCGCGAGCACCTTGCGGATCGCCCCGGTCATTGCCAGGCGGTTGTCGGTGTCGACGTTGATTTTGCGCACGCCATTCTTGATGCCGAGCTGGATTTCTTCGATCGGCACGCCCCAGGTCGGCTTCAATTTGCCGCCATACTGATTGATAATGTCCTGGAGTTCTTTGGGCACGCTCGAAGAACCGTGCATGACCAGGTGGGTATTCGGCAGCCGGCGGTGAATCTCGATGAGCCGGTCCATTTTAAGGGTTTCACCGGTCGGCTTCTTGGTGAACTTGTACGCCCCGTGACTGGTCCCGATCGCGATCGCCAGGGCGTCCAACCCGGTACGTTCGACAAATTCCACTGCCTGATCCGGGTCAGTCAAGTGGGATAGACCGTCGAGGCCCGCGCCGTGACCGTCCTCAATGCCTCCCAGACAGCCGATTTCACCCTCGACCGTCACACCACGGGCGTGAGCCATTTCAACCACTTCCCGGGTAACCTTCACGTTGTAGTCGAAAGAAGACGGAGTCTTGCCGTCCTCCAGCAGCGAACCGTCCATCATGACGCTGGTGAAGCCCAGTTCAATGGCTGACTTGCAGGTTGCCGGGCTGTTGCCGTGATCCAGGTGCAGCACCATCGGGATTTCCGGATACAGTTCGGCCGCAGCCAGCATCAAATGGTAAAGGAATTTGTCCTGCGAGTAGCTGCGGGCGCCGCGGCTGGCCTGCACGATAACCGGCGATTGGGTCTCCCTTGCGGCTTCCATGATGGCCTGGATCTGCTCCATGTTGTTGACGTTGAACGCGCCAACACCGTAACCGCCCTTGGCAGCCTCGTCCAGAACCTGCCGCATCGATACTAGTGGCATATCTGCTTACTCTCCTTGTGTTCAGAACCGGTGAATTCGCCGTGGCTGAACTCGCCTCACTCGCGCGGCCGCCCCGGCGCCAGGAAATCTCGGCTTTTCAAGCGACTTAATTTTCACGCTAGCACCCCGGGCGCGACCGGCGCAAGCCGCGCCAGGCGCGCAATGCATCGGAACCATGATCTTCGGACCTGCGTATACTAAAAGAACGGTCCCCATGATGTTTTGTTTGCGTTTGCTAACTACAGCCCTGCTGATCGCGGTCGTGGCCGCGCCCGGCCAGGAGGAGACCGCCGCGCTGACTCTGCCGGAGGCCGTCAAACTGGCACTGGCGCGCCATCCTGACGTGGGCAAGGCGAGAGCGGCGGTCGACGCCCTCAAGGGCAGGATCCGGGAAGTGCGTTCCCAGGCGCTGCCCGACGTCTCGGTGAATTCGGGTTTCATCCGGTGGCGCGATCCAAGCCTGCTGAACGCCTCCGGGCTGGACAAGTTTCCCCAGGAGCTCCGCGACGCGCTCGTTCCCACAGCGGTCAACCTCATGAATTACAACGTGCAAGTCAAGCAGCCGCTGTACACGGCCGGCAAAGTGGGCACCGCATTGCGCCTGGCCTCGGTCGAGGCCGAGGGGGCTCTGTCGGAAGTGGATCGCGCCGAACAGGATGTGGCTCTCAGCGTGGCCAAGGCCTTCTACAACTTGATGTGGGCCGAGCGCTACCGCGATCAGGTGGCGGAAACGCAGCGCCAGAAGACGCTCCACGCCGAGATGGCCCGGACGCGCTATCAGCATGGCGTGGCGACCGAAGTCGACGTCCTGCGTTCCGAGGTGGCCGTAGCCAACGGCCAGCCGGATCTGGTGCGCGCGGAAAACGAGATTCGCCAGGCGCGCGCCCTGCTGAACTATTACCTGGTCCGGCCGATTGATTTCCCCACGCGCGCGGTGGGCGAGTTCACCGAGAAGCCGTGGGAAGGGGGCGATCTGGAAGCCCTGGTGCGGGAGGCCCAGCGCCGCCGCCCGGAGTTGCAGCGTCTCCGCATCGCCGAGCGCAGCGCCGGGGTGCAACTCGACCTGGCTCGCGCCGAGAGCCGCATGAAAGTGGATTTCTCAGCCACTTATGGCATCCTCTCGCGCTATCCTTCCAACCTGCTGAACTCCAAGTACGCGAGCTGGAACACCGGCGTCAACTTCACCCTGCCCGTTTTCGACGGCTTCCGCCGCAGCGGCCTGGTGTGGCAGGCCACCGCCAACCAGAGAGCCGCGCGTCTGGAACGTGAGAAGAACGAGCAGCAGGTGACGCTGGCCTTGCAACAGGCGCTGGACGAGATGGCGGCCGCCCGCCAGACCATCGCCGCCGCCCGCGCCAACGTTCATCAGGCCGAACGCGTGCTCGCCATGATGCAGAATAATTACCGGTTTGGCGCGGCTACCACGCTCGACATCGTCGACGCGCAGACGGCTGTTTCGGTGGCCCGAACGAACCTGCTTCGCGGCCTGCATGACTACGCGGTGGCGCGCGCCAACTTGCGCTGGGCCGCAGGCATGACCCCTTGGGAGTGATTGTGCGCTTATCGAAATATCTCTGGCTGTCCATTCTCGCGTGCGGGGCGCTCACGCTGGCGGCTTGCAAGAGGCAGCAGACCTCCACGGTCGTCGCCGCTGAACCACCCCGTGTGCAAGCCCCGATCTGGAAGGTGGAGCCCCGCGCTTTTCACACTACCGTCGCCGTCACGGGCACCCTCGTCTCCAGAACGCGCGTGGATGTGAAGGCCGAAACCACCGGACGCGTGCTGCGCTTCGACAAAGAGGAGGGCCAGAGCGTCCAGGCCGGCGAACCGCTGGTCTGGGTCGATGAGGAAAATTACAGGCTGGCCGTCAATCAGGCGGAGAGCGCCGTTGCCGTGGCTGAAGCAGGCTTGGAGCGGGCCCGGGTGCTCGAAGCGCATAGCCGCTCGGAGTACGAACGGGCGCGCAACCTGGTCGCTTCCGGAGGCATCACCGACAAGGACCTGAAAGCTGCGGCCGTGGCCGAGCGGGATGCCGCCGCCCAGGTGGCCCTGGCCAAGGCCCAGCTCGCCCAGGCGCGGGTCGCCCTCGATCAGGCTCGCAAGCGCTTGCGCGATGCCGTCGTCCGCGCTCCGGTGGCCGGTGAAATCCAAAAGAAATTCGTGAACCCCGGCGCTTACGTCGAGCCGCCCACGGCGGTGTTCACCCTGGTGGACAACTCCAGGCTGGAACTGGAGAGCCCCGTGGCCACCTCCGAACTGGCCCCCATTCGACCCGGCCAGCGGGTCACCTTCCAGGTGAACTCTTACCCGGGCCAGAGCTTCGACGGCGTGGTCAGTGAGGTGAATCCGGCGGTGGATACCGAGTCCCGCTCCGCCAAGGTGCGCATCCGGGTCCACAACGCGGGGGGACGTTTGAAGGCCGGCATGTTCGCGCAGGGAGAGATTCTCACCGGCGTGATCCCCCAGGCCATCGTTATTCCCTCCACCGCGGTTTACCGGGAGGACCGCACGGCCACGGAATCCACCGTGTTCGTGGTGGAAAACGGGAAGGCCCGCCGCCGCTCCGTGCGGATCGGGCGCGAGCGCAACGGCGAACTCGAGATCCTCGCCGGCCTGAAGCCGGGTGACCTGCTGATTACCGAGCAAAGCATCGAACTCGCGGACGGCGTCCGCGTAACGGCCCCCGGCGGCGCGCCGGCTGAGACCCGATGACATGTTTCTGAGCGACTTATCCATCAGGCAGCCCGTTCTGGCCACGATGCTGGCGGTCTCGCTGGTCGCGCTGGGCCTGTTTTCGTATCGCCAACTGGCGATCGACCAGTTTCCGGATGTCGAGATTCCCGTCCTGACCGTGCAGACCGTCTATCCCGGCGCGTCGCCGGAGACCGTTGAGCGCGAGGTCACCAAGCGGATCGAAGAGGCCCTCAATACCATCTCCGGCGTCCGCCATATTTCCTCCACCACCACCGAAGGTCTCTCGGTGATCGTCGCCGAGTTTCGTCTGGGAACCCGGATCACCACCGCGCAACAGGACGCCCAGGCAAAGATCAATGCGATTCGCGCCGAGTTTCCCAAAGACATGGAAGAGCCGGTGCTCCAGCGTCTGGACTTCAATGCCATGCCCGTCGTCTCGGTCGCCGTCGAGAGCCAGACAGCGGACATTAAGACGCTGTCGTCGGTGGCCGAGAAGATCATCAAGAAGCGCCTGGAGACGGTGCCCGGCGTGGGTGAAGTCAAGTTGGTCGGCCTGGCCCGGCGCGAGATCCAGGTACTGATCGATCGTGAGAAGTTGAAGGCCTACGGCCTCACCTACGCCCAGGTGGCCGGCGCCTTGCAGCGGGAAAACCAGGACGTGCCGGCCGGCAAGCTGGAACAGGCCAAGCAGGAGCCGCTGGTCCGCGTCGCGGGCAAGTTCCGTACGGTGGCCGAGTTCGACCGCCTGATCGTGGCGGTGCGCGGCGGCAGGCCCATCTACCTGCCCCAGGTGGCTCGTGTGGTGGACGGCATCGAGGAGCGGCGCAGCGCCTCGATGATTAACGACCGCATGGGGCTCTCCCTGGACATCGTCAAGCAATCCGGCGCTAACACGGTCGAACTCGCCGACGGCATCGACAAGGCGATCCAGGAGATCAACCGCGACCTGCCCTGGCACATCCGGCTGCGCAAGGTGGTGGACCGCTCCGTCTTTATCCGCGAGTCGGTCGAGGATGTGAAGTTCACTCTCGTCCTGGGCGGCCTGCTGACTGTGTTCATCGTCTTCCTGTTCCTGAACAGCTGGCGAAGCACGGTCATCACCGGTTTGGCGCTGCCGGTGTCGGTGATCAGCACCTTCATCATCATGCGCGCCCTGGGATTCACCCTGAACATCCTTACCCTGATGGGTCTCTCGCTGGCCATCGGGTTGTTGATCGACGATGCCATTGTGGTGCGCGAGAACATTGTGCGCCACATGCACGCCGGCGCCGATCACTTCACGGCGGCGCGCGAAGCCACCGCCGAAATCGGCCTTGCGGTAATGGCCACCACGTTCACGATCATCGCCGTATTTGTGCCCGTGGCCTTCATGGGTGGCATCATCGGCCGCTTCTTCTTCCAGTTCGGAATTACAGTGGGGTTCGCCGTGCTGATCTCGCTCTATGTCAGCTTCACGCTCGATCCCATGATGTCATCGCGCTGGTATGACCCGGCAGCCGATCCCACGGCGCCGCGCTCCTGGTTAGGCCGCGGCCTGGGACGCCTGAATGACCAACTGGACCGGCTCCAGGGAATTCTCGGCGGCGCCCTGGGATGGTCGCTGCGCCACCGCTGGGCGGTCGTGCTGATTGCGACCGTGGCGATCCTGTCGAGTTTCACCCTCTTCGGCCGGCTCGGCTCCGCTTTCATGCCCGAAGCCGATCCGGGACACTTCCAGGTCACTTATAAGGCCCACCCGAACGTGAGCCTGGAACGCTCGATTGAAATCGCCCGCGAACTATCGCGAGAGATTCGCAAAGATCCGGCAGTAGACTACACCTACACGACCATCGGCGGATCCGGCGACCGGCCCATCAATGAGGGGTCCATCTATGTCGAACTGATCAAGCGCGACAGCCGCCGCCATTTCCTGCCTGTGATGGCCGACCTGCGCCAGCGCCTGGCCCGGTTCCACGGCATCCGGCCGGCGGTGAGCAGCGCGGACTCCTTCGAGGCGGATTCGCGCCCGATTCAGATGAGCTTTCGGGGCAACGACCTCACCCGCATGGAGCCGGTCAGCGAGCGGCTGCTGAAGATGATCGAGCAGGTCCCCGGGGTGGCTGATGCCGATACCAGCCTCGACCAGCCCCGCCCTGAGGTCAGCATCCGCGTGGACCGCAAAGCGGCCGGCGATCTCGGCCTGGACCTCGGCGCCATTGCAACCACCGTCCGCGGGCTGGTCGCCGGGCAGGTGGTGTCGCAATTCGAGGATCCGGATGGCGACAGCTATGACGTGCGCCTGCGCGTCGACCCCGCCCAGCGAACTCATAGCGGTGACCTGCTCGCCCTCGATTTGCCCGGACGGGGCGGATCGGAGCTGATTCCGTTGAGCCAGGTGGCTTACCTGGACAAGTCCACCGCGCCTTCAAAGATCCGCCACCGCGACCTGATGCGCGAGATTCGCATCGCCGCCAACACCCAGGGCCGTTCGCTCGGCGAGGTGATCAACGAGATCAAAGCCCGCGCCGCCGAGGCGCCTCTGCCGCCCGGCTCCCGCATCGATTACACCGGTGAAGCCGAGGACATGGCCGAGAGCTTTGGCTACGTGGTCCAGTCTCTGATCCTTGCCGTAGTGCTGATTTACGCGATTCTGGCCTCCCAGTTCCAGAGCTTCCTGCAACCGCTGGCGATCATGTTCTCACTGCCTCTCTCGCTGGTGGGTGTGGCCGGAATGCTCTACCTGGTCCACGACACCATGAACATGATGTCCATGATCGGGCTGATCCTGCTGATGGGCCTGGTCACCAAGAACGCAATCCTGGTGGTGGATTTCGCCAACGTGCAGCGCCGCGCCGGAATGGACCGGAGCGAAGCGCTCATCTCGGCGGCGCGCGTCAGGCTGCGCCCGATCCTGATGACCACCCTGGCCATGATTTTCGGGATGCTGCCCCTGGCCTTCGAGTGGGGCGCCGGAGCGGAGTTCCGGGCTCCCATGGCTCGGGCTGTAATCGGCGGCCTGATTACCTCCACCTTGCTGACCCTGATTGTGGTGCCGGTGGTCTATACCTTTCTCGACGACATGGGCGAGCGCTTCGCCCGGTGGTGGACGCGCCGCGCGCCGGTCCCTGCCGGCGCCCCCCAGAGAGCGCCCGCGGAGACAGACTGATGCTGCGCCGGACCGTTCTGGCAGCGCCTTTGACCGCCTTCGCGCCGCAACGCCGCTACCGGGCCTGCATCATTGGCCACACCGGCCGGGGCAATTACGGCCACGACTGGCACACCGCCTTCACCGGATTGCCCAACGTCGAAGTCGCCGCCGTCGCCGACCCGGTCGAGCAGGGCCGCCTGGCCGCTATGAAGGCCAGCCGGGCGGCCCGCGGCTACGCCGATTACCGGGAGATGCTGGGCAAGGAGAAGCCCGACCTGGTGGGCATCTTCCCGCGCT
>Ga0272446_1006532_pt1 | contig 12110 bp, 14 predicted proteins | sample YNPCB0061_FD_194587 | JGI IMG/M metagenome (GOLD analysis project Ga0272446, IMG submission 194587) | Hot spring microbial mat communities from Yellowstone National Park, WY, United States - YNP-CB-006-1 | ecosystem: Environmental > Aquatic > Thermal springs > Hot (42-90C) > Sediment | place... | reverse complement strand
CCCGGGCCAGGCTTGGTCAGCCGGAGGCCCGCCAGGGCGTTTGCCACTGGCGGGCGCGTCTCCGAGAGTCTGGCCGCGATGATCGGGCGCCGCAGCGCGGAGGCATCCTGTCGATCGCCTGGAAACAGAAGGGCGCGGCCGCCTGCCGCTAGGGTGTCCTCGACCTTGGTCAGGCGTCGGTGCCTGCGGCTGATTCCTGTGGATTGGAAGGATGACCAGGTGCGGCCGCTGGTCGGTCGTCAGGTCGAACCCGATCAGGCTTCCCCCCGCGGGGGTTGCTGGGCGAGGTGCCACCCCTACACTCTCAGGGTCGCCGCGAGGCGTTGCGGGTTGAGCAGCAGCCCGAGGGCCGCCTGGATGTCCGGCGCCACGACCTGTGCGGCCATCAGGGTCTGCACGGCGGTGCCTTCCGCCTGGAGCACGGCGATCCCCAGGGCCGCCGCGGCGAGCATCAGCCGGTCATTGCGCCCGTTGCCGATGCACACGCAGTGCTCGGCGCCAAGCGCCTGCACATGCCGGAGCTTGGCGACGTCTTGATCGCCCCCCGGGAGGATGGTCAGGTCGCAGGGCAGGCCGTGCAGGGCGTCGCGTGCCTGCCCGAAGGTGTCCGCGGTCAAGACGCGGATGGCAAGGGTCTGGGACAGGCGCCGCAGGGCCTCGCCAACGCCGGGCAGCAGGACGCCATCGCAAGCCAAGGTGCCGTTGAAGTCGGCGACCAGGTCGTCGAGCCGCAGGGCGGCGCGGCCGGGGATGGGGATCTCAAGCATGGCTGTCGTCTCCAGTGCGCGATGCCGCCAGCGCTCGCCCGGCCGCCACGCGGACGGCATGGGCAGGGTGGCCGGCCAAGCGGGTCAGGGCAGCGAGTCTCTCCGGCCCGTCGGCGAAGCCGCAGAGGCGCGCGACGATCTCGATCCCTGCCACGACGTCGGCTCTGTGGCGCAGGGCACAGGCCGCCAGCGCCTCTGCGGTTTGCGGTTCTGCCCGCAACCCCAGGGCGATAACGGCACGCATGCGCACCTCGGCCAAGGGGTGATGCAAGGCGTGCAGCAGCTTGTCCCCGTACTCCCGGTCGGACAGCGCGTCCATGTCGGCACCGCAGCTTGGGCACCTGCCCACCGCCTGCTCGACATGTGCGAAGCAGGCCGGGCAAAGACCCGGATGGCCGCTCACCGCGCCGCCCACAGCGGCCACGATCTCATCCACGCCCAGGTGGGCGACGCATCTCCCCGGCCGGCTAGCGAACCACCATCAGGGCGCAGGGGGCGTGAACAATCACCTGCTTGACCACCGAGCCGACCAGCCAGCGCGAGAGCAGGCTGTTGCCGCGGTGTCCCATCAGGATGAGGTCGGCTCCGAGCTTCTCCGCATGCAGGACGATCTGCTCCGCAGGGTGACCCACCGCGACCTCAAAGTGGACCGTCGGCCCCCCTGGCTGGGCCGCTGCTTGCAGCCGTTTGAAGATGTGCCGGTAGTGGCGGCGGCGGTTGTCGATGAGCGCCTCGGTCTCGACCTCGTCGCCGACCTCCGGGGGTTGGGCGACCGCGAGGACCCTGACCTCTGCGCCATACTTCGAGGCGAGGTCCAGTGCCGAAGCATAGGCCTGATCCGCCGGCTCTGAGCCGTCGTAGGCCACGAGGATGGTCTTGATGTTCATGGCGTGCCCCTCGCATGGTCGGGGAGTGTGCTGGGGGATCCTGCGCCGGCCGTCTTGTCCTCGGCCGGCAGCAGGTGTCTCGGCAGGAAATAGGCGTTGGCGATGAGGGTGGGGACCACGGCGCTGCCGACCACGGCGGCGACGATGGCGGAGTACTCGCCCTGATCGATGACGCCGTGGCTGTAGCCGAACAGCGCCGAGATGGTGCCGAAGGTCAGGCCGGTGGACATCAGCAGGGTGGTGTACATGGCCTCCTGGCGGGGCGAGCGGTAATACAGGGTGACGGGGTAGACCCCGGCCAGCTTGGCGGCCATCTTGGCGAGCAGCAGCACCACGAAGGCGAGCGGGGCCGCCGCCAAGGCGGGCAGGGAGACCAGGGAGCCGGCGCGGATGAAGTAGAAGGGGGTGAGGAAGCCCAGGGTCAGGGTGCGCAGGCGCCGGATCAGGGCATGGTCCTTGCCCACGGTGCCGGCGAGCACCATGCCGACCAGGTAGGCGGGCAGGACCGCCTCGCTCTCGGCCCAGCCGGCCAGGGCGCCGAGGGCGAACAGGCAGAGCATGAGGAACTTCGCCTCGAGCTCGGAGGGGCGGTTGCCGTAACGCTTGAAGAAGCGCGGCACGATGCGCGGCAGCACAACGGCGGCCAGGGCGATGCCGGCGACGAAGACGAGGGTCTTCCAGGTGAAGGGCGAGAACAGCAGGCCCAGGGCGATGACCGTGGCCAGGTCGTTGATGAAGCAGGCCGCGAGCACGCCCTTGCCATAGTCGGTGGTGTTGAGGCCAAACTCCAGCATGACCGCATAGACCACGGCCACCGAGGTGGTCGACATGGCCACACCCGCCAGCCAGCTCGCCGGGACGCTCCAGCCGAGCAGCCAATGGGCGGCGGCCGCGCAGACCACGAAGGGCACGGCGAATCCGATCAGGCCGATGCCAGTGGTGGCCTTCCACTGGCGCTTGAACACGCCCGGGTCCAGCTCCGCCCCGGCGAGGAAGGTGAGCAGGATGGCCCCGGCCCCGGAGAGGAACTTGATCCAGCTCGCATCGCCCCCCAGCAGCGCGCCGCCCAGGGTGGCGCCGATGAGCAACTGCGCCACGGTGCCGACCACGATCTCCGAGAGCGCCGTGGCGACGCGCAGCCAGATCGAGAGCATGGTTGCCAGCAAGGCCAGCCCCAGCCACAGCGCCGCCTGTGCCCAGATCTCCGTCATGACGCCTCCCCATCGGTAAAGCCGTAGTCCACCGGCACGCGCAGGTAGAACAGATTGAGCCCCTGGGCGGCAATGTGCGCGAGAAAGCGGTCGGCCTCCTCGCGGGTCACCACAAAGCCGACCTCCACGGGCAGGTCGCCCGCCAGCTCGAAGAAATGCTCCTCGTGCAGCCGCCCGTGTCGGCCAAAGCCGGCCAGGGCGCGAAACGCCGAGCCGCCGTGCAGGCCTTGGGCCTGCGCCTCCTCCAGCAGCCACTCATAGGCGAGGCGATGGCGGTGGCGCCGGTTCTCGGCGACGTAGAACTTGAGGAAGCAGCCGGTCATGGGTGAGGTCCTCTGGGTGGCTGGTGCTTGGCGGCTGGTCAACGGAAGGCGCGGGTCACGGTCAGGTTCGCCAAGAGCATGCCAGCCGCCGTCAGCAGCAGGGCCCCGGCCAGATGCAGGGCGATGGTGGCCAGCCCCCAGCCATACTCGGCCCGGGCCAACAGGGTGACGACCTCGGCGGTGAAGGTGGAAAAGGTGGTGAGGCCGCCGAGGAAGCCGGTGATGAGGAACAGGCGCAGCTCCGGGGGGAGCCCCGGATGATGGCCGAGCCAAGCGACGGCCAAGCCGACGATGAGGCCGCCCAGAAGATTGGCGGCGAGCGTGCCCAGGGGCAGGGTTGGGAAGATGGGGTTGAGCGAGATACCGAGCCCCCAGCGCAGGAGGGCCCCCAGCCCAGCCCCGGTGAAGACGGCGAACGCAGCAAGCATGGTCACGGCCCCCTGAACGACAAGGTCATGAGCGTCAAGGGGTGACGACCGACCAGGAACGCCTGCCCCCGCTGAATAGAGCGTGGTGAGCAGGCATCATCAGCCGGACAGGGCCGGCGGTTCGGGGAGGAATGCCATCTCCGTCCGCGGCATCTTAGCCGAAAGAGGGTCCCATGCCAAACGCGCAGGGGGCCGCCGTTGTCGCCGGGGATGCAAGTCGTTTCAGGACGCTGCAGCGGGGTTCGAGCAGCCGGCTCAGCGCGGGCCCGCTGCGGCCGACCGGCCGGTGCGGTCTGGCATGCTGCTCCTTGCGTCTCGGCCTGGCAGAACGGCAGAATCTGAGGGGGACTCGCGAACGACCGGAGCAAGGGGTGAGCCCGAGCTTCAGCCTCGGCAATGGCGTTGCCGCAGTCACGCGGGTTGGGATGGCAAGCAGCGCAATGCGTTGGTGTCACCTGTTATCATGAATTTCATGGTTCGCCACGGCCTCGCATGGCGCTCAGCGAGGTCAGGTGTGTCCGCGGTGATGCTGCAAGGGCCTGGAGTTGGCCGCCTCGTCAGGGGCGTCAGCCTCGACACCGATCACGACCGAGATGGAGGAAGAATCATGTCCGAGCTGCTCGATTATTCGGGCTTCTATCAGCTGCTTTCCGATCTTGTCGCAAAGAAGCGCACCCACACCCTCCTTGGCAGGACCGATACGAATCACTCGGTCATGATCGGCATCCGCAATGGCGAGATCGTCTCTCTGATCTGCGCCGGGAAGCGCGGTCGCTCGGCCATTCCGGCGGTGCGCAAGATTTCGGCCCTGACCTTCCGACTCGATGACGCGGTGAGTCAGACCAGCGTTTCGGACCTTCCGCCGACCGCGGAGATCATGGGTGCCCTGAAACCGTCGGCCGGTTTCCAGGAGTTTGAAGAGGCGGCGCGCCCTTCGGCTGGGTCTGACGCGCAAGGGGATGGGCCCCGGTTGTGCGAGCTGTTGTCTCGGTTTGTTGGGCCTATTGCCCCCCTGATGTGCACGGAAACCATCCGCGCCGCAGGCGGGCTGAACGATGATGCTCAGAAAGAGAAGGTCATTCTGGCCCTGGCCAAGGAGATCGACGACGAGGCCGAGGCTGCGCAGTTCATCGAGAGCGCGCGGAAGATGCTCGGCGCCTCCTGATCGGTTTTGAGCCGGCAGCATGGCCGGCTGCCTGGGCGGCATCCCGCTCCGGGATGCCGCCCAGCCCATAGTACGTCAGCCGCGGGTCTTGTTGAACCGCTTCATCACCTGGGCGAAGCTGCGCCGCAGGAGCTCCACGGAGCGGGCGAGATCGCCGATCTCGTCGTTGCGCTGGATGTCCAGGCTTCGATCCAGGTCGCCCTTCACGACCGCGTGCGCGGCGCCGGTGATCTCGAGGATCGGGGAGATGAGGTTGCGGCGCACCAGCAGGTTGATGGTCACGAACATCACCCCGAAGAGTGCGGTCAGCAGGCCGATGGCGACCAGGCTGCGTTGCATGGCGATGGCATTGACGTCGGCGATGGGCACACCCACCAGCTCGAGCCCAACGATATCCTTGTCCTTGTAGTGGTAACCGGTCTTGGTCCCGTACTGGCTCGTGATCTCTGGCGGCACCTTTTCCGGATCGCCGTGGCATTGCAGACAGCCGGGCTGACTGACGATGGGTTGCGAGGAGACCAGCATCGGCTGTCCGCCCAGCTCACCCTCGGTCTGCAGGTGCGTGACCTCGCGGTTGGAGCGGAACTCCTCGAGTAGACCCCGCTCGAGGTCCTCTGGGCTGTTGGCGGGATTGAGCGGGTTATCCGAGACATTGCGGATGGCGTATCGGCCCTGCAGCCCCTTGAATTGCTGGGCGATCAAGCTGACCGCCACGATGCCCGAGAAGCCGGCGGAATGGAACTGCTTGTTCTCGATGAACCAGGGCCGCATATCCTTGGCGATGTAGCCCTTGATGGACCTCACCAAGTCGCCGAGCAGACGCAGCTCCGAATTGGCCTGGGCGAATACCTCGGTGCGGGTGAAATAGTAAATGGCGGGGGCGCTGACGGCGATACTGAGGAGGTAGAGAAGCAGGAGCGAGGTATTGAAACGCCGGGTGACGCTGCCTGATCTCGTGCTCGTGGACGACTCGGTAGCCATGGGGATCCTCGGTTGGTGGTTGATTGACGAACAGCCGGCCCCCTCCGACTCAGGTCCCCGTCAGTGCCAACCAATGACCGTCCCTGCTCACCTGTGCTCGGGGCGGCGGCACCCGTACAACCGCTCGGCCTTCCTGGCCCGGGGAGGTGCTGGCTGGCCGTGGCACCGTGCCACCATCAACTGGGCCGTCCCAGCGAGGGTGGGGGGCTGCCCACGGCCGGGCGCAGGCAGTTGGTCTTGCTCGGTGGCACGGCCTTGGCCCGGGGCCCGATGCCCCGCCGATTGCAGCGTGGCGAGCCGCCTCTGTCTGCGCAGCGCGATCATCGATGATCCGCATTGGGGTGTAAACCCCGAGCCATCAGAGTGGTGATGGCGTTCCGGGGCGCCATTCGTCACCGTCGGCGCGACGCGTCTGCTCGGGGAGAATGAGCTCGGGGCCTTGGTTGCGCGGGTTATTGACCCGCGGCGAGACTCGACTCACCGTCCATCCCGCGGGATCGGCGGGACCGAGGAGGGCAAGCAGGGCCGGCAGGTCCGGGTAGTCCGGGTCGAGCCAGGCGGCGTAGTCAGTGGGCTCGATGACGGCCGGCATGCGGTCATGCACCGGCGCGATGACGGCATTGGCCTGGGTGACAATGATGGTGCAGGTTTTCAAGCGCGTCGCTGCACCCTGCCACACCTCCCACAGACCCGCCATTGCGAAGGGCACGCCGCGGTGCCTCTGGATCAGGCAGGGCTGTTTGCCCGCCGGGGTTGCTTGCCACTCGTAGAAACCTTCGGTGGGGATCAGACAGCGGCGGCGTCGAAAGGCGTTGCGGTAGGCGGGCTTGTCCGCGACCGTCTCCGCACGGGCATTGATCATATTGAACCGGCTGTCGGGCCCCTTTGACCAAGCGGGGACCAGGCCCCAACGCAGGGGGGTCAGCTCGCGGACCCCGTCCGGCGCGAGGCGTACCGCCAGGATCTCCTGGCTGGGAGCGAGGTTGTACCTTGGGCTTGCGGGGCAGACCCGGTCGAGCGCGAAGTCCTCGACGTAGCGCTCGGGGTCTGAATATTGGACGAAGCGGCCGCACATGCCGTGGTGTCCTCAATGCTCGACGCGGTCGACACCCAGGTGACGGCTCACGCGGGGACCGGCCTCGGGCGGGGCCCCATGGACCTCGGCCGCGCCCGTCCGCTAACATGGCCGCAAGCGCACGGCGCGACCGCAGTCAGACCGCCCATGCACAAGCACATCAAGCCGAAGGATCACCGAGTCGTGGTCCTTGGTGCGAGCCCCAAGCCGAGCCGGTATTCGTTCCACGCCGTCGCGCTGCTCGCCAGGGGTGGGTACCAGGTGATCCCGGTCCACCCGAAGGCCCATCGTATCGAACAGATCCCGGTAGTCGCCAGTCTGCGCGACGTCCCCCAGCCGGTCCACACCCTGACGCTGTATCTGGGCAAGGAGCGCAGCAAGGACATGATCGACGACATCTTGGCCCTGGGGCCTGGGCGGGTGATCTTCAACCCGGGCAGCGAGTCCCACCAGCTGGAGCATGCGCTGACCAGCGCACGTATCCCCCACGAGCGGGCCTGTACCCTCGTCCTGCTGCGCACCGGCCAGTTCTGACCGGCGGGTGAACACCAACCGACCGGGCTCGCGGACCAGGTCCACCGCGGGGCCACCGGCCTTGGCCGGCCCTCGGGATAACCCCGATGCTCAACTGAGGTGGCTATGACCTTGCGCAACGTCCCGCCGGCGACCCTGGACGACCTGCTCGCCATCATGGCCCGCCTGCGCGACCCGCGCGGCGGCTGCCCCTGGGACCTCGAACAGGACTTCCGTACCATTCTGCCCTACACGCTCGAGGAGGCCTACGAGGTCGCCGAGGCCATCGAGCACGATGACATGGGCGAGCTGCGTGACGAGCTAGGCGACCTGCTGTTCCAGGTGGTCTTCCATGCCCGCCTGGCCGAGGAACGCGGCAGCTTCCGTTTTGCCGATGTGGTGGCAGGCATCTGCGCCAAGATGCTGCACCGCCACCCGCACGTCTTCGGTGACGTGCAGGCGAGCGACCCGGCCACGGTGCGGGCCAACTGGGAGCGCGCGAAGGCCGCCGAGCGCGAGCGCAAGGGCGTCACCGAGACGGGCGTCCTGGCCGGCATCGCCCAGGCCCTGCCCGCCCTGGTGAGGGCGGAGAAGCTCCAGCGCCGCGCGGCGGGGGTCGGCTTCGACTGGGACTCCGTGGACGGGGTGCTGGCGAAGGTCGAGGAGGAGCTGCGGGAGTGCCGCGAGGTGCTGGCCGCCGAGGCGGAGCCAATCCGCCGCGTCCACGAGGTCGGCGACCTGCTCTTTTCCTGCGTCAACCTGGCCCGCCATCTGGGGGTGGACGCGGAACAGGCCCTGCGGGCCGCGAGCCACCGTTTCGAACGCCGCTTTGCCCTGGTGGAGGCGCGTCTGGCCGCAGATGGCAAGGTGCCGGGCGCCGATGTGCGAGACGACATGGAGCGGTTCTGGGAGCAGGCGAAGGGGACCGAGTGATGGCAGCCCCCTTGCGCCATAGGGGCGGACCGCCGAGCCCATGAGCTTCCTCGATCACATCCGCGCCTGCAACGACTGGGATCCGCAGGGCTTCGTCCCCTGGATACTGGACGGCGAGCGCATCGGGCTGCTGCGGCGGGCGTTCAGCGAGGAGCTGCGGCGCTGGCCCGCACAGTTCGACGTCACCCCGGAGGCGGTGCACTGGCTTCCTGTCGCCACAGACTTCGCTGGCCGCTCGGCGGCCCTGGCTGAGGTCAGCGCCGTTCTGGCCGAGCAGGGCGTCGTCGATCCCCTGGTCGGAGAGGCCTATCCGGTCACGCCCGGTCAGCGCCGCCAGGCGCGGTTGGTCATCGACCGGGCCTGCGCCCCCTCTTTCGGGGTGCGCGCCTTCGGGCAACACCTCAACGGCTATGTGCGGTCGGGCGAGGGGCTCAAGCTCTGGATTGCGCGGCGCGCCGCCAGCCGCAGGCACTACCCCCGGCGCCTCGACAACCTGGTCGGAGGCGGCCTGCCCTGGGGCTTGGGGCTTGCCGAAAACCTGCGCAAGGAGTGCCGCGAGGAGGCCGGGATGGATGCGCGTCTTGCCGACCAGGCGGTTGCCGTCGGTGCCGTCACCTACTGCCGGGCCTCGCCGCGGGGGCTCAAGCCGGATGTGATGTACTGCTACGACCTGGAGTTGCCCGAGGACTTCGTGCCGCGCTGCACCGACGGGGAGGTCGAGGCCTTCTACCTCTGGCCCGTGGAGGAGGTCATGGCGCTGGTGCGGGATACCGATGAGCTCAAGCTCAACTGCAACCTGGTCATCACCGATTTCGTCATCCGTCACGGCTACCTCGACCCGGAGGACCCCGAGTACCTCGACATCGTCCAGGGGCTGCGCGGTCCCTTGCCTTAGGCGGGCGGCGCCGCCATCTTCCCGGCGAGCGCCGCCAAGCCCGGAGCCACAGGTCCTGCCATGAGCCCCTCTCCAATCGAACGTCGCCGCTCCGTCGCCGTGCGCGTGGGCGACATCCTGGTCGGGGGCGATGCCCCCATCGTCGTCCAATCCATGACCAATACGGACACCGTGGACGTGGCCGGAACCGTGGCCCAGGTCGCGGAGCTGGCCCGGGCGGGCTCCGAGCTGGTGCGCCTGACCGTCAACACCGAGTCGGCGGCCCAGGCCGTTCCTGCCATCCGCGAGGCCTTGGACGGCCAGGGGATTGGTGTCCCCCTGATCGGCGACTTTCACTTCAACGGGCATCGGCTGCTGACCGACTACCCAGAGTGCGCTCAGGCCCTGGCCAAGTACCGGATCAATCCGGGCAATGTCGGCCGGGGGGAGCGGCGCGACAGCCAGTTCGCCACCCTGATCGAGATTGCCTGTCGCTATGACCGGCCGGTGCGCATCGGCGTCAACTGGGGCAGTCTGGATCAGGAGCTGGTGGTCCGCCTGATGGACGAGAACGCCCGCTCCGCCAGCCCCCAGGAGGCGGATGCCGTGATGCGGGAGGCCATGGTCCAGTCGGCCCTGCAGAGCGCGCGGCGGGCAGAGGATCTGGGACTGGGCCGAGACCACATCCTGCTCTCCTGCAAGATGAGCGGTGTCCAAGACCTCATCGCGGTCTACCGCGCCTTGGCCGCGCGCTGCGACTATGCCCTGCACCTCGGTCTGACCGAGGCGGGCATGGGGTCCAAGGGCATCGTCGCCTCCACGGCGGCGCTGGCTGTCCTGCTGCAGGAGGGGATCGGCGACACCATCCGCATCTCCCTGACCCCCGAGCCGGGTGAGGGCCGCACCCGGGAGGTCCAGGTGGCCCAGGAGATCCTCCAGACCATGGGGTTGCGCTCCTTTGCCCCCATGGTCACCGCCTGCCCTGGCTGTGGGCGGACCACCAGTACCACCTTCCAGCAGCTTGCCAAGGATATCCAGGCCCACCTGCGTGCCCAGATGCCCCTGTGGCGCGACCGCTATCCTGGCGTCGAGGCCCTGCAGGTCGCCGTCATGGGCTGCGTGGTCAACGGGCCCGGGGAGAGCAAGCAGGCCAACATCGGCATCAGCCTGCCAGGGACCGGCGAAAACCCGGCCGCACCCGTCTACGTCGACGGCGAGAAGGTGGCCACCCTGCGCGGCGAGGGCATCGCCGAGCAGTTCACCCGCATGGTCGATGACTATGTCCGCACCCGCTACGGGGAGTCTGCCCGCCCAGCGACGGGTGCCAAGCCCTGAGCAAGACCCACAGCGCCATCCAGGACACCCGAAGGAGGACCCAAGATGCGCCTCAAGCTGATCCCATTGACCCTGGCCGTCGCCTGTTGCGCCACCTCCGTCGCCGCGCAGGACGCCCTGACCGTCTCCGTCAAACGCCTGTCCCTGGACACCGCCGTCAAGCTCGCCCAGGCGAGCATGGCTGCCTGCCGTGACAAGGGCATCCAGATCGGGGTCACGGTGGTCGACCGCGACGGCACGGTCCAGGTCCAACTCCGCGACACCATCGCCGCCCCCATCACGGGCCCCATCAGCAAGATGAAGGCCTTTACCGCCGCCAACTTCAATGCGGCGACCTCGGCCATGACCGCCCGGGCTGACACGCCCATCGGGCGGGTCGAAGGCCTGGTGATGTCCGCGGGCGGGCTGCCCATCCAGGCCGGCGGCGCCCTGATCGGGGCCGTGGGCGTCAGCGGGGCCCCCGAGGGGGCCACCGACGAGGAATGCGCCAAGGCAGGCCTGGACAGCGTCGCGGCAGACCTGGATATGGCGGGCTGACGTGGGCAAAGGCGGCTTGGGTGTACGCCCCGGCCGCTCCACCTAGGCATCACCGTCGCGACAGCCAAGCCGCTGCGAGAGGGTACTCCCCACGGCGCGCCCCGATCCCGCCCTTCTCGCCCAGGCCGCTTGCCGCTATGCTGCGCGCCGTCCCCCTATCCCGGCCGCCGCCTAACTGCCAGTCAGCCCAGATGCCCGAATCAGCCGTCCCCCGCCCAAACTTCATCCGCCAGATCATCGACGAGGACCTAGCCTCCGGGAAGCACACCCGGATCGCGACCCGTTTCCCGCCCGAGCCCAATGGCTATCTGCACATCGGGCACGCCAAGTCCATCGTGCTGAATTTCGGCCTGGCTCAGGACTACCAGGGGACCTGCAACCTGCGCTTCGATGACACCAATCCCCACAAGGAGGACGTCGAGTTCGTCGAGGCCATCAAGGCCGACGTGCGCTGGCTCGGCTATGACTGGGGCGACCGGCTCTACTTCGCCTCCGACTACTTTGAGCGCCTGTACGGCTTCGCCGTCGAGCTCATCGAGAAGGGCCTGGCCTATGTCTGCGACCTGAGCGCCGAGGAGACCCGCGCCTACCGCGGCACCCTCACCGAGCCGGGGCGCGACAGCCCCTGGCGGGGCAGGGGCATCGCGGAGAACCTGGACCTGTTTCGGCGCATGCGTGCCGGGGAGTTCCCTGACGGCTCGCGCACCCTGCGGGCCAAGATCGACATGGCCTCGCCCAACATCAACCTGCGCGACCCGGTCCTGTACCGCATCCGCCACGGGGTGGTCCACCACCAGACCGGCACGGAGTGGTGCCTCTATCCAACCTATGACTACACCCACCCGCTCTCCGATGCCCTGGAGTGCATTACCCACTCCATCTGCACCCTGGAGTTCGAGGACCACAGGCCGCTGTACGACTGGTGCGTGGACAATGTCTCGGTGCCCTGCAAGCCGCGGCAGATCGAGTTCTCCCGCCTGAACCTGGAATACACGGTGATGAGCAAGCGGCTGCTCACCCGCCTGGTCAGCGAGGGCATCGTCGCGGGCTGGGACGACCCGCGCATGCCCACCATCGCCGG